>ERZ857693.3899-NODE-3899-length-11527-cov-2.929306_pt1 | contig 11527 bp, 9 predicted proteins | sample MGYA00519765_ERZ857693 | MGnify/ENA primary metagenome ERZ857693 (study PRJEB31778, sample SAMEA3449354) | human gut metagenome | biome: human gut; feature: human-associated habitat; material: faeces | place: United Kingdom | collected 2010/2012 ... | reverse complement strand
CGGGAGAACGCGACGATCCGCTCCATCAGCGCGCCGCGGTAATAGCTCTCGCAGTTCGTCTCGACGAGGGAGCGCATCGTGTCGGCATAGGCGGGGAAACGGAAGACATCGCCCGCGCGGTACGGCGAGCCGTCTGGCTTCATAAAGCTCTTCCACCAGTATTCATGGGGAGCGGGGTCCTGCGCCATGACCCTGGCGATGCGCCTGCTGTCGCGCGCCCAGAGCTTGCCGACATTGACGGACACGGCATAGCCGTTTTCGGCGTAGGAAATGGCGGGGGCGAAGAGCTCGGAGAGCGGCTTTGTGCCAAAGCGCGCATTGAGCGCGGCCCAGCCCGCGGGCGCGCCCGGGACCATCGTGGGGAGCCAGCCTTCCTCGGGCACCTCGGAAAAGCCTTTTGCACGAACCTCGTCCGCGCTCAGTGCCATCGGCGCAACGCCGCTGGCGTTCAAGCCGTAGAGCTTTTTTTCCTTCTCGATCCACACGAGCGCGAAACAGTCGGACCCAAGGCCGTTGCCCGTCGGCTCGAGCAGCGGCATCGCGCCGGCCATGGCGACGGCGGCATCGACGGCGTTGCCGCCATTTTTCAGCACGTCGAGGCCGACCTGTGCGCCGAGGGGGACGGACGTGCAGCACACGCCGTTTTTGGCGTAGACCACGTTGCGGCGGGAAGAATATCGGTAAGTTAACGGATCAAAATTCGGCATGATCGTTCTCACTTTCTTCGTTTTTCCCAGTATAGCAGTCCGCGCGAAAAAGGGCAAGAAAAAGACGCTGTGCGGCGCGGTGGCGGGAAAGTCTGCGCGAGCAATGCGGAAAACTGAATATTCACCCGATAAGAGATTGAACATTTTGCGTTTTTCCGCTTGACATCCTATAAAAATGCATTATAATACAATCAACTTCATCATCAATGCCTCCTTTGGCACCGGCCGGGGAGAAAAGGCATCCATGACTGAGCCGTAGGTATTCCGGGCGACCGGATAAGGCTGGGTCGTGGGTGCTGTTACTTTTTTATAGAGAAAAGGAGAACGATATGAACATCAAGCCCTTTGCTGTGGAAGAATGGATGAACGAGTACGAGGTGGGTGCGCTATACAACATCGCCGAGACCTGCGTCGACTCCGTTTCGCTCGACGAGCTTTTCGAGCTCACGGGCGAGAACAAGGAGGACTTTTTGAAGGACTTCTGTGCCCAGCGCTTGACCTATGGCGACATCTGGGGCAGTGAGGCGCTGCGCAGCGGCATTTCCAAGCTCTACCACACGATCAAAGCCGACGAGGTCGTGCTCACGCACGGCGCGGCGGGCGCGAACCATCATGTGTTCTGCTCGCTCATTTCCGCGGGCGACCGTGTGGTCAGCATCATGCCGACCTATCAGCAGCTCTACTCCATCCCCGAGGCCATCGGCGCGGACGTCGCCATCATGCACCTAAAGCAGGAAAACGACTATCTCCCCGACCTGAACGAACTCAAGAGCCTCGTCACGCCCGAGACGAAAATGATCTGCATCAACAACCCCAACAACCCCACCGGCGCGCTGATGAGTAAGGAGCTGCTGGGGAGCATCGTGGAGATCGCCCGCGGCGTGGGCGCGTACATCCTCTGTGACGAGGTCTACCGCCACCTGACGCAGGAGGACGAGTGGTGCGAGTCCATCGTCGACCTCTATGAAAAGGGCATCTCGGTCAGCAGCATGTCCAAGGTCTTCTCGCTCGCGGGCCTTCGCATGGGCTGGATCGCCACACACGATGAAGCGGCGCGCAAGGCGTTCCTGTCGCACCGCGACTACAATTTAATTAGCTGCGGCATGTTCGACGATGCGATCGCGTCCATCGCCCTGCGCCACAGCGACGTGATGCTCAAGCGCAATCAGCGCATCGTGCGCGAGAACCTCGCCATCCTCGATGACTGGATCAAGGAAAATCCGCACTTTTTCTACACCAAGCCCAAAGCCGGTACGACCGCGCTCGTTTACTACGATTTCGATATCCCCTCCTACGAGTTTTGCAAGCGCATGTACCACGAGACCGGTGCGTTCGTCACGCCGGGCGACTGCTTCGAGCAGCCCCACAGCATGCGCGTCGGCTACGCCTGCGACGTTAACACGCTCAGAGACGGCCTTGCCGCGGTGACGAAGTTTGCCGCGACGCTGTGAGCGGCGAAAGCACGCGATAAATAAAAGAAATCCGTCCGGTCATCGACCGGACGGATTTTTGACTTGTAAGGGGTTCACGCCTTGGCCCTGTTCCCGTGCATGAAGTGCAGAATAAGGCCGATGGCCGCGCCGATAAGCGTCGGGCAGATCCAGCCGAGGCCGAGGTCGGCAAACGGTAGGTACTGCTGACCGAACGCCTTGATGGCCGGACCGTGGATGGCGTTGAACACGCTCTCGGGCAGCGCGATGATCAGATCGTAAACGGCAGCGATGAGCGTAAAGCCGATCGTCCAGCAGTACACCGTGCGGTCGTGGCCGAAGAATTTACCGAGCAGCGCCAGCGCAATGAGCGCGATGGAGAGCGGATAGAGGAACATCAGCACCGGCAGCGAATAGCTGATGATGGCGCTGAGTTCGCAAACAGCAGCGACACGAGGCTGAAAATGATTGCCCAGATGCGGTACTTTGGCCCGTCGGGGAAGAGCGCGCTGAACGTCTCGGCGCAGCTCGTGATGAGACCGACGGCGGTCTTGAGGCACGCGAGCGTCACCGTGGCGGCGAGGATGAAGAGACCGGCGGAGCCGAGGTAGTGCTGTGCGATCTGCGCGAGCGCCGTGCCGCCGTTCTCGCTGGCTTCAAGCACGCCGCGGCTCTGCGTGCCGGCAATCGTGACGGCGATGTAGATGAACGCCATCAGCAGGCTGCTGAAAATGCCCGCGCGGACGGTGCTCCCCGCCACAGCGGTGGGATCGTCCACGCCGAGGTCACGGATGACCTGCACGACGATGATGCCGAAGGCAAGACTCGCCAGCGCGTCCATGGTGTTGTACCCTTCGAGGAAACCAGCGAAAAACGGCTGGGACGCATAGTCGCCGAGCGGCTCGACATCCGTGATGGCCGCACTCGGAGAGAGGAGCGCGACGACGACCAGAATGGCGAGGAAGACGAGAAAGCAGGGGTTCAGAATTTTGCCGACCCAGGTCAGGATCTTACCCGGGCGCAGTGCGAAAAAGAGCGCCGCGGCGAAAAACGCTGCCGAGAAGAGCAGCAGGTACAGTGTGTTACTGCCATTTTGCGGAAGCACCTGCTCAAGTCCCACGGTGAATGACGTCGTCGCGCAGCGGGGAATGGCGAAAAACGGCCCAATGGTCAGATACAGCGCGCAGGTGAAGAACATCGCGTAGGGGCGGTTGACCTTGCTGCTCAGGTCAAAAAGACCGTTGGAGCGGCTGATGCCGAGCGCGGCCACGCCGAGCAGCGGCAGGCCCACGCCCGTGATGAGAAGCCCCAGAATGGCCTGCCAAACGTTGGAACCGGCCATCTGGCCGAGGTGCACGGGGAAAATAAGGTTACCTGCGCCGAAAAACAGGCCGAAGAGCATGCTGGCAACATAGGTGTATTCCTTGGCGGTGAGCTTGCGTTTCATGGTAAAAAATTTCCTTTCTTGGCGATGGGGCAAAAATGCCCCGTCCTGAATGATTTGGGTAACAAAAAAACCGGTCTGTTCCCGCGCTCTGACATTGCAAGGGGATACTCCCATGCTTGTGGAACATTCCACAAGTGCTTTGCCAGATCAATGGAGCATACCGGATCCATGCTGCCGATCATTGCAGGCAGCGAATCAAACCGAGCCTTGGAAAATGAGGTCGATCAAACCGCTACCGACTGCTTCGACGACATAGATTCGGACGAATGCCCCTCTACGCCAACGATCAGTCGCCAGCTTACTCCAAAATTGACATTTTGGACGTAACCATGGTGTTCAAACGATCGCCTCCTTTGCTGCGGAAATTGGCCCCATTATACCATGACATTACATTTTGTCAAGTATCAATGAGAAAATGATATGTTAAAATCGGAAGCGAAAAATTGGGCCGATGGATGAAGCTTCATTCAGGCCACGCAAAGAAGCATGCGGCGCGATAATGCGCCACCTTGCGGTAAAGGCGCAAAAAAGGCGCGAAAACAGACTGCTTTCGCACCTTTTCGGTAAATAAAAAGATCAGAACACCACGACGAGCAGCATCTTGAACTGCTCCTGACCGTACACCGCGTGCGGATGGCGCGCGGGCATGACGATGCTCTCACCCTCGTGCAGGATGTGCTCGACGCCGTCGATCGTGATCCTGCCCACGCCGTCGAGGCAGGTGACCATCGCGTCGCCGCCGGATTCGTGGGTGCTGATCTCCTCACCCTTGTCAAACGAGAAGAGCGTGACGCTCACGTGCTCGTTCTGCGCCAGCGTGCGGCTGACGACCTGACCGGACTGATAGGCGACCTGATCGCGCAGGGTCAGAACCTCTGCCTTGCTGATATTTTTCATACCGTCCATGATAGTTTTCCTCCTGTTGAAACGCGCGGCGTTTACCGCCGCGCGTGATATGACTTTCTTATCATGCCCTTTTTGCGGAAAAAGGCAACGATTATTTTGCTTTGTGCGCCAGCACACAGTACCACTCGCTGTTTTCGATGTCGAACGCGCCGAACTGCACGGGGAAAGCCTTGACCTGAATGTCCTGATAGCCGAGCTGCATGAGCTTGTCGAGCAGTAATTTCTGCGGCACGGGGTGGTAGTGCTCCTCAAAACGCTCTTTTTGGAAGATTTTGTTATCGCGCTCAAAGGTGTAGACAAGATTGAAGACAATGGAGCCGTCGGATAAATGGTCCCAGACCTGCATGAGGTTCACGCGGTCGCCGTTTGGCAGAAAGGCGGGATTGTAGCAGTAAAAACGCTTTTTCTGCCCCACGATACGGTCCCAGTTGCGAAGGTCGAAGTAGAGGCAGCCTCCGGGCTCCACGAGCGCGTCCATCTGCTCCAAAACGCCGGTGATCTCGTTGTTTGTCACGTAGGCAAGCGAGTTGCCGGTGCTCATCACGCAGTCGAAGCTGCGGTCAAAATGAGACGTCAGGTCGCGGAAATCGCTCTGCCGCAGGTCGATGGCGATGCCACGCTCGTCCGCCTTTTTGCGGCAGCGCGCGAGCATGCTGCCGCTCAAATCGGAGCCGTACAGCGAGACGCCGAGCTGCCCGAGCGGCAGCGTGAGCGAGCCCGTCCCGATGCTCACATCGAGCGCCGAGCGAATGGGCCTGCCGTCGAAAACGGTCTGCCAGTGGGAGAGGGTCTGTGCATCCTTTTTCGGGGAGTCGAAGAGGTCGTAGATGTCGGTGCGGTCGTAGACGCTGGCCATAGTGAATGTTCCTCCTGACAAAATATTGGATCGCGCCCTGCGCTCAGCGCTTTTTGCGCTGGGACGAGGACGGAATGCCCATTTCCGCGCGGTACTTGGCGACGGCGCGGCGGCTGACCTCGATGCCGAGAGCCGAGAGCGCCAGACGAAGCGCCTCGTCCGAGAGCGGCGCGGCCGGGTCCTCTGCGCGAATGAGGCTTTGCAGCCGCTGCTTGACCGCGTGGGACGAGACTGCCGCGTCGGGGCGGATCGCCGTGGTGAAAAAGCTGCGCACGGGGATGATCCTGCCCTGGAACTGAATGTATTTATTCTGCGCCGCACGGCTCACGGTGGAGGTGCTGACGCCCATTTTTTCGGAAAGCTGCTGCATCGTCACGGGCAGCAGTGCCTCGCCGCCACAGAAAAAGCCGTGCTGCTCGCGCCCGATGAGCGTGAGCATCTGTACGAGCGTGTCGCAGCGGGTGTGGACGCCCTTGATGAGGGCCTGTGCTTCGGAGAGCTTTTCTTTCACGTAGCGCTGGACCTCGGGGTCGTCGCTCGTGTTCATCAGCGCGGCGTATTCGGCGTTGACGGACAGGCGCGGCAGAATGCGCTCGTTGAGCTCGATGACGAGCTGGCCCTGCTGCACGGAAAATTCCGCGTCGGGGGCGACATAGGCGATCTGCTCGCTGCCGGCAAAGCTGCACGAGGGGATCGGGTTGAGCGCGAGCACCTTGGAAGCGGCGGCCTTGGCTTCACCGACGCTGACGCCGAGCAGGGCGGCAAGCCCAGAAAAGTCGCGCTTGCCGAGCAGTTCGAGCCCATCGCGCGCGATCTTCAGCGCCAGCGGGTCGAGCGAGCGGCCCTGCGCAAGCTGGAGTGTCAGGCATTCCGACAGATTCCGCGCGCCGACGCCCGGCGAGTCGAGCATCTGCACGGCAAACAGCGCCTGCTCGAGCGAGAAGAGCGGGATGTCGAATTCGCGGGACAGCTCCTCAAGCGGGCAGTCAAGATAGCCGCGCTCGTCGAGGCAGTCGATCAAAAAGCGGCACAGGCGCAGAAGCTCGTCGTCGACGAGCTTCATCTGCCCGATCTGCTCGGTCAGGTGGTCGCGGAACGTTTTTTCGCGCGTCAAAAAGGCGGTGAAGTCCTGCACATCCTCCATACCGGAGGAGGTGACGCCGCGCCACGAGTCCGTCTCGCGAACCTCGAGCGGTTCACGCTCGGCGGGAGCGGCCTCGCTGGGGAGCTCGGTCTCGTAATAGGTGGGGGACTGTACGTCGAGCAGCGGGTTTGAGAGCGCGACTTCCTGCACGTATTCGGTAAGCTCCGGCGCGGAGAGCTGCAAACAGTCGAGCGACTGGCGCATCGTCTGCGTCAGCACGAGCTTTTGGCTCAGCGTCTGCCTCTGTTCAAGCTGCATGATAGATTCCCTCCCCAAATGATGCTCATTCAATAAATTAAAGTATAGCAGTTTTCGCCTTTTTTCGCAACACACAGATGCGCGGGAATGGCCCGAAAAAAGCAAGGGGGCATTCAGATCGCGCAAAAAAGCAGGGCGGCCCAAGGCCGACTCCGCATAAGAAAACATGCGGTTTTGCCTGCGCCTTTTTGGCTGAAATACAACCGAAAAAAACTCCCCATACGCCAGTATGGGGAGTTTTTTTCAGCTGATTTCATCTCAAAAATTCATTGGCAAAACTGCTTTGCACCGAAAAAGAGCAAATTTTGTGCGGAGCTGAGGCGCGACGGCGCAGGCATGATGACGCATGGCAAGACGGCGCAACGAAGGAGTCCGTGCAAAATTTGCCTTTTACGGCGCATGTTTTCTTATGCGGAGTCGGCCAAAGCCGCCCTGCTTGGTGCAAAGGGAATGTTGTGTTACGGCAGCGGGATCTCCTTGCTGTCGAAGAGCGTCTTGAGCTCGATCGAGGTGCGCGAGTCGCCGAACTTCTTGATGAGGGAGAGAAGCTGGTCGAGCTGCTGCGTGTCGCGCACGGCGAAGCGGAGCAGCGCGTTGAACTCACCCACCATGTGATAGTGGCTGATGATGGCGCTCTGCGAGGCGCAGAAATCGCAGAATTTGTCGTACTTGTCCGGCTCGAGCGCAACGGAGATAAAGCCTGTGATGTTACAGTCGAGCTTCGTGCGGTCGATGTCGATGTGATAGCCGCGGATCACGCCGCTTTCCTCCATCCGGCGAATGCGTTCCGACACGGCGGGCGGCGTCAGCCCCACAAGGTCTCCCATGCGGCGCAGCGTGCAACGGCTGTCGTCCTGGAGGAGGTTGAGGATTTGGTAGTCAGTCCGATCCATCATGTTCTCCCTCTACCGTTCTCTCACACGATCTCGCCGCGCTTGATGACGGTTTTTGCAAGATTGCTGCCAACGCGGTAGCAGATGTAGTCGAGGTCGGGCGCGTCCCAGATGACAAGGTCGCCCAGCTTGCCCTCTTCGACAGAGCCGACCTTGTCGGCAAGGTCGATCGCCGCGGCGCCGTTGAGCGTGACAGCCGTGAGGACCTCCTCCGGCGTCAGCTTGTACTTGAGGCAGCCGAGGTTGATGACAAACTGCATGTTCAGGCACGGGCAGGAGCCAGGGTTGAAGTCCGTCGCCATTGCAACGGGCACGCCAGCTTTGACCATGTCGCGCGCGGGCGCGAACACCGCGCCGAGGTTGAAACTCGTCGCGGGCAGCAGGCATGCGATGACGCCGCCCTTGGCCATGGAGGCAATGCCCTCCGGCGGGCAGACGATCAGGTGCTCAGCCGAGATCGCGCCGATCTCACCGGCGAGCTGGCTGCCGCCGATGGCCTCGATCTCGTCGGCGTGGATCTTGGGACGCAGGCCATACTTGAGACCCGCTTCGAGCACCTGACGGGACTCTTCGACGGTGAAGGTGTCGGCCTCGCAGAAGACGTCGCAGAACTTGGCGATGCCCTGCTCCTTGACCTTGGGCATCATCTCCTCGCACACAAGGCGGACGTACTCTTCGCGGTTGGACTTATATTCCGCGGGGACAAGGTGCGCGCCCATGAAGGTCGCGACGAGGTCCATGCGGTGGTGATCGTTGAGGTCCTTGATGACCTCGAGCGCCTTGAGCTCATGCTCGGTGGCAAGGCCGTAGCCGCTCTTGGCCTCTGCGGTCGTCGTGCCGAAGCGAAGCATTTCATCCAGCGCGGCGGAGGCTTTTGCCTCCAGCTGTTCCTCGCTTGCCGCCTTTGTGGCACGCATGGTGGACAGGATGCCGCCGCCTGCGGCGAGGATGTCCAGATAGCCCGCGCCGTGCAGCTTGAGCGCCAGCTCGTTCTGCCGCCAGCCGCCGAAGATCAGATGCGTGTGTGCGTCGACCAGACCGGGCGTGACCAGCTTCCCTCCGGCGTTGATCGTCTGCGCGTCGGCAGCCGCAGGCGCTGTGCCGGTTCCGACCTGCGCAATCACATCGTTTTCAATGAATATCCATGCGTTTTTCAGAATGCAGATCTCGCCCTGTGCCCTGCCTCCCCGCGCGGCGGTTCCCTGCGGCGTGGCCAGCATACCGATGTTGGTGATCAGCGTTCTCTTCATTGTCTGTTCCTTTCTGATCAGCGCTCCAGCTGCGCCACAGCCTGCTCGACAACGGCGCTGTCCGCCACATAGGGCATTGTGATGTGGTCCTGCCCGGCGTAAAGCTCGTTATATTCCGCCGCCGTCGTCATGGCATGCTCGTTGCAGGCCCAGCTGCGGCGGGCGACGCCGACCATGGTGTCCCACGGCATTGCCATGCGGAGGATGGTATCGACGCGCTCCGAGCCGTCGAGCACCATGCCGAAGCCGCCGTTGATGGCGCGGCCGATGCCCGTGCCGCCGCCGTTGTGCAGGGCGATGTAGCTCATGCCGCGCGCGGCGTTGCCCGCGTAGCACTGCGTGGCCATTTCGGCCATGATATTCGAGCCGTCCTTGATGTTGGACGTCTCGCGGAACGGCGCGTCCGTTCCGCCGGTATCGTGATGGTCGCGGCCAAGGATGACCGGGCCGATTTCGCCATTTCGGACCATTTCGTTGAATTTGAGCGCCAGATTCATGCGCCCCATCGCATCCTGATAGAGAATGCGGCACTGTGTACCGACGACGAGCCGGTTCTTCTCCGCGTCGCGCACCCAGACGTAGTTGTCGTAGTCCTGATAGCGCCGGTTGTGCGTGCGGATATATTCCGCGGCGGCCATGTCGGTCTTGTGCAGATCCTCCGGCTTCCGGCTCAGGCAGCACCAGCGGAACGGGCCATAGCCATAGTCAAACAGGCACGGGCCAAGGATATCCTCAACGTAGGACGGGAACACAAAGCCGTCCAGATCGTTTTCGCCGTTTTTGCAGACCGCCTTCACGCCGGAATCATAGACCGCCTTCAGGAAGCTGTTGCCGTAGTCGAAGAAATAGGTACCCCGGTCGTGGAATTTGCAGATCATCTCATAGTGGTGCTGCAGCGTTTGATCGACCAGCGCGCGAAACGCCTCCGGCTCCTCGGCCAGCATCCGCGTGCGCTCGGCAAAGCTCAGGCCCTGCGGGCAGTAGCCGCCGTCATACGGCACGTGGCAGGAGGTCTGGTCGCTCATCAGGTCGACGTGCACCTGCTTTTCGTACAGATATTCCAGCAGATCGACGATATTGCCGTGGTAGGCGACTGCGCACGGCTCGCCGTTTTTCTGGTGTGTCCGGGCGATCTCCACCGCCTCGGCCAGATCCGACGTTCTGTGGCTGACCCAGCCCTGCGTGAAGCGCGTATCGATACGGGAATCGTCGACCTCGGCGATGATGGACGCCGCACCGGCGATCTCCGCCGCCTTGCCCTGTGCGCCCGACATCCCGCCAAGGCCCGCCGAGACGAACAGCCGTCCGGCCAGATCCTGATCGTTCGGAATGCCGAGAATGAGGCGGCCTGCGTTCAGAAGCGTGTTGAACGTGCCGTGGACGATGCCCTGCGGGCCGATGTACATCCAGCCGCCCGCGGTCATCTGACCGTAATTCGCCACGCCCAGCGCGGCGGCGCGGTTGAAGTTCTCCTGATCGTCGAACGTGCCGACCATCAGGCCGTTCGAAATGATCACGCGCGGGGCCAGTCTGTGGCTGTGGAACAGGCCGAGCGGATGGCCGGACATGACGACAAGCGTCTGCTCGTCCGTCAGCTGTTCGAGGTATTTCTTGATCAGGCGGTATTGCATCCAGTTCTGGCAGACCTGGCCTGTCTCGCCGTAGGTCGTCAGCTCGTAGGGATACAGCGCGACGTCGAAGTCCAGATTGTTGTCGATCATGACCTGGATCGCGCGGCCCTCAATGCAGCGGCCCTTGTATTCGTCGATCGGCTTTCCATAGATCGCGCCTGCGGGACGGAAGCGGTAGCCATAGATACGGCCATGCTCGGCCAGCTCCTGCGCAAATTCCTTCGCCATCTGCACATGGTGATCGGGATGGATATAGCGCAGCGCATTTTTGATCGCCAGCGCCTGATCCGCCCGGCTCAGGTGCGATTCGCGGCGCGGTGCGCGGCGATAGCGCGGGTCTATTTCCGGGTATTCCGGCAGTTCGTAATCAAGTTGTAAGGTTTCAGTATGTTCCAGCTGCATCGTGATCTCCCCCATTGATGATATTGTAACAGCTTCTTTTGCATTTTTCAATTCATTCTTGCATGAATGCAGGAATTCCTGCGTCATTTTTCACTGCACGCGGCCAGCATCGCCGCGTAGCAGCGGTCGGCGCGCGGAAGGCCGGCATCGAGCAGCTTTTGCCCCGCTGCGCGCGCACCGGCGGCAAACGCGGCGTCGTGCAGGGAGCCGGTATTGATGCACACGTTCAGCCACGCGCCCTGCATCCCTGCGCGGAGGCTGAGGCAGGCGACGCCAAAGTCGCTGGCTGCCGTTGCGTTCGTCTTGCCCAGAAGGCTCTCCAGCAGCTCCAGCCCCTCTGCGCACAGCTGCATCACGGCAAGCGGCGGCTGCGTGCAGGCCTTGAGGCCCTGTTCGATGGCGCTGCTGCGCGCCTGCTTTTCCTCGGGCGTCTGCTTCGGCATCGCATATGCCGCGCTGACCTGCAAAAATGCCTGTGTGTCCTGCTCCATCGCGGCCAGCAGCCGTTTGCGCAGCGCGTCTGCCTGCGCCTGTGCGCGGAGCGCAAGCTCCTGCACGGCCTCATATTTTTTTCTGCCGAGCGTCAGGCCGCTGACCATCGCG
>ERZ857693.3888-NODE-3888-length-11558-cov-2.740850_pt1 | contig 11558 bp, 10 predicted proteins | sample MGYA00519765_ERZ857693 | MGnify/ENA primary metagenome ERZ857693 (study PRJEB31778, sample SAMEA3449354) | human gut metagenome | biome: human gut; feature: human-associated habitat; material: faeces | place: United Kingdom | collected 2010/2012 ... | reverse complement strand
CGCCATACCACCACGCCCGATAGACTTAAGGATTCGATAACGTCCAGCAAACAATTTGCCAACTTGGATCATTATCCTTCCTCACTTTCTATTTTGATGAGAGCAACGGTAATATTATCATGACCACCAGCCTCATTGGCTGCAGCTACCAAACGACTCGTTTTTTCTTCGACGAAACCAGGGCTGTTGACAATATGAACAATCTGTTCAACTGAAATCATATTGGTCAAACCATCTGAATTAGCCAAAATGTAGTCTCCTGGTTCCAATTGTTGGACACCAAGATCAGCTTCAATTGGAGCGGCCTGCCCCACAGATTGTGTAATAATATTACGTTGTGGATGAACAGCTGCTTCCTCTTTTGTCAATTGACCAGCCTTAATAAGAGCATTGACCAAAGAGTGGTCGTTCGTCAATTGCTTATACTCACCATTACGGATAAGGGCAATACGTGAATCCCCGACATGGGCGAAAATCACAGCATTATCAACAAAGGCAAGAACCTCAATAGTTGTTCCCATTCCCTTATATTCTTCGTTTTGGCCAAGTTCATAGATTTTACGATTTTCTGCATCAATGGCAGCAATCATCCAATCACGAATTTGACTCAACTCACGAAAATCAGTGTTAATCCAGTCACGACCAAGGTCAGTCACTGACATCTCACTGGCAATATTTCCAGCACGGTGTCCACCCATTCCGTCTGCAACAACGACAAGGGTAACACCAGCTTGGTTGACAAATTTATTAACAAAATCTTGGTTGTTTGACCGTTTTTGGCCAATGTCCGTTAATAATGATATTTCCATAGTTTTCTTTCTGACTTGCGTCAGCATTTCCTCCTCTGTAACCCTAAGCTTTTTTACGCAACTGTGCGATGAAAAAACCATCAGTTAGATACTGTTCGGGGGTAATTGCCAAACAGCCATTGACCACGATGTCTTTACATGGATGGTCTAAGGCAACTTGCTCAAAATCAGGATGGCTCTCAAGAAAGGCTTGAATCACCTCTTGATTTTCTTCTGCTATGATGGTGCAAGTACTATATGTTATTATACCACCTTTTCGTAGGGTTTGACAAACGCTGGATAGGATATCCAACTGCACAGCCTTAAGGGACTCAAAGTCTTGGAGGTCCTTGTTATATTTGATGTCGGGTTTCCGACGAATGAGTCCAATCCCTGAACAAGGAGCATCCACTAAAATCTTGTCAAAACTATCAGCCGGAAAGACTTGATGTACCTGACTAGCATCCAGTTTCTGTGTCTTAACCTTATCAGCTAGGCCAAGACGTTGGGCATTTTCTTCGATAAGGGCAAGCTTATGATCATAGAGGTCAAGCGCCGTCACATGTCCACTCGTCAAATAAGAGGCCATATGTACCGTCTTACCACCAGGTGCCGCACAGGCATCCAGGATTTCTTCCTCACCTAGAATCCCTAAAGTTGGTGCAACCAGTTGACTGGTCTCATCCTGAATGGTCAATAATCCCTCTTTAAAATAATCTGTCCCAGCAAAGTAACCTGAAGACTTAACAAGCCCAACTGGTGATAGGACTGAACGCTCAGCCCCAGTGGTCTCTGCTATCTCTTCCAAACGTGACGCATCCGTTACACGCACACTAGCCTTATTTCTCACAAAGAGGCTTTGGAAAATAGCAAGGGCACGGTCTTCCCCGTACTGGTCGATAAGTTTTTTAACCAACCATACAGGTAGAGAATACTGAACAGAATAGCGTTTATTGACACGTTTAATCTGGCTTGGATCTGGCAAAGGCTGGCTTGATAGTTTACGAAGAACCGCATTGACCAGTTTCTCAGCACCCTTTTTATTGCCTCGGTTTTTGGCAATAGAAACGGCATCATTAACCACCGCATGGGCTGGGATCTTATCTAAATAAGCCAACTGATAAAGGCTCAAAAGTAATAAGTCATATACCCAAGGTTCAAGCTTATCACGGTCCTCAATGACATGGGCTAGCATCCACTCCAAAGTAATCTTACGAGCCACGGTCCCATAGACAATTTCCGTCACCAAGGCCTTGTCCTTATCTGTCAGCTGCGACTTGCTCAAATGTGCATTGAGAGCAATATTTGAGTAAGCCCCTTCCTGGAAGACTTCTTCTAAGACTTCGAGTGCCTGTCCACGAGCAGTTTTTTTCCAATCATTGGCCAAATGCATCACCTACTTCAAGATTGCGTCCGACCCCATTAAGGAAATCAGCAATAGCCATACGAGGTTTTCCTGCAGGTTGAACTGTCTTAAGCGAAATGGCTCCTTGACCAGTCGCAACTACCAAACTCTTCTTGGTTTTTTCAATAATATGACCCGCCTGTCCTTGACCTTCTGCCAAGTCCGCCTCATAAATTTTGAAACGTTTGCCATCAAGCAAGGTATGGGCCACAGGCCATGGGTACATACCACGGTTTTGATTGAAGATGTCACGAGCCGACTTATTCCAATCAAGACGCTCCTCTTCTGGGCTAATATTTGGCGAAAACGTTACCTGACTGGCATCTTGAGGAACAGGTTTGATTTCTCCAGCGATATAAGCAGGCAAGGTTTCAAGCAAGAGGTCACGACCCAAGACTGCCAATTTTTCAAACATAGTACCAACATTATCCTCGTCAAGAATTGGCAAGGCCTTTTGGCTAACCATGTCACCAGCATCCATTTCCTTGACCATTTCCATAATCGTCACACCAGCTTCTGCATCACCATTGATAATGGCATAATGAATAGGTGCTCCACCACGGTATTTGGGCAGGAGTGAAGCGTGGACATTCACTGCAAAATCCATGCTATCAAGCAACTTACTTGGCAAGAATTGTCCATAAGCCGCAGTAACAATACCATCAGCACCAAGTGACATAAGTTGCGCCATTTCTTCAGAACCTGACAATTTTTCAGGTTGATAAATTGGCAAGTCATGCGCCAAGGCTACTTCCTTGACCGGTGTCATGCGGATTTCTTTTTTACGGCCGACAGCACGGTCTGGTTGCGTCACCACAGCGACAATATCATAACGCTCATCGGTCAAAAGTCCTTCCAGCACTGTCGCTGAAAAGGCAGGCGTTCCCATAAATACTAATTTTGTCATATTCTTCCTTTTCTAGATTAGGTAAAATTCTGAGGTTCATGATCAATAATCAAACGCAGGTCCTTGTTCTCAGGCTCCTGAGTCATGTCAAGGACCCTATTAAGCGTTTCTTCCAAGTTATCCTCAAAACGGTATTTGATAATAATCTGATAATGATAAAGGTTATGTGTTCGGGCAATTGGCTTAGGTGTAGGCCCTAGGAAGGTCACCTTGTCTGACAGGTGCTCTCTTAAATAAGCCATAACCTCATAGCTCTTGCGAACCACAAACTCTTCATCCTTGTGAGAAAGCGTAATCCCTACCGTATAGAAATAAGGCGGATAGGCCAACTGACGTCGAATCCCCATTTCATAGGCGTAGAAACCTTCATAATCCTGTTGCTGTGCAAACCGAATGGCATAATGACTAGGATTATAGGTTTGAATAATAACTTCCCCTTCCTTGTCAGCACGACCAGCACGACCAGCCACCTGAGTCAACAGTTGGAAGGTACGCTCAGCTGAACGAAAATCTGGTAAATTTAGCGACGTATCTGCATTCAAGACCCCTACCAAGGTAACATTTGGAAAATCCAAGCCCTTGGCAATCATCTGAGTTCCAAGCAAAATGTCGGCCTTACCACTTCCAAAGGCCTCCAAGAGTTTCTCGTGAGCCCCTTTCTTACGTGTCGTATCAACATCCATACGAATCACTTTGGCTTCTGGCAAAAGTTCCGTCAATTGGTCATAAGCCTTCTGTGTCCCAGTCCCATAATAGCGAATCTGACGGCTCTGACAGTTAGGACAGACATGTGGTATTGCTTTTTGAAAATCACAATAGTGGCAATTCATGGTCTTAGTATCCATGTGCAAGGTCAATGAAATATCACAGTTGGGACAATCATCCACATAGCCACAGTCACGACACATGACAAAAGAGGAATAGCCACGACGGTTCAACATTAGCACAACTTGTTCCTTACGTGCCAAGCGTTCTCGGATTTTCTCTAAGAGAGGTGGCGTAAAATCACTAGCCTCTTGACGGCCCACAAAATCCTTAAAGTCCACCACTTCCACCTGAGGAATTTTGGCATTAGGATTAGCCCTCTGAGTCAACTCAAGAAAATGGTAAACCCCTTTCTGAGCTCTCGCCCGTGTCTCAATAGAGGGTGTTGCTGAACCAAGAACAAGCACGGCTCCATGACTCTTAGCCCTAAGCAAGGCCACATCTCTAGCATGGTAGCGAGGATTGGACTCCTGCTTATAGGTCGCCTCGTGTTCTTCATCGATAATGATAGCTCCGATGTTTTCCAAGGGAGCGAAGATTGCCGAACGTGCTCCTACCACAACCTTGGCCTGACCAGATCTAACCTTTCGCCACTCGTCAAATTTCTCACCGTCTGACAAGCCTGAATGCATGATGGCCACCAAGTCACCAAAACGTGAAATGAAACGATTGGTCATTTGGGGCGTCAGGGAAATCTCTGGCACCAAGACAATAGCCGTTTTCCCCATAGCCAAGGTCCTCTCGATAAGATGCAGATAGACCTCTGTCTTACCTGATCCCGTTACCCCTTCCAATAAGAATGGTTTGCCACCTTGGCCGATTTGGCGCATCATTTCTTCAACCGCATGCGCCTGTTGAACATTAAGCTCAAGAAAATCCGTCTTCTCTACCTTTTCAAAGTAGCTATCGGCACGATTGACCTCAACTTCAGTGATGACCAAGGCACCAGCTTCAATGAAAAACTTAACCACATCTCGTGAAAAAAGCTTGTGGAGGTCTGCCACCTTCCCTAGATCACTCTTCTCTAGCAAGAAGTCTCGTAGTTCTAAACGCCTCTTAGCCCGTTGCGAAATAGCCAAAGTCTCGAGAATGCCCTTTTGAACACTATAGTGCTTCTCAGTCTTGATGTTCTGCTTATCCTTAGCAAGGTAATCAACCGTTACACGCCCAGACTGGACCAGACGAGGAATAGCTTGACGCTGCTCCTCTGACAACTGCGAGAAAAGAACATGATCCTGCCCCTGAAGAAAAGTCTTTTTATCCTCTTCACCCAGTTTATCAGTTGCCATGATAACCTTATCGTACTGTGAATTAAGGAGACCAGGTAGCATTGACTTCAAGATGGAAATCTTATAAGAAAAGACCGTATGTCGCATCTGATCAGCCAAATCCAGCTGATCCTGATTAAGGACTGGCTCATAATCTAAAAGCTCAGCGATAGGTTTCAATTCAGGAAAGTCTCTTAAGTTCTCCTGCTCTTCTAAACCAATAACAAAGCCTTGCAATAGACGATTTCCTTTACCAAAAGGAACATGCACCCGCATACCGATGGCGATTTGTGCTTGCATAGCTTCAGGGATAAGGTAACTATAAGGTCTGTCCGTCTGCATCAGAGGAACGTCTACAATAATTTGTGCTACTAAAACCATAAATTTCCTCCTATCACTTCCTTAAGACCAGTATCTTTCAAGCTCAAGTAAAGCTGAGCTCTTGATTATCATCATAAAGAAGGAAGCTGAGACACTATGCCTCAGCTCCCCCTCTCCTCATAAACCAAAGCATGACTTTGATTTTAGATTTTATCGCCTTCTTCTTTTTCTTTAGCGATTTGTTCTTTGATTTTACGTTCTTCTTCCTCAGCAGCAAGACGTGCTTGGATCACTTTCAAACGTGCTAATTCACGTTTAGATTCTGGATCTGGGTGAATAGTCACATTTCCAGTTTCAATTTCTTCAAGGGCTTGAAGGGTTGGTTTTACTGACGTAAACTCTTGAGTTGGTTCAGCACCAGCAGCCAATTCATGGGCACGTTTGGCTTGCAAAATAACCAATGAATATTTTGAAGGCACTTTATCCAAAAGTTTGTCAATAGAGGGTTTCAACATCATAATTCTATACCTATTTCTAATTTATTTATCTGATAATTTCTTTTCTGAAATCATATTACGATAGCGGCCAATCACACGGTCAACGCGGAAGTGTTCTGCTTCAATAACACGTTTGACACGTTCAGCAGCCAAAGGCACTTCGTCATTAACAATGGCATAATCGTATTCGCTCATGAGAGCAATTTCTTCACGCGCACGCTCGATACGTTGAGCAATAACTTCCTCAGAATCTGTTCCACGACCAACCAAACGTTCTTGAAGCTCGTTCAAATCTGGTGGCGTCAAAAAGATGAAGACAGCATCTGGAACCTTTTTCTTAACCTGAAGGGCCCCTTGAACTTCGATTTCAAGGAAAACATCAATACCTTTATCCAAGGTTTCATTGACATAAGTCAAAGGTGTTCCGTAGTAGTTACCTACATACTCAGCATATTCCAACATTTGACCATTACGAATAAGCTCTTCAAATTCCTCACGTGAACGGAAGAAATAATCCTTCCCATCAACTTCACCAGGACGCTGGGCACGTGTGGTCATTGACACTGAGTATTCAAATTTATGGTCAGGTGTTGAAAAAATCTCCTGACGAACAGTTCCTTTTCCGACACCAGAAGGCCCTGAAAAAACAATCAAAAGTCCACGTTCAGACATGTCTTCTCCTTAAACTAAGATTAAAAATCTTCTTATGACTCACCTTAAAAAAGAGAAAGCAATCATCTCCTTTTACGGCTTAGGGGTTGTTCAGTGATTAAGTTACAGCTCACTTTTCAAAGCATGCGTTTTTCCTTACTATTTTACCAATAAAAGTGACTTTTTTCAAGGTGAGGACACCATTAAAAAGAGTGAATCCTTTTTCCCAGTACTCACTCTTTTTAAACACTCTTTTAAACCAAACCAGTCAGGAGACCTTGCATGAATTCTTCTGAATGGAACTCACCAATATCATCAATTTTCTCACCAAAACCAATTAATTTAACTGGAATATCCAACTCTTGACGAATGGCCAGAACCACACCACCCTTGGCACTACCATCCAACTTAGTCAAGACAAGGCCTGTAAGAGGTGTGATTTTTGAAAATTCCTTGGCCTGACTAAGCGCATTTTGACCTGTTGAGGCATCCAAGGCCAAGAGGGTTTCATGAGGTGCTTCTGGAACCACACGTTTGATAATACGACCAATCTTTTCAAGCTCTGCCATAAGGTTGTCTTTATTTTGCAAACGACCCGCAGTATCAATCATAAGGACATCAACTCCTTCAGCAAGAGCCTTTTCCATACCATCAAAGACCACTGAAGCTGGGTCAGCCTTCTCAGCACCAGTCACTACTGGCACATCAACACGACGTCCCCACTCAACCAACTGAGCTACAGCTCCCGCACGGAAGGTATCAGCAGCTACCAACATAACTTTTTTGCCTTCTTGTTTGTATTTATGCGCCAACTTACCGATAGACGTTGTCTTACCAACCCCGTTGACACCAACGAAAAGCATGACTGTCAAACCATCTTGGAAATTAATCTGCTCCTTATAGACGTCATCCTTCTCATAAATGTCCACAAGTTTTTCGATAATCAAGCGTTGCAAATCTTCAGTCTTTTTGACATTTTCAAGGCGGGCTTCATAACGTAAGTCTTCCGTTAATTGCGTTGCAACATTAACACCCACATCGGAAAGAATCAGCATTTCTTCCAATTCTTCGAAGAACTCCTCATCAACACGACGGAAATTCGCAAAGAATTCATTCAAGCGAGCAGCAAAACCTGTACGCGTCTTCTTAAGGGTACGATTGTATTTTTCTTGTTCTGTTTCAGTTTTTGAAGCCTGAACTTCTTCAGGTTTTTCCTCAACTTTACGAGTTTGAACAGCCTCAAAAGTAACCGTTTCACCTTTTTCTGCAGCAGCAGCTACCTGAGCCTTTTTAGCATAGTAATCAGCCATGACATCTGCGAAGTGGTTATCCACAGCGACTTGGCTTTCTTCTGACTCTGATACGCCCTCTGATTCACTTGATGCCTGATTATCAACAGAAAGGTCTTCATCAGACGCTACTTCGCTTTCTTCAACAGATTCTGTAGACGAAATCTCTTCTACTTGAGTCTCTGACTCACTGAGCTGTTCTGCTTGACTTTCACTTGTTTCTTCACTTGTTGACAAGTCTTGATTATCAAGAGCCTCAGTTTCTGAAATTTCCTGATTTGCTACAGTTTCCTGTGATTGGTTTTCCTCTTGTCCAAATAATCGATCAAATAGACCCATTTGGTTCTCCTTATTTCTCTAGAATATATTTGTGGATGGCCTCAGCCACTCCAGATTCCTCATTAGTTTTTGTCGTTACTGCCTTGGCAACAGCCTTAACCTTAGGAACAGCATTTGCCATAGCCACACCTAGACCAGCCCACTCCAACATGGTCAAGTCATTTTCCTCATCTCCCATAGCCATAACCTGACTTTTATCAAGGGCAAGATAATCAGACAAAAGTTTCAAGCCTACAGCTTTATGAACCCCTTTGGGCATAACCTCAAGGATAATTTCACGAGACTTAAAAACTTCAAAATTCTGGTATAGCTGTTTAGGTAGTTTTTGAATTTGGCCATCCAAAAATGCTTCCTCACAGACCGTAACTACCTTATTATAGACGATATTTTCAGGAATGTCATCAATACTCTCCACATCGACGAAGGTCAAGGTAGGATTAGCCTGACGATAGAGAGAATGATTGCCTTTACTTGGCACACCATAGACAATGCCATCACTGATAACATCCATAGGGAGCCCTAGAGGTTCAAAGACAGCATAAATCTGCTTTAAATCTTCTCGACTCATCTCTTTCTTTATGAGGATATCCCCATTATTACGCTGAACCAAGCCACCATTGAAGGTCACACTATAGTGCTTATCATCTAACAAGCCCAAATCTTCCAAGATATGAGTAATAGCTGGCAGAGGACGACCAGTCGTAATGACCACATGAACTCCCTTAGCTTCTGCCGCCTTCAAAGCAGCTCTATTTTCAGCTGTTACTTGCTTATCCTTAGTAAAGAGGGTCCCATCTAGGTCCAAGGCTAGTAATTTAATCTCAGACATCTGAGCCCACCAATCCTTCCATGTAGTCAAAGACTGCACCATCTTTATGGTGACCAATCACCTCATCTGCTACTACCTTAATCTCATCACGCGCATTTTCCGTAGCAACCGCACGCCCCGCGAAGGTCAACATCTCCATATCATTGAGATTATCACCAAAGGCTACAACATCTGAAGCCTGGCGCCCCAACTCTTGGCAAAGATGGTAAAGACCAAAGCCCTTGTCCACACCTTTAAGGATGATATCCATAGAATCAAAGCCAGTTGTCACAGCTGTCATATCCTCAAAAATCGTGTTGAGGTAGTCACCACGTTCCATGATGGTATCTCCTTGGAACTTAGCAGTTACCTTGAAAATATCATCTGTCACCGCTTCAAGGTCCGTTGCCATAACATTTTCATAGTAACGTTCCATGGCCTTAAGATAGGCTGGATCTGCATCGTTTGGTGCATAGGCACCTCGACGTCCCGACAAAAGAATTCCCTCACAAGTTGGCAAAGCTAGGGTTGTATCTGCAATTTCCAAATAATCCTTAGGGTCTAGCTTGGACTCAAACAAGACTTCACCCTTGTACTGAACCAAGGCACCATTTTCCGCAATAATCGCAATGCGGTCCACAAACCCATCAAAAAGCTCTTCCAAAGCCAAGAGGGCTCGGCCAGAAGCTACGGTAAAAACGTAATCTTTAGCTTCACAAGCATCCAAAAGGTTATCCAAACGTGCTTTGTCATAGGCACCAAGATGGTCTAGAAAGGTACCATCCATATCTGTTGCTAAAATTTTCAAAATAATCTCCCTTCAGGTCGAATATACTTGCCCCTATTGTACCAAAAATAGGAATATAAGTTTGGGAAAAGCCAAAGAAATTAGAGAAAATATGGCATTTTACTTGCAAATTCACTATTTTAGTTGTATCATTACGGTAGTACAAAAATAATACTATTATACTTTTAGAAAGGAGTCTCTTATGGCTTGGACATTTGATGAAAAATCGCCAATCTATCTTCAAATTGCCTATCGCGTCAAACTGAAGATAGCTTCCAAGGAATTGAGTATGGGACAACAACTCCTACCTGTAAGGGAATTTGCTCAGGAAGCCGGGGTCAATCCCAACACCGTACAAAGGGCCTTCCAAGAACTTGAAAAAGAGGGGCTGGTCTATTCTGCCCGTACCTCTGGTCGCTTTGTTACTGAAGATGAAAAACTTATTGATCAAAAACGACACGAGATTGCCCAAAGTCTCATGAAAAACTTTGTCACTGAGATGGCAGCCATTGGTTTTAGCTCAGCTGAAATCAAAGCCATCATTACTGACTACATCGAACAAACAGGAAAGGACTTATAGACCGATGACTGATATTGTAACTCTAACAAATCTCACCAAGACCTATAACGGTATTCCAGCCCTTAGAGATGTGACCATGTCCATCCCGTCTGGTAAAATCATTGGTCTCTTAGGACCAAACGGTAGTGGTAAAACAACTCTCATCAAGATTTTGAATGGCCTCCTCCAACCAACTTCTGGTTTAGTAACCATTAATGGATTTCAGCCATCACCTATCACCAAAGCTCAAGTGGCTTATTTGCCTGACACAACTTATTTAGATGAAAGTAAGACTATCCAATACTACTTGAACTTCTTCCAAGATTTCTATGCTGACTTTCGCTATCCTCTTGCCTTGCAACTCTTGCAGGATTTAAAGCTCCAGCCTGATTTGCGCCTTAAAGACCTTTCAAAAGGTAACAAAGAAAAAGTTCAGTTGATTTTGGTTATGAGTCGTGAGGCTAAACTCTATCTCCTTGATGAACCTATCGGTGGTGTCGATCCTGCATCACGTGACTACATCCTTAAAACCATCATCAACCAATACTCTGAAGATGCTTCTGTTATCATTTCAACCCATTTGATTGCAGACATTGAATCTGTCCTAGATGAAGTTGTCTTCTTAAAATACGGTCAGATTGAACTTCAGGGTGATGCTGATAATATTCGTCAAGCCCATGGCAAATCTATCGACAAACTCTTTAGAGAGATGTTCCACAACTAGGAGGTATGAGCATGTTTTGGAAATTAGTTAAATATGAATTACAATCGGTCCGTAAATGGTATCTTGGCATCTATGGTATTGCCATCCTACTCTCTATCCCCTTGGGTTTAATGCTTCGAAAATCTATTTTTGTAACTGAACAGAGCCACCAAGAACCTAGTCTACTCTTCTTTGCTTTCTTCACACTGATGGTTTTTGCTACCATTATCGTATGGGGAACCATTTATATAGCAACAATAGTTCTCATTGTCAGACGCTTTGCAAAGACTGTCTTTGGGAGAGAAGGTTATCTAACCAATACGCTCCCAGTTTCTGCTCACCAATTAATCTTGTCTAAACTCTTGGTAGCCTTTATTTTAGATATCATTTCATCACTCGTTATACTCCTTTCGATTGGAATTATAGCTGCTTTCTGCCTTGATATGAAAGATATCCTCCTAGCTACCAGCT
>ERZ857693.3882-NODE-3882-length-11580-cov-2.915401_pt1 | contig 11580 bp, 10 predicted proteins | sample MGYA00519765_ERZ857693 | MGnify/ENA primary metagenome ERZ857693 (study PRJEB31778, sample SAMEA3449354) | human gut metagenome | biome: human gut; feature: human-associated habitat; material: faeces | place: United Kingdom | collected 2010/2012 ... | reverse complement strand
TGTTTTCGCGAAGATAGCGGGCGAGGCGGTCGCATCCGGCGAGTGCAAGCTCGGCATTTTCTGCTGTGGTACCGGCGTCGGCATCTCGATGGCGGCAAATAAGGTCAGAGGAGTCAGAGCCGCAAACTGCGCAGATACTTTTTCCGCACGCATGACAAGACTCCATAACGACGCAAATGTCCTTTGCCTCGGCAGCAGAGTTATCGGCGCGGGTCTTGCGCTTGATATGGTCGATCTCTTTGTTGACACGCCTTTCAGCGGCGAGGAGAGACATCAGAGAAGAATAGATCAGGTCATGGCGATAGAGGACGAAAAGTTCTCGAAATAAAGCAGTCAAAATTTTTAAATTTTATAATATCCGAAGGAGTTCAAAACATGGCAAACATAACAATAACAAATCATCCGCTTATCCAGCATAAGCTGTCCATCCTCAGAGACAAGCACACCGCTTCCAAAGAGTTCCGCACTCTCGTGGGCGAGATAGCGATGCTCATGTGCTATGAGGCAACAAGAGATCTTCCGCTCAAGGATGTTGAAATTGAGACTCCCGTTTCCGGAATGACCACTAAGGCTCTTGCGGGCAAGAAGCTCGCCTTTGTTCCGATTCTCAGAGCCGGACTCGGCATGGTTGACGGCGTTCTGACCCTCGTTCCCTCCGCCAGAGTCGGTCACATCGGCCTTTATCGCGACCCCGAAACTCTGCAGCCTGTTGAGTATTACTGCAAGCTGCCCAGCGATATCGGCGAGCGCGATGTTATTGTTCTCGATCCCATGCTTGCTACCGGCGGCTCGGCTATAGACGCCATTTCTCAGATAAAGAAGAGAAACCCCAGATCGATAAAGTTCATGTGCATTATTGCGGCTCCCGAGGGACTTGACGCTCTGAGCAAGGCTCATCCCGATGTTGATATCTTTGCCGCCGCAAAGGACGAGAAGCTCAACGATCACGGCTATATTGTTCCCGGCCTCGGTGACGCGGGCGACAGAATCTTCGGCACAAAATAATTGCACTTGAAATACCTGTGCCGTTATGCTATAATTATTACAGAAAATTGTGGAGGTGTATATCATGAAACACATCAAGACCATCAACGCTTCGAATCTCAAGGAGAGCGCTGCTAAGGGCGGCTGCGGCGAGTGCCAGGCTTCCTGCCAGTCAGCTTGCAAGACTTCCTGCACCGTCGCTAACCAGAAGTGCGAGAAGTAATCTGATTTGAACGTAAATTAGGGGCAGGCTTTGCGCCTGTCCCTAAAATTCTGTCTAAAACATTTTGCTGCGAAAAACCGCGGCTAAAAGGAGCGAAAGCGGGGAGACCCGGCATATATGATACATAAATATTTTCTCAACGGCTATTATATAGTCATTGATACGAACAGCGGAGCCGTTCATATTGTGGATGAGCTCGCATACAGAATCCTCGATTTCTTTACGGAAAAGCTTACAGGCGAGTGCCCCGACGAAGTTATCGTCACTCTTGAAAACGAAGGCTTTGACAGGCAGGATATCATCGATACCTATGCCGAGCTCAAGGCTCTGTGCGACGATGATTCGCTTTTCTCCGAGGACACCTACAGACCCTTTGCGGATATGCTCACCGAAGCGCCGATAAAGTCGATGTGCCTAAATATAGCGCATGACTGTAACCTTCGCTGCGAGTATTGCTTTGCCGCGCAGGGCGATTTCGGTCACGGCAGAAAGCTCATGCCTTTTGAAGTCGGCAAGGCGGCTATAGATTTCCTTATCAAGCACTCCGCCAACAGGCATAACTTAGAGCTTGACTTCTTCGGCGGCGAGCCGCTGATGAATTTTGACGTTGTGAAGCAGGTAGTCGAGTATGCAAGGTCTGTTGAAAAGGAGCATAATAAGAACTTCCGCTTCACCATAACCACGAACGGTGTTTTGCTCGATGACGACAGCATTGATTTTATAAACCGCGAGATGTCAAACGTCGTTCTTTCGCTTGACGGCAGAAAAGAAGTAAACGACCGCTTGCGCCCGACAGTCAACAAGAAGGGCAGCTACGACATAATCGTTCCAAAGTACCAAAAGCTCGTCGAGGCGAGAGGGGATAAGGAATACTATGTCCGCGGCACGTTTACAAAATATAACCTCGATTTCGCCGATGATGTCATGCATCTCAACGAGCTCGGCTTCGACCAGATTTCCGTTGAGCCGGTCGTGACCGACCCGGAGCTCCCGTATGCTCTGACGGAAAAAGATCTTCCGGCAATCGCAGAGGAATATGAGAAGCTTTCTAAGCTGCTTATTGAGAGAAAGAAGAACGGAACAGGCTTCAACTTCTTCCACTTTATGATAGACCTCGACCAGGGTCCGTGCGCAATAAAGAGACTGCGCGGATGCAGCTGCGGCAACGAATACGTGGCTGTAACTCCGGAGGGCGATATCTATCCGTGCCATCAGTTTGTCGGAATGGACGAGTGGAAGATGGGCAGCGTGCTCGATGACTCCGTGAATATCGAAATGAAAAAGATGTTCTCAAAAGCAAATATATATTCCAAAGAAGAGTGTGCGGATTGCTGGGCGAAGTTCTACTGCAGCGGCGGCTGCAACGCAAACAATATGCAGTACAATAACACTATCTTCAAACCGCACAAGCTCTCGTGCGCTCTTGAGCAGAAGAGACTGGAATGTGCGATAATGATAAAGGCCGCTCTTGCGGACGAATAAAAAATACAGCTCGGGATAAATAGTCCCGGGCTGTATCGGTTTTATGCGTGAAAAATCCCCCGGAAAAGTCCCGGGGGATGATTTCTGTAGCATTATCAGCTCCTCGTCTTTGTGCTGTTGCTCATTGCGAGTCTCTGCTTGAAGGTCTTGAGGAAGTCCTTGACTGCCTTATCGATATTCTTGTCCTTCTTGTTGAGCTTGTACTCGTCGGAGCCTTCAAGCTCGTCAAGCTGCTTCTCAAAGTCCTCGCTGGCCTTTGCGGAGCGAATGGCGCTCTTCCAAGCGTAGTCACTGCCCGAATAGTACATGATGTGGTAGCCGTACTCGGACTCGACAATGCCGGTGTCGCCGACCTTTCTGCTGCTGTCGGTAGCCCAGTTGCGGAAGGACTCAACGTAGTTGGCGCTTGAAGTGATGCCGCTTATAAGTCCGCCGTCAGCGGCGCTTCCGGTATCCTTGGACTTCTCTTTTGCGAGAGCAGCGAAGGAATCTTCGGTCTTAGCTCCGCTCTGCCACTCCTTGTAGATCTTGTCGGCGGAAGCCTTTGCGGCCTTCTTCTGCTCGTCGGTTGCCTTGGAGGACGAGCTTGCATTGTCGGTGAACGAGATGAGAATATGTCTTACGTTCGAGGCCATGGGAGCGTAGCTGCCCTTGTTGATATAGAGGATAACATATGAGCTCACGTTGCCGTTGCTACCAACTTCAAAGAGCTTGACATCTCCTGCTTTTCTCGCGCTGTCAAACGCCCACTTTGCGGCGTCCTCGGAGACATAGGAGGTGATGGTTGACTTTGCGGCCTCGTTGAGGGCGGTTGCGGACTCCGCGTCATAGTTTTCGGTGGAGCTGTTCTTTTTCTTTGCCTGCTCAAGGAAAGCCTTTTCGCTGGTGCAGGCGCTGAGAGCCTTCTCGGCTTCCTTCTTGACCTTCGCCGCGGCGGCCTTCTGGCGGGCGGCAAGCTGCTCCGAGGTCTCGCCGTCCTTTGCGGTGAGAGTCTCTACTGAGAACGAAAGGGTTCTTGCGTCAACTGCATTGTATGCGCTGTGATCCTTGTCGTAGACAGCCTTTATGTCGGCGGCGCTGTAAGAATCGGTGAGCTTCTTTGAGGTGTCGCTCTGGTATCTCGAAACGATATTCTGCATCTCAAGCTGCTTGCGCAGGAACTTCTCGTTTATACCCTTGCCGTAGCTCGCCTTGAGGTAGGCGTTGAGAGAGTATTTGTTCTCTGCGGCGGTGTTTCTGAGCTCCTCGACCTGATCGTCAATTGACTTCTGCTCGTCGTCTGTGAGCTTGTAGCCTGCCTTGACAGCCTCGGCATAGAGGATCTTGTAGGTCTGGAGGGCGGAGATGGTCTCGTTCTTGAGATAATTTTCCGTCGGCATCGGTGCCGTAGTTCTGCTCATCCGGCGACTTTGTCGGGTCAATGCCGATGTTCATGCCGTACCTTGCGTACTGCTGAGCGTATGAGTAGATATTGTTGAGATACTGGCTGTAGTAATATGTAAACTCAACTTCCGAAACGCGGATATCGTCGCCCAAAGAGAACACGGTTGTATTCTTCTTGATAGCGGCCGTATCGTCGAGAACCTTCCAAACGATTCCGCCTGCAACTACGACGGCAAGAACGATAGCTACTACCATTTTGACTATCTTTGCCGCTGCCTTGCTCTTCTCGCTCTTCTTCTGACTCTTTTTCGCAGACTGAGCGAGGCGGGCCTTTCTGTCGTCACGGTATGACTCGGCAGAAGTCCGCTGGGTGTCTTTGTTTGCCATTCTTTTTCATCCTTTTCTTTGTTAAGGTTGATTTGACCTAACGGTCGATAACATTCTTATTTTATACTATTTTATTAGCTTTTACAAGTCGAATCTGCAAGTTTTATAATTAATTCACAATCGCTCAGAGCTCGCCGTTGAGGAATGCGCCCTTAAACCACACGTTGTCTACTTCAAATTCTTTGCCGTTTAGATAATCGAGCGACTGTGCGTCGGAGGAGAAATCAAATTTCAGCTTGTATGAATAAAGGAACTGTTTTTTGTATCCGCTCTCCTTGTTCATTGAGTTACGCCCGTATTTTCCGTCGCCGAGAAGAGGATGACCTATCGAGGCGAAGTGCGCTCTTATCTGATGCGTGCGCCCCGTCAGCAGCTCGACCTCAACTAAGCTCATACCTTTGTTTTCGGCGAGCACGCGGTACTTTGTCTTTATCTCCTTTGCGCCCTCCGTTTTGCGGGACGAGACCTTGACGAGATTCTTCTTTTCATCTTTTGTCAGCCAGCCGTGCAAAGTCCCGTCTTTTTCCTTGAGAATGCCGTGAACAACGCAGAGATAGAATTTTTTTATCTCTCTGTCTTTGAGCTTCTGATTCATTATTCTCAGAGCCTCCGCGTTCTTTGCGGCCATCACTATTCCGCCGGTGTTGCGGTCTATTCTGTTTATGAGCGCGGGCGAAAAAGAGTTTTCGTCGGACGGATTATATTCGCCCTTTTCGTAGAGATAGCGCTTTATCCTGGTCAGAAGAGTGTCGTTGTATTCGCGTTCGTCCGGGTGGGAGAGCAGACCGACCTTCTTGTCGAGCAGCATTATATTCTCATCCTCGTAGAGAACGGTGAGATTTGTCGATGCGTGCATGAAATCGTATCTGTCAAACCGCTGCTCGAAAAATTCGTCGTTTATGTACATATCCACGCGGTCGCCCTCTTTCAGGCGCGTGGATATCTCGCACCGCTTTCCGTTGAGCTTTATGCGCTTGAGCCTGATATATTTGTACATAAGCGAGTCCGGAAGATTCGGGACGGTCTTTTTTATGAATTTGTCAACGCGCTGCCCGGCGTCGTTTTTTCCTATATCAAAGCTTTTCAATGCCGTTCCTCCCGCCGTATAAGTTGAAAATTTTTATTTTACTCACAGCCGCCTTTGAGCTTTTGCCGATATAAGTGATATCATTGCGCCTTCTCATATGTGCCTCCGATTCAAATAGCATATGATGATTATAGCCTATTTCGGGCTTTATTAACAGCCTTGAAAGAAAAAATTTTCATTAACTCGGATTTTGTAAATATACATAAGTTTTTATACTATTAAGCTTGTACAAATTCGCTTTTCGTTGTATAATAGATTAATTAAAATAACTAAGATTTTTCGGAGGACAACCGATTTGCCGATTTCAAAAGATAGAGGAAATATTATCGTTGCGCAGGAGGAGCTTGACAGACAGATGGAGTTCTGCGGACTTGTGCATACAGTGCTTGAAACACGGCTCGGCGGGCGCAAACCGCTCGCCTACGTTCATACATTCGGCTGCCAGGGCAATGTAGCCGACAGCGAGAGACTCAAGGGCCTGCTCGAAAAAATGGGCTTCGGCTTTACGGACGAGGCGGAAAGCGCGGATATATCGCTGTTTAACACCTGCGCCGTGCGCGAGCACGCCGAGGACAGGCTCTTCGGAAACGTCGGCGCACTCAAGAAAATAAAAGAGAAGAATCCCGACTTCAAAATAATCCTCTGCGGCTGTATGATGCAGCAGGAGAGGATAGCCGAAAAAATTCGCAGGAGCTATCCGTTTGTCGATATAGTTTTCGGAACTCACGCCGCGCATAAATTTCCGGAGCTGCTTTACCGCTCGCTCTCTACCGGTAAGCGCGTGTTCGATACCGAAAATTCCGACGGCGTTATTGCGGAGGACTTGCCTCTGCACCGAGACAGCACCTTCAAGGCGTGGCTGCCTATAATGTACGGGTGCAACAATTTCTGTACCTATTGCATAGTGCCCTATGTCCGCGGACGAGAGCGAAGCCGCAGCAGCGACGTTATTATAAGCGAAGCGCGCGAGCTTGTCAAAAGCGGCTATAAAGAGATAACCCTGCTCGGTCAGAATGTCAATTCCTACGGCAACGACCGCGAGGGTGAGCTGAATTTCGCCGCACTTTTGCGCGAGATAAACAGTATCGACGGCGATTTTATTATACGCTTCATGACCTCTCACCCGAAGGATTGCACGCATGAGCTGCTCGATACCATGGCGCAGTGTGAAAAGGTCGCAAAGCATCTGCATCTTCCGGTGCAGTGCGGAAACGACAGGGTGCTCAAGGAGATGAACAGGGGATATACGGCTGAAAAATATCTTTCTCTGCTCGAATATGCCCGCAGCGTCATGCCCGAGCTCTCGGTGACAAGCGATATAATAGTCGGTTTCCCGGGTGAAACATATGAGGAATTTCTCGACACGGTGAAGCTCATCGAAAAGGCACAGTATACCTCGCTCTATACTTTCATTTTCTCGTCCCGCGAGGGAACCCGCGCGGCAAAAATGGGCGACCCCGTTTCCCGCGAGGAAAAGGGCAAGTGGTTTTCGGAGCTCTGTGCCGCGCAGGAGAAAATCGCGTCTGTTCGCACCTCCGAAATGGTCGGCAGAGAATACAGAGTCCTCTGCGAGTCGAAGGCTAAAAAAGACGGATATATATCCGGCAGGACGCAGGGCAATATAATAATCGAGTTCCCTGCCGATGAGTCGGTCATAGGCTCGTTCAGAACCGTCAGAGTGACCGAAGCTCTGATATGGATGCTCAAGGGCGAGCTTGCCGACTGAAAACGCTATATCTCCGCATTGCGGATAAGGATATAAGATAAATTTCAAGGAGTACAATTATGGACATCATCAAACTTACAAGAGAACTCGGCGCAGCTATCCAGCAGGATGAAAGATATGCGAAGTTCCAGGCTGCCCAGAAGGCAAACGAGGAGGACAAGGAGCTCAACGAACTTATGGGCAAGATTCAGCTTGTTCATATGTCCTATCAGCACGAGGCGAGCAAGGAAGATGCCAACGAGCAGAAGCTTACGGCATATGAGACCGAGTTCAACGACCTCTACAAGAAGGTTATGGATAACGAGCATATGCGCGACTATGAGGTTGCAAGAGCCGAGATAGATGAAATGATGCATTATATCACGGGCATTCTCGCTCTGTGCATCCAGGGTGAAGACCCCGCTACCTGCGAGCCCGAAGAGGAGCATCACTGCGGCGGAGACTGCTCCGGCTGCTCGGGCTGCTGATTATTGCAATACCGCTCCGCAGGTTAACCCCTGCGGAGCCGAAAGCTTTTTATTTTGCGGTATAACCGCTGAGAGGACGGTATCGGAATGACAGAGCTTTCTCCGATGATGAAACAGTATTTTGAGACAAAAAAGAAATATCCCGACACGATACTGATGTTCAGACTCGGTGATTTTTACGAGATGTTCTTTGACGATGCGGTAACAGTGTCGCGTGAGCTGGAGCTTGTGCTGACAGGCAGAGCCTGCGGTCAGGAGGAGCGCGCCCCGATGTGCGGCGTGCCGTTTCACAGCGCGGACAGCTACATGGCGCGCCTCGTCGCAAAGGGCTACAAAGTCGCCATATGCGAGCAGATGGAGGATCCCGCTCTCGCAAAGGGACTTGTCAAGCGCGAAGTTGTCAGGGTCCTGACTCCCGGTACGGTTATAGAAAACAGTATGCTCAACGAGGGCAGGAACAATTTCCTCGCAAGCGTATATTTTGCGGGCGAGTCCGCCGGCGTCTGCTTTGTGGACGTATCAACGGGCTCCGTCAATCTGACCGAGCTTGCCTCTCCCGCCGTTCCCGATAAAATAATCAACGAGATAGGCAGATTCATGCCGAGCGAAATCGTGTTCAACTCCGCTTCTTCGTCTCTTACGAAGGTGTTTTCATTCATTTCAAACAAGACCGAAGCTCTTGCACAGGAGCTCGGCGACAGCTATTTTGACCCTCGGCAAAGTGCCGAAACAATACTCGCTCATTTCAAAAAAGACAGCCTGTCGGAGCTTGAGCTCCATGAGGGCAGCGCGGCTGTTCCGGCGCTCGGAGCGGCGCTTAAATATCTCACTGAGGTTCAGCGCAACGACCTCGAAAATATTTCTTCGATATCATTTTATTCAGAACTCAATTTCATGCGCCTCGATGTCTCCGCTCTGCGCAATCTCGAAATAGTCGAGACTTTAAGAAACCGCGAAAAGCGCGGCTCCCTGCTCTGGGTGCTCGATAAGACGCGCACCCCAATGGGCAAGCGAATGATACGCGCATGGCTTGAGCGCCCGCTTATCGGCATGGCGCGCATAACAAAGCGCCATAACGCTGTGGCGGAGCTTGTCTCTCAGCCGATGGTGAGGCAGGAGCTCGGCGAAAGTATGTCGGGCATACATGACCTCGAGCGTCTCATAACAAGAATATCGTTCGGTACAGCCGGAGCTAAGGATTTGCGTGCGCTGGCGCTCGCCGCGTCGTGCCTGCCGGAGCTTAAAGAAAAAGTTTCCGTGCTCTCTTCGTCGCTTATGCGCGAATGTGCCGAAAATATAGACGCGCTTTCCGATATCTATGAGCTCATCGACGCTGCGATAGTCGAGGAGCCGCCGTTCTCCGTCCGTGAGGGCGGCATGATAAAGGACGGCTTCCATCCGGAGCTCGACTCCCTGCGCGATATAGTATTAAACGGCAAGGATTATATTGCCGCCATACAGCAGCAGGAGCAGGAAAAGACCGGAATAGCAAAACTTAAAATAGGCTATAACAGGGTGTTCGGCTACTACATAGAGGTTCCCAACTCATATAAAGAGCTTGTACCCGACGAATATATAAGAAAACAGACCCTTGCCAACTGCGAGCGTTTTATCACGGACGAGCTTAAAGTCGCAGAGAACACTATTCTCGGTGCAAGCGATAAGATAGCAACTCTTGAGCAGGAGATATTTGCGGAGATAAGAGATTTTGCAGCCACACAGCTTAGACTTGTGCAGGAAACTGCCACAGCAGTGGCGCAGATAGACGTGCTTTGCTCGTTTGCAACTGCGGCGGTGAACAATAACTATACAAAGCCTGAGATAGCCATTGACGGCATTATTGATATCAAAAACGGCAGACACCCCGTTGTTGAGCTTATGCAGAAAGACGAGGTTTTCGTGCCTAACGACACATATCTTGATCTTACAAGCAACAGAATGGCTGTCATCACAGGTCCGAATATGTCAGGTAAGTCAACTTATATGCGTCAGGTTGCTCTTATCACCCTTATGGCGCAGATAGGCTGCTTTGTGCCTGCAGACTATGCAAAAATATCTGTGGTCGACCAGATTTTCACAAGAATAGGCGCTTCTGATGACCTTACCGCAGGTCAGTCTACCTTTATGGTGGAAATGAGCGAGGTTGCAGATATCGTAAAGCACGCCACCAAGAACAGCCTTGTTATCCTCGACGAGGTGGGCAGAGGTACTTCAACCTTTGACGGAATCTCAATTGCAAGAGCAGTGTCAGAGTATATCTCCACCAACAGATCAATGGGCTGTAAGACCCTGTTTGCAACACACTATCATGAGCTTATAAGCCTTGAAAAAGAGCTTGACGGCGTGAGAAATTTCTCTGTTGCAGTAAAGCGTCAGGGGGATAGTATCAAGTTCCTTAGAAAGATAGTTCCGGGCGGAGTTGACGAAAGCTACGGCATAGAAGTTGCAAAGCTTGCGGGTCTGCCAAACAAGATAATAAACAGAGCCAAAGAGCTTCTCGAACAGCTTGAAGCGGAAAACAAAAAGGCAAGACTTGCCGCTCAGCAGATAGAAAGCGACCAGATATCTTTTGATAAGATAAGCGACAGCATCGTTACTGACAGGCTGAGAAAGACCAACATAGACGAAATGAACGACAGCGAGCTTAGAGAGTTTGTGAAAGACTTGCTGAGATATGTTTAGGTGAGAGTTATGAAAAAGTGGTATGACGAGGAGTACGAGTTTGAAATAGAAGTCACGGGCTTTCTCCGTGGCGACCATACTGAAAGATATTGCCGAAACGGCGAGGAGATAGGGGATAAATATTTCTGCACCTATGGCTGTCCTGTGAATAAGAACGGCTATGGCATTTGCAGTAAAACAATGATGATGCTTTATCCCGTTATGGAAGCTGTCCGCAGCGGAGGAGATCTCACTAAGATAGGCGGCGACAGCAAATATACAAAAACTATCGTCTGTCCTGACGGCTGCGTCATGTTCCGCTTGACAGCAAAGCCGACAGGCAAGGAGAATTTTCATACAGGCGGCTTTTGGAAAGAGCCATAGAAAAGGATAGAAAAATGTCAGAAATAAAAGTTCTGAGCAAGGAAGTTTCCGAGCTTATTGCGGCAGGCGAGGTAATCGACAGACCTGCTTCAATAATAAAGGAGCTTCTTGAAAACGCAATAGACGCAGGTGCGAACGTCATAACCGTTGAGATAAAAAACGGCGGCCGCACCTATATAAGAGTGACGGATAACGGCAAGGGTATCTCAAAAGATGATCTGCCTATAGCCTTTCTTCGTCATGCAACAAGTAAGATATCAGTAAAAAATGACCTTGACAGTATTATGACCCTCGGCTTCAGAGGTGAAGCACTTGCTTCTATCTGTGCCGTATCCAAGGTAGACGTGCTTACAAAACGTCCCGAGGAGGATTACGGCACGCATTATGTTATCGAGGGCGCAGTGGAAAAGACCTGCGAGGAGTGCGGCTGTCCTGACGGCACGACCTTCGTTGTGAGGGATATTTTCTATAATGTTCCTGCAAGACTAAAGTTTCTGAAAAAGGACGTTTCAGAGGGCAATTTTGCCGCAGACCTTGTTACAAAGCTTACCCTTTCACACCCTGAGATATCATTCAAGTTCATCAGGGATAATAAAGTTGAGATATTGACAGTAGGGGACGGCAAGATATATTCCGCAGTGTATTCAGTTTATGGCAGAGATTTTGCAAACTCCATGCTTGAAGTTGACTATACATGGCAGGGTATGCACATAACAGGTTTCACCGTCAAGCCTCTGTCTGCAAAGCCTAACAGACGTTTTCAGAATTTCTTTGTGAACAAAAGATATGTGAAATC
>ERZ857693.3873-NODE-3873-length-11603-cov-2.785417_pt1 | contig 11603 bp, 5 predicted proteins | sample MGYA00519765_ERZ857693 | MGnify/ENA primary metagenome ERZ857693 (study PRJEB31778, sample SAMEA3449354) | human gut metagenome | biome: human gut; feature: human-associated habitat; material: faeces | place: United Kingdom | collected 2010/2012 ... | reverse complement strand
TAGAAAAACGCCTTGTCAGGTATTACAACGACGAACTTCCGGCCGACCAGACGGCCCGCGTCGCGGCGTGGATCGCCGCCAGCGAGGAGAACCGCAAAATCGCCGAACAAGTCTATTACATCTGTTTCGCCGCCGAAACGCAGGAGGCAAAAGCCGCCCTCGACACCGCCGCCGCGCTGCGGAAGGTCAAAGGCCGCATCCGGACTGAAAAATGGCGCCGGATGCTCCGGCAGACCGAGCGCGCGGCTGCCGTCATGCTGCTGCCCTTAGTCGGCCTGTCGGCCTATCTGCTGATGCAGGTGGGATACAAATACAACAGCATGGTCGAAATCCGCTCCACAACGGGCATGGTCAGTTCCGTCACCCTTCCCGACGACACGCGCGTATGGCTCAACTCCAACTCCTACCTGCGCTACCCTGCCAAGTTTACCGGCAAGGAGCGCCGCGTGGTGCTCTACGGCGAAGGCTACTTCGACGTGACCAAAGACCCCGAACGCAAATTCGTGGTCGAAGCGCAATCGACCGAAATAGAGGTTTACGGCACGGAATTCAACGTGGAAGCCTATGACGACGAATACATCCGCGCGACGCTCGTATCGGGACGCATCGGCATGAAGTACGACGACGCCAACCACCGCCGCCAGCTGGTGCAGATGATGCCCGACCAGCAGATAACCTACAACGCCCGCACGGGGGTAATCTACCTCAACACGGCCAACATTCCGTGCAACACCTCGTGGAAAGAGGGCAAGATCGTCCTCAGCAACACCCCGCTCAAGGACGCCCTGCGCATGATCGGTAACAAATACAACGTCTCGTTCAACATCCGCAACGACGAACTGCTCGGCAACACCTTCACGGGTACGTTCTCGAACCAGAGTCTCGACCTGATCCTCAAACACTTCTCCATTTCGTCGAAGATCAAATTCCGGCGGATCGACCAGACGGCCGGCGACAAAGCCTCGGCGGGCCGGGCCGTATTCGAAGTCTACTGAAAAACCGCACGAACCGATTTGCCTACAACCATAAACCAAAAAACCGAATGACACCATGACACCGACCTGACACAAAAAAACATACGGAAAGACCTGCACGTCCTCCCGTATGCCGAATCGTTAAGATCACCCGGCCGCATGAAACGGCCGGACTAACCTAAAACTCAATTCTTACAAACTTATGAAAAAAATCTTTTCCACCCAAATTATGGGGGGGGGAAATTTACACCGTACCCCGGCAGCCGGAGTCAGCCGCTCGGTCCGGTCGTATGCACTGGCGTTGTGCATGGCGTTCGCAATCGCCGCCGTCCCCGTACAGGCTCAGGTAAAAAACATCACGCTCAAGGCTTCGAACACCCCCGTTTCGACGGTGATGCAGCAGATCGAGGAGCAGAGCGGCTACACCTTCTTCTACAACACCAAGGATATTCCGCTCGACCGGAACGTCACCCTTTCGGTCGCGAACAAGGACATCCGCGCCGCACTCGACGAACTGTTCCGCAACACCAACGTCAGCTATTCGATCGACAACAAGAGCATCATCCTCTCGGCCCGCGGGGGCGCGCAGCCACAGCAGGCCAGCCAGATCACCGGCAGGATCGTCGATAAGAACGGCGTGCCCGTCATCGGCGCCACGATCATGATTTCGGGCACCACGCAGGGTACGACCTCCGGCGTCGACGGAACGTTCGCACTCCAGTCCAACGTCTCGCCGGCCGGCATGGTCCTCGACGTTTCATTCATCGGCTACAAGCCGCAGCGCATCTCCGTGAACAACCGCACGTCGCTCTCCGTCACGCTCGAAGAGGACGACCAGCAGATCGAAGCGGTCGTGGTGACGGCGCTGGGCATCAAACGGCAGGAGCGCGCCGTATCCTACAACGTGCAGAACATATCGGACGAAGTATTCCTGACGCGCGACGCCAATATGGTCAACAGCCTCGCGGGCAAGATCGCCGGCGTAACCATCAACGCCAGCGCCGCAGGCGTCGGCGGCGAAACGAAGGTCGTGATGCGCGGTTCGAAATCCATCGCCGGCAGCAACAACGCCCTTTACGTACTCGACGGCATTCCGCTGCCGTCGCTCTCGCTGACCAACCCCGGCGACGAGTTCACCATCATGCGCGAGAACAACCTCACGGGCGACGGCATCTCCAACTTCAACCTCGACGACATCGCGTCGATGGCCGCGCTGACCGGCCCTTCGGCCGCCGCGCTTTACGGTTCGCAGGCTGCCAACGGCGTGCTGATGCTCACCACACGCAGCGGAGAAGAGGGCGTCTCGGTCAATTACAGCAACAACACGACCTTCATGTCGCCGTTCCTAACCCCGGCCTTCCAGAACACCTACGGAGCCAAGGACGGCTATTACGCATCGTGGGGTTCGAAACTCGTCACCAAGCAGTCGTGGACGCCGACCGACTTCTACCAGACGGGATACAACACTTCGAACTCGGTGGGACTCTCCTTCGGCGGCAAGAAGAGCCAGACCTATGTTTCGGCGGGCGTGGTGACGGCCGAGGGCATCATTCCGAACAACGAATACAACCGTTACAACTTCACGGCCAACCACAGCTCGTCGTTCCTCGACGAGCGCATGCACCTGAGCGTGCTGGGCATGTACATGAACGTCAATGAGCAGAACATGCTCTCGTCGGGCCAGTACTACAACCCGATGATCCCGGTTTACCTCATGTCGCCGAGCGACGACATCCGCAAATACGCCGTTTACGAGCGTTACAACGCTTCGCGCAACTTCCCGGTGCAGTACTGGCCGTGGGGATCGCAGAGCCTGCAGATGCAGAACCCCTACTGGATCACCAACCGCAACATGTTCAACACGGGCAAGGACCGTTTCCTGTTCGGCGCCTCGCTCAAATACGACGTGACCGACTGGCTCGACATCACGGGACGCGCCCGCATCGACTACACGCACATCACGGCCGAGCAGAAGAACTACGCTTCGACGCTGGGACTCTTCGCCGGCGACAAGGGCCGCTATTACAACAACACCTACATCACCTCGCAGCGTTACGCCGACGTGCTGGCCAACTTCCACAAAACCTTCGCCGACGGAGCGTTCTCGCTCAACGCCACCCTCGGCGCCTCGATCGAGGACTACAAGCACCGCGCGATACTGCTCGGCGGCGACCTGACGGGCGTGCCCAACCTCTTCACGCTGGCCAACATGACCACCAACAAGAGTCAGGCGAAGGAGACCATCAACGACCAGACGCAGTCGCTTTTCGCCACACTGCAGCTGGGTTATAAGAATATGGTATTCCTCGACGTGACGGCGCGCAACGACTGGGTGACGGCGCTGGCCAATACCTCCAAGACGTCGATGTTCTACCCGTCGGTAGGTCTTTCGGCCGTGCTGACCGACATCTTCAAGGTCGATTCGCGCGTACTGTCGTTCGCCAAGATCCGCGCATCGTACGCCGAAGTGGGCAACGCCCCGATGCGCTGGATCACCATTCCGACCTACCCCGTATCGGACGGCACGCCGCAGACATCGACCTACCTCACCTCGGACGACTTCAAACCCGAACGCACCAAATCGTGGGAGGTCGGCGCCGACGTCCGTCTGTGGGGCAACAAACTCATACTCAACGCAACCTACTACAGTTCGCGCACCTACAATCAGGTTTTCAACCCCGACATCTCATCGACATCGACCTACAGCAGCCTCTACGTCAACGCCGGCCGCGTGGACAACAAGGGCGTCGAGGTGTCGGCCGAGCTGAACCAGAACCTCGGTCCCGTGAAGTGGTCTTCGAACCTCGTCTACTCGCGCAACCGCAACAAGGTGGTCGACATGCTCGACTCCTACAAACTGTCGAACGGCACGGTGATTTCGCAGGATTCGATGGTCATGGGCGGTACGACGGGCGTCAAGATGGTGCTGCGCGAAGGCGGCCAGATCGGCGACATCTACGTCAATACGCTCAAGACCGACGAGCACGGCGCAATCTGGGTATCGCCCACCGGCAGCAACGTCGCCCCGGCCAAGGACACATGGATATACGCCGGCAACAGCAATCCGAGCTACACGCTTTCGTGGCGCAACGAATTCAACTGGAAAGGTCTCTCGCTGGGCTTCATGTTCAACGCCCGCGTAGGCGGCGTAGGCGTATCGCTCACGCAGGCCGCGATGGACTACTTCGGCGTCTCGGAACGCACGGCCACGGACCGTCTGAACGGCGGCGCGCTCGTAAACGGCCAGCGCATTCCGGCCGAAAACTACTACCAGACCATCGGCGGCAACGGTGCCGACGCCATCGGCGCCTGCTATGTCTACTCGATGACCAACGTCCGGCTGGGCGAGCTGACCCTCGGCTACGACATCCCCGTCCAGAAGTGGTGCAAGTGGATCAAGGGACTCAACGTCTCGTTCATCGGCCGCAACCTCTGGATGCTCTACTGCAAAGCGCCGTTCGATCCCGAAACGGTCGCCGGCACGGGCACCTTCTCGTCCGGCATCGACTACTTCATGCAGCCGAGTACGCGCAACCTCGGATTCTCGGTAAAAGTGACCTTCTAACTTCAACATTACAGTCTTATGAAAAAAGCTAACGGCATAAAACTCCTGACGCTGGCCGGTCTTATGGCGACCGCGGCCTGCACGGGCGATTTTCTGAATAAAAACACCAACCCCGACCAAGCGACCGACGAGATGCTGTCGTGGGACAACCTCTCAACGGGTTCGGCCTTCGCGCAGATGACCAAGAACGTCATCCCCTCCTTCCAGCTGGTCGGCGACAAGGAGTACGGCAGCGCCAACTATCAGGTCATCGAGGACCTCGCGGGCAACATCTTCGCCGGCTACACCGGAGTCATCAACACCAGCTTCACGGGCAACAACCTCTACAACGTCACGGGCAAGGACTGGTACAACGCCATGTTCAACGACGCCTACACCCGCGTCATCAGCGCATGGAACCAGCTCGATCCCCAGCGCGGCGAATTCCCCGAAGTGGTCGCCCTCGCCGACATCGTGAAGGTCGCCGCGATGCACCGCGTAACCGATACCTACGGCCCCATCCCCTACCTCAACATCAGCAGCGGGGACATAAACAAGGCCTACGATCCGCAGCAGGCGGTTTACAAACGCTTCTTCGAGGAGCTGGACGCCGCCATCACGACACTGACCGCGTTTTACGAGGCACAACCCGGCACCAAACTGCTGGAGGCTTACGACAACGTCTTTTCGGGCAACGTGAGCGGCTGGATCAAATTCGCCAATACGCTGCGCCTGCGTCTGGCCATGCGCGTGGTCTATGCCGACGCGGCGCTGGCCCAAGAGCAGGCTGCGGCCGCCATCGGCAATCCGGTCGGCCTGATGACCGGCGCCGCCGACCTCGCGGAGCTGCACAAACCCGCCACCGGTTCGTGGGAATACCCGCTTTACATGATCCAGTACAATTTCGACGACTCGCGCATCGGCGCCACGATCGAAGCCTACATGAACGGCTATCAGGACCCGCGCCGCGGCAAGTACTTCGTGGCGACGGCCAAGGGTGAGTACCACGGCGTACGCACCGGCATCACGCCGACTTCGTCCTATGCCGATTCGGAAGACCTTTCGCGCGTAAACTGCACCAACAACGACAACATTATGTGGATGACGCCCGCAGAAGCATGGTTCCTGCGCGCCGAATATGAGTTGCGCTGGGGTTCCGAATCGGACGCTGCAACCTATTACGCCGAGGGTATCCGCACTTCGTTCTCGACACTCGGCGCCAGCGGAGCCGAAGACTACATCGCCGACAAGGAGCTGACACCCGGCAGCTATACCGACATGGTCACCGGCGGCAACTCGAATCAGAGTCCGCTCGCCTCGATTCCCATCTGCTGGAAAGCGGGCGGCGATTTCGAGACCCATCTCGAACAGATCATCACCCAGAAGTATCTGGCCATGTTCCCCGAAGGGCAGGAAGCTTGGTCGGAATTCCGCCGCACGGGTTATCCGCGCATCCTGCCGGTCCTCGTCAACAACAGCGGCGGCAAGATCAGCACCTCCAAGCAGATCCGCCGCCTGAACTACCCCTCGACGGAGTACAGCACCAACGCCGAAGCCGTCGCAACGGCCACGCACACACTCAACAGCGAATCGTCGAACCCCACGGGCGACAACGGCGGCACGAGCGTATGGTGGGACAAGAATCCGAGATTATAAACCCGAAAACCTGAAAACCATGAAAAAGACAATATCGACCCTTGCCGTCCTATTTGCGGTATGCGCCGGATTTACGGCATGCGACACGGACGCCGAGCCGCTGAACCTGCAGCCGGCTTACAAATACTCGGAAGAATATTACGCCAACCTGCGCGCCTACAAGGATACCTTCAAGGAACGCTCGCTCTGCTTCGTATGGTTCTCGGACTACGACCAGAGCTACTCGATGGCTTACCGCTTCGCGGGGCTTCCCGACAGCGTGGACATCTGCTCGCTCTGGGGCGGCTACCCCGATCCGGTCAAGAATCCGCTGGCCTACAAGGAGATGTGGGAGATGCGCAACAAGAAGGGCACCCGGCTGGTGATGCCCACGATCATCCGAATCATGGAGAACGACAACTTCGCCAACTTCGGACTCACGTACGAAGACATGGTCAATCAGACGACCACGATCGACCCCGACGGCGTTTATCCCGACTGGTGCGTGCTCTACGGCAACCACCTGCTCAAAGACGTATGGGAGTACGGCATCGACGGGTTGGATCTCGACTACGAGCCGGAATCCTCGGACGAACGCAACTACGGAATCTACGGCGATCGCATGACCCTGTTCGTGCAGTATCTCGGCCAGTTCATCGGCCCGATGTCGCCCAACCCCGAAAAACTGCTGATCGTGGACGGACACACCCCGCCCGCAGAGACAGAGCCTTACCTCGACTACTATGTGAAACAGAACTACGGCAGCAGCAGCGTCTCCTTCACCTCGACGTTCCCCTATGAGAAGCAGGTATTCACGGAGAACATCGGCGCCTATTGGCAGACCGGCGGCGGCATGGAGGCGCAGGCGGCGGCCAAGGCCCCGGAAGGCCATTTCAAGGGCGGTTTCGGCGCATTCTTCTGCCTGCGCGACTACCACACTTCCGATTCGGGCGCCGACAAGGAGATACCCTACGGCCACCTGCGCCGCGCGATTCAGCTGCAGAACCCTGCCGTAACGAAATAACCTGAAACAGAACCTGAACCATGAAAAATATCACGAAATACATACTCGCGGCCGCAGCGGCGTTCTCGTCGCTCACGGCGTGTCAGGAGTTCGAAGACTTCGAAAAGACCATCGACGGCACTCCGGGACTGGTTTACGTCCAGACCGGCACGGAAAACCTCTACACGATCCGGGTCGTACACAAGCCCACCGGCTCGACCGGCGAATTCTTCACCGAATTCCCCGTCTGCTGCAACACCACGCGCCATGCGGGCGTCAAGGCGACCTTCGTCTACGACGCTTCGCTGGTCGAGAGCTACAATGCCGAGCACAAGACCTCGTATGCGGCGCTGCCCGCCGAGTACCTGACGCTCGAAAACACGACGCTGACCGTGCCTGAAAACGCGACGGCATCGGCCGACTCGGTCAAGGTGACGCTCACGGGCGACCTCTCGCTGCTGACCGAACGCAACTACTTGGCGCCGCTGCGCATCAAGGCCGAGGGCATCGACGCCAGCGAAGTCATGGGAGCGGTCTATGTGGCCGTAGCGACCGAGATCAACCTCATCCGCGCCATCGAATCCACCGACGACATGGTCGGCTTCACCGCCACGGGCCGCAGCGCGTGGACGGCCGACTGCGGCAATTACGCCAATCTGTTCGACGGCAGCACTTCGACGTCGGTCGATTTTCCGGAACAGTACGGCAACGTGCTCAATATCGACATGAAAGAGCCGCAACTGGTGACCGGACTCTGTCTGGGATACGGCTCCGTGCCCTCGGTGTCGATCGAATACAGCGCCGACGGCGAGACGTTCTCGCAGGCCGGAACTCCCGTAGCGGGCGAATACGTGACGGGCGGCTCCCGGATGTACGCCGCATTCTACGGACATATCGAAGCCCGCTACCTGCGGCTGACCATCGGCTTTTCGAGCAGCTGGAGCAAAACCCTTTCCGAAATCGACATCTACAAGATCGACAGCGAAGATCCGACCGTCTATGCCGTGACCGGCACGGAAAACCTCATCACGGGTAAAATCACGCACCGGCAGACCGGTTCGACCAGCGACGTGAACGCTTCGTTCAGCGCATATGCGACGGTAGCTTCGACGAGCGGCTACACGGTGTCGGTCGCAGCCGACAACTCGCTGGTCGCCGCTTACAACACGGCCCACGACACTTCGTACGCGGCGCTGCCCGCCGAGTACCTGCAACTGGACAACAACCCGCTGACGATCGCCGCCGGGGCTTACAAATCCGAAGGCGAAGTGACAGTCTCGCTCAAGGGCGACCTGACACGGCTGAGCGACCTCAACGGTTATCTCGCGCCGCTGAAACTCTCCTCTTCGGGCGCAGGCACCAGCGCCGGCCGCGGCGTGGTCTATCTGGCCGTGAAGGTCGAGCGGAACAAGATCCGCCCCATCACGTCGGCAGACGACATGGTCGGATTCCCCGCCGCAGGCCGCACGGCATGGACTGCCGACTGCCCGGATTACGCCAACCTGTTCGACGGCAGCACCTCGACGCGTACCAACTTCACCAGCCAGAACGACAACGTGGTGACCATCGACATGAAATCGACGCATATGGTGACCGGCATCGACCTCAACAGTGCAGGCATCTCGTCCGTTTCGTTCGAATACAGCACCGACGGACAGACCTTCCTGACGGCCGGCACTCCCGCATCGAACGAATACGCGACGTCGGGTTCCGACCGCTACATCGCCTTCTACGACTACCTCGAAGCCCGCTATCTGCGCCTGACCATCAGTTTCTCAAGCAGCTGGAGCAAATACGTCAGCGAATTCAACATCTATGAGATCGAGAGCGACGAACCCACGGTCTATGCCATGTGCGGCAGCGACAACGTGCTGACGGGCGCCATAGCCCACACGCCGGGCGGTTCGTTCAACCAACTCAACGCGGCGTTCAACGTCTACTGCACGGTATCCTCGGCAAGCGGATATTCGGTATCGGCGACACCCGACAACTCGCTGATCGCGGCCTACAACTCGGCCAACGGCACCTCCTACGCCGCACTTCCCGACGGACACCTGCTGCTGGAGAACAACCCCTGCGCCATCGGCCCGAACAACAACAAGTCCGACGGCCAGATCAAAGCCTCGCTCACGGGCGACCTGACGGGCCTGACCAATGCCAAAGGCTATCTCGTGCCGCTGAAACTCTCGGCGCAAGACGCGGTGACCAGCAGCAGCCGCGGCGTGGTCTACCTCGTCATCACCCCGGCGGAAGAGCTTTTCCGCAAGAACTTCACCGTGGCCGACATCACGGGCGCGCTCGTGGCCGACCGTTCGGGCTGGAGCATCACCGGCGGCGATTACCACAGCGGAAGCTGGCCGGAGGTAATCGACGACAGCACGGACACCTTCATGCGTCCGTGGGGAAGCCCCATCATGTTTACGATAACCTTCGACAAAGAGTACGAGATGACAGGGCTCCGCATCACGGCCCGTACGGACAACGCTTCCTACCAAAACTACCAGCCCAACGCCATAACCATCGAATACAGTCTCGACGGCGAAGTTTACACCGAACTCGGTACGGCGACCAGCGCCGACGGCAGTCTGGTGAAAAACGTTCCCTCGTCCTACGTCGCGCTCTACGGTTCGCAGAAGATGAAGTACATCCGTATCACGGCATCGTACGGCAGCAACATGGGCGTCGGCGACTTCAACATTTACGCAAAATAAACCTAAACAGAGCTATGAAATTCAATCATATTCTTTCCGGATTGGCGCTCACCGCGGCCGTGCTGGCCGCCGGCTGCCAGAAATCGCTGGAATATTCCGACGTGGTCTATTTCACGGGCACCGAGAATTCGAACATCACCAACATGTACGTCGACGGTCCTTCGTCCATGGGCGTCACCGTCACCTCCTCGTGCAAGATGGCGGCCGACGTGCAGGTTGCGCTGGCGGTCGATGCCGCGGCCGTCGATGCCTATAACGCCCTGCACGGCACGGACTACCGGATGCTGCCCGCCGGCAGCTACCGGCTCTCCGACGACGCAGTAACCATCGCCGAAGGCACCAACGTCTCGACGCCCTCCTCGTTCGAAATCGTCTCCATGGACGATTTCGACGAAGGCGCACACTACTGCGTACCGCTGAAGATCACGGGCACCTCGAACGGCATGGGCGTTCTGGAAGCGTCGAGAACGCAGTATATCTTCATCAGCCAGATCACCACCACGCGCGGCATCAACCTGAAGAACAGCTGGTATATAACCATGGACGGCATGGTGGACGATCCCGCGCTGAAAGATCTGCCGGCCTGCACGATGGAAATCCGCATGTATGCCAACGGCTGGAGAACTTCGGGACATATGATCTCGTCGCTGATCGGCGTCGAGGAGAACTTCCTGCTGCGCGTCGGCGACGAGAGCATCAAGAATCCCGCGCAGTTGCAGCTCGCCGGACGAGGAACGTCGATCACGGCTCCGAACGCCCTGAGTCTGGGACGCTGGTACCACATCGCCGTGGTGGACAACGGCTCCGAAATGACGATCTACATCGACGGCAACGCCGAAATCAGCGTAGACTCGTCAAGCAGCAAGGCCATCAATCTCGGATTCTACTACAACAGTCCGTTCGCCATCGGCATGTCCGCCGCCGACGTCCGTTACTTCAACGGTTACGTCAGCGAGGCGCGGGTGTGGAAACGCGCCCTGACGCCCACCGAACTCAAGAACAACCAGTGCTACGTCGATCCGGCCACCGCCGAAGGGCTGTTTTTCACAGATGATATTCCTGCTTGTACTCCTCATAGTACCGCGCGAAGGAACTGGACTTCATGGCCCGGACACTGTTCAGATACTCGTGGGTGTCAAAGGAGTCGGACTCCAGCTCGATAATGGCCACGGCGATGTTGGAGCAGTGGTCCGCCACGCGCTCGTAGTTGGTCAGCAGGTCGTTGAACACGAACCCCTGGTTCAGCGTGCAGCTGCCGGACTGCAGCCGGTCCACGTGGTGGGACTTCATCTCATCGCACAGGCCGTCAATGATCTCCTCCAGCGGCTCCACCCGGGCGGCCCGCTGGGGATCGTTTTCCACAAAGGCGCCCACGGCGATGGACAATATCTCCCGGACGGCGGACTCTATCACGTCCAGCTCATGACAGGCCTCAGGGGAGAATTGCAGATCCTTGTCGTGTATCTCCTTGGCGGCCTCCGAAATATTCAGTGCGTGGTCGGAGATACGCTCAAAATCGGAGATGGTGTGCAGGTATTTGCTGACCTCCTCGCTCTGGGATTGAGACAGGGACTTGCTGGTGATCTTCATCAGATAGGTGCCCAGCTTGTCCTCGTAGCGGTCGATAACGGACTCCGTTTCACCCACCATGCGGAAATCCTTGTCGGACCAGCGGTTCCGCAGGCCAACGGCCATCAGCAGGTTGCCCTCGGCCCGTTCGGCCATGGAGTTGGTCA
>ERZ857693.3868-NODE-3868-length-11616-cov-9.597959_pt1 | contig 11616 bp, 7 predicted proteins | sample MGYA00519765_ERZ857693 | MGnify/ENA primary metagenome ERZ857693 (study PRJEB31778, sample SAMEA3449354) | human gut metagenome | biome: human gut; feature: human-associated habitat; material: faeces | place: United Kingdom | collected 2010/2012 ... | reverse complement strand
CTGAAGATAGGGCAAAGACCCTGGTTGAAGCTGCGCACAACAGTGTTGGACTTGATGGAGGGATTGGAACAAAAAGTGAATTATATATGCTGCTTGGTTTCCAGCACGGTTTATCTTTACGGAGAACCGAAGACAAGTACCGTCTGGGCATCTATTGATCTGAAGCAGCGGCAGCTTTTTGATCTGGATTAAAATTTACATAATCTTTATTTGATTATTTGAAAAAACAGTGCTATAGTAAAGTTGGTTCCGGTAAACGGATGATTTATGGATCCCAGAAGAGGACCGGGCGGAACCAAATTACTGTTGACCGGTCAGGATCTGGATCAGGAAAGAAGGAAGAGGGAAAAAATTGCGTAAAAAATCACATATACTGTTAGGCAGATACCTGGCTGACCAGATGTCTGAGGTGTACAGTCTCCAGCAGCACAGAAAAGCGTTTTGCCTGGGTAATATCATGCCTGATCTGAAACCATCGTTTCTCACCACCAGACATGAGTTTTTCGGAACATTCGATCACCTCCAGAATAAGATGAGGGCGCTTGTCGAGAAGAACCCGGAGGAAGAGAATGCCAGAGTATACTGGAGAAGATTCGGTGAGGTCATGCATTATATGGCTGATTATTTTACTTTTCCTCATAACAAAACATACAAAGGAAATCTTGCAGCACATAATTCTTATGAAGCTGAGCTGAAAAACCGCCTGAGAGAATGCATCCTCAGCGGCGCAGCAGACAGCCAGCTGGAAGAAGCGAAGCAGTTTGAAAGCTTTGAGGAACTTGTGGAATATATCCGTGAGCGTCATGCATATTATCTGGAAAGCCCGCGGTGCATTGCCGATGACATCCGTTTTATCCTTCGGGTGTGCTATCAGGTTGTACAGGGAATTTTTCAGCTCTGTGTCAGAAAACAGTTTCATATGGGCGGACAGCCGGCAGTGACTGTCTGACAGTATATAAAAAGCCGCAGTGTGTGAGAGCACTGTGGCTTTTTTACGTTATGGTAAACTCTAAAAAATCTTACAAAAATGTGAATAAAAAGTGAAAAATAGATGAATTGAAGGAGATATCCTACCAGAACAGTTGATTTCACGATTTTCGTATGCTAAAATAAATTGAATTAAACTTTAAGTTATCAAACGGTTTAAGGCAGACCTTTATTATAGGGGAAGTAAAGGGATGTTCAAGGAAAGAAGGGAGCATCTTAATAAATATGAAGAACAAGTACCTGAATAAGTTTTTTTGCATCACGATGTTATCAGCTATGGTACTGGCAATTCCAACCGGAGTAAAAGCCGCCGAGGAAGCAGATAATGTTGTTGCTGAGGAAGGTGTTTCAGGAGACGGGAGTGAGGTAAGTGAACCGGAACCAGAAGTTCCGACAGAACCGGAGCCGACAGCTGCACCGGAACCGGAAATAACTGCTGCACCTGACCCGGAACCAACTACAGCGCCGGAGCCAACAGATACACCGACACCTGCGCCGACGGAAACACCGGAGCCAACTGCAACACCTGCGCCGACGGGAACACCGGAGCCGACAGCGACACCTGCACCAACGGCAACACCGGAACCGACAGCGACACCTGCACCAACGGCAACGCCGGAGCCAACCGCAACACCTGCACCGACGGAAACACCGGCCAGGGATGACTCTGCAAAGGTACAAGCGGTGATCCGGAAGATCAAAGCACTGGCAGGCAGAACGATCACAGCAGCAGATAAAGCGGAGATAGATAGCGTACGTGCAGCTTATGAGGCACTGTCTAATACAGAAAAGGCCAAGGTTACGAATTATAAGATCCTGACTGAGGCAGAAGCCAAGCTTGCAGCTGTCGACAAGAACGACAGTGATAACAAAAAAGGCAACAAAAAAGATGATAGCAGCACGGAAGATAACAAGAATACAGAGATCACAGATGGAAATAACGCCACAGCAACACAGATCGGAGATCCTGTTTATGTGACAAATATGGTATCCAATCTCCATGCGGGCAAGGATTTTTATCTGGATAGTCTTAAGAGCAATTATCATCTGTCCTTCTCTGATGATTTTGCTTCTGTAATGGAAGAGATCGAAAGAGAATATAAAGAGAAGAACAAGCTTACCGATACGGAGAATACACTTCTGGTAAGAAACTGGCAGGATATCCTTGCTGTTTATATTTACGAAAAGAGCAAAGCAGGAGCAACGTCATTTACATTGGATGCATCCTGCAAGGATGATCTGGCAAGGATCTTTGCGGAGATGAACCCCATCGTCAGGGACAAGCAGGATATTACCAAGATATCCTACGGAAATCGTAAGATCAACTACTACATCAAGAAGAACAATATTGCAAAGGAAGACAGAAGCGTCCTTAAGAAATATGTGGAAACAGACTGTAAGCTTCTCTGTGCGGTAGTTACCGCATCCAAAGGCTTTGTCCGTGAAAGCGTGGGAGACAATGTTTCTGAGGATCGTGTAGATGTTATCACCGCAGCGTATTCACTGGTTGGCAAGGTCGGATATTTCTGGGGCGGCAAATCTACGGTGATTGGAGAAGATCCAAGCTGGGGCTCCGTTGAGAAGGTATCAGCAGACGGTAGCAGAAGCTCCGGTACGCTCCGTGCATATGGTCTGGACTGCAGCGGCTTTGTTACCTGGGCAGTGATCAATGGATATAAGGATCAGGGAATGCAGGCAGCAGTTGGAGACGGAACCTCTGACCAGTGGGAGAAGGCCGGTGTTGTCAGCGAAGCAGATGCACAGCCAGGAGATCTGGTATTCCAGAGAGGACCGGAAGCAGGAAGCAACAACCACGTTGGTATCCTGTGCGGAAAGACGGATTCCGGCGACTGGATCGCAGTACATTGTTCCTCAAGCAAGAATGGTGTAACGGTTGGTGAGGCATACAGTGCAAGCTTCCGTTATATCAGAAAGCCATCCTTCTATCAGGATACAACAGCGGAGGAAAATAAGACCACAGCTACAGAGAATGATGTTCTGACAGAGGAGAGTGCAGAAAAGCTCCTCACGGATGTGGTTAGATCTGATGCACTGAAGGATGCACTGGCATCCGGTGATACTGTTTCCAGTGACCTTCTTGCAGATTTTAAGAATAAGGCTTTGCAGGAGGATGAGGAAGAAGATGAAGTTGAGACGCTGACTCTGGATCAGGAGACCATGGACGATGCAGTGGATACATTTGATGATGATGTAGAAACACTGGAAATGGAAAACTAAGGGACAGCGATTGAAGATAAGGGCAGTCTCCCACGGGAGGCTGCCCTTTCTTACAATCGCTGCTTCAGACATAGGACATGATATTATGAAAAAAAGAAATTTCTGCCCCATGGCAGCCGCAGTGCTTACAGCTGCAGTGATCCTTCAGCCCTTTAGCACTTCGGCAGGGGCACTGGGTCAGATCCGCTCCATAGCAAAGAGCATTATTTCAGGCGAACCAAAGGAAGTAGAGGAATTGCGTCAGATGGAGGTTGCCCAGAGCGAAGAAGGGCATCAGGAATATTATTTCAAACAGCTTACGGAAGAAGAGCAGAGAGTATATCGGGAGCTGCTGAAAGGAATCCGTGCCCGGGAAAAGGAGTTTTATCTGACGATCTCCGATGATGACAGTATTGACAGAAGCTATCATGCAGTATTGAAAGACCACCCGGAGATATTCTGGGTCCACAATCGTGAAAAAATCTACAAAACTACGTATTCAGACAGTGATTACTGCGTTTTTACTCCGGGCTATACTTATACAGACAGCGAGATCGATGAGATACAGACGGCCATGGAGCAGAGCTTTCAGGAGGTCAGAGCCCTGATCCCGGAGGATGCCGGTGACTACGAGAAGGTACGCATTGTTTATACGTATGTTATTGACCATACCCAGTATCAGACCGGGGAGGATGATCAGAGCATAGCAGGTGTTTTCTGGAAAAAATCCGCAGTCTGTGCCGGATATGCAGGAGCTGTCCAGTATCTTCTGGAAAGGCTGGATATTCCCTGTATTTATGTGGACGGAAGCACAAAAGGAAGTACAGAGGGTCATGCATGGGATATTGTAAAAATAGGCCAGGAGTATTATTATGTAGATGCTACCAATGGGGATCAGCCGGATTTTTTAAATGGAGATGCCGCACAGCTGGAAGAACATAAGACGATCATTTACGATTATCTCTGCCCTTTCCCGGAAGAATATGAAAAAACCTATACACCATCGGAAGAACTGACAGTTCCGGCATGTACTGCGAAGGATCTGGATTTTTATGTGCTGAACCAGGGGTACTTTGAAGATTACAGCTGGCAGGACATATATGATTATTGTAAGATGAGACTGGATAATGGTGCGGCTGTAGTGCGTTTCAAGTTTGGCAGTCAGGAAGCTTTTTCCGAAGCCTGTCAGGAACTGCTGGATGATGGCGTGGTACAGAATGTGGCACAGTATTATATGAAACTTCACGGACTTGGTCAGGTGGAGTATCATTATGGAGTGATGGATAATTTTTATACCATATATTTTATTTTCTGAAACATCTTCGGGAAGATTTCCGGAGGTTTTGGAAAGAGAGGAGTAAGTTATGAATATGGATATGTTGTCAAGAGGATTTGACATACTGCAGAGAGCAGGAGGTATGGAACAGATCAGCCAGCTGATGGTGATCGTATATGGAGTGCTCTGCGTTTTCGGGCTTTTGAACTGTATCCTGGGATATCGTATCCTCCGGTTCTGGATGATGATCTTTGGATTTATCATCGGAGCAGGCGCCGGCTTTGGTGTAACCTATATGTCCGGTGTTCAGGATAAAATGGTGATCGCAGGTGCCATGGCGGGACTGGGGATCGTACTGGCTGTTGTTTCGTTTCTGATCTACAGGGCAGGAATCTTTGTACTGGGATTTGGTATCGGAATAACATTGAGTATCTATCTGGTCCATCCGACCAGTTCTTTTTCTTTTTTCCTGTGCATCCTTATCGGTGTGGGACTGGGAGTACTTGCTATGCGTTATGCGAAAGGAGTGATCATTGTCGGAACCAGTATACTGGGTGGTGTTCTGGCAGGATTATCCATTGCAAAGATCGCAGGGCTGGCGCAGTTTCCATATGGCGTCGGTATGGCAGCGGGAATTGCGATCCTTGGTATGCTGATCCAGTTCGCCATCAACAAAGACCGATACGATGAGGAAGATGACGAAGAAGAGGATGACGACGATGGAACTCTGCCGGAGGAGACCAGGAAGCCGGCAGGAAGGGACCGTAGAGGAAACAGTCGTGAATACACCTCTGACCGTAACAGGGACGATCACAGATATACATACGAAAACCGGGCAAACGATGACCGGGAAAGCCGGGGTGAAAGACGTTCCCGCAGACCATCTGACAGAGAAGGACGCAACTCTGACAGACGAGAAAGAAATTATGCAGACAGCCGAAAAAGATCCGGAAGCGAAAGAAACAGCAAAGGCAGTTCCACTGAAAGAAGAAGCACTTCCGGAACCTCCGGCAGAAACAGAACCTCCGACAGAAATTATGCTTCGGATGACAGAAGAGGCCGCAGATACAGCCAGAGCAGCAGCACCAGGGAACGAAGGAATGCAGGAACGGGAAGCAGATCCCGCTATGCAGATCCGGAGGATCATGAAGACTATGATCGTTTTGATGAGTCGGAAAACAGGGACAGCTATGAAGATTTTGAAAAACTGCAGCAGAAAAGACGCCGGATGGATATTGAAAATATGGCGGATTTTGATGAGCAGGAAGAATATGGAAATTACAGGAATGACCCGGATCTGATGAATGATGAGGATCTGGATGAGCTTGATGAGTGGAAAGACAACTGAGAAAAATCCGAGGAGTGACAGAAATGGGAAAAGAAGCCAAAACAAACGCGATGAGAATGCTGGATCGAAAAAAAGTAAAATATGAAGCAATCGCATATGACTGTGGAGAGTTCATAGATGGGATCCACTGTGCAGACATCACAGGAGCCCCTCATGATCAGTCCTTTAAGACCCTGGTCATGGAAGGGAAAAGCGGTGGCTACTATGTGTTTGTAGTTCCGATCGAGAAAGAGGTGGACCGTAAGGCAGCCGCAAAGTCTGTAGGCGAAAAAACAGTAGATATGATCCATGTAAAGGATCTTACAAAGATCACGGGCTATATCCGCGGAGGCTGCAGCCCTCTTGGAATGAAAAAAAATTATCCGGTGGTGTTTGACCAGTCTGCCGAAAACTTTGATGAGATCTATGTAAGTGGTGGAAGAGTAGGCCTTACCCTGAAGGTACCGCTTAAAGATCTTCTGGATGTAACACAGGGCAAGCTTGCTCCGATCACCATGGAGTAAGCGCATATAAAACAGATAAAAAAACTCCCCTGACTGCCTGTAAAGGCGGAAGCAGGGGAGATTTTTTGTTACAGAAGCATGGGATTTAGTTATCCTGTGCGTCCTCTTCGTTAACCTGGAATACGTGACGCTTCTTGGCCATTTCGTCGCTGGCAAGATACTCGTCGTAAGTGGTGATCTTGTCTACCAGCTTGCCGTTAGGAAGGATCTCCATGATGCGGTTTGCAGTTGTCTGTACAAACTGGTGATCGTGTGAGGTGAAAAGGATCACTCCCGGGAATTTGATCAGTCCGTTGTTCAGTGCTGTGATAGACTCCATATCCAGATGGTTGGTTGGCTCATCCAGGATCAGGATATTGGCACCGGAGATCATCATCTTGGAAAGAAGACAGCGAACTTTTTCACCACCGGAAAGAACACGGACACGTTTTACACCATCCTCACCAGGGAAAAGCATACGGCCAAGGAATCCACGGACGTAGGTTGCGTCCTTGATCTCGGAGTACTGTGTCAGCCAGTCGGTGATAGTAAGGTCGTTATCGAATTCCTGTGTGTTATCCTTCGGGAAATATGCCTGGGAAGTGGTAACGCCCCATTTGTAATTTCCTTCATCCGGCTCCATTTCACCTGTAAGGATCTTGAAGAAGGTTGTGATGGCCTGCTCGTTGGCGCCCACAAAGGCAACCTTATCTTCACGACCAAGAGTGAAGGAAATGTCGTCCAGAACCTTTGCTCCATCAATGGTCTTGGACAGATTTTCCACCATGAGGACCTCGTTTCCGATCTCACGGTTCGGGCGGAAGTCGATGTATGGATATTTACGGCTGGAAGGACGCATGTCATCCAGCTGGATCTTTTCCAGGGCACGCTTTCTGGAAGTCGCCTGCTTGGATTTGGAAGCATTGGCGCTGAAACGGGAGATGAACTCCTGGAGCTCTTTGATCTTCTCCTCTTTCTTTTTGTTGGCCTCTTTCATCTGCTTGATCAGAAGCTGGCTGGATTCAAACCAGAAGTCATAGTTTCCGGCATAAAGCTGGATCTTGCCATAATCGATATCAGCAGTATGTGTGCAGACCTTGTTCAGGAAATAACGGTCATGGGATACTACGATAACCGTATTGTCAAAATTGATCAGGAACTCCTCCAGCCATTCGATAGCAGGAAGATCCAGGTGGTTGGTCGGCTCATCAAGAAGAAGGATATCAGGATTTCCGAAAAGAGCCTGTGCAAGAAGAACCTTGACCTTCATACTACCGGTAAGGTCTGCCATCTGTGTATAGTGGAACTCAGTGTCGACTCCGAGACCGTTGAGAAGAGTAGCAGCATCGGACTCTGCTTCCCATCCGTTCATCTCTGCAAACTCACCCTCAAGCTCGCTGGCACGGATGCCATCTTCGTCTGTGAAATCTTCCTTTGCGTAAATGGCTTCTTTCTCTTTCATGATCTGATAGAGTCTTTCATTACCCATGATGACAGTATCCAGAACCGGATAAGCATCATATTTGAAGTGATCCTGCTGTAGGAAAGAAAGTCTCTGACCGGGGGTGATCACAATGTCGCCCTTGGTAGGCTCAAGCTGACCGGAAAGGATTTTGAGGAATGTAGATTTTCCTGCGCCGTTGGCGCCGATCAATCCATAACAGTTACCCTCTGTAAATTTGATGTTAACGTCTTCAAACAGCGCTTTTTTTCCAACGCGCAGTGTGATGTTATTTGCTGAAATCATATCATACCTCTTTTTTCATTAAATAAATATCGTTTCAATTACATACGAAAGCATTACAATCGTTTCCTATTGTACCGTAAACTGAAAAATTTGCAAGCTGTATTTTCCTTTTTTCGGCTAAATAAAGGAAAAACAGGGGATTACTATGAATCACAGGAAAATAATAACCTTTTATTATATAAAAAAATGGGTTATACTGTCGTATGTGGTAATGAAGTATTCCGGGGATATGGATATCCGGCTCTCTGGCACATCAGAAACACCCAGGAACGTGGCAGATCGGATGGAATGCGGAAACTATCATAAATCAGCAGCTTAGTTGAACAGAAGAGAGGTTAAAAATGTTTATCACCAGAGAAAGCGATTATGCGATGCGGGTTATCCGCGCATTGATGTGGGAGCCGCGTTTGAGCGTCAGCGAGATCTGTGAGAGGGAATCGATCACAGCACCCTTTGCATACAAGATACTGAAGAAGCTTCAGAATGCAGGGCTCGTGGAAGGATACCGCGGAGTTCATGGCGGTTACGCGCTGAAGAGAGATCCGGAAGAACTGTCATTATATGAGATATACAGTGCGATCGATCCGGATATGTCCATCATTGAGTGCCTGAACGGCACATATCAGTGTCCAAGGAACGGACAGGACGGAGTTCCCTGCCATGCACATGATGAGCTTCAGGAGATCCAGGATCAGCTGTGGACAATGCTCCGTCGGAAATCCATGAAGGATCTTTTCGGAAAAGAGGAGAAGTGATTCCCGGATGTGAGTTGGGATAAGCGTATGAGATGATAAGGAGAGCAGTTTGGAGAGGAAAAATTCCGAACAGCTCTTTTTTATTTGTGAAAAAGATAACGGCGTTTGTACAGGATAATATACAAAAAACAATGAAAGAAAATGGACATAACTGGGAATCTATGATATAATAACCAATGGAATTTTAGGCCTTCATAAGCCTAAATAATATATTTTTTAACAAACCTTTAAGGAGGAAAAAACAATGGCAAGAAAGATGAAAACCATGGATGGTAACCATGCAGCCGCTCATGCATCATATGCTTTTTCTGATGTAGCTGCTATTTACCCGATTACCCCTTCATCTGTAATGGCTGAGGCTACAGACGAGTGGGCAACTCAGGGAAGAAAGAACATCTTTGGACAGGAAGTACAGGTTACAGAGATGCAGTCTGAGGCAGGTGCAGCAGGTGCCGTTCACGGTTCTCTGGCAGCAGGTGCCCTGACTACAACTTACACAGCTTCCCAGGGTCTTCTGCTTATGATCCCGAACCTTTACAAGATCGCTGGTGAGCAGCTTCCGGGAGTTATCAACGTATCTGCCCGTGCACTTGCTTCCCACGCACTTTGTATTTTCGGTGACCATTCCGACGTTATGGCCTGTCGTCAGACTGGATGTGCAATGCTTTGTGAGTCTTCTGTACAGGAGGTTATGGACCTTACACCGGTTGCTCATCTTGCAGCAATCAAAGGAAAAGTTCCGTTCATCAACTTCTTCGACGGATTCCGTACATCTCATGAGATCCAGAAGATCGAGACATGGGACTATGAAGATCTGAAAGATATGGCAGATATGGACGCAATCGCAGAGTTCCGTAACCGTGCTCTGAACCCGAACCATCCATGTCAGAGAGGTTCCGCTCAGAACCCGGATATCTTCTTCCAGGCAAGAGAGGCATGTAATCCATATTATGACGCTCTTCCGGCAGTTGTTCAGGAGTACATGGACAAAGTTAACGAGAAGATCGGAACAGACTACAAACTGTTCAACTACTACGGAGCTGCTGACGCTGAGCACATCATCGTAGCTATGGGTTCCGTAAACGATACCATCGAGGAGACAATCGATTACCTTATGGCAGCTGGCAAGAAAGTCGGTGTTGTTAAAGTTCGTCTTTACAGACCATTCTGTGCACAGGCTCTTATCGATGCAATCCCGGATACAGTTAAGCAGATCTCTGTTCTTGACAGAACAAAAGAGCCAGGAGCTCTTGGCGAGCCTCTGTATCTTGATGTTGTTGCAGCTCTTCGCGACAGCAAGTTCAGCGATGTTAAGATCTTTACAGGACGTTACGGACTTGGTTCCAAAGATACAACACCTGCACAGATCGTAGCAGTATATGAGAACACTGAGAAAGAGAAATTCACAATCGGTATCGTTGATGATGTTACAAACCTTTCTCTTGAGACAGGCGCACCACTTGTTACAACACCAGAGGGAACAACAAACTGCAAGTTCTGGGGACTTGGAGCTGATGGTACTGTAGGTGCTAACAAGAACTCCATCAAGATCATCGGTGATAACACAGACATGTACGCTCAGGCTTACTTCGATTATGACTCCAAGAAGTCCGGCGGTGTTACAATGTCTCACCTTCGTTTCGGTAAGAAACCGATCAAATCCACATACCTGATCCACAAAGCAAACTTTGTTGCATGTCATAATCCGTCCTATGTAAACAAATACAACATGGTTCAGGAACTTGTAGATGGTGGTACATTCCTTCTTAACTGCCCATGGACAGCAGAAGAACTTGACAAACATCTTCCGGGACAGGTTAAAGCATTCATCGCCAACCATGACATCAAATTCTATACAATCGATGGTATCAAGATCGGTAAAGAAATCGGACTTGGCGGACGTATCAATACAGTTCTTCAGTCTGCATTCTTCAAACTGGCTAACATCATTCCGGAAGAAGAAGCTATCGACCTTATGAAGAAAGCTGCAAAGGCTACATACGGTAAGAAAGGTGATAAGATCGTACAGATGAACTACGATGCTATCGATGCCGGAGCTAAGCAGGTTAACGCAATCGAAGTACCGGAAAGCTGGAAGAACTGCGAAGACGAAGGTCTGTTCACACCAGAAGTTAAGGGTGGAAGAGAAGATGCAGTAGCATTCGTTAAGAACATTCAGTCTAAGGTTAATGCTCAGGAAGGTAACACACTGCCTGTATCTGCATTCAAAGATTATGTAGATGGATCTACACCGTCAGGAACAGCTGCTTACGAAAAACGTGGTATCGCAGTAGATATCCCGATCTGGCAGTCAGAAACATGTATCCAGTGTAACCGTTGTGCATATGTATGTCCGCACGCTGCAATCCGTCCGGTAGCTCTTACAGAAGAAGAACTTGCAAAAGCACCAGAAGGACTGAAAGCAATCGACATGATCGGTATGCCGGGAATGAAGTTCACAATGACTGTATCAGCTTATGACTGTACAGGATGTGGCTCTTGTGCAAATGTCTGCCCAGGTAAGAAGGGTGAAAAAGCTCTTGTTATGGGTAACATGGAAGAGAACGCTGGAGAACAGGTATACTTTGACTTTGGTACAGAAATCGAAGTAAAACCGGAAGTTGTTGCTAAATTTAAAGAAAATACAGTAAAAGGATCTCAGTTCAAACAGCCACTGCTTGAGTTCTCAGGAGCTTGTGCCGGATGTGGAGAGACTCCATACGCTAAACTTGTCACACAGTTATTCGGTGACAGAATGTACATCGCTAATGCAACAGGATGTTCATCTATCTGGGGTAACTCAT
>ERZ857693.3864-NODE-3864-length-11627-cov-8.516246_pt1 | contig 11627 bp, 6 predicted proteins | sample MGYA00519765_ERZ857693 | MGnify/ENA primary metagenome ERZ857693 (study PRJEB31778, sample SAMEA3449354) | human gut metagenome | biome: human gut; feature: human-associated habitat; material: faeces | place: United Kingdom | collected 2010/2012 ... | reverse complement strand
TGCAAGCAGATGGCGTGCAAAGTCGCCAGACGCTCTTTGTGCGGTATTGCCTAAAGGAAACACTGCATAAAGTATAGAAAGTGTAGGAAATAAAAAATGGAAAAGAAACAAAAAAATAAGTGGCTGTCCTTTCTGGCGGACGGTATGCTGTCCGGTCTGATGATCGGCATCGGCTGTGTCGTCAGCATGTCCTGTGAAAACCGCTATCTGGGGGCATTTCTGTTCTCGCTGGGACTGTTCTGCATTGTGCAGTTCCAGTATGGACTGTACACCGGCAAGGTGGGATACATTTTCGACCGTGACAAGGCGTATCTGGGCGAAACGTTCTTCACCTTTTTGGCGAATGCGATCGGTGCCGGCCTGACTGCCGGCATCGTGCACCTGACACGGTTCGCAACGGAAACCAAGGTAAACGGCATGGACGTGACACTGATGGATCGTGCACAGACAACCATGTCCGCCAAGTTGGACGACAGCTTGCTTAGCTCTTTTGTGCTGGCGTTCTTCTGCGGCATTCTGATGTTCTCCGCTGTAGAAGGCTCCCGCCGCTGCAACGAAAAGAAGAACTTCATCGGCGGCGTGTTCATTGTGGTAATGCCGATCATGGTATTCATTCTGTCCGGCTTCAACCACTGCGTGGCAGATGCGTTCTATTACTGCATGGCTGGCTGCCCGGACCCGCTTCGTGCACTGTGTTATTTCCCGGTGGCAATTCTGGGAAATCTGTGCGGTGGTGTGTGCATTCCGCTGCTGAAGCGGCTCTCCCGCAACCCTCTTTGAGAAATCTGCTTCCTTAAAAGCCGTACATGAGCGATCATGTACGGCTTTTTGAAAACGTGTCTTATTTTTGCCCCTGCAAAAACAGCGGAGCCGGTTTCTGTCTGCCGTACATGGAACGGTTGCCGTTGCAAAGGCGGGAAACGGTGCAGACAACGGCGAAATAGGGCAGGTACGCGAATCCGAACACTTCGGTTCCGATGCAGATCGGAGCGAGCCATGTATTGGAAGCACTGCCGAAAACGGCGGCATAGCAGAGTGCGGCGGCGAATACCGGAGAGATACCGAACAGCGGGGCAAGTGCTGCACCAAGGCAGGCACCGATTGCAAACAGCGGTGTGACTTCGCCGCCCTGAAATCCAATGGCGAGGGTGCAGACGGTGAACAGCAGCTTGCACAGAAAGTCGAACCAGTAAACGGTTCCGCCGTCACAGGCGAGGGCGATCAGATCGGTGCCCAGTCCGGCGTATCTGCCGTGTCCGGAGAGCAGGAGAAACATTGCCAGTACCGAACCGCAGAGGGCAATGCGAATCACAGGGTTGGGGAGCAGCTTGGCGGCATAGATTTTTCCTTGTTTCAGCAGCAGGGTGAAGATGCCGCCCACAATGCCGGAGGAAATCCCCAGCAGCAGAACCGGCACGGAAAGTGGTGCAAAGCCGGCTTCGGGAAGTGCCACCTGAAAGGTTTCCAGCCCCAGTGCGACGGAGATCCCGTTTGCTGTCACTGCGGCAATGGCGGCAGGCAGCAGGGCACGATATTCCAGTTTCCCGATTGCCAGCACTTCCAGTGCAAAGCAGACTGCCGCCAGCGGTGCGTGAAACAGCCCGCTGAAACCGGCAGCCATTCCGGCAATGGTCAGAATGGAAACGGCATCGGGAATGCTCCGGAACCACGGAATCCGGCTGCCGATGTTGTGGGAAACCGCAGCTCCCAGCTGTACAGCGACACCCTCTCGTCCGGCACTGCCGCCGCAGAGATGTGTCAGCCACGTGCTGCCGATCAGAAGCGGGATCAGCCGGAGGGAAATGCGTTTTGCAGTGCCGTCCGCAGCATCAAAGATCAGGCTCATGCCCTGACTGCTTTTTCTGGTATATCCATACCATGCAGACACCGGCAATGGGCAGAAAAGGAACACACGAGATCAGGTGCTCTGTCCGGAATGTACCGATCCACAGCAGCACACGCCCGAATCCGGCGGTGAGTGCACCGGTGATACAGCCGGCAGCTGCCGCCAGCACACAGAGCAGCAGAGTGGGGAAAATAAGTTGCAGTTTGATTTTTTGCATAAACAATACCTCCGAAAAAAGAAAAAGCTGACAATATCTGCCTAGGAACCTGTTTCATATCTTTTTCTGCACGTCTTTTCGACAGATAAAAAATATGGAACAGACCCTAAAAAGCAGATGTTATCAGCACTCAAGCGGTTTTGGAATCCCAGGGGAGAACATCATACATTATACATCGGATTGCAGGATCTGTCAAGTGCTGCAAAAATGCATCTCACCGAAAGCGAGGACACCGACCCATGAAAGAACAGCGGAACATCACTCTTGCCGGCGAAACCATTTCCTACACGCTGGAACGGAAAGCTGTCAAAAATATCAACATGCGGCTTCGTCCGGAAACTGGTCTGCTGGTTTCTGCACCGATGCATGTACCGTCAGAACGGGTGGAACAGATCTTACAGCAGCATGCCGCGAAAATTCTCCAGACCCTGCACCAATACGCCGCTGCCGCAGAAAAGCCGAAACAGTATCCGGTGCACTATACCGCCGGAGAACCAGTACTGTATCTGGGGAAATCCTGTCGGCTGGCGGTGGAACGCGGCAGTCGGGAAAGCGTGCTGGTGCAGGGGGAAACGCTCCGGCTGCTGGTGAAACAGCCGGAAAACGAACAGGTTCGGAAACAGGTATTCGACAGCTGGTGGGAAAACGCCTGCGAAAAGGCAGTGCGGAATCTCTGCCGTGCAGTTTATCCCGTGTTTGAAGCGAAAGGCGTGGCATTTCCTGAGATCCGGTTCCGGCATATGGTTTCCCAGTGGGGCAACTGCCGCCCTACCCGCGGCGTGCTGACGTTTAATCTGCGGCTGCTGGCGGCACCGGTGCGGTGCATGGAGTACGTGGTGATGCACGAGTTTTCCCATTTTCTCTATCCGGATCATTCGCCGGCATTTTATGCGGAGATCGCCGCAGAACTGCCGGACTGGAAACAGTTACAGAAACAGCTGCGTGACGTGGAAACGCGAATCTGACCGATGCAGCACTTTTGGGGCGTGTATGCATTTGCAAAATCAGCATGATTTCGGCAGTAAGTTGACATTATGGCTAAAAAATCCAGATGCCGTTTGGGCAGTTTTCATAGATTTCTCGTATGAAAGGAAAAAACTGTTGATTTTTTTTGTGAGGTATGATAGAATAAATTTCGGGCATGTCTGCACTTTTTGAGAATTGTCCTGAAGTTGGGGCAGAACGGTGCAGAAAAATGCGAACTACGAAAGGAGCTTTTTTATGAAGAAACTTGGGCTCGGTAAGCGGGTACTGGCGTGTGCTGCCAGTGCTGCGACGTTACTGACCGGAACTACAGCATTGTCCGGACTGACAACGCTGGGAAGCATGGCGGCATCTGCTGCGTCTTATGACAACTACGCAAAGCTGCTGCAGTACTCCATGTATTTTTACGACGGCAATATGTGCGGTTCTGATGTGGGAAGTGCCTCCCAGTTTGACTGGAGAGATAACTGCCACGGCAGCGATGAAGTGGACGGCGGCTTCCACGATGCAGGCGACCACGTAAAGTTTGGTCTGCCGGCTGGCTACACCGCTTCTACTCTGGGCTGGGGCTATTATGAATTCAAGGACAGCTATGATGCACTGGGACAGACGGCTCATTTGCAGGCACTGACCGATCGTTTCTGTGACTTCTTCAAGGCAAGCACAAAGCTGAGCGGCGATACCGTAACCAGCTTCTGCTATCAGGTAGGCGTAGGACAGGCTGACCACGATGTCTGGTGCTCTCCGGAGTCCCAGAATGACCAGAGTCTGCGTACTGCTTACTGGACTTCTGATGATGCCAGCGACATTGCCGCAGAATATGCAGCAGCACTGGCTGTCAACTACATCAACTTCGGCAACGCAGAAGACCTGAAGTATGCAAAGGCACTGTACAATTATTCTATCAAGACCAATAAGGCAAATTGTCCGGAGGCTGAAAACTTCTACAGATCTTACGATTACTATGACGATCAGGCATGGGCAGCTGGCTGGCTGTATCTGGCAACCAAGGACAGCACCTACAGCTCGTTCCTGGACAAGTTCATGAACGACTCCAATGCCGGTAAGTCTGGTCAGTCCGGATGCAAGTGGGGCGTATACTCCAACATGTGCTGGAATAATGTCAGCCTGGGTGCTGCGATCCTCCAGAGTGAGATCACCGGCGATGCAATGGACTGGGCAAAGGTCACCACATATCTGAACGGCAAGTGCACCAGCGAAAGCACATATTACTGCGAAAGCGACTGGGGCAGTGCACGTTATAACACTGCACTGCAGATGGCAGCACTGGCTACCACGAAATATTCCGCAAAGAGCGGCATGGATTATTCCAGCTGGTGCAAGGCACAGATGGGCATGATCTTGGGCAACAACCCGAAGAATGTGAATTTCGTTGTCGGCATGGACAGCAATTCTGCAAAGTATCCGCACCACAGAGCTGCATCCGGCTATCAGAGCTTTGACGAAATGAAGGGCAGAACCGACTACAGCAGCAATGGCCACACGCTGGTCGGTGCTCTGGTCGGCGGTCCGGCAGATTCCAACTTCACCTACACCGACTCCGTAAACGACTATCAGGCAAACGAAGTTGCCCTGGACTATAACGCAGGTCTGGTCGGTGCAGCAGCAGGTCTGTATTCTATTTACAAAACCGGTTCTGTAGACTCCAGCATTGAAGGTGTCAGCGGCAGCATTGTTACCACCACCAAGGCAACAACTACCACTACCATCACCAATAAGCCGGTGACTACAACCACAACACAGGCTACTACCAAGCAGAATATCACAACCACTACAATTACCACTGCCGCTCCGTCCGGCGGTAAGACTGCAAACATCACCACCGGCACACAGACTGGTACCGCAGGTGACAAGCAGATGTATGCAGAATTTGCTCCGAACGGTGCAAAGACTGCGACTCTGTACTACAAGGTCAAGACCAGCGATACCAACTCCAGCGGTGCATTCGGCACATGGATCGGCTCCTGGGAGCAGGAAGACTTTGATGTCACCGTTGGTGCAAACGGTGAGTGCAAGGTATCCTACAACATTCCGTCCAACGTTGGTGCAACTGTCAAGGCAATGATCTTCTATCCGGACGCAAGCAGCGTTGAGATCGAAAAGGTCGTTCTGGACGAAAGCAGCACACCGGTCACCACAACTGTTGCTACCAGTGGAAATACTTCCGGCGGCGGCAAGAATGCCAATATCACCACCGGCACACAGACTGGTACCGCAGGCGACAAGCAGCTGTACGCAGAATTTGCTCCCAATGGTGCAAAGACTGCAACTCTGTATTACACCATTTCCACCAAGGACACCAACTCCAGCGGTGCATTCGGCACATGGACCGGCTCCTGGGAACAGACTGACTTTGATGTTACTGTTGGTGCAAATGGTCAGTGCAAGGCAACTTATAACATTCCGTCCAATGTAGGTCAGACTGTCAAGGCAATGGTCTTCTATCCGGACGCAAGCAGCGTCAAGATCGACAAGGTCGTTCTGGACGAGGGAAGCAGCAGCAACCCGACAACCAATGCAACTACTACCAAGCAGAACCCGACTACAACCGCTACTACTGCTGCGGCAGGCGGCGATGACAAGACTGCAAACATTACAACCGGCACACAGACCGGTACCGCAGGCGACAAGCAGCTGTACGCAGAGTTTGCTCCCAACGGTGCAAAGTCTGCAACGCTGTACTACACCATTTCTACCAAGGACACCAACTCCAGCGGTGCATTCGGCACATGGACTGGTTCCTGGGAACAGACTGACTTTGAGGTCAATGTTGGTTCGAACGGTCAGTGCACCGCAGACTATGTGATCCCGTCCAACGTGGGTCAGACTGTCAAGGCAATGGTCTTCTATCCGGATGCAAGCAGTGTCAAGATCGACAAGGTCGTTCTGCACTACGGCAACGTAACACCTGGCACTACTACTGCAAAGCCTTCCAGCGGCGGTAAGTATACCAAGGATATTAATAAGGCAATTGTTTATGATGAGCTGCCGGCAAGCGATAAGATGCTGGGCTGGAAGTGGTCCGATCTGGGCGTTCCGGCAGGCGAAAAGGTCACCAAGGTTGAGATCAACCTCTCCACCAGCAAGAAGCAGATCGGCAAGTGGCAGGGTGCATTCGGTTCTTCCACCAGCGTGGCTCCGGATTACTGGACACAGTCCGAGGATATGGAACAGACCATCAGCGGAAAGACCGGCAGCATCGTATGGGATGTGGATTCTGCAACTTCTGCGATCATTCAGACCCAGTACGGCGGCGAACTGAAGTTCGGCGTATGGTGGATCGACTGCAACAAGTTCACTATCGATTCTATTACAGTTTACACAGACGCTTACAACGGCAGCGGTCAGATCACTACCACTGTATCTACAACCAAGGCAACTACCAACAAGACCACCGCTTCCACCACAACTACCACCAAGCAGACAACCACCGCTACCAACGGTCCGAAGCCGAGCGTAAAGGCAAGCCTGTACGGTGACGTGAATCTGGACGGCCGTGTGGATATCACAGACGCAGTTCTGCTGAACAAGAAGGTTGCCGGCGTGGTAATCCTGAACGACCAGCAGTATGCAAATGCTGACTGCTGCACCGATGACGGTGTTGGTCAGGCAGATTCGACGGTACTGCTCCAGTTCCTCGTTTCGATCGTAAGGACTCTGCCGGCTGAGGGCTAATCTCTGTCAAAAATCGGCAATTTTCACAAAAAGGATACGGGCAATTTTGCCTGTATCCTTTTTCTTTTCTGTTTTTTCCGAAAAATCTGTCGTTACATATGGCAAGTTGCACAAAAAGCATGGAAACTGTTTAGCATGTTTTACTGAAATTTGAAAATCCACTTTACAATGAATTTTTCATGTGCTATAATAAATGAAACGAGAAAGATATGCCCTGTAAGGGATAGTTGCGTCTGAATCCTATCCGGTGCGGCGTATATCTGCCGGCGTGTTCGGCGAAAGCAATCGTTGAAAGTGGAACATGCGTACCCTTGTTCCAACATCAAAAAATCTCTAATTTTCAAGGAGGATATCTATGCTGAAGAAAAAACTCGGCAAGAAGGCACTTGCCTTTGCTTCCGCTGCAGTGATGGCAGTTTCTGCTACCGCTACAGGTCTGACAGCGCTGTCTATGACTGCGTTCGCAGGCGAGGAGCTGGGCGAAGGTACTTTCGAAAACGGAAAGGGCTTGCCTTGGCACATTTGTGAAAATGCAACTGCTGTCATGAAGTTCGATATCACCGACGGTATCTATGCGATCAAGCTGGAAAATGTCGGCGGTACTTCCAACGGCGGTGAGAGCCGCTGGGACTGCCAGTTCCGTCACAGAAACCTGACCATTGAAAGCGGTCACACCTATCGTATCACCTACAGCGTAAAGCCGTCTAACAGCGGTCACATGTACGCAAAGCTGGGTAATATGTCCAACGACGACCAGGAACTGTGGCACAGCAACGGTGAAGAGCTGAGCATGAGCTACGAAGAAGGTCTGACACAGACACAGCTGGAAGACAAGCTGAAGAGCGCTTCCAAGACCGGCAACAAGGTAGACTACGGTCAGGGCTGGGATGCTTGGTATCACAAGGAATATCCGGCAAACCAGTGGACCACTGTTGCTTATGAATTCACTGCTGACCAGACCGTTGAGGGTACTGCAGAGTGGACCTTCCACATGGGCGGTCAGGGTGCATATGCAACACAGGGCGACTGCTTCCCGAAGGACACCGTTATTCTGTTCGATAACCTGGCACTCATCGATATGACCGATGACAAGACAGACTATAAGGCAGAGGCAGCTTATGAGCCGACCGGCGTTGAAGTAAACCAGGTTGGTTACTATCCGAACGGTAAGAAGGTTGCTACTGTTGTTCTGTCCGACGGCGACACACAGAAGTATGACTATGAGATCAAGGATGCCAGCGGCAAGACCGTTTACAGCGGTACTACTGACGGCAACACCCAGTATGACAAGTCTGGCGCATGGGATTACACCCAGCAGATCGACTTCACCGATTTCACCACAGAGGGCAAGGGCTACACACTGACTGTTGCAGGCAAGACCTCTCTGCCGTTTGATATCGACAAGAACCTGTATGAGAAGTACAACGAAAAGAGCATGCTGACTTATGCCCTGAACTACTTCTATCAGAACCGTGCAATGGATACTGACGACCAGTACATTCCGTCTCCGCAGACTGTAGACGGTAGCAGCAAAACTCTGGGTCGTAAGGATTCCAACCACTGGCCGAACGATACTGCTTACATCGCAGACAAGTGGGTTTACATCTACACTTCCAAGCCGAGCTACAGCCAGTCCATCGACGTATCCGGCGGTTGGTTCGACGCAGGTGACTATGGTAAGTACGTTGTAAACGGCGGTATCTCTCTGTGGACTCTGATGAACATGTATGAGAGATCCAAGATGGTAGGCAAGGCTGACAAGTTCGGCGACGACTCCTCCGTTATGACCATTCCGGAAAACAAAAACGGCATTCCGGATATCCTAGATGAGTGCAAGATCGAACTGGACTTCTTCCTCAAGATGATACGTGACGACGGTATGGTTTACCACAAGGCTCACGACTATAAGTGGACCGGTCTGGCTGTCGCTCCGTATGACCAGAACGAAAACGGCAAGGAAAACAAGGCTCCGATGCGAATCGTTAAGCCGGTTACCTATGCAGCAACTCTGAACGCATCCGCAGCATTTGCACAGGCAGCTCGTCTGTTCAAGGACTATGATGCAGCTTATGCAAAGACCATGGAAGACGCAGCAATCAAGACCTATGCTGCAGCACAGAAGAACTACAAGCCGTTCACAAGCTGGGGCGGCGACACCAAGGGTGAAGGCGGCATCTCCGCTGACATCATGTACGCTCCGCTGGATCAGAACAAGGGCGGTGGCCCGTACGGTGATACCGAGGTCAGCGACGAATTCTACTGGGCAGCTTGCGAACTGTACATCACAACCGGCGACAAGACCTATTATGATGAACTGATGAAGTATGGTACCAACGCTTATGGTACTGACAATGCAAAGGCACTGGAAATCTCCACAACTCTGGTTGGCGGTGAGAACAACGGTTCATTCTCCCTGTTCACATGGGGTACTCTGAACTCCGTTGGTTCTATCTCCCTGTATGTAAACTCTCAGGATATGCTGGATAAGGGTCTGCTGACTCAGGATGAAGTAAACACCCTGAAGGCACAGGTTCTGAAGGCAGCTGACTCCGTTCTGGAAGTACAGAACAAGTCTGCATACGGCATCCCGTACGTAGGTCATGACTATGACACAACTGTATGGAAGTATGACGCAGCATCCGGCAAGGGTGAATCCCAGACTCTGAGCCTGGAAGGCGGTTATGAATGGGGTTCCAACTCCATGGTAATCAACAACTCTATGGCACTGGCACTGGCTTATGACGCATCTAAGGATGTAAAGTACATCGATGGTGTTACTACCGCAATGGACTACCTGATGGGCCGCAACCCGCTGGAACAGGGCTATGTAACCGGTTACGGTGAACACACCACAAAGTACCCGCACCACAGATGGTGGTCTGGTCAGCTGAACAGCAACGACTTCCCGTATGCTCCGTACGGCGTTCTGTCCGGCGGCCCGAACTCCAACATGGAAGACCCGATGGTTCAGGGTCAGGGCTACAAGGTAGGTTCTATCGCTCCGATGAAGTGCTACCTGGATAACGTTGAGGCTTGGTCTGTAAACGAGTGCACCATCAACTGGAACTCTCCGCTGTGCTGGGTTGCTTCCTTCCTGGATGACGAAGCTCCGTACATCGAACGTGATCCATCTTCTACTACTACAGCTACTTCTTCTACCGACACAAAGGATACAACTACAACAACCGCTGCTACTACCGCAGCTTCCACTGATGCAAGCGATGCTACTACAGATGCAAGCAACGCTTCCACAACTGACAGCAATGCTACCACCACCAGCGTAACTGCTGCATCCATCACTCCGGGTCAGCTGCTGCTGGGTGATACCAATCTGGACGGCGCTGTAGACGTTACAGACGCAGTTCTGCTGAACAAGAAGGCTGCAAATGTTGTAACCTTCAACGCACAGCAGATGCTGAATGGTGACTGCTACGATCAGAACGGTGAAATCGACGGCAACGACGCAACAGCTCTGCTGAAGTTCCTCGTTCACATTCTGAAGGGTCTGCCGGAAAACTCCAGCATGAACGCATAATGAAATCGTTGCTTTAAACGAGTTTCACAAATAAAAAAGGCACTGCGGCTGCATGGCTGCGGTGCCTTTTTTGCTAAGGCAATACCGCACAAAGAGCGTCTGGCGACTTTGCACGCCATCTGCTTGCAAATTTTCCGTCATATTTCACAAAAATGCTCGTGAATACATCAAGTATTCACTCCGCTTTTTGTTTCATCTGACGAAAAATTTGACGACGCATCTGTCGCACAATCTTTGTGCGGTATTGCCCTATCTACAGAAAATGTCGAAATTTCCTATTGACAAATCAACGCGAATCTTGTATAATAAAAACAGAGCAATGCTCTGCAAAATACCTTATACCTTATCAAGAGTGGTGGAGGAACAGGTCCTGTGAAGCCCGGCAACCAATCGCTGATGCGATACGGTGCCAATTCCTGCGGTATAACCGAGAGATGAGGGGTTTGTACAAAAAATTTTGGACACCCTATACGGGTGTCTTTTTTTTGATACTTTTCCCAACGACACAGAAAGGAAGAATTTTATGGCAAGAACTTTATTTACATCAGAATCTGTGACAGAAGGACATCCGGATAAGATCTGCGACCAGATTTCTGACGCAGTGCTGGACGCAATTCTGGAACAGGACAGCAAGGCTCGCGTAGCGTGTGAAACCATTGTGGAAACCGGCATGGTGCTCTGCATGGGCGAAATCTCCACCACTGCCAAGGTGGACATTCAGCAGATCGCACGGGACGTGATCGTAGACATCGGCTACGACAGAGCCAAGTACGGTTTTGACGGCTACACCTGCTCCGTTTTGCAGGCGATCAACAAGCAGTCACCGGATATTGCTATGGGCGTTAACGATGCTATCGAAACCAGAGGCGGCGAATCTACCGAAACGGGTGCCGGAGATCAGGGCATGATGTTTGGCTATGCTTGCGACGAAACACCGGAACTGATGCCGCTGGCAATTTCGCTGTCCCATAAGCTTTGCAAGAAGCTGGCAGAACTGCGGAAGAATAAGACACTGACCTATCTCCGTCCGGACGGCAAGACCCAGGTCACTGTGGAGTACGACAAGGACAACCGCCCCGTGCGCATCGACACGGTCGTCATCTCCTCCCAGCACGCGCCGGAGGTCTCTCTTGAGCAGATCCGCGAGGATCTTATCCGCGAGGTCGCGCTGCCCGTGATCCCCGCCGAGCTCAACAAGGGCGACATCCGCTTCTTCATCAACCCCACCGGCCGCTTTGTCATCGGCGGCCCGCAGGGTGACAGCGGTCTCACCGGCCGCAAGATCATCGTCGATACCTACGGCGGCAGCGCCCCGCACGGCGGCGGCGCATTCTCCGGCAAGGACCCGA
>ERZ857693.3862-NODE-3862-length-11631-cov-6.300276_pt1 | contig 11631 bp, 13 predicted proteins | sample MGYA00519765_ERZ857693 | MGnify/ENA primary metagenome ERZ857693 (study PRJEB31778, sample SAMEA3449354) | human gut metagenome | biome: human gut; feature: human-associated habitat; material: faeces | place: United Kingdom | collected 2010/2012 ... | reverse complement strand
AGTTACGGCACATATTACCGCACACTTCTGTACATAGCAACCTATTTTTTGCGGTCTTTTGGACGGCCCATCTTCTCCTTTACCTTGTCCGGAACATCGATCAGTCCGAACCGATAGAACATCCCATAAATGTAAGTCACACCCCGGATATCGCCCAGAGCTTTTGGGCGGTCTACCACTTCTCCTTTAATATTCTTCAGCGCCAGCAGCACTGAACTCCACGCCAGACTCTTGCTCTTCTCCCGCCTGTCAATCCACAGTTCTTTTGTATACTCGCCGCTTCTGCCTTTTTTAATTTCGTAAGAGAATGGCAACCCAGAGTAGGTTTTGAATTTCACACCAGCATAAGCCACAACCACTCCCCAGAAGTTCTCTTCTGTCGGATCAGCCCTCCACCGCTTCATTGCTCTGTATCTCCGCTGCCGCTCTGCTCCGACACTGATCTTTTCTTTTTCTGTACTTTGGAAGTACACGCCTTTCTGATATGGCAGATACGAGGTAACGGAGGCTTTGGAGAGTTGAAGAGTATTTGCGGTTGAGAGGATGGAGGTTTTGTAGTCTTGTGTTTCACGGTATTCTTGAAAGGTAGCTTGCACCTTCTCCGCCACTTCAGATTCATACACACCGGCCGTGATGAGCAGCTTTCTTACTTTTATTGGATTTAATCCCAGTTCTTCGCCGATGGCCTGCAAGGACATCTCAGAATTATAAAGTGCCACAGCACTTTCCATCTGCTCTTTCAGATTCTTCCCGGCATCATACTCCGGCTTCAGCTTCTTCCGGCCACCGCCGGGCTTCCGGGGTTTATATGCTCTTTTCTCTCCCATAATTATTCGTGCAGCTCCAGCGGCAGACCATCCGGATCATGGAAGAAAGTCATCTTCTTTCCGGTATAATCGTCAACACGAATCGGCTCACATTCAATGCCTACCTCCGCCAGTTCATTCACTGTCTGCTCCACGCTATCCACGCAAAACGCAAGATGACGTAGCCCACAGGCTTCCGGTCGGTTCACACGCTTCGGAGGATTTTCCTCAGCGAAAATCTCCAGCTCCGTGTGTTCATTGACACGAAGATCCAGCTTCCAGTCCTTACGCTCTGGACGGTAGTTCTCTCTGATAACAGAGAATCCCAGCTTGTTCACATAGAAATCCTTTGCAGCTTCGTAATCAGATACGATGATTGCAATATGATGTATTTTTGATAAATTCATTTTATGTCACACTCCATTTCTTTTATTTCCGTTATAAACTATATAGCGACCTTCAAAAAAACCGTGTGAACTCCTGGAGTTCAGTTTGTCCACACGGCCGATCTTATTTCAGTTTTTCGAGGATCTCGTCCGCACTCATGCCGCTGGCCAGCAGCTTCTTCAGCACAGCCTCTGCTTCGGTCTTCTTAGCTTCTTCAGCGGCCTTAGCATCTGCCTTTTCCTTCTTCGCTTCCAGCGTTGTCACTTCTTTTTCGGCCTTCTTCAAAGCAGTCTTCTTCTCTTTCAGGTCAGCCTTCAAAGTGTCAATGTTGGCGGTGATGGATGCGATTTCAGTATTCAGAGACGCAATAGCCTCCTGCTTCTCTGTTATTTGGGTTAAGTAGTCTTTGGTGATATTGGTTTTGGGACGGTTTTTGCTGCCTTTCGTTCTTGGCATAGGTGATAACCTCTTTCCTTTTATAGTGGTTTAAGTATAGCACTGTGTTAGAGTAAGGGCAATATAGGCTTAATTAATGAGTCATCGCATTTCTGCTCGCAATTGCATCAACTTGCTTTCAATATCAGCAACTTCCTTTTGTAGCGCAGCTTCGGTTATATCTATTGCTGGCTGGAAAATATTCATATTTCCCTCAAAGTGATTAAACTCATTCAACAATGTTTTTCTTGAAGTAAAAAACACCCTATTATTTCTCGCCTTGTCTTTTTGTTCCTGTGTTGCCCCTACCGCTGGTTTAAATGCCTTCTGAATAATATCCGCCAATAAAAGAACTTGTCCTTCTGGATGAGGTATATTAAAAATATTCACCAGTTCAGATTCAACTTTCATACGCGTATGATAATAAATCAATGTTTGTATCAACGTATCTGCCAAAAGGGGATACTCTTCTGCATCAATAATATCAAGCCCCGCAACTGGAGCATTTAATATGTCTGAAACAGAGATTATCTCTGTCGGCTCCACCTCATACCCGAAAGTCTTTTTATAAACATCAGCTATATCGAGCGATCCATTTTCAAAACCATGCATCAACCTAGAAAGTTGTCCATATAAATCTTCAGGATCGTTCATAATATGGATATATCCCCGCAAGAAGGGGATCATCGCCATTAAAAAAAGTCTTTTATCATGAATTATTGATTCTAATGTTCCGTTTTTATTTTGAAAAAGTTTTACCAAATCAGATAGACTAATTAGTATATTTCTTTCATCTTTTTTCACCGGCAAGAATCCATTTCGACCACCATCCACATTATTTAAAATATACAAATTAAAACAATCTTTCAACTGAACATTTAGCAATCGTATCAAATCTGTGTTATGGGTCAAAATAATTTGTTTCTTATTTTCGAGAAATTTTATAATGCAAAAGACAATTTTATTCTTATATACCGAATCAAAACTCGATATTGGATCATCCAATACAATAAATTCTTGTCGTGAATGTCTCGCAAGAAGAAGTGCAAATGCTAGGGATATAAAATTTTGCTCACCACTGCTTAAGTGCATTTCGCTTCTATCCAATCCAAGGAGTGCCTGATCATCTAGCATTAGCTTGAAATTATGATCACTGTCATCATCTCTTGTTATTCGAATATTGCGTCCGATATTCTCGCTAATAATTTCTTGAATGTAAAGCAGTTCTTCGCTGTCTAATGTTGGTTGTGCTTCTAATAAAGTTGAATACTCGTCCCACCAAGAGTACATAGAAGTCGGAATAAATACATTAAACAATGCAACGATCATTTCATCTACTATTTCATTAATACAGCTTAATATTGCTTCTCGAAGACTTGTAATTGGTTCTAACTCTCCATACGATATAAATGCCAAAACTGTCTTTTTGATTTCAAAAGGATCGCTCACCCCTAATTTTGAATCCATCGCAACATCTTTTAAAAGAGCTTTTGTTTTCACATCCAAGCTATCATAGATTCGCTTTCTTCTTTCTTGTTTTCTTTGAAGTAGTGAATCTCCATCAATGTGGTCGTTATCACAAACAATGCAGCTATGCAAGTGTTTGTACTTTCCCAAAATATTTATTGCATCATCATTTTGTTCAATTTCCTGTACATCTGCGTTCGCAACAATCTGTGCCAAATCAATTTGCAATAGACATTCTACAATTTTCACATTATTTATAACAAATTCTCTTTTCTCTCTATTAATATCTACTAGTCTTGGTTGTTTCTGCACATCACGAACATAAGTTAAAAAAAGATTCCTATCTATGTTTTTACCTTTTGATTGCTTATTTACGATATCTCTAACAAATGTATACGCTTCTGGGTTTCTGTCATGCATAACAGACAACAAATAGTCCGAAACTTTTGTCGTTTTATAGTCATTCTTATATTCGGAATTTAATTCATTGAATGCTGTTTCAAATCCGTCTGCTATCTTCTTTTTCAGCACATATTCCCGCTTTATGTCCTGCCCAATTAGGTAATCGGATGTCTCTCCCTCTATAACATTACGGCTTATTTGATCACCAATAGTATGAAACGCTTTTGTTTCCGGTTGAATAACCTGATTACCCTTATAGATTGCTTCAAATGATAAATCTTCTCTTGTTTTTTCATTGCCTAATACAGCTGTTAATGAACTTTTCCCTGTGCCATTAGGCGCATATACAACCGCAATTCCTCCTGCTGCTTGTGGTTGCTTTTTAAATTCAATTACATTATATCCATTTACAGAGAAACTTTGAAATTCTGGTTGAAATATACTTTGATTCTTTATACTATTAAATTCTAGTTTCATCGCCATTTTGTATATTTCCTCCTTTGTTCAACTGCAACTTTCAACATTTTCTTGCATCTTAGCCACATTCTCATGTGTTGCCTGCTACTCACCACGAAGAGGTGTGCAAAGTTTCGAGTAGCACAGGGAACTTCCGCTCCCAGTATATCACAATTTCATTCAGTTTTACAGATGCTTTCTTACCTTCATGGTTCCACAGTAACACACGCCGCCTAGCACTCCGCCGACTGTGTTATAGAAGATGTCTGATAGCTGGAACGTACCAAGCCGCAAGAGTAACTGCAGCATCTCAATGCTTACCGAAAAGATAAATGCTATCTTACCGCTTTGCCACAATGTCTTCTTCCAACCACTGCCCACCTTTTCCTGAAACGTCCACATAACCATACCGGTGAACGGCACCATCATGATTACGTTCTCGATGCACTCGGTTGTCAGCTGCCTTTCCTCGTTCACGGTCTCCCAAATGCCCCAGCCGCCCATGACGTCACTCAACGGATTCATCCACAGGTTCCGATTTAACAGGGTTCTAAACAGGATCATCGATGTCACAAAAGCCAGTAAGAACAGCTTCCGGAAGAACACGCTCTCTTTGAAATTCTGATACCATGTCACTATGGCACTCTTCCAACCTTTTCCGGCATTTCGAGGCTCATACGAATACAGGTAGAAAAACGTTGCAAGGAAAGAAAGCAGGAGTGAAAATCCAAACGGCTCATAGAGAGCAGTCAGGATGTTTGTAAGGATCTTTGTTATAATATCTATTGTCTTACTCATTTACATCAAAACTTAAAAGTATCCTTCAGTCCCATCCATTTCTGATCCTTATCACTCAGAATTAACGCTGTTCCATCCTCAAGCGTATATCCCTCTGCGGAAGCACTGCCCTGATACTCACCCTTCAACTCCGGCCATTCAATACCAATCTCCGGGTCATTCCATGCCATACCGCCTTCATCATTCGGATGATAAAAATCATTTACCTTATAACAGAACTCTGCCTCGTCACTCAGAACCAGAAAACCATGTGCAAAACCTTCCGGAATCAGAAACTGAACTTTATTCTCTGCTGAAAGAGTTACACCATACCACTTTCCATAAGTCGCAGAATCTGCACGAAGATCAACTGCCACATCAAAAACCGTTCCCCTCACAGCACGCACCAGCTTGCACTGCGGATACTGCTTCTGGAAATGCAGACCTCGAAGAACACCCTTTACAGACATCGACTGATTGTCCTGCACAAACTGCACATCAATTCCTGCTTCTCTCATATCCTTCTCATTGTAAGTTTCCATGAAATATCCACGGTCATCTCCGTGTACAGCCGGTGTGATCACACAAAGTCCTTCAATACCACCTACATTTTTCTCAACTTTAATCTGTCCCATTTCCTCATTCTCTCCCTTACTGCTCAATTTCCTTCAGATAACGACTCAGTGCATCCTGCCACGTTGGAAGCGGTGCAAAACCAGCCTCCACCAGCTTGCTCTTATCCAGTCGGCTGTTGAACGGACGTGCCGCTTTGCTCAGCCCATATTCCGCAGTCGTAACCGGCAGGATCTCCGTCTTATAGCCAGCCTGACGGTAAATTTCTTTCGTGAAATCATACCAGCTGATGTATCCGCCCTCGTTGGTCGCATGGTAATAGCCGTACTTCTCCGTTTCATTCATATCAACCAACAGTCTGGCCAGATCATATGTATAGGTTGGAGTTCCGATCTGGTCATTGACCACACGAACAGTGTCATGGGTCTTGCCGACATTCAGCATAGTCTTAATAAAGTTCTTACCGTTCAGACCGAATACCCATGCAATACGGACAATGAAATACTTCTCCAGCGTCTGACTCACTGCCAGTTCACCTTCTAGTTTCGTCTGACCGTACACATTCAGAGGCTTGTAATCCTTGCAGTCCGGCTGCCAAGGCTCTGTACCCTGACCATCAAACACATAGTCCGTGCTGATATAGGTCATCTTGCAGTCCAGCTTCTTGCAGACATCTGCAATGTTCTGGGTACCACCTGCATTGATTGCACGGACCTTCGCTACTTTATCATCATCCTCTGCCATATCCACAGCTGTCCATGCAGCACAGTGGATCACAGCATCAGGATTTACTTCAGTAATTACTTTTTCAACAGCTTCTTTGTCAGTGATGTCCAAAGTCACATACGGTGCTTTCGTCACAGCAGAACCATCAGACACGCCACTGTAGTTTTCCTGAATATCAGAACCAACGCCTTCATGGCCACGCTTCAGCAGTTCGTTCATCACATCATGGCCAAGCTGACCACCAACACCTGTTACAAAAAACTTCATGTTCTTTCCTCCTGCGACTTCTTAGCGGTTGCTGTACATTTTCTCGTAGTAGTTCTGATACTCACCACTGATGATAGTCTCCCACCACTCACGGTTATCAAGGTACCACTGGATAGTCTTCTTGATGCCATCCTCAAACTTGGTCTCCGGCAGCCATCCCAATTCGTTGTGAATCTTGGTCGGATCAATGGCATAGCGCATATCATGCCCCTTGCGATCCCCAACATGAGTGATAAGACTTTCCGGCTTGCCCAGTTCCTTACAGATGATCTTCACGATCTCAATGTTCTGCTTCTCGTTATGACCGCCAACATTGTAAACCTCACCAACACGTCCCTTGTGGATGATCAGATCAATAGCCTTGCAGTGATCCTCCACATACAGCCAGTCACGGACGTTCAGACCCTCGCCGTAAACAGGCAGCGGCTTGTCAGCCAGAGCATTAGCAATCATCAGCGGAATCAGCTTCTCCGGGAAGTGATACGGACCATAGTTGTTGGAGCAACGGGAAATGGTCACAGGCAGGCCATAGGTACGGTGGTAAGCCAGAACCAACAGGTCAGCGGCAGCCTTGGAGCTACTGTACGGAGAGCTGGTGTGGATCGGAGTTTCCTCGGTGAAGAACAGATCAGGACGATCCAGCGGCAGGTCACCGTAAACTTCATCGGTAGAAACCTGATGATAACGCTGGATACCGTACTTGCGGCAAGCATCCATCAGCACACTGGTACCGATGATGTTAGTCTGGAGGAAGATACCCGGATCTTCGATGGAACGGTCAACATGAGATTCTGCCGCAAAGTTGACCACGATGTCCGGATGTTCTTCTTCAAACAGTTTGTCCACTGCTTCGCGGTCGCAGATATCTGCCTTCACAAAGCGGAAATTCGGGTTATCCATAACAGGTGCCAGTGTGGACAGATTGCCTGCATAGGTCAGCTTGTCCAGACAGATGATCCGGTAATCCGGATATTTCTTCAACATATGAAAAACAAAGTTACTTCCGATAAATCCGGCACCGCCGGTAACAATAATATTCATGCTCTTACTCTCCCTTTTTCCTCTATTAGTACAGATGTTCCTGATACTTTCCGTCCATGACGTCCTTCAGATACTGTCCATACTGGTTCTTCTTCATGACCTCATAGACTTCCATCAGCTCATCCTTGCTGATCCATCCGTTCAGATATGCGATTTCTTCCAGGCAAGCAATCTTACGATGCTGATGCTGCTCGACAGTCTTTACGAAGTTGGTGGCATCCACCAGGCTCTCATGTGTACCTGTATCCAGCCAGGTAAAGCCCTGTCCCAACAGTTCCACATTCAGGGAACCCTCTTCCAGATAAATACGGTTCAAGTCGGTAATCTCCAGTTCACCACGCGCAGACGGTTTCAGATTCTTCGCAAACTCAACCACACGGTTATCATAGAAGTACAGACCAGTTACACAATAGTTACTCTTCGGATGTTCCGGCTTCTCCTCAATAGAAACAGCTTTACCATTCTTGTCGAACTCAACAATACCAAAACGCTCCGGATCGTCCACATAGTAGCCGAAAACAGTTGCACCTTTACCACTCTCTGCATTCTCTACTGCTGCCTGTAAACGCTTCTTCAATCCATGACCCGCAAAGATGTTATCACCTAACACCATTGCCACCGTATCATTTCCAATAAACTCTTCTCCAATGATAAAAGCCTGTGCCAGTCCATCCGGAGAAGGCTGTACAGCATATGTAAGATTTACACCAAACTGGTGTCCATCACCCAACAGATTCTCAAAACGAGGTGTGTCCTGCGGTGTGGAAATAATTAGAATGTCGCGGATGCCCGCGTTCATCAGAACGGACATCGGATAATAAATCATCGGTTTGTCGTAAATTGGTAAAAGCTGTTTACTTGTTACCTTTGTTAATGGGTACAGGCGTGTGCCTGAACCTCCTGCTAAAATAATGCCTTTCATAATAGAAATCCTCCTTATGGCTACTTTTTAAAAGTTGAACTACTTAATCCATATGTTTTTAGTTAAAAACGGGAAAGCAGAAAATAGTAGGAGAATGTCAAGATATTATAAATCACTGAACAAGTCAGCCTTATACACACCGTTCTCCAGCATCTTCTTGAAGCTGTCCTTTACAGCTGCAACATCCTCATGATAGGTCATGCCGTACCAAGTATCATTGGTTTTCAAAACCTTCACAGCCATCTTACCATTTCTCAACAGTTCACCGATGAAGATAGGAATCAGATACTCTGCTTTCAGAGGATTATCCGGTACTTCCTTCTCGAAAAACTCTTTAAAACCTTCTTCCAGTACACTCAGGAAATCAGGAGCTAAGCCCCACATATTCATGGAGACCAGTGAGTTCACGTCAACAGGCGCGCCGTCCGCCTCTGCTCCAGTCGCAGTCTTTACAATGTTCTTGGTTTCCACAACCTCAGTCAGATTATTTTGATCATCCATCTTGCAGATGCCACGAGTCACACCGCCATTATCAGACAGCGTGTTCTTCAGTGCAAAACCTGCCATACAAGATTTGCCGCCATTCACTAGATACTCATGGACAGCCTTGAAACCCTCTTTGCCGTAGTAATCATCTGCGTTGATTACAATGAACGGGGTCTTGATGACATCCTTTGCTACAAGGACTGCCTGACCCGTTCCCCAAGGTTTTGTACGGCCTTCCGGTAAAGCTCCCGGAATATCGTTAATATCCTGGAAAGCGTAATCCACAGTCACATTATGAGAAGAGCAAATGGAAGCAATGCGATCACCAATAACCTCTTTGAATTCCTTCTCGATATCCTTGCGGATGATAAATGCTACATGATTGAAGCCTGCTTCGATTGCATCATGAATCGAGTAATCCATGATGATATGTCCGGCATCATCTACAGGCTCCAATTGTTTGATTCCTGTTCCGAAGCGACTGCCGATTCCGGCGGCCATGATAAGTAATGTTGTTTTCATTGTTTTTTCTCACTTTGTCTATCAAATTGATTTTATCATAGTTTTCATTCTTCACATCTCTGCCGATCATAGATCATAGATCGTTGCCTGCTGCTCACCTCGTAGCGGTGTGTGAATATCAGAGCGGCTACCGTGTGGAAATCCACACGGCTTTATTTTACCGAATACAGCTACTAATTCGACAGCATTCGACTTTTTAGCCATATTTTGTTCATTTTGCATTTACAGTACTTCTATTTGATAAAATAATGAAATTCCATGCTATTATCATTAAATGTCACTCCGAAAAAAGCGTCATATAAAATGAATATATTATCATTTACAGGTTAGTCACTGATACAAAATGGCCAGTGAACACTAATATTGCCGCAATACCTTTTGCACAGTCACCCTATTTAATTCTATCATTCATCAATGATTTCCTCACTCTCTCTTAAACATAGTTTCTCAGCGGTATTCAAGAATCATCTAAGCATTGTTCTTGCAAGTTACTATTCTTTTTAAGAGTGCAAACAATTTGTTCCAAATATACTCCTACTAGAAGCGGAGCGATTATGCCAACCAGCGTATACACAATCCATAATATGTTATTTCCATAAGCAACCAGATATGCAGCTAAGGTAAACTTGCTTTCAGGCACAATTTTTAAATAGACCATTGTTACAATTTTGAAACTCAAAAAATGACTGAAATCCAATTTTTTCAACTAACAAGGAAATTGAGCACACATTATTATTAACCAATTGCATACCGATTACTGTAACAACCATTGCAATAAAAAGCATACGTTTTTTCGAGATAACATCCTTTAACAAATATGTTATTACCGCATTGATCATAGTAATACAAAACAAAGATCTGAGAAACCAAGTTGCACCAGCCAGCTGGCTTCCTCCACTAAAGATAATATTACCTATAACTTTTTTTATTGTCGTACTTGTATCCAACGGAGTTACAGGCAGCACAGATGCGCCAGTATCTGTAGAGTAAATTCCGATTTTAAGAAAAAAGTTCTGTGTAACAGTAAAAAACACATTAATTAATATAAATGGAAGCCATAAAGATTTTACTTTTCTTTTCATATACTGCACAACGCTCTTCCCTGTCTCTGCATTGCACTCATTCCATAAATATCCCGACGCAATAAAAAACAAAGCCATGTGAAACAAATAAATCCAATTTGTGAAAGGTGCACCGCTATGTCCACAAACCATTAAGCAAATTCCATAACCTTTTATTACGTCAATTACTTTATATCTCTCAACTATACTCACATTATCCTTATCCACTATTTTATCCTCTATCATCTTCCGCCTGCTAATATCTTATATGTTTGCGGCAATACTTTTTTCATTACCAAAGACAAAATCCATATTAAACCAATCGTTGTTACCACTGTACACAAATAAGCTACTGTAATACCATAATTGGTATTTCCCAAAATCAATAGGAACATCTTCTTAACTATGGGAATAACAAAAATATGTGAACAAAATAAAAAGAACGGAATTGCATATTTTGCCAAGATCCTTTTATTGCGTACAGATTTCAGCATATCAATAACATTCCAAAGCAGTACAGGTGAAATCAACCGATAAAATGTATAAGCAATTGCTTTCTCGTCAACATTATTCAATAATAGATAGGCGACAATGCTGCAGTATAAAATAAGACATAAATAGCTCCTAGCCATACTGAATTGAGAAATCATATCGTTCTCACAGCATGCTATCGTTGCTGCTAATAGGTAGAGAGGAATCCAAAAAAATATCGAAGTATATCCTGGAGTGAACCCAATCACAAGCAACCCAGTAAAAATAACGAGAACTATCGTTTTCCGCTTCAACTTACTTGCAATACCCCAAACAAGCGGAGAAATTAAAATCAGCTCAAATAAAGTTTTTATAAACCATACTGGTGGATCATACGCACTTCTCCATACTCCATAAAGAATGTTCCGAGTGCTCAACAATTCCGGATTCGCTTCAGCAACTTCTGTCATAATTGAAAGTAACGACAAACATTTATGATATGCAAATCCTAATAGATTCCACAAAACAAACGGGATCAATAAAGTTCTAACTTTCCTGTTTAAGGTGTCGAAGTACTTTCTAATATCATATTTATAAAAAAGCAAATAACCCGACATTACAAAGAACATCGGCACGGCACTATCCGCGATTATTTTTATTAAATTTTGTAAAGCAAAATTAAGTCTATACCCCCCCATATAAAAGCTGTTCTCGGCAGGAAGAATGCAATGCAACAATAAAAACAGATAAAAACAAATTAAGATTGCTTATTTTATTGAGCCTGTGAAAAAATCTCTGTAAATTGAACACTATAAGGGTCTTCTATGATAAA
>ERZ857693.3859-NODE-3859-length-11637-cov-12.401399_pt1 | contig 11637 bp, 7 predicted proteins | sample MGYA00519765_ERZ857693 | MGnify/ENA primary metagenome ERZ857693 (study PRJEB31778, sample SAMEA3449354) | human gut metagenome | biome: human gut; feature: human-associated habitat; material: faeces | place: United Kingdom | collected 2010/2012 ... | reverse complement strand
GTAGAGCATTCGGCTGTTAACCGAAGGGTTGTTGGTTCGAGCCCAACTCGGGGAGCTAAGATGAAGAAGCGATACAGAAATGAGAAATCATAGCTGTATCGCTTTTTTGCTGTCTGTAGCCATTAAGAAACGCCATCTAACATTTTGACGGTTTTCCATAACATTTCTTCCTGTTCATGGAAGAAAGATTTCGTTATAATAAAATCAGACAGATCACGGAACATGTGCAGAGTCAGGAGTCGTGTCAAGGCGGAACTTTTTCCGATAGGCACTTGGCGTCATGCCCTGCTTCTGGCGGAAGGCTTTGGTAAAAACTTCGGCATTCCGGTAACCACAGGAAAAAGCGACCGTTTCGATGGAGAGATCCGTATACGATAAAAGCTCGAGCGCACGCGTGATCCGGCAGGAAGAAAGATAGTCCTGCGGTGAGGTATGGAGATATTTCTGAAACAGGGTATAAAGGTAACTCCGGTTGATGCATACATATCTGGCAATATCCGAGACAAGAATTTCATTGGAATAATTATTTCGGATAAACTCAACAGCTTTTTCCACGTAAAGATTGCCGCTCTCCCGTGCAGAAGGATCGGCAAGCGTGATTTCGCGGGAAAGAATTGAGAAAAACTGGTACAGACAGCCTTCCAGAAGATACTGGTCCGAGGTGTCATAGGTATTGTGCTTCTGCATCTGAAACAAAAGGGACTGCAGTTCACCGGAAAAGTTGCACTGGTAGACAGGGTGCTCCTCGGAAAGACCGAGTTCCTGTACATAAGAGGCAGCTTTTTCGCCGTCAAAACCGATCCAGAGATATGTCCAGGGATCATCCGCATCGGCTTCATAGTAGGTGCGGACATTTGGCATCAGGAAAAAGCCCTGTCCGGCGGTTAAACGGTAAGTGCGGTTTCCGATGGTAAAAGTGCCTTTCCCGGAAATAATATAGTGGATCACGTAATTGGGGCGGACAGCCGGGCCGTAGCTGTGCAGTGGCTGGCAGGCTTCGTAACCGCAGAAACAGAGATAAAGATCCGAAAATTTATGCTTTTGGACGGGAAGTGTCCAGGAAGTTTCCATAAGTATACCTCACAAAAAGAATCATCAGAAAAGCCGGAATGTCACAAAGGATGAGATTCCGAAATATCAGTAAAATTATATCGTGTTTTGCAGGATACTGCAAGATGCCGCAGGAGGAGGAAATCATGGCAATCAAAGTAAGTGAAAATGGACGGTTATTTACCCTCCAGACAAAAGACAGCAGTTACCAGATGTTCGCAGATGACAAAAATGTGCTTCTGCATCTCTACTATGGAGAAAAAATCGGTGAGGAAAATCTTTCCGGTCTGATTTTCTGTACGGATATGGGATTTGCAGGAAATCCGGAGGAAGCAGGCCCTAACCGGAAATATTCTCTTGATACACTTCCGCAGGAAATTCCGGGAAGTGGTGTCGGTGATTTCCGTGATGATATGATTGAGATCCGCCACGCGGACGGCAGCTTTGCAGCAGATTTTCGTTTCGATTCGTTCGAAATTCTGGATCATTCCTATGCTATTCCGGGAATGCCGGCGCTGTACGATACAGAGGAAGAAAAAGGTGAGACTCTTGTTATTACAATGACGGAGAAGGCTTCCGATATTGTTCTGAAGCTGTTTTACGGTGTATTTGAAAAGGAAAATGTGATTACGAGAGCGGCAAGACTCGAAAATCACGGAGAAACGGCGATTGAGCTGGAAAAAATGCTGTCATTCAGCATGGATCTGATGTATGAAAATTATGAGATGATCTATTTCTCAGGTCGTCATGCGATGGAGCGTACGGCGGAGCGGATTCCGGTGCAGCATGCAAAAGTCGAGATCGGAAGCACCCGTGGTACATCGAGCCATCATTACAATCCGGCTGTGATCCTCTGCGAGGAGGGTGCGGGTGAGACACACGGTTCCTGTATCGGCGCATGCCTCGTTTACAGCGGAAACTTTGTTGCGGCAGCACAGAAGGATCAGAAAAATCAGACCCGTTTTCAGATGGGTATTCATCCGACCAATTTCTGCTTCCATCTGGAAAAAGGAGAGGCGTTCGATACCCCGCAGGCAATCTTAAGCTATTCCGGAACCGGCCTTACCAAACTGTCACAGCAGTATCATGAGATCATCCGCGAGCATATCTGCCGTGGCGCATATAAGCATGCCAAACGACCGATTCTGATCAACAACTGGGAAGCAACCTATTTTAATTTCAACGAAGAAAAAATCCTGAAAATTGCAGAACAGGCGCAAAAGCTTGGCATTGAGATGCTGGTGCTTGACGATGGCTGGTTTGGAAAACGAGAGGATGATAACAGTGGTCTCGGTGACTGGTTCGTCAACGAGAAAAAGATGAACGGCTCCATGGCGCAGCTTGCAGAAAAAATTCACAAGATGGGCATGAAATTCGGTCTCTGGTTTGAGCCGGAGATGATTTCCGAGGACAGTGATCTTTACCGTGCACATCCGGACTGGGCATTTGCAATTCCTGGCCGTGTGCCGAACCACAGCAGAAATCAGCTTGTACTTGATATGACGCGTGAGGATGTGCGCGAGTATCTGCTGGAGCGTCTGACAACCATCGTTCATGATGCAAAGATTGATTATGTCAAATGGGATATGAACCGCAGCGTCTGCGATGTTTACAGCCATGTGGCAGCTCAGAACAGAAACGGGGAGCTGTATCACCGCTACGTACTCGGCGTTTATGATCTGCTCGAGCGTTTCCTTGCCGCATGCCCGGATCTGCTGCTTGAGGGCTGCAGCGGAGGCGGCGGACGATATGATGCCGGTATGATGTATTATTCCCCGCAGATCTGGTGCAGTGATAATACCGATGCGATCAACCGTCTTTCTATCCAGTACGGAAGCTCGTTCTTCTACCCGATCAGTACCGTTGGTTCCCACGTTTCTGTATGCCCGAACCATCAGACCGGCCGTGTGACACCGTTCCGGACAAGAGGCGATGTGGCGCTGGCAGGAAGCTTTGGATATGAGATGGATCTGAATAAGATTTCAGAGGAAGAAAAAGAGATGGTAAAAGAGCAGGTTGCTGCGATGCATGAATATTACGAGCTCACACACGAAGGCCTGTATTACCGTCTGACCGGACTGAAAAAACAGGATTTCATGGCATGGGAGTTCGTGGCAAAGGATCAGAGCCGCGCACTGCTTACGATCGTAAAGACTGACGCAGAAGGAAATATGCTTCCGGTTCACACGAAAGTGTGCGGTCTTGCAGAGGATAAGCTGTACCGCTGCAGCCTGGACCAGGAAGTCCGCCTTGGCCGTACCTGGAACCGTGCGGGGCTGACCCTGCATCAGGTGCTGGAAGAGTATGAGAGTATCCGGGTCGAATTTACAGAAGTAAAATAAAAAAGATAAGAAAAATCTTCAACTGGATTTGAGGGGGAGGGAACCTCAATCTGGTTGGAGATTTTTTTTGCATAAAGAAAATCAAAGCAGGAGGGAAGAAACGTACTCTTTACAGTGCAAAAATAGTTGTGATACAATAAGCAAAAGAAATTTTCTGACAGAAAATAAAGATGGAACTGTCAAGAAAGGAAATTGTACATGAGAAACAGAAAAAACTGTTTAGCTGTTCTTCTGATGACAACTATTGTGGTAATGGGATGTGGAAATCAGCAGGTGGAAAAGGAGAATCCATCGGCTGTCTACGAAAGAGCATCCAGTGTCCAGGATGAGTCAGAAGATGGTGAAAAAGAGTTTCTTTCTACATACCAGAATATTATAATCACACTTCCAGAAGGCTGGAATGTAATGAGAGATGAGAAAATCCAATGTAGTTTCATATCGGAAGATGGGGAAAGTCTTGAGATATCGTATCGGGAAGGAATGGCAAAAGTAGTGCTTATGGATTTTCCGGAGGACGAAGAGAGCGCTGAAAATTTGCTCTACCCGAATGAAATAACAGGGGAAAACAGCATCAGCGATTTTATGGTGAAAACAGCTAACGAAGGAAAAGATAACGAGAGTTCCTTTTATCGTTTCCAGGTAAAAAATTCCCTGCAGATTCCGATTGCATTTTTCTGCGGGGTGAAAACGGAGAATGAAGGGTATCAGATCATATGGAAAAAAGGAAGCGGCAGCAACGATACACAGCAAATCGTGCCGGAAATACTGGAGTCTCTGCAGTTCCCGGACAATGAGCTGCTGACAGAAACATTTCAGACGGCCTGCCAGGAGCAGAAAAGAGCGCTGGAAGCAGAAAATAATTCGGATGGCGTGAAAAAGCAGAAAGGAAAGAAAACAGTCACCTGTATCTCCCCGGTCAATGTACGCACGGAACCCAACATCAGCACAAGCCAGGTCCTCGGAGCTCTGACGACAGGGGAAGAAGTGGAAATGCTCGGAAAAGAGAACGGATGGTACAAGATTTCGTATGAGGGAAAAACGGCGTATGTGTACGAAGACTATGTGAAAGAAAAAGAAAATTAAAAAAATGATATTTTCAAAAAAGCTGCCGAAGCAAACAGAACCGGCAGCTTTTTTGAAATAATTTTGAAAAAGAAAAATCCCGGAAACTATCTGTTTCCGGGAAAATAGAGGCGTCGACCGGATTTGAACCGGTGGATACTGGTGTTGCAGACCATTGCCTTACCACTTGGCTACTGCGCCATATTTAATTAAATGACTCCAACGGGAATCGAACCCGTGTTACCGCCGTGAAAGGGCGATGTCTTAACCGCTTGACCACGGAGCCGAAGTTTTTGATTTGTCTGCCGTGATTTTTGCTCAGCGACAAGTAGTATATTATCATAAGAAAACGAGTTTGGCAAGTGTTTTTTGAAAAAAAATCAAAAATTTTTGAGATTTGTGTTGTCGTGCATTCAGAAGGAAAAAATTTGATGTTTCGCTGTATAAGAAAGTGATTTATCTTTGCGTAGATATAAAAAGGGAACAGAAAAATTTGCCGGGTCAGGGCATAGCTTTTCGATATTCTTCCGGTGACATACCAAAAGTCCGGCGGAAAATGCTGGCAAAATAGCTGGGGCTTTCAAATCCGGTATGCAGAGCAATTTCCAAGATAGAAAGCGAGCTGCCGGTAAGAAGATCTGCGGCTTGGGTTACGCGGTACTGGTTGATATAGGAAATAGGCGTTGTGTGAAAGTGCGTTTTGAAGAAACGACAAAAATATTGTGGATTCATATTGAGTATAGCAGCAAGATCTGAAAGACGAATTTTGGAATCATAGTTATCCTGAATATAACGTAAGAGTTTTTTACACTGATCAGATCTTTCTTTTTTACGAGTGCAGAGGGGTTCCGGATGAAGAAAAAGCTGGTATTGCGCCAGAAGTGCAAGAATCCGATACATGTCACTTTTGATCAGAAGAAACCAGCCGATGGGTTTGGTATCGTATGCATACAGGATTTCCTGGAAAAGCTCAGATAATGTCAGTACAAATGTTTTCTGTGTCTGAGAGGAGGCTTCAGCAGCAGAAAGCTCTTCCAATGGAAAAGCCGGAAGAAGCAGTTGATGAGAGAGCAGCGGACGAATCCAGTCTGCTTCACAGGAATCCAGATAGGCACATGAGAGAATTTCTGGGAGAAATACAAGGGCATGGTGAACCGAAGGGGTAGTTCCAATGCTGCAGAGCTGATGCAGTTCGTGACTGTTGATGAAAAGAAAAGTACCTTCGGAAATTGTCCGGGTTTCAGTTTTCAGTGTCAGAGTGAGAGTACCTTTTTCAACCCAGATCCATTCTAATTCTTTATGCCAGTGAAAAGGAACAGAGAGCCCGCCATGCGCATAATCCTGATGATAGATATGGAGCGGAACAGGTTCGGTTCCATGCACGGTAAAATCCCGGATTCCGCCAGAAAGAACAGGGGAACAAGATTCAGGAGAAAAGAGCTCTTTTGAACGTTCTTTTTTCATAAAAGTCAAAATCCTTTCATTAAATACGAAAATCAGGTTAGAAAATATAAGATAATATCATTATACTGCTCTTATAGGAAAAAAGAAAGAGAGGACAGAAAATGAAAAGAGAGTGGTGGCATAGCTTAACCGTATATCAGATTTACACCAGAAGCTTCTGTGACAGCAACGGAGACGGCATCGGCGATTTTGGAGGGATTCTGCAGAAGCTGGACTATCTGCAGGAGCTTGGTGTTGGAGCCATCTGGCTTTCGCCTTTTAACGATTCTCCTAATTATGACAATGGATATGATGTCAGTGACTATTATAAAGTAATGGAAGAAGCGGGCACAATGGAAGAGCTGGAAGAACTGATCGCAGCCTGTGAAAAGCGGGAAATTGTGGTCATGATGGATCTTGTTTTAAATCATAGTTCCCATCTGCACCCATGGTTCCTGGAAGCCAGAAAGGATCGAAACAGTAAATACCATGATTTTTACATCTGGAAGGAAGGAACGAAGGAGCAGCCGCCAGAAGGCGGCGGAGCATTCTTTGGAGGAAGCACCTGGGAATGGGTGCCGGAAGTTCAGGAATATTATTATCACAGTTTCAGTGTAATGCAGCCGGATCTGAACTGGAAAAATCCGTCGCTTCGGAAAGAGCTGTACCGGATGATCCAGTTCTGGATGGATAAAGGGATCCGTGGTTTCCGGCTGGATGCAATTGACAATATTGTAAAAGATGGACATGGAGGAAATGATACTCATTCAGAGCAGATTCATACATACTTAATGGAAATGAATCAGAATACGTATGGAAAATCAGAACAGATCCTGACAGTGGGGGAAACCGGAGGTGCTACGGTAGAAATGGCACAGCAGTATTCTGATCCGGAAAGCCAGGAGCTCAGTATGATTTTTCAGTTTGAACTGATGGGAATCGACGGCATCCGAAGTGGAAACTGGGATCCGAAACCGTATACGCTGCCGCAACTGAAGCAGCTCTTTGAAAAATGGCAGACGGGACTGGAAGAAAAAGGATGGAACAGCCTGTTCTGGGGAAACCATGATTTTCCGCGTGTCGTATCGCGCTTTGGAAATGACAGGGAACCGTATCGGGAAAAATCAGCAAAAATGTTGGCTGTCCTTCTCCATGGGATGAAAGGAACTCCTTATATTTACCAGGGGGAAGAAATCGGTATGACAAATGTGTCAGGGCTTCGGATCGAGGACTATCAGGATATCGAGTCTGTAAATTTTGCCGAAGACCGTAAAAAAGAAGGCTGGGAGGAAGAAAAAATTCGTACCTATCTTGCACGGAACAGCCGGGACCATGCGCGGACGCCAATGCAGTGGAATGCGGAAAAACACGCCGGATTTACAGCGGGAACACCGTGGATGGCGGAAAATCAGAATTACGAGGAGATCAATGTGGAAAACAGCAGAAAAAATCCGGATTCCCTCTTCTATTTCTATCAAAAACTAATTGCGCTGCGTAGGAAAAATGACACTCTTGTTTATGGGGATTTCCGTCTGATTGAGGAAGAAAATCCGGATATTTTTGCTTATGAGAGAAATCTGGGAGAGAAAAAGCTGATTGTGCTCTGCAATTTCCGGGATACCGCGGCAGAGATGAAAGCCCGATATGATTTGACAAAAGGAACGGTTCTGATTCATAATGATACAGAAAGTCTCACAAAAGAAGTGTGGAAGTTACAGCCGTATGAGGCGTATATGATTGAACTTCTGCAGTAAAAAGACAGAAATGAAAAGCAGCAGGAGAAGAAAACTGCAGGAGCAACTGGAAACAGGAGGGAGAAAATGTATCGCGTTCTTCTTGTAGAAGATGAAGAAATTGAACTGGAGACATTGCGGGATTATATTGACTGGAAAAAGAACGGGATTTCCAGAGTATTTACCGCGCGCAATGGCAGAAGGGCACTGGAGTGCCTGGAAGAAAATATGGCAGATATTGTGATTACGGATATTCAGATGCCAGGAATGAGTGGAATTGAACTGGCAGAGACGATCGTACGCCGGGGATATCCATGCAAAATTGTTTTTCTGACAGGATATGATGATTTTTCCTATATCCATTCCGCTTTTCAGGTGAATGCCGTGGATTACCTTTTAAAGCCATTTACGATTGAAGAAGTAGAAGCATGTCTGAAAAAAGTGAGAAGTGAACTGGAGAAAAGTGAGATAGCAGACTGGTCGCGGAAAACGGCGGCGAAGCAGTTGCTGGAAATGGCTTTGCGGGAAAAACAGGAAACAGAGCTTTTACGGAAAAATTTCCGTGGTGTATTTGGAGAAGAACTGGAAGAGTGCAGGTTTGGAATCATAGCGGTTTATGGAAAAACGGAAGAAAACATCTGTAGCCAAATTCAGGAAAAATACAAGGGCATCCGTTACATCAGCAAAACGGAACGGATCAGCATTCTGCTGCTGGCGGGGTATCTGTCGGTGAAAGATACGGCATTTCAGATCTGGAATGATTTGAAAGAAGACGCACCGAGAGCCGTTGGATGGTGCAGTGGAGCATGGACAGCTGACTGCCTGTACGAAAAGGCGGAAAAACTTCGGAACTGTTGTGTTCTGGCATTTCATATGGATCCACCGGAACTTTTCTGTGCAGATGAAAAAGAAACGGAAGAGGAAAAAGCATATCATTTCCGAGAACAGAAGGAGCGGAGAGAAGAAATCTGTCGTCTGGTCAGCAACGGGAAAAAGCAGGAAACGCTGCAGACCATGAAAGATTATTTTCAACAGCTAAAGGGGCTTGCGCCGAAAACATTTGCGGGAGAAGTTTACAATCTCTATATGTATCTATGGAACCGTCTTGTTTTGAGCGATGAACTGCTGGAAAACTGGATGGAAGCAGAAAAAATTTTGAGAGAAAATGAAATTTTTGAAGTAAACAACAGTTATCAGATGCGGGAAAAGATGAAGCAGTATCTGGAACGGATGTTGGCATTTTTTGAAGAACAGAATCAAAATCCAAATTACTATGCCGTTTATCAGGTAAAAACATATCTTCAGGAGCACTGCTCGGAAAGCGCAGATATCGAGAAGCTGGCTACGGAGGTCGGTTTGTCTCCGAATTATCTGAGGAGCCTGTTTAAAGAGGCAACAGGAAAAACGATTTTGGAATACAATACGGAAATGCGTCTGCAGAGGGCGGCGGAACTGTTAAAGAATAAGAAAAATAAAGTACGGGAAGTGAGTCTGGCGGTTGGATATGAAAATGTTTCTTACTTTGGCGTTGTTTTTCAGAAAAGATTTGGAGTGACACCAAATGAATATCGTAAAATGGTATAAAAATCGGAGTTTTCAGTTTAAACTGGTGATCGGCTATCTGGTACTGGCACTGATTCCAATGCTGTGTGTTACCTGGTACAGTTATGGAAAAACAAGGAATGTGCTTCTTACTGAAGCATATCAGAGTGCAGAACAGGAAGCAGAACGAATTGAAAAAAATTTTTCTACGATGGTCGAGCCTTACGAAACAATTCTGGATGTGCTGTATGTGGATCAGATGCTGAGCGGATATTTGTTTCAGGATTACAGCAACGATTCTTATGAAGATATGTTTTACTATATTGATAAGAAGCTCAGCGAAATCTGTCTGATGAATGCAGGAATTTACAAAATCTGTTTTTACAGCAACAATGAAACGCTTCCGCAGGATAATTATTATTTTTATTCCATGCAGGATCTAGATCGGAGGGAACGTGTGCTGACATTTGATGCGATAGGGGAAACGGTATTCTGTGGGACATCTGGAGACGGAAAAGCATTTCATATGAATCGTCTGATGAATTTTTATCCACAGGGCGGGATGAAGGGCGTACTGTCGTTACAGATTGAAAATCAGCAGATACAGCCCCTCCTCGAAACAATAAATTCCACCGATGAAATTTATCTGGTGGATCAAAAAGGATATATTCTGGCTGCTTCCGAACCGGAAATGGCAGGCCTTCCGATCCGGACCAGAATGCCGGAAGAGGATCTGGAGCAGAAAGCGCAGATTGAGTTTGAGCGTGACGGCATTTCAAAAATCGGAAATATCCAGAGCGGAGTTTTCGGAACAAAAATTCTTGTGATTTCGGATAAGGAGACGGTTTTAAAAGACGCAAAAGCTGTTTCAAGAAGGATGATGTTCCTGATCCTCTGCAGCGCGGCTATGGTATTTCTCTGCATTATCTGTTACACAAGATGGATTTCCGCGCGGGTGCAGAAAGTGGTGTATGCAGCAAAACGGATGGGACAGGGAGAATTTGATTACCGTCTGGAAAATATGGGAGAAGACGAGATCGGACAGATCGGGCTGGCGTTTAATCAGCTCAGTGATCAGATTCAGGAGCTAATTCGGGAAAATTACGAAAAGAAAATCCGGATTCAGACGAGCGAACTGAATCTGCTGCAGGAACAGATCAATCCGCACTTTCTTTACAATGCACTTGCGGTTATTTCAGCACTGGCGATGCGGGAAGGTGGAAAACAGACGATGCAGGCGGTCAAAAATTTGTCCAGCTTCTACCGGATTTCCCTGAATAAGGGAAAACAGGTGCTTTCCATCCAGGAAGAAGTGGAACTGCTGCAGAGCTATCTGAAAATCCAGCAGATGCGTTTTCGGGACAGCGTACAGGTGGAGTATGAGATTGCAAGAGAAGTACTGACATATCGAACCATTAAACTTCTTCTGCAGCCGCTGGTTGAAAATGCCATTCACCATGCGAGAAAAGAGGAAGAAGTTCTCCACATTGCGGTCAGAATTCAAAAAGAAGAAAGGGATGTGGTATTCCAGGTGACAGATGATGGATGTGGAATCGAGGCGGAAAAACTGATTAAACTGCGAAGTTCTCTGCGGCGCTCAGAGGAAGGATATGGACTGAGAAATGTTGCAAACAGGGTTCGTCTGGCTTATGGAGAGGATTATGGTGTCCGAATAGAAAGCCAGGAAGGATATGGAACGACAGTTTCTGTCAGAATTCCAGTAAACGAATAAAAAATCAAACAAAGCAGAAATAACTTCGTATTGTTTGCATAGAAGAGGAAACAGAAACCGGCTGATAAAGGTGATTTTGCCCGTCAGCCGGTTTCTGTTTCGTTAGATATTGACAGAAATCGTAAGAAAACAACAGAATAAAAAAGAGAATTATAAAACTCCGTTAAATCGAGATAGAAATCATAAAAAAGTGAGATTGTTGCAGGACAGACTATCCATTAGAATGGAAACATAGACAGCAAGAGTGTACAAGATGAACAAAAAGAAGAAAGAAGGAGAAGGCATGAAAAAAGAAAACGTGCATGCAAAGCACAAAAAAAGCCTCGCGGAACGGTTCTGGAAACAGAAATATCTGTTTTTACTGCTGCTTCCATCGTTGGTATGGGTCATTCTGATCTGCTATGCACCAATGACAGGACTGTATATGTCCTTCATCAACTACACGCCGCAGGGTAGCGGCTATTTTGCGGATATGGTGAATTCGCAGTTTGTCGGTCTTGACTGGTTCAAGTATTTCTTTTCCACAGATTTCACAAAAATCATGAGAAACACACTGGCAACCAGCTTACTGACACTGTTATTCTCATTCCCGCTGCCAATCATTCTGGCGCTTTGCCTGAATGAAGTTCGAAACCAGAAGGCAAAGAAATTTGTACAGACCGCATCTTATATTCCCTACTATAAATGAGCAAATCCAAAATATTGCACAAAAGAAAGACACCCTCTGTAGAAG
>ERZ857693.3853-NODE-3853-length-11660-cov-7.125894_pt1 | contig 11660 bp, 10 predicted proteins | sample MGYA00519765_ERZ857693 | MGnify/ENA primary metagenome ERZ857693 (study PRJEB31778, sample SAMEA3449354) | human gut metagenome | biome: human gut; feature: human-associated habitat; material: faeces | place: United Kingdom | collected 2010/2012 ... | reverse complement strand
GTTATCTGGATCATATGCGTTGTCTTGAAGATGTAGGAATGCTTTCCACAACACCAATCCAGTACAATGGACAGGAGATCGTTCCAATCCAGTTTTTGAAAGCACTGCTTCCGGATCCGGCAAGCCTTGGACCACGTACAAAAGGAAAAACAAATATCGGCTGTATCTTTACAGGTGTAAAAGACGGAAAAGAAAAGACATACTATATCTATAATGTATGCGATCATCAGGAATGCTATCACGAAGTTGGAAGTCAGGCGATCAGCTATACAACCGGTGTTCCGGCAATGTGCGGAGCGCTTATGATGCTGACAGGAAAGTGGATCAGACCAGGTGTGTATACAGTTGAAGAATTTGATCCGGATCCGTTCCTGGATGCACTCGACCGTTATGGCCTGCCGCGCAGTGAAAGCCACGATCCGAAGCTGGTAGACTGATGGAAGGATTGGATAAAAGAGCACCATTTACAGCCACCGGCGGAATCATTCCGCCGGAATTCAGGAATATAAAAACACCCTGCTATATCCTGGACGAAAAAGCACTTATAAAAAATGCAAAACTGCTCGGTGAAGTGGCAGAGCGGACAGGATGTAAGATGCTCCTGGCGCAGAAAGCGTTCAGCAATTATGACTGTTATCAGTTTTTTGAGCCGTATCTTGCGGGTACAGAGGCCAGCGGACTGTTTGAGGCAAGACTTGGAGCTGAGGAAATGCCGGAAAAAGAGGTTCATGTATTCTGTGCCGGTTATCGGGCAGATGAATTTGAGGAACTTCTTCAGTATGCGGATCATATAGTGTTTAATTCGCCAACGCAGCTTCTTCGTTTCGGACCAGGAGCAAAAGAAGCGGGAAAGAGCGTGGGACTTCGGATCAATCCGGAATGTTCTACACAGGATGGACATGAGATTTATGATCCCTGTGCACCGGGAAGCCGAATGGGGACGACAAGAGCACAGTGGGATGAAGCATTCCAGAAAAACCCGGAACTTCTAGACTTACTGGAGGGCATTCATTTCCATACTCTCTGTGAGCAGGATTCCGATGATCTGGAGACAACTCTTGTTTTTGTAAAGAAGCATTTTGGAGATTTGGCTTCCAGAGTGAAGTGGATCAATTTTGGCGGCGGTCATCATATTACAAGACCAGGTTATGACATTGAACGACTGGAACGATGCATCCGGATGGCAAAAGATGAATGGAAGGTAGAGGTTTATCTTGAACCAGGAGAAGCATGGGCATTAAATGCAGGATTCCTTCTGACCCGTGTGCTGGATGTCCTGAAAAATGGAAAGACAGAGATTGCGATCATAGATGCCAGTGCGGCCTGTCATATGCCGGATGTACTGGAAATGCCTTATCGACCGCCGCTTCTTGGAGCAGATGATACAGAAGAGGACAGGATTACAGTTCGACTGGGAGGACCAACCTGCCTGTCAGGAGATGTGATCGGAGATTATAAATTCAGACAGCTTCCCCAATATGGAGATATTCTTATGTTTGGAGATATGGCCATCTATACTACCTGCAAAAATAATACATTTAACGGGATGCCGTTACCGGATATCTGGCTCAGACGTGCTGATAATACGATGCAGCAGCTTACAGATTTTGGTTATGCAGATTTTAAAGAAAGACTTGGAAGTCGCAAATAGCGACTTCCTTTTTTGGTGGAATACATGTATATAGTTCATTACAAATCTCATAAAGTATTATAAGAGCAGAGTAGAAAATCTTCCGTTTTATAGGCAGAGAGGACGCAGATGGTTACAATCAGTCTTTGCATGATCGTAAAAAATGAGGAGAGAGTGCTTGGCAGATGTCTGGAATCTGTGCAGGAGATTGCAGATGAGATTATCATAGTTGATACGGGGTCTGAAGACCGGACAAAAAAGATTGCAGAAAAATACCATGCCAGAGTATTTGAACAGGAATGGCAGGATGATTTTTCAAGAGCGAGGAACTATTCATTTTCTCAGGCAGAGATGGACTACTGCATGTGGCTTGATGCAGATGATATTATTATGAAAAGTGAAGCACTGAAACTGAAGCGATGGAAAGAAAAAACAGACGGATCATCAGATGTGATAATGCTCCGATATGTGGCAGGATTTGATGAGAAAAGAAATCCGACATTAGTCTATTATCGTGAAAGAATTGTAAAAAGAGATAAGGACTTTCAGTGGCAGGGACGGGTGCATGAGACGTTAGCCGTCAGAGGCAGGACGGAATACCTGGACTGTGAGATAGAACATCACAGCATAAAAACGGAATACTCAAGAAGAAATCTCGAGATATATCAAAAGATGGAATCAGATGGAGAAGTGTTATCGGCAAGAGACAGATTCTATTATGGACGAGAGTTGTTTTATCACAGGGAGTATGTGGAGGCGGTGGATAACCTCCTGAAATTTCTGCAATTACCGGAGGGCTTTGTGGAAAACCAGGCGGAGGCATGCAGAGTGGCAGCACGATGCTGTTATGAACTGAAACAAAATGGAATGGCACTGGAGTTTCTGTACAGGGGACTGACATACCGGACACCGTCGGGAGAACTATGCTGTGATATAGGCAAACATTTCTTTGACAGAAAGAAATGGGAACAGGCAGTATTCTGGTACAGAAATGCACTGCAGGTATCTGAGAATGCAAAGACAGGAGGTTTTGTGGAAAAAGAGTGCTATGGCTATATTCCATGCATTCAGCTGAGTGTCTGCTGGTATTATCTTGGCGATATTGAAAAAGCGTTTCAGTATCATTGTCAGGCGGGTACGTATAAACCTTATGGGAGAGAATTTCTGAAAAATCAGCAGTATTTTATCTCAGTCAAACAGTAAATACAGATTACCGATGTACATCTGACTATTGTTGTCTGAAGTAAAGGGAACAGGAAAGACTGACTGTGCATATCCTAAAGAGAGAAATATTTTAGCAGGGAGCAACAGATGGATTTTTTCAGAAAAAACAGAGAAGCTGACTGTCAGAGTCAGGGCTGCTGCAACTGTGGATGTCCAGGTCCGACTGGTCCTATGGGACCAAGAGGATGTCCTGGTGCAACTGGTCCTCAGGGACCACAGGGATTACAGGGAATCCAGGGACCAACCGGAGCAATCGGACCAACCGGAGCAACTGGAGCCACCGGATTGCAGGGACCACAGGGAATTCAGGGTCCGGCCGGAGCCCAGGGAGCAACAGGGCCGCAGGGAATCCAGGGACCAATTGGTGTGACGGGAGCAACAGGCCCAGCCGGGCCACAGGGGAGTCCAGGTCCAACCGGTCCGGTTGGTGCAGATGGACCAGTAGGAGCAACCGGTCCAACCGGCCCTGCAGGCCCCGCAGGTACCATAACTCCTGCGGCAGCGGTCGCAAATGCGACAAGTGCGGAAGATGTGGTAAATCAGTTTAATCTTCTGCTTGCAAATATGCGGGCGGCAGGATTGCTGGCAGAATAGGACAGAGTAAAGTAACTGTCCGCAGTAACTAAAAAACATGGTATGACAGAGCATTTCTGTTGTACTGTGTTTTTTTCTTTATAAATAGATATATAAAAACGGAATATGTCTGGCATAAAAAGGAATAGATCAATATCCCCCCACAGGGCTTATGGAAGACAGCCCGTTTTGGTATCATTGAGTAAGTTACCAAATGAAAAAAAGCGAGGGAACAGAAGAATGAAAAAGGGACTTTTAACAATGGCCGGACTGCTTCTGACGGTATCACTGGTCAGTGCCGGAACTACAGTGCCTGTACTGGCAGACGAAGAAACAACACTGGTATATGGAAGCGGAGATTATACCAGAATCAACCCGGCTATGGACGAACATGGCGAGATCAATATTCTGATCTTTAACGGATTAACTGCACATGACGGAGACAATCAGGTAGTTCCGGGACTGGCAGAGAGCTGGGAATTTGATGATGCAACAAACACCTACACATTCCACATGACAGAAGATGCTAAATGGCAGGATGGCGAACCTGTTACAGCAGACGATGTTAAATTTACGATCGAAGCGATCATGGATCCGGAAAACGGTTCTGAGAATGCACCGAACTACGAAGACGTAGAAGAGATTAACGTAATCGATGATCATACAGTTGCATTCAAACTCGAGGACAAAAACGTAGCGTTCCTTGACTATATGACAATGGCAGTTCTTCCTAAGCATCTGCTTGAGGGAGAGGATATGCAGACTTCTGATTTCTTCCGTAACCCGGTAGGAACAGGCCCATACAAGATTGAATCCTGGGATGAAGGACAGGCTATCACACTGGTTAAGAATGAAGATTATTTCAAAGGCGAGCCATCCATCGACAAAATCGTATTCAAGATCGTACCGGATGACAATGCAAAAGCTCTTCAGTTAAAATCCGGAGAACTGGATATGGCTCTTCTGACACCGAAGGATGCAGTTTCTTTTGCTGATGATGATGCATATACATGTTATGATATGAAGACCGCTGATTATCGTGGAATCATGTTCAACTTTGGAAACGAATACTGGCAGAAAAACCGTGATCTGATCCCGGCAGTATGTTACGGACTTGACCGTCAGGCAATCATTGATGCAGTTATCCTGGGACAGGGAATGCCGGCTTATGGTCCTCTTCAGAGAAATATCTACAACTATGAAGATGTTGAACACTATGATTATAATCCGGAAAAATCAAAAGAAATCCTTGAAGCGGCCGGATGTGAAATGGGTGATGACGGATTTTACTACCGCGACGGCGAAAAAGTTGGATTTGTTATCAGCGTAAGTGCCGGAGACCAGGTACGTATTGACATGGCTCAGATTGCAGCACAGGAACTGAAAGAAATCGGCATGGATGTATCTGTAGATATTCCCGCACAGACAGACTGGGCCGGACAGATGGCATTCCTGATCGGATGGGGAAGCCCGTTTGATGCTGACGACCACACATACAAAGTATTCGGAACAGATAAGGGAGCAAACTACTCCAGTTACTCTAATGAAGAAGTAGACAAGTATCTGACAGAAGCAAGACAGTCAGCTGATTCGGAAGTTCGTAAAGAAGCTTATGCTAATTTCCAGAAAGCTCTGGCAGAAGATCCGGCTTATGCAATGATCTGCTATATCGATGCTAACTATGTAGTTGACAGTAACATTAAGGGAATCGATCCTGATACCATTATGGGACATCACGGAGTAGGTATTTTCTGGAATGTTGCAGACTGGACAATTGAATAATAAGAAATGGGTTGTGATGGGGGCACTCGGAGTGCCCCCATTTTTACACGAGCGGAAAAAGGGTTAAAAATGGAACATTTATTAGAGGTCAAAAATCTTTCGGTTACTATAGATGGTCTCTCGGGAGAGGTTCAGGCGGTGAGAGACGTCTCTTTTTCATTAAAGAAGGGAGAAGTGCTGGCTATAGTTGGAGAATCCGGATGTGGAAAGAGTGTGCTCTGCAAAAGTATCATGAAGCTTTTGCCGCCAAGCGCAAAGATAAAAGAGGGCAGTATCTGTGTTAATGGACAGGACATTACCTGTTACAGGGAGAAGGAGATGCAAAAACTGCGTGGAAAAGTTTTTTCCATGATTTTTCAGGATCCTATGACTTCTCTGAATCCAACTATTAAAATTGGAAAACAAATCGCGGAAGCAGTGATCATTCACAATAAGAATTATACAAAAGATCAGGTAGATCAGAAGGTACTTGAACTTATGGAACTGGTTGGTATTTCGCATCCTAAGGAACGCTATCATCAGTATCCCTGGCAGTTCTCCGGCGGGATGCGCCAGAGATGCGTTATGGCGATCGCACTTGCATCAGATCCGGATATTTTATTTGCAGATGAGCCGACGACTGCACTGGATGTGACCATACAGGCACAGATTCTGGATCTTCTGCGCGAAATACAGATGAAACTGGGAACAGCTACCATACTGGTATCCCATGATCTGGGAGTTGTTGCCCGGGTAGCGGATCGGGTAGCGGTAATGTATGCGGGCAAGATTGTAGAAATCGGTACAGCTGAGGAAGTCTATTATGATTCGAGGCACCCATATACATGGGGGTTGATGAGATCACTTCCGGCATTTGCAAACGGAAAAGAAAGTCTGTATACGATTCCGGGTATGCCGCCGACTGTGATTGATCCACCAAAGGGTGATGCTTTTGCATGTCGAAATGAATATGCCTTAAATATTGACTATGAAGAAATGCCGCCTATGTTTAAGATCACAGATACGCATTATGCGGCAACCTGGCTGCTGGATCCAAGGGCGCCACAGATCAAATCACCTATGGGAGGTCAGCACAGTGAGTAAAGAAGTATTATTAGATGTCAGGCATCTGACCCTGCAGTTTCATCTGACAAAAAAGATCAAAGTAAAGGCTGTGGATGATGTATCATTTCAGATTCATAAAGGTGAGATCTTTGGTCTGGTAGGAGAATCTGGCTCCGGAAAATCTACAGTAGCCAGATGTCTGATGAACATTTATCAGCCTGTACAGGGCGAAATTTGGTACAAGGGTGTCAATATCTGTGACAAAAAGGAATTCAAAAAGCATAAAAAGATGCTGCAGACCAGACGCCAGATGATCTTTCAGGATTCCGCATCCAGTCTGAATCAGAAAATGAAGGTATCCGATATCATTACGGAACCTATGAGAATCCAGCATATCACACCTCCGAGAGGAAGCTTTGTGAAAGAAGCAGCCTTTCAGATGGAGTATGTAGGACTTGAGAAGAGTTTCGTGGATCGTTATCCGTCCGAGTTATCCGGCGGGCAGAGACAGAGAGTGGCAATAGCCAGATCTCTTTGTATGGAACCGGAATTTCTGGTTGCAGATGAACCGATCGCTTCTCTGGATGTGTCTATACAGGCACAGATCGTGAATCTGTTCCGACATTTGCAGGAGGATCATGGATTTACATTTTTATTTATCGCTCATGACCTGGCCATGGTCGAGTATCTTTGTGACCGTGTCGGAGTCATGTATCATGGAAAACTGGTAGAACTGGCACCGTCAGAAGAACTGTATTCTAATCCGGTGCACCCTTATACAAAAACATTGCTGTCTGCGATTCCTGTTCCGGATCCGATCAGAGAAAGACAAAGAGTACTTAAATATTATGATGGTGAAGGAATGGAAAACAGTGTGTGGACAGAAGTGTCACCGGGACATTTTGCGATGCTTCCGGATGTCAGAAAGGGGTGCAGCATATAATGAGACAAAAAAAGTTAGTCTACTATGGTAAAAAATGCCTGATATTTCTGATTTCAGTATTTATATTGTCTGTTGTAGTATTTTATGTAGCACGTCTGGCACCGGGCGATCCGTTGATTTCCTATTATGGTGATCGTACAGAGAAGATGAGTCCGGAAGAACGTGAATGGGCTATGGAAAAACTGGGTCTGAATAAACCGATTTCTGTACAGTATGTGAAGTGGGTAAAAAATGCTTTTCATGGAGAGTTTGGTATTTCATTTAAATATAAGCAGGACGTATTAGAAGTGATCGGTGGCCGTATCGGTAATACACTTCTGCTGGGAGGAATCGGATTTATCATTATGTTTGCGGGAGCATTGCTTCTGGGAATTCTATGTGCCTGGTACGAAAACCGGCTGGCTGACCGGATTTTATGTAAATTGGGTACGATATCCAGCTGTATTCCTGAGTTCTGGATGGCACTGGTGCTGATCCTTATTTTTTCCGTAAATCTCAAGATCCTGCCAAGCAGTGGTGCTTACAGTACCGGAAAGGCAGGAGATGTTGGAGACAGGGTGATTCATCTGATCATGCCATTGACGATCGTAGTTCTTGAGCATCTGTGGTACTATGCTTACATGATCCGAAATAAAATCCTTGAAGAAGTTCGTGCAGATTACGTGCTTCTGGCGAAGACCAAGGGACTGGATAAGAAAAAGCTTATGTTCAGACATTGCGTTCGAAACGTGATGCCTGCTTACTTAAGTATCATGGCTATTGCAGTTCCTCATGTACTTGGTGGAACCTATGTTGTAGAAAGTGTATTCTCGTATCCTGGAATTGGAGCTCTGTCTTATGAGAGTGCCAGATATCATGATTACAATCTGCTGATGCTGCTTTGTATGATGTCAGGAATCCTGGTTATTTTCTGTAATATCGTCAGCCAGACTATCAATGAACAGATTGATCCTCGTATGAAGGATGAAGTAATAACCGAGAAATCGGAGGTAGTAGAAGGATGACGAATCATTTATTTGAACTGGCAGGAAACAGAAAGACAGAGACAGTAGTTCCGAGAGCAAAGAAAAAATGGTACGAGGGTAAACCGATAGTTTCTGCTATCATATTGATTCTTATTGTTCTTGGATGTTTGTGTGCAGAACTGATCATGACAAAGGATCCTGCATACATGGATCTGCTGAACTATAACAAAGCACCGGATAAGGAGTTCCTCTTTGGTACGGATACTATGGGAAGAGACATTTTTTCCATGATATGGTATGGAGGAAGAATTTCACTTCTGATCGGTGGATTAGCTACGGTCATTTCTACTTTTATTGCAGTGGTAGTTGGCGCATTCAGTGGTGTGGCACCGGCATGGCTTGATGAACTGATCATGAGATTTACAGAAGTTTTTCTGAGCATACCAACCTTGCTTCTTATTATTTTGCTTCAGGCTATTCTGGGAAATGCAAATATCCTCAGTCTGTCGTTCGTAATTGGCGTGACCAGCTGGACCAGTATTGCGAAAGTGGTACGTACCGAGGTTCGACAGATCCGAAACAGTGAGTACATCATCGCAGCAAAATGTATGGGAGCAGGTTTCTTCCGCGTTTTGTGGAAGCATCTGGTGCCGAACTTTTTCTCATCCATTATGTTTATGGTGGTCATGAATGTGCGAACAGCAATGATTTCTGAGGCTACTCTGAGTTTTATGGGAATTGGTCTTCCGATAGAGGTCATCACATGGGGAAGTATGTTATCACTGTCAGATAAAGCTCTGATGACAGGATCCTGGTGGATCATTCTGATCCCGGGTCTTTTTCTGATCGCTACAGTACTTTGCCTGACCAATATAGGAAATGCCTGCAGAGAGCAGACAAACAGAAAAGAGAGTAATTTCTAAAGATGAGGCTGTGAAATATCTTCCATAAATAAGAAGAAAGTCTGTGGCAAAATGCCAGGGGCTTTTCTTTATGAACCGAATTCTGGTATACTAGATATGAATTACGAGAGTTCATATGAAAGTATAGGATTGAGAATGGGAAAACTTGTGAAAAATAAGAAAAGTATACTACGAAAATTATTCTTTTCATGTTTATATCTCAGCACATTTACATTTGGCGGCGGATATGTAATCGTTACGTTGATGAAAAAGAAATTTGTGGATGATTATCAATGGATCGATGAGAAGGAAATGCTGGATCTGGTTGCAATTGCCCAATCTTCACCAGGGCCGATCGCAGTAAATGGTGCAATTGTTATTGGATATAAACTGGCTGGGATCTTGGGTGCTGTGACCGCAATCCTGGGAACGATCATTCCACCGTTTCTGATCATTTCCGTGATATCAGTTGGTTATCATTCTTTCAGTGACAGTTATTTTATCAGTCAGATACTTGAAGGAATGCAGGCTGGTGTTGGAGCTGTGATTGCATCAGTGGTTTATGAAATGGGTGTGGGAATTGCACAGGAAAAAGACAAGATTTCGCTATTGATCATGGCTGGAGCATTTGCAGCTTCGTGCGTATATAAGATCAATGTTGTATATATAATCATTGTCTGTGGAATGATTGGTGTAATCAGAACCTTCCTTTCAAAGAAGGGAGGAGAGAAATGATCTATTTATATTTGTTTGTAAGTTTTTTGCAGGTGGGAATGTTCAGCTTTGGAGGTGGATATGCGGCAATGCCGCTGATCCAGGAACAGGTGGTGACTATCCATCACTGGCTGGATATATCAGAATTTACAGATCTGGTTACAATCTCTCAGATGACTCCGGGGCCAATCTCAATAAATGCGGCGTCTTTTGTTGGAATCAAAATTGCAGGGATTCCGGGAGCAATTGTAGCTACAGGAGGATGTGTCCTGCCATCCTGTGTGATCGTTATGATCATTGCGAAAGTATATTTGAAGTATAGAAAAATGGGAATGCTGCAGGGAATATTGAATGCTTTAAGACCGGCAGTCATAGCGATGATCGCTTCTGCAGGTATATCAATTTTAATAACTGCATTCTGGGGGAATGCAGCCATTAAATTGATAAATACAAATTGGAGTCTGGTGATAATTTTTGTGATATGTTTTGCATTGCTGCAAAAATTAAAGATGAATCCCATAGGGGTTATGGTTTTCGCAGGGATTATGAAACTGGGGTTGTCGTTTTTACAAAGATAACTCAGTAGTTAGTTTTGCAACAATAACAGCTACAATCAGGCTTCCAAAGAATCCCGGAACAATTTCAAATACGCCAGTTGAAACGGTCAGACCAGTTAACAGCCAATCCAGGTCGATCACAAATCCAGAGATGACACCGGCTACAGCACCCTGATTTTTGATTTGGGATCAATGTTTGTTGCGACCACACATACTAAATGAGAATCTGGCAACTGATTCCATAAAAACAGACCTATAAATATTGGAAGCAGTGTTATAACGATGGACATACGATAATAATTAATATATCATATTGATAATTTCAAAGTGACGGAGGAAAGGATATGAGTATTATTTTCCACGAAGGATCAAAAACATTTCATCTGTTTAATGAGGAGATCAGCTATATCATTTGTGTGCTTTCAAATGGACATATCGGAAATTTGTATTTTGGTAAAAAAATTCATGACAGAGAAGATTTTTCATATTTGATCGAATCAAAGCAGAGACCGATGACAGCGTGTGTCTATGAGGGAAACCGCAAATATTCCCTTGAACATCTGAAATTGGAGTATCCGGTATACGGAACATCTGATTATCGTAATCCTGCTGTTGAGATCCTGCAGGAGAATGGAAGCAGAATCTCAGAATTTAAATATATCAGTCACGAGATTACAGATGGCAAACCGGAGCTTGCAGGTCTTCCGGCTACTTATGTGGAAGAACCAGAGGAAGCCCAGACTCTGTGTCTGCGACTGAAGGATGAGGTGACAGGCATAGTGCTGGAGCTTCTCTATAGCATTTTTTCCGGAAAAGGTATTCTGGCCAGAAGTGCCAGATTTATCAATGAGGGAATCGCTCCAGTACACTTGTTAAATGCAATGAGTCTTAGTCTTGATCTGCCGGACAGTGATTATGTGTGGATGCAGTTTTCTGGTGTATGGGCAAGGGAACGCCATATCATAGAACGTAAACTTGAACAGGGAATTCAGGCAGTTGGCAGCATCAGAGGAAATTCTTCACACGAGCATAATCCGTTTATTGTGTTGAGACGGCCGTCGACAACTGAAACATCCGGGGAAGTCATGGGATTCTCTCTAATTTACAGTGGAAACCACAGAATGCAGGCAGAGGTGGATACGCATAATACAACTCGTGTTACAACAGGTATCAATCCACAGAATTTTGACTGGAAGCTGGACTGTGGTGAAAGCTTTCAGACGCCGGAAGCAGTGGTAGTATTTTCAAATCAGGGATTAAATGGAATGAGCCAGACTTTCCATAAATTATATCAGAAGAGACTGGTGAGAGGCTATTGGAGAGACC
>ERZ857693.3837-NODE-3837-length-11725-cov-2.945330_pt1 | contig 11725 bp, 8 predicted proteins | sample MGYA00519765_ERZ857693 | MGnify/ENA primary metagenome ERZ857693 (study PRJEB31778, sample SAMEA3449354) | human gut metagenome | biome: human gut; feature: human-associated habitat; material: faeces | place: United Kingdom | collected 2010/2012 ... | reverse complement strand
TTTCCGCCACTCGTGGCACCGGCATCTCCTCCTCCATCTCTGCCGGCTACGCGCCGTGGGCTGGCGCCATCACCATTCGCCAGAACGGTTCCATGGTTTCCGATCGCAAGGGTATCGCCACCCCGTACGCCATGCAGCGTCTGCAGGCCCGTGGCAACTTCTTCGTCGAACCGCAGTCCCCGGTGTATGAAGGCCAGGTCGTGGGTGTGAACAACAAGCCCGACGAGCTGGACGTGAACATCACGCTGGCCAAGCACATGACCAACATGCGTTCCTCCACCGCTGACGTGCTCGAAACCCTGACCCCGCCGATCAAGATGAGCCTTGAGGAGTCCCTGGACTTCGCCAACGAGGACGAGTGCGTGGAAGTCACCCCGGAGTCCATCCGCGTGCGCAAGATCATCCTCGGCCGTGAGGACTGGTACAAGTGGCGCGCCAAGCAGCGCCGCCAGAACGCCGCCCAGCAGGGTAAGTGATTTGGTGCGGCTGTAGCCGACCATTCTCTCTAGCTCCCCTCTCTGAGGGGAGCTAAGTTTATTCCTCACCAAGTCATATCCCCACCTATACTGAAACGCATGACTGTGAAGAGCACTACTGAATTGCGTCCGTGGTCGTATCGCCAGAACGCGCTGGTCAAATCGTTGATCACGATTGCGGCGGGCGTGGCTTCCGCCTTTGTGGGCACGTTCGCCCACCGTATGGGTGCGGAACTGAATATTCCGTATGGTCTGGTGCTGGCGTTTCTGCTGATCGGCCTATCGACATGGTGCGCCCGTTCGCGCATGGGCGCGGTCGGACTGGCCCTGCACCTCATCGCCTCCTCACTGACCGCATGGGGCATGGCGCTGACCACCACATCCGGCAAAGCGCTCATCGTCGCCGGATTCCAAGGCGACATGCCGTTCTTCTCCCAACATGCCGGCTACATCTGGCTGTACGGCCTGATACTGGTCCAAGTCGTCCTGCTCATTCTTCCCGCCCGCTGGTTCGTCATTCCCACTCATTCTGAATCGCGCGCGTAACTATATATGGCGATACATTCCCGGGAATGCGTCGCGTATCGGCGGGCGTAGGGGATTACGGCCGCTACCATAGAACTTTATGGCACGCATGAAACTGTTTTACTTGGGCCCGGAGGGCACCTTCACCCATCAGGCGGCAATGACGGCCGCCGACCAGTTCGCCACACTCGGCGACTTCGACCTCATCGCTCTGCCCGACGTGCCCGCGATCATGCAGGCCGTACAGTCGCGCCAAGGCTGGGGCGTCATCGCATGGGAAAACAACGTCGAAGGCTATGTGGTCCCGAATCTCGACGCGCTGATCGACGCCCCCAACGCGGCCGGCTTCGCCCGGATCAGTGTGGACGTGGCCTTCAACGCCTTCACCGTGCGCGGCCACAGCATCTACGACTGCACCGGCAACCCCGTCAGCGCCCACCCGCACGGTCTGGCCCAATGCACCCGGTTCATCGCCGAACACCATTTGCAGCCCGAACCCGCATCCTCCAACGCCGCCGCCTGCCGCGACCTGAAGCCCGGCCGCGTGGCGCTCGGCCCCAGCATCTGCGGCGAACTCTACGATCTCGACACCCTCGCCGAACATGTGCAGGATTTCGATGGCGCGCACACCGAATTCCTTGTCATCGCCCCGCGTGATGTGGTCCAGGAACTCAACGCCCGCGCCCACAGCAATGACGCCGGCGACTTCGAAACCATCATCACCTTCATCCCGCTGGTCACCGGCCCCGGCGTACTCGCCGACCTGCTGGACGTCCTGCGCGATGCGGGACTGAACATGACCAGCTTCATCTCGCGCCCGATCAAAGGCCACGACGGAACCTACAGCTTCATCGCCACCCTTGACGCCGCCCCCTGGGAGCCGAGATTCCGCACCGCACTGGAAGAGATCGCCGGACACGGCGACTGGGCAAAAACCCTGGCCGTCTACCCACGCCGCGAACGCCCGAACCCGCCGGTCGACGCCTGGATGCTGCCCGAGGGCGGCGTCCACATCACCAATCGCGCGCCGGAAGGCTGGCAGTACACCGAGGAAGCAAGGAAGGAACTGCTGTGGTAGATACAGTCGGAATCGTCGGACTCGGATTGATCGGCGGCTCGCTCGCACGCCGCCTGACCGAGCGCGGCGTGCGCGTCGTCGCGTGGAACCATCGCCCGCACCCCTACGCCCAGGCCGAAGCCGATGGCATTTTCTGCAAGAGCACGCTCTCCGAACTCATGGATGCCGAGCCGGATGTGGTCGTGCTGTGCAATCCGCTCAAGGCGATGCCCGCAATCCTCGCCGCCCTGGCCCCGCTCATGGGCGACCATCCGAACACCACGCTCACCGACGTGGGCTCGGTCAAGGGCATGGTCCGCGATCAGGTCAAGGCTGCCGGGCTGGGGAAGTGCTACGTCGGCGCCCATCCGATGGCCGGCAACGAACTGTCCGGCTGGCAGGCCGCCGACCCGCATCTGTACGACGGTGCCCTATGGGCCATCACCGTGGACGAGTCCACGGACTACCGCCGCTTCCTCGACGTCGCCGCGATGATCACCAAGGACGTCGGCAACCGCGTCATCGTCGTGGACGACGAAACGCATGACAAGGCCGCGGCGATGATCTCCCACATGCCGCATGTGGTGTCCACCGCGCTGATCAACGAACTGGTCGCCAACCCGGACCGCAACATCGCCGCCGCGCTGGCCGCCGGCTGCTGGAGGGACATGACCCGCGTGTCCCTGACCGACCCGGACCGCACGCGCGCGATGGTCGAGGAAGACTCGCTGAACGTCGAAGCGCTGCTGCGCCGCATGGCGGCACGTCTGACCGATATGGCCGACCAACTGCACGCTGGTGCCGCCGGCGAGCAGGATGTGATGGGATTCTTCGCCGAAGGCGACCCCTTCCGCCGGTACAAGGCCGCCGTGACACATGCCGGCATCACCGCTGCACAAGACGGTACGGCCACCGCTGCGCCGCAAGCCGGCACAACTGCCGCCGGATTCCCGGAACGCGAGCTCGCCGTCCCCGAAGCCGGCTGGCAGCAGACCCTGCTGTTCTCCGCACGCCGAGGAGAAGCCATCACCGGCTTCGTCCATCCACGTCAGGCCATCATCCAACTGCGCCCCGCCATGTAACTGCGTACCGCCATGTAGGCCCGTGCGCAGGTTCCCCTCGCCGCCCGTCACGAAGAAGGCTACGCGAGGGGGATGAAGTTCCCGCTTGTTTTCGTGAGAAGACCGTGTGGCTCCGCTGTTCGAAAGACCCAAAGGAGTAAGGTAGTCTGTACCGTTTTTCGGGAAACGCATCGAAGTTGATGCGGCGAATGGTTAAGGGGGATGATGACGTATGACGTTACCAAGGCAGATTCCGGCCGGTGCCCGCGTGGTGGTGCGCATCACCGACGGCATTGACCCGGTCGACCACCGTATGAAGTTCCGCGACTATGTGGGGCATGTGGTTTCCTGGGATGGATACACGTTGGAGATGGTGCGTGACGCCGCCGCCAATGGTTCGCGCCCGGCCCAGAACGTGACCATCCATCAGGAACAGATTGCCACATTGAAACCCGTGCCGGAGCGGCGCAACACGCCACCCCGGCCGTAACCCAAGGCCATAAAGAATTCGGAGGAGAACGAGAGTGTCATCTACGCAGTTCGACGGCGATATCGACTCCTTCGTCTCCTATCTGAAGTCCAACCGCGGCCTGTCAGCGAATACGCTCAAAGCGTATCGCGCGGATCTCACGGCATGCCTGCACCTGTTCGAGCTGCGCGGCGTGACCGATCTGAACGAGATCACGCTGGATGATCTGCGTAGCTGGATGGCGGTGGAATCGCGCGATCACGCCCGCAGCAGCATGGCCCGCAAAACCGTGGCCGTGCGCGGGTTCTTCGCGTGGGCCTATGAGCATGGGGTGACCAACACCGACCCGGCCGCCACACTGATGACTCCCTCGATTCCCAGCACGCTGCCCGCGGTGCTCACCGAATCCCAGGCCGAGCAATTATTGGATGTCGCTGAACATGCCGTTGCAACAAACCAGTACAAGGACGATGGGGGAGCGGCAGCCGCGCCCGGCAGCGGCAAGGCAGCTGGCAAGACAGCTGATAAGTCGGCCGATACCGTAAACCGCAACGAGGCACCCGCCCGTGCAGACAAGCGCGACAACGCCCGAGTCGTCGCCGAATCGCAGCGCAACGCCGCGATTCTCGAACTACTGTATGCCACCGGCATCCGTGTCGCCGAACTGGTGTCGATGGATATCGTTGACGTCGACTTCTCCAATCGCACCATCAAAGTCACCGGCAAAGGCAACAAGCAACGCGTGGTGCCGTTCGGACTGCCCGCCCAGCGTGCGCTGGAGACTTGGCTTGAACAAGGGCGGCCTGTACTGGCCCGTACGGCAACGGATGCAGCCAAGTCCCGTGCTACCAACGCCCTGTTCCTCGGCGCACGAGGCGGCCGTATCGACCAACGCATAGCCCGTGACATCGTACACAGAGCGGCCCGAGAGGCCGGCGTACCGGACATCAGCCCCCATGCGTTGCGCCATTCGGCGGCCACGCACATGCTGGACGGCGGTGCCGATCTGAGGGAGGTGCAGGAGATGCTCGGGCATTCCTCCTTGAAAACTACACAACGCTATACGCACGTCTCCATCGAGCAGCTCAAGAACCGTTACGGACAGGCCTTTCCGCGGGCATGACCACTATGTGGACATTGGTTAACAAACTCAGCAAAGACTGAACCTAGCCGGCAAGAACCCCTGAATTTTACATGGGTGTAACAAAAAATACACTGCTTGTCTCCCAAGTGCGCAAAAATGACAGGTAACAGCAACGGGGTTGGGTGTCCGAAGCGGCGGGAAGCGTAAGTGTCCCGACGATGAGGAAATCCGACCCCGTTCGCATGAGGCGGGGCTGAGACGTCCTGCAACCTAATGAATAGGAGAAAACATATGAAGAAGAAAGCTCTTGCTTTCGCTGCCATGGCTTGCTCCGTGGCCATGCTGCTGAGCGCCTGCGGCGGCTCCAACAGCAACGCTGCCTCCGGTGACACCGCTGGCTCCAACATCATCACTGCGTACAACTCCGAACCGCAGAACCCGCTGATCCCGGGCAACACCAACGAAACCGGCGGCGGCAAGCCGGTCGACCTGCTGTTCTCCCGTCTGGTCTCCTTCGACAAGGACGGCAAGGCTTCCAACGAAGTGGCCGAGTCCATCACCCCGAACGATGACGCCACCCAGTACACCATCAAGATCAAGTCTGGCTGGAAGTTCACCGACGGCACTCCGGTGACCGCTGAGTCCTTCACCAAGGCCTGGTCCTACGTGGCCAACGCCAAGAACGCCCAGAAGTGCTCCTCCTTCTTCTCCGCCATCGCCGGCTATGACGATCTGCAGAAGGATGGCCTCAAGGGTGACGAGCAGCTCTCCGGCCTCAAGGTCGTGGACGACACCACCTTCACCGTCGACCTGAACCAGTCCGACTCCGTGTTCCCGATTAAGGTCGGCTACTCGGCCTTCGCCCCGCTGCCCGAGTCCTTCTACAAGGACCCGAAGGCCTTCGGCGAGGCTCCTGTGGGCAACGGCCCGTACAAGTTCTCCAAGTGGGACCACAACAAGGAAATCGCCCTCGTCAAGAACCCCGACTACAAGGGCAACGAGGACGTCAAGAACGATGGCGTGACCTTCAAGGTCTACACCGACGACTCCGCCGCCTACCGCGACATTCAGGCCGGCAACCTCGACGTGATGGAATCCGTCCCGGCCGCCTTCACCAAGACCTTCAAGACCGACAAGAAGGTCCAGGCTTACTCCGAGGCCGGCTCCGTCATCCAGACCTTCACCATCCCGTCCTCCCTTGACCACTTCAAGAACGACGAGGAAGGCCAGCTGCGTCGCCAGGCCATCTCCATGGCCCTCAACCGCAAGCAGCTCATCGACAAGGTGCTCAACGGCAACGCCACCGCCGCCACCGAGTTCACCTCCCCGAAGACCCCGGGCTACTCCGACTCCCTCAAGGGTGCCGACAACCTGAAGTTCAACGCCTCCAAGGCCAAGGAACTGTGGGCCAAGGCTGACGCCATCTCCAAGTACGACGGCCAGCTCACCTTCTCCTACAACGCCGATGGTGGTGCCAAGCCGCTTTACGACGCCGTCGTGAACCAGCTCAAGAACAACTTGGGCATCGACGCGGCCACCAACCCGATCCCGACCTTCCAGGAATTCCGTGACGCGGTCACCAACCGTCAGATGAAGGGCGCCTTCCGTACCGGCTGGCAGCCTGACTACCCGTCCGCCGAGAACTACCTGTGGCAGCTGTACTCCACCGCTGCTGCTGATGGCAACGGCTCCAACGATGGTGACTACAAGAGCCCGGCCTTCGATGACCTGTGCAAGCAGGCTGCTGCCGCTTCCAGCACTGATGACGCCAACAAGCTGTACCAGCAGGCTGAGGAAATCCTCCTCAACGACCTTCCGGCCATCCCGCTGTACTACTCCAACGCCTCCGGTGTGGCTTCCCTCAACGTGAAGTCCGGCTACGCCTTCGATTGGCAGAACCTCCCGACCTACACCGAGATGTCCAAGAAGTGAGTCTGACTCACTGAACGGATACCGTTAGGTAGTTCGGAAATAAAGGGCGAGGATCGCAAGATCCCCGCCCTTTTTGTTGTGTGCGGGGTGCTTGCTCACGCCATCGGGAACCAAGTTAAAGTATCCACTATCCGACCGCAACCATGGACATATCCACCAGCATTGCCCAATCTCAAACCTTGCGTTAACGCAAATTTACATATCACAGTCCGGGCATGCGGTAAACTGTCGGAGTATTTATCGACCGGCGGGGGCGTACTATACCCTTTCTGGCCGGTCTAGGAAATAAGGAGCAACCGTATGGGTAAGTATCTTCTGCGACGCATTCTGCAGATGATTCCCGTGGTTCTCGGTACGACTCTTCTGGTATATGCCCTTGTATTCGCCCTGCCGGGCGACCCCGTCAAGGCCATGTTCGGAGACAAGCCCGTCAATGAGGCCGTCGCAGCCCAGATCCGCGCAGAATACCATCTCGACCAGCCGTTCATCGTTCAGTACTTCATCTACCTGAAGAATGCACTGACCCTGAACTTCGGCGATACCTTCGCCGGCCAGCCCGTTCTCGACGAAATCACCCGCGCCTTCCCGGTCACCATCAGGCTCGGCTTGATGGCGTTCGTGTTCGAGGCGATTTTCGGTGTGGTCTTCGGCATTATCTCGGGCCTCAAGAAGGGCAAGTGGTACGACACCGTCATCCTGATCGTCTCTCTGCTGCTTATTTCCGTGCCGACCTTCGTCACCGGCTTCGTCATGCAATATGTCTTTGGTATTCAGTGGGCGATATTGCCGGTGACGGCAGGCGCCGACCCCGGCTTCCTTGATCTGCTCATGCCGGCCATGGTGCTCGGTTCGGTGTCGATGGCCTATATCATCCGACTGACCCGCTCCGAAATCTCCTCCAACATCGCCGAGGATTACGTGCGCACCGCACGCGCCAAGGGCATGTCGAACGGTCAGGTCATGCTGCGCCACGTGCTGCGTAACTCCCTGATTCCAGTCGTCACTTACCTCGGCCAGGACATCGGCGCCCTGATGGGTGGTGCCATGATCACCGAGCAGATCTTCAACATCCACGGCATCGGCTTCCTCACCTACCAGTCCATTCTGAAGGGCGAGGCAAACCTGGTGGTGTCCATCGTCACGTTGCTCATGCTGATTTTCGTAGTGTGCAACCTCGTTGTCGACATGCTGTACGCGGCCCTCGATCCGCGTATCCGTTACGCGTGATAGGGAGGAGTGAGTCACATGGCAAACGAAACCACTGAAAACGAGCTCAACCAGACCGGCGAGCCAGGAACCGAATACTTCATGGAAACCCTGCCCGGTCAGGACCGTTACGTAGCTCCTCTCGACGAGACCCCGTTGCAGGACGTCGATTCCGTCGACGAATCCGCACCGGCCACCAGCATGTGGGCCGACGCATGGCGAACCCTGCGCCGCAACCCGTTGTTCATCATCTCCGGCTTGCTGATCCTGTTCATCATCGTGGTGGCCATCGCCCCCGGTCTGTTCACCAAGCAGGATCCGAACGCCTGCGATCTGGGCAACTCCTTGAGCCCCGCCTCCGCCGGACACCCCTTCGGCTACGACCTGCAGGGCTGCGACGTGTACACCCGCGTGGTCTACGGCACCCGTACCTCACTGTCCGTCGGCGTGCTCTCCACGCTGCTGGTCGTGATTGTCGGTACCCTGATCGGTGCCGTCGCCGGCTTCTTCGGCGGTTGGGTCGACGCGGTGCTGAGCCGTATCACCGACATCTTCTTCGCGCTGCCTATGCTGCTTGGCGCCATCGTGGTGCTTCAGATGTTCAAGACCTCCAAGTCCATCTGGAAGATCGTGCTGGTGCTGACGCTCTTCGGCTGGGTCGGCGTATGCCGTATCGCCCGAAGCGCCGTGCTGGAATCGAAGAACCTCGAATTCAACACCGCTTCCACGGCCCTCGGCTCCACGCCTGCCAGAAACCTGTTCCGTCACATCTTGCCGAACTCCCTGGCCCCGATCATCGTCATCGCCACCACTTCGCTGGCCTCCTACATCGTGGCCGAAGCAACCCTAAGCTTCCTTGGCGTCGGCCTGCCGACCACCACGGTGAGCTGGGGTGGCGATATCTCCAGCGCACAGACCAACCTGCAGACTGATCCGCTGGTGCTGTTCTACCCGTCCGCCGCACTGGCCATCACCGTGCTTGCGTTCATCATGATGGGCGACGCCGTCAAGGACGCCCTCGACCCGAAGAGCCGTACGGCCTGAGCGAGGGGAGTGGAGAAACATTATGACTGACAACACCAACGCCAAGATGCTGGCTATGCAGAAAGAGCATGGTCCGCTGCTCGAGGTCAAGGATCTGGCCATCGACTTCACCACTGACACCGGCAAGCCGGTGCACGCGGTGCGCGACGCCAACTTCACCGTCTACCCCGGCCAGTGGGTGGCCATCGTGGGCGAGTCCGGTTCCGGCAAGTCCACCTCCGCCATGGCCGTGCTGGGTCTGCTGCCCGGCACCGGTCACGTGGTCAACGGCTCCATCAAGCTCGACGGCGAGGAAATCGCCGGCGCCAAGCAGAGCGAGTTCGACAAGCTGCGCGGCACCAAGATGGGTCTCGTGCCTCAGGACCCGATGAGCAACCTCAACCCGGTGTGGCGCATCGGCACCCAGGTCAAGGAAGCACTGAAGGCCAACAACATGGACGTGGCTCACGAAAAGCGCTCCGCCCTTGCCAAGGCTCTGGCCGGCGACGAGGTCGAAGTCAAGGGCAACGACGACGAGACCTTCCTCGGAGCCAAGGAACTGCCCGAGCTCATGACCGAGGCCAAGAAGGCTTTGACTGAAGCCGGCGTGTCCGGCGAGGCCTTCGACAAGGCCGTCGCCCGCTTCACCAACGAATGGGTTCCGGGCTCCGAAACCCGTTGGCGCGTGGCCGACGACCTCATCAAGGCCGGCGTGGCCGACGACCAGGCCTGGTATCTGGCTAAGAAGTACGTCACCGGCTCCACAATGGATGACCGTATCGCGGGTCTGCTGTCCGAGGCCGGTCTGCCCGACGCCGCTACCCGTGCCCGTCAGTTCCCGCACGAGTTCTCCGGTGGTATGCGCCAGCGCGCGCTCATCGCCATCGGCTTGGCCTGCCGCCCCGATCTGCTGATCGCCGACGAGCCGACCTCCGCCCTCGACGTGACCGTGCAGAAGCGCATCCTCGACCACCTGCACATGCTCACCGACTCGTTGGGCACCGCCGTGCTGTTCATCACCCACGATCTGGGCCTTGCCGCTGAGCGCGCCCAGCACATTGTCGTGATGTACAAGGGTCAGGTCGTCGAATCCGGCCCATCCCTTGAAGTGCTCCAGCACCCGCAGCACCCGTACACCAAGCGACTGGTGGCCGCTGCCCCGTCGCTGGCCTCCCAGCGCATCATCTCCGCCAAGGAGCGTGGTGAGGATGCGGACGCTCTGCTCGATCACCACATCGCCGGCGAAAGCACGCTCGAAAAGAGCGAGCACATCATCACCGTCGACCACTTGACCAAGGAATTCAAGCTGCCCCGCAAGAAGGAGATGTTCAAGGCCGTCGATGACGTGTCCTTCTCCGTCAAGCGTGGCACCACACTGGCCATTGTGGGCGAATCCGGTTCCGGCAAGTCCACCGTGGCGAACATGGTGCTTCACCTCCTGAAGCCCACTTCCGGCAAGGTGTTCTACGAAGGCCGCGACACCTCCACGTTCAAGGCCAAGGATCTGCTCGGTTTCCGCCGCCACGTTCAGCCGGTGTTCCAGAACCCCTACGGTTCGCTCGACCCGATGTACTCCATCTTCCGTTCCATCGAGGAGCCGCTGCGCATCCACAAGATCGGCGATTCCAAGTGGCGAGCCAACCGTGTCAAGGAACTGCTGGACATGGTCGAGATGCCGGCTTCCGTGATGGGCCGTTACCCGAACGAGCTTTCCGGCGGCCAGCGTCAGCGTATCGCCATCGCACGAGCCATGGCTCTGGATCCGGACGTCATCGTGTGCGATGAGGCCGTGTCCGCCCTCGATGTGCTGGTGCAGGACCAGGTGTTGCGCCTGCTCAACGATCTGCAGGCCGAAAAGGGCCTGAGCTACCTGTTCATCACCCACGATCTGGCCGTGGTTCGTCAGATCGCCGACGAGGTTGTGGTGATGCAGCACGGCAAGCTCGTGGAGCATGCCACCACCGACGAGGTCTTCGACCACCCGCAGAAGCAGTACACCCGAGACCTGCTCGACGCCATCCCCGGCGGCAAGCTCCAACTCGGTCTGGACTGATAATCTGCGTTTGAGCGCATTGTATTGGGTTCTTTCCATCCGTGGAAAGAACCCAATATTCGTATGCGCAGGTTTGCATTATGGTTCGCGTGGGACGAAAACGCAAAAATTGGTGTTTTCCCGATGTTGTCCCACAATTTGTGGGACAACATCAACATCAATCGATGGACATGAGTGTTGTCCCACAGCAGATTTCTCACGAAGCCCGGAATTACGCCATTCTTAGTGTGGTCGATAATTACTCATGCTGTGGGGCGTGGGACGACCCGCGAAAATCGTCGATTTTCGGATGTTGTCCCACGGAATATGTCATACCTCGTATGTGATCGTGAGTGGGGCGTGATCGGACCAGCGTTTGTCATACGTGGGAGCCTTGTCGATGACGAATCCGCGTGCGGTCTCCGCCAACTCGGGCGTGGCGAACTGGTAGTCGATTCTCCAGCCGACATTGTTGTCGAAAGCGCGCCCTCGCTGGCTCCACCAGGTGTATGGCCCCTGAATGTCGCCGGCCAACGAACGCATCACATCCACGAACTCGTATTCGTCCAGCCATTTGTCCACGTAGGCACGTTCTTCGGGCAGAAATCCGGCGTGCTTCTCATTGGCCTTGGCGTTCTTGATATCAAGCGGCGTGTGCGCGATGTTGAAATCGCCGCAGAGCACGGCCTGTTTGCCGCCATGCGCAGCCTCGTCCCGCAACGCGCCCATGCGCTTCAGCATCGTGTCCAGAAAACGGTACTTCTGTTCCATTTTGGTCGGATAATCGGCGTTGCCAGCATGCACATATACGGATGCCACGGTGATCGCGTAGCCCTCAGGCGTTTTGACATCGGTTTCGA
>ERZ857693.3834-NODE-3834-length-11732-cov-3.071337_pt1 | contig 11732 bp, 9 predicted proteins | sample MGYA00519765_ERZ857693 | MGnify/ENA primary metagenome ERZ857693 (study PRJEB31778, sample SAMEA3449354) | human gut metagenome | biome: human gut; feature: human-associated habitat; material: faeces | place: United Kingdom | collected 2010/2012 ... | reverse complement strand
CTCAGTTGGATAGAGCAACGGCCTTCTAAGCCGTGGGTCGGGGGTTCGAATCCCTCCTGACACGCTGTAGGAAATGCCGTATGCGGCTTATCCTTTATGGTGGGTATAGCGCAGTTGGTTAGCGCGTCAGATTGTGGCTCTGAAGGCCGTGGGTTCGAATCCCATTACCCACCCTTCCCTTTACGGGATGTTGGGCTATCGCCAAGGGGTAAGGCATAGGACTTTGACTCCTACATTCGCTGGTTCAAATCCAGCTAGCCCAGTTATTAATAGGACTTGACTTCTAAGTGAAACACTTGGAAGTGGGTCCTTTTTTGGTGTTAGATATTCTTTTTCTTTTCAAATATTATAAAATTATCAGACAACTTTTCACTTATCCCCACACAGTCTCACCATTAATATAATCAGTCATAAAATATACAATCTTATTCCAAAGCTCATACTCTACAATATGCCTTGTTTCTTTAATTATCCTGAGACATTTTTTAATTACATCGGATGAATCATCCTCTGTAAGTTCTAACAACTTTTTATATGTCTTATACCCCTCATTTTTTTCTTTCTCTGTCCATCTTGCTTCCTCGGTATCCTCTATTTTATTAAGAAAAATATACATAAATACCGGCATGTCTTTTTCCTGTCTCCATTCCATACATTTATCCTCCATAAAATATGTCATCCTTCCACTGCCATCATAATAATTATCAATCCAAAAAAAGTAATACAAAAATACATTAGCGTTACATACATATGATCACCTCTTTGTTAAAAACACTATCATATTCACTTTAAACCAACTTTAAATTGTATTTTAAGTCTCTCTGTGCTACTATTTAAGCATAAGAGTTAAACCTAACTTTAGGTCAACCCAATAATAGTGAACATTTTGTGAATTTTATTATCACATTTGTAAAAAACTAATATCAGGTAAGCAAGGCTTACAGAAAGCAGGTGTGTTATGTACACAATAGGACAGGTTTCAGAAATGTTTAATCTTCCCGTTTCAACATTAAGATATTATGATAAAGAAGGATTATTCCCTTTTATGCAGCGTGCCTCTGGAATAAGACAGTTCTCTGACACAGAAATTGCTGCTCTTAAGCTTATTGAATGTCTCAAAAAATCAGGTCTTGAAATCCGCGACATCAAGCAGTTTATGGAATGGTGTCAGGAAGGCAGCAGAACTTACGAACTCAGAAAACAGCTTTTTGAGAGACAGAGAGCCGCTGTTGAAAAAGAGATGGAAAAAATGCAGGAAACTCTTGATATGCTTACTTTCAAGTGCTTCTATTACGAGCAGGCTATCAAGGACGGCAACGAGGACGGAATACATTCAATGCTTCCAGACAAGCTCCCCGCCGATATTCAGGCTGCCTACGACAACTCACACAAATAATTATTATTTGCTTATTATATTTAACACAAAATATGGAGGCTAATATATGTTCAAATCTTTAGAAGTTAAATATCCTAAGTTTTATCAGGTATTCAGATTCATTATAGTTATAATTGCTTCCGTGCTGTACGCATGGAATTTAAGATGCTTTGCCAAAGTCGCAGACCTACTGCCAGGAGGCTTTTCAGGAGTCTCCCTGTTATTTCAGGCAATCGGACTACGTTTTTTTTATATCAGCATCCCATTTACAATATTCAATGTGGCACTTAACATTTTCCCAGCTTACATTGCCTACCGCTACATCGGCAAGAAGTTTACCATCTACTCAATCGTGGTAATTATACTTTCCAGTGTGCTTGTTGATATCCTTCCTCCATACATTTTTACAGAAGATATCCTGCTTATAAGCGTATTTGGCGGAATTATCAACGGATTTGCAATAAGCCTGTGCCTCAATGTCGGCACTACCACAGGTGGAACTGATTTCATAAGCATTTATTTTTCTCATATTAAAGGAATAGACGCATGGAACTATATTCTTCTTGGTAATATTGTGATTCTGCTCATCGCAGGCGGACTGTTTGGCTGGTCAATCGCGCTCTACTCAATAATATACCAGTTCTGTAGCACTCAGGTAATCCAGTTCATGTACAAACGCTACCAGAAGATGACATTATTCATCATTTCTGACAAATCCGAAGAAATCTATCACGCCATAAAGAATACAACCAACCACGACGCCACGCTTTTCAAGGGAATCGGCTGCTACGAGGAAAAAGAGCGCACGCTCATATACTCAGTAATCAACTCCGAAGCGAAACGTGAGCTTATCACATTGATTCGCTCAATTGACAAGCACGCATTTATAAATGTGGTAAAAACCGAAGAGCTTGACGGCAGATTTAACGATATTCCACATGATTAATCAGGACACAGAATATTCGTACTCATATCATATTTTAATCAAATTTCTCCAATAAACTATAGACAATCAATTAACATACACTAAAGAAATGGAGAGATGACTATGATTAAATTAAATAAAATCAAAAGGAATTGCGTAGCCGCAGTTATTCTTACTATGTGTCTTATGACTGCTGGCTGTGCCAGAAATTCGACTTCAACTACTACTGCATCAGGCGGTGAGACTACCATCACTTCAGGCATTACTAAAGAAGACACAAATGTAACTCACGCAGATGATGCTGAGAATTACAGAGTCTCCATTACAAGTGATTTCACTGTGACATCTGATACATCAGATGGAGTTACACAGTCAGGTTCTGTATACACAATCACAAAGGCTGGTGAATATACAGTAGCCGGTCTTTTATCAGAAGGACAGCTTATTGTTGACGCAGGTGATGAGGACGAGATTACTATCGTATTAAACGGAACATCTATCACATGTTCAAGTGGTTCACCTATATACGTTAAAAATGCTTCCGAAGTCAAGATTAAATCAGAAGAGAACACATTTAACGAGGTAATTGACAAACGTGCTGAAGCTACAGAAGATTCTTCTGATGACGCTGGCAACGCAGCAATCTATGCAACATGCGATTTAAAACTCGTCGGCAAAGGAGCCTTAGTTGTAACAGGTAATTACAATAATGGTATCCAGAGCAAGGATGACCTTTCTATTAAAAATGTGATTGTTAAAGTTACTGCTGTAAACAATGCCATCAAAGGCAACGATGCCGTTGATATTGAATCTGGAAATATAATTGCAATCTCCGCTAAAGGCGATGGCATCAAGACTTCTAACAGCAATATTTCTAACAAGGGCAACCAGAAGGGAATCGTTACAATCACTGGCGGTAACATTGATGTATATGCAGCCTGTGATGGTATAGACGCAGCCTACGTGGTAGATATATCAGGTGACGGTAACTTAAACATCTATACAGATACTTACTCTGAATATAGTGAAGAAGTTACTTCTTCAGGCAGTTCTTCAGGTACATCTACCAGTCGTAACAGTTCTGCTAACAAGACTGCTTCTGCCAATACTGTTTCTTATGTGGCAGCTTCTGACACTATTGCCAACGCACCTGGCGGCTTTGGTGGTGGCAACATGGGTGGCGGCAACGCTCCAGATATGAGTAACGGCAACGCTCCCAATATGAACGGCAGCTCTGATAGAAATAAGACCGGTGGCGACCGTCCAGGAATGCCTGGTGACTTTAATGAATCCGGTAATTCTTCTGGACAGTCCTACTCAACTAAGGGTATTAAATCTGAAAGCAAAATAAATATTTCAGGCTTTACAATTAACATATGTTCAACAGATGATGGTATCCATGCCAACTCTGACTCAGGTGTACTTGAAACCGGTGAGGACGGAAAAGGAACTATTGTTATCAACGGCGGTTCAATTACAATTTCTTCTGGCGATGACGGCATGCACGCTGACAAACAGCTTGATGTCAATGACGGTTACATTAATGTAGTAACTTCATATGAAGGACTTGAGGCTATGACTATCAACTTAAATGGCGGCAAGATATATGTATACGCTACTGATGATGGCATTAATGCCTGCACAGGTGATGGAAAGACTTCTCCAATTGTCAATGTAACAGCCGGATATATAGATATCACAACTGCGTCTGGTGATACTGATAGTATTGATTCTAATGGAAATTACGTACAGGCCGGTGGATTTGTATTAGTTAAAGGTGGCAGTTCATCTGGAAATGTATCAGGATCAATTGATGTAGATGGTACCGTAACGATAACCGGTGGAACATGCGTTGCCCTCGGTGGTGTATGCGAAACACCTATAAACTCTGCTAATGCTTATGTATTAAGTTCCGTATCATTCAGTTCTGGAAGCTATTCACTTAAAGATTCTTCTGGCAAAGAAGTAATAAGCTTCACTGTTGACAGTACATTCAGCAACGGCTGGATATGCTCTGACACTCTTGTAACCGGCACAAGCTACACACTCTACCGGGGTTCAGATTCTATTGCAGACTGGACTCAGGAATCTGGAACAATGGGAGCTTCTGGCACTGGCGGCTTTGGCGGCGGTAACATGGGCGGCATGGGCGGTCAGAATGGTGGTAATGCGCCTGATATGAATGGGCAGAACGGCGGCTTCGGCGGCGGCAGACGATAAAATACTTCACATTTACTCTCCTTATTTTCTTAAAACAGTCACTGGATTTTGATATGCCCCCTGTCTACTTGACAGGGGGCATATCATTTTTCTGGTGGCTGTTTTCATATATCTCCCTATATCCCGCATAGCATAAATTCCTAATAAACCTACCAAATCATTATCCACCATTACTTTAGTATGTCAATTAAACATCTTATTTTATTAAATTGTCTTTCAAAACCCACTAACTATATACATAATCATAATTTAGTAGGCATTTTCACGGAAGATTTCATCTTTAAGAGCCTCTAATTCAGAAAAATCCAGGAAAAAGACCTACTCAAAAAGCTATTCACAGCTGTTTCGTAGGTTTGCTCCCTCCGCATCAGGTTATAATTCTCTCAAGCGAACCTACTCAATGACATATTATAGGCATAATAGTAGGTATATCCATATTATTCATATATACTCATATATATTAACTCATTTTATCCTTGCCAATCTCTCCCCAATATGCTACAATCCATTTATGTTTGCTTTATTGATTTAAAGCGTTACGCTTTAAACTTATGAAGCAGGGATTAATACATTTAATATGGGGGTTTTTATGTTAAAACTGGTTATTCTTATTATCTACTTTGCGGTGCTGATAGGCATTGGCTTATACTGCCGCAAGCATGCAACTGATGTTAATGGTTTCGTTCTCGGTGGAAGAAGCGTTGGTCCGTGGCTCACCGCATTTGCATACGGAACATCTTATTTCTCGGCTGTTGTATTCGTTGGATACGCAGGCCAGTTTGGCTGGAAATACGGCATTGCCGCAACCTGGGCTGGTATCGGCAACGCAATTATAGGTTCACTTCTTGCATGGGTCGTTCTTGGCAGAAGAACAAGAATTATGAGTCAGCACCTTGATTCAGCAACCATGCCACAGTATTTTGGAAAAAGATTCGGAAGCAATCCATTAAAAATCGGTGCTTCTGTTATAATATTCATTTTTCTGATTCCATACACAGCTTCACTTTACAATGGACTTTCAAGACTTTTCGGTATGGCTTTTAACATTGATTACAGCGTCTGTATCATAATCATGGCAACACTTACCGCAATCTATGTAATTGCCGGCGGTTACATGGCTACTGCAATCAATGATTTTATTCAGGGAATTATCATGTTATTCGGTATTGTTGCAGTTATTGCTGCCGTAATCCACTCTAAGGGCGGCTTCATGTCTGCACTGCAGGGTCTTGCAAATGTGTCTGACCCGGCTGTAAGCGATACTCCCGGTATATTTGCTTCATTTTTCGGACCTGACCCATTCAACCTTTTATGCGTTGTAATCCTTACATCACTTGGAACATGGGGACTTCCTCAGATGGTTCAGAAATTCTATGCAATTGATAATGAAGCTTCTATACAGAAGGGTACTGTAATATCAACAATATTTGCACTTATAGTTTCAGGCGGATGCTATTTTCTCGGAGGTTTCGGAAGATTATTCTCTGACCAGATAGATGTCAAGGCTAACGGCTTCGACTCAATAATTCCAACAATGCTTTCTAATTTAAGTCCTGCGCTTATTGCATTAGTTGTAATTCTCGTGTTGTCAGCTTCAATGTCTACACTTTCATCACTTGTAATAGCTTCAAGCTCAACACTTACTATTGACTTCTTAAAAGATAACTTTATCAAGAACATGAGTGAAAAGAAACAGGTATTATACATAAGAATTCTTGTTGTTGTATTCATTGCGATATCTGCGATACTTGCACTTATCCAGTACAAGAGTTCAGTAACATTTATTGCACAGCTTATGGGAATATCTTGGGGTGCACTTGCAGGTTCATTCCTTGCACCATTTATGTTCTCGCTTTACTCTAAGAAGGTTTCCAAAGCATCATGCTGGGCATGCTTTTTATTCAGCTCAATACTTATGCTTGCCAACATCTTCTTCAGAGCAGGCTTCCCAACATGGCTCCAGTCACCTATCAACTGCGGTGCATTTGCAATGTTTGCCGGAATGATTATCGTTCCTGTAGTCAGCCTGTTTACACCGAAGCCAAATAAAGAGCTTGTTGACAGCGCATTTGCATGCTACGAAAAAGAAACAGAAGTGCCTCAGAAAACAGCACTTGGAAAGTAATTCGCAACATATCTAATATTTATATACCCTTTACAACAAAACCTCCTTGTGCTATAACAACCAAAGTTATAAAACACAAGGAGGTTATTTATGGCATCAAAGCTTCACAACGCCCTCGCTAAGAAGCTTCCGGATATACAGATGTCCGAAGCCTTCATAAACTGCGTATTCCTTGCCATGTCCGGTGGACTTCAGGATGCATATACATATTTTACAAGAAATGAAGTATTCTCCAACGCACAGACCGGTAATGTGGTTCTTATGAGTACACATTTTATGATGGGTGAATGGTATCAGGGATTAAAATATCTTCTGCCATTCTTAGCATTTGGTCTTGGCGTATTCGTAACAGAGCGGATTCAGGGCAAATACAAAAATGCTACCAGACTTCACTGGCGGCAGGCAATATTACTTATTGAAATTATTATCTTAATTGCAGTTGGCTTCATGCCCCACTCAATGGACATGTTTGCAACAATAATCGTATCGTTCTCATGTGCTATGCAGGTACAGGCATTTAGAAAAGTCAATGGCTATTCCTATGCAAGCACCATGTGCATCGGTAACTTAAGAAGCGGTACAGACGCACTTTCAGTATTTGTGCGTACTGGCAATAAAACATCTCTTAAGAAAGCCGGATATTATTTTGGCATAATATTATTCTTTGCAATCGGCGCAGGTATCGGTGGAAACCTTTCAATGCTGTTCGGAATCCACACAATATGGATTTCAAGTGCACTGCTTTCAATCAGCGTACTTCTTATGTTTGCGGAGAAATTAAAAATATAATGTAAATGATTCCTTGTCATAGTCATAACACATTCTAACATAAAACCCCAATCCGTGGCATAGATTGTATAAATGAAACTTCCGGAGTCCCGACATGCGAGACTATATAGAAGAACGTGCCACCCAGCTGGCATATTACATAATTGAGCATAAAGCCACTGTAAGACAGACAGCCAAAGTATTTAATGTAAGCAAAAGCACTGCACATAAAGATGTAACTACACGACTTATGGAAATCAATCCTGAACTAGCCAGAGAAGCCAGAAAGGTTCTTGATGTCAATAAACAAGAAAGACACATCCGCGGAGGTATGGCTACTAAAGAAAAATACCTCCACGCATGTGCCAGATAGTTTTTATAAAATTGCAGAAACTGTGAGTCCTCGTGTCTTGGATAGGTCTATAAACTCATCTTCACACTGGACAATTGGCAGACTGAGTGCATTCTCATTAATAAGAACAACCTTTCCAATTCTTCCATCTGAAAGTCTCACATCGTTATTAATATACGATGATGCCACATTCTTTAAGAAAGGAAGAATATATTCAGGTTCAAACTTTGTAAATGCATCTTTATACATTGTATCTATTACTTCAAAAGGACATAATGCTCCTCTATATACTCTTGCTGAAGTCATTGCATCATACACATCAGCAATTGCTATAATCTTGGCTACTGCTGGAATATGATCCGACTTTAAGCCAAATGGATACCCTGTTCCATCACATTTTTCATGATGGAGCAGGCATGCCTCTTTAATTCGTATATCAATGTTCTGATTCTTAACTTTCTCATATCCAAAGTTAACATGCTGCTTCATTATATTGTATTCAGCAACTGTCAGCTTACCAGGTTTTGTAAGAATTTCGTTAGGAATCATAATCTTACCTATGTCATGAAGAAGTCCACTTATTGTCAGTATTCTTATATCTTTCTCACTAAACTTAAGCCATTGCCCAAGAATTGAAGCTATCAAAGCAACATTTACACTATGAACATATGTAAGGTCATCAAACTGCCTCATACTGTGCAACATATCAAAAAGCTGTAAACTATTCCTGTTCGCAGTAAGAATCTCATTAGTTCCTTCTATCAGCTTATCGATATCAATGGGACTGTTATTCATAACAACATCGTTAAGTCCTCCTTTGATATCCAGAATATTCTCATCATAAGTCTTTTTAAAATGCTTAAACCTTATGCTTGCTCTTATCTTATCAAAATACTTAACGTTCTCTTTATTAGCAGTTTTTCCCAGAACCTTTTCCAGATCCTGCAGTTCATTATTGGTGTCGTATACCTTTACTTCCAGTATATGATGCCCTGAAATATTTGCTATTATATCATAATTAAGTATGGTATCTTTCTTTGCTAATATATTACCATCTGGCGTATGTACATCATCTGCGAGTTTATCGCCTTCCTGTGCGTCAAATATGAATATCGTCTTATCTGTCATTACTCATTCCCCCAGTATTCACGATACATTTGTCTGTAAAAATGTATTTTAATTATAAAATTCTATATAGAAATTGTCAATTTACTCTTGACGAATGTTTAAATATTGTGTAGTATCTTATGCGGTAATATTAATTGAATATTTTATATCCCTTATTAAGAGCGGTGGAGATACATAGGATCTATGAAGCCCGGCAACCCCTTTTGAGGAAGGTGCCAACCTGAGCGATATTAGTCGAACAATAAGAGGATTTCGATACAGTCTATCGGGTCCCTTATCGGGGACCTTTTTTTGTGCGAGTAGCGATGAGAATTCTAACGTATATGACACAATCATGCTTGCATGAATTGCGACATATGCGTTTGGATTCGAGGAGCACCGCGACAATGCCAGAATGTAGTTCTGGCATCTGAGCTGCGAGCGCGAGCAGCGGTAACATTGCAGTTCTGGCATTTTGCTACAAGCACGAGTAACGATAAGAATAGACACGATAAGGTATGGGATAGACATATTCACGATAAAATCAAAAGGAGATAACATGGAAAAAAGATTATTTACTTCAGAATCAGTAACAGAAGGACATCCTGACAAAATCTGTGACCAGATTTCAGATGCCGTACTTGATGCTCTCTACGAGCAGGATCCATACTCAAGAGTAGCCTGCGAAACTCTTACTAACACAGGTTTTATTATGGTAATGGGCGAGGTTACAACTAAGGCTAACATAGATATTCCTTCTATCGTAAGAAAGACAGTTACAGATATCGGTTATGACAGCTCTGATAAGGGATTTGATGGTAACACCTGTGCTGTTATGGTTGCATTAGACAAGCAGTCAGCTGATATTGCTATGGGTGTTGATAAGGCTCTTGAAGCAAAGGATGGCGAGATTGATGATTCAGAAGGTGGTGCCGGCGATCAGGGTATGATGTTTGGTTACGCAACTAACGAAACTCCTGAATTCATGCCTTACTCTTCTGCACTTGCGCAAAAGCTTTCTAAGCAGCTTACAAAGGTTCGTAAAGATGGAACTCTTTCTTACTTAAGACCAGACGGAAAGACTCAGGTAACAGTTGAATATGATGAAAACAAAAAGCCAATAAGACTTGATGCTATCGTTGTTTCATCACAGCATGCTCCTGAAGTATCTCAGGAACAGATTCATGAGGATATTAAGAAATATGTTATTGATGCAATCGTTGATCCTGCTATGATTGACGCTGACACTAAGATATACATCAATCCAACAGGCCGTTTTGTAATTGGTGGACCTAACGGAGATTCAGGTCTTACAGGTCGTAAGATTATAGTTGATACTTACGGTGGAGCTGCAAGACATGGCGGTGGTGCCTTCTCTGGTAAGGACTGCACTAAGGTTGACCGTTCTGCTGCATACGCTGCAAGATATGTTGCTAAGAATATTGTCGCTGCCGGACTTGCTGACAGATGCGAGATTCAGCTTTCATATGCAATCGGTGTTGCAAGACCAACATCTATCATGGTTGATACATTTGGCACAGGAAAGCTTGATGAAGAAAAAATCGTTGAAATCATCCGTGAGAACTTTGATTTAAGACCTAACGGAATCATTAAGATGCTTGACTTAAGAAGACCTATCTATAAGCAGACAGCTGCTTATGGTCACTTTGGACGTACAGACCTTAATCTCCCTTGGGAGAAGCTTGACAAGGTTGATGTACTTGCTAAGTATCTTGGTTAATTATTAGCAATTATATATAATGCTGAATTTAAATGGCGGTCAGATAACCAGTAAATCTTCTGGTTATTTGACCGCTACTTTTGTCATCTTTATATCGGAATTTGGTCAGCCTTTCTGCCGTCATCACTGGCGAAAACCCACTAAAAGCTTGAAATCACTCAATTTAGTATGTTGTTTTTTCATCTTTTGACATAATATCTTTTACAAAACCCACTAAATTAATAATACTTCACCCTTTAGTATGTCTTTTTCATGCTTCATCTTTACATCCAGCCGGTGAATCATTATAAATTCCTTAAAAAGACCTACACAATCTGGCTCGTGCCATTATTTAGTAGGTATCCTCAACAAATTTATTTACTTTTAAAATGACAAAGACCTACTCAGATACTAACTAACGCCATCTGAGTAGGTCTTTGTTAAATTATGATATTGAAATCAGCCATTTCGCACCACTCTGCTACTATCGCATCCAGCATCAGCTCACATCTTCACGTCATCACAGCTTCTTCAGCCACTTCTTCCGCTCCATACGTACAAGGAATATCGCACCCCTGAAGCAAAGCTCTGCCGCCATCGCTATCCACACACCAACAAGTCCGTAACTTCCAACAAGAAGGAATGAAAGAACAACCCGAACAGCCCAGAGACTGAAGAAATTCATAAGGCTTGAAACAAGAGTATCTCCTGCTCCACGAAGCACACCTGTTACTACAATTGACGCGCCATACAGTGGCTCTGCAAATGCCTCAATTCTAAGTATAGTTACTCCAAGCTCTCTTACTGCCGGGTCAGGTGTAAGAATTCCAATCATAAACGGTGCAAATATAAACATCAGAAGTCCGGTGAACGCCATTATTCCCATTCCGAAAGCAACTGAAATTCTTCCAAAAGACAACGCAAGCTTTCCTCTGCCTGCACCGATACTCTGTCCAACAAGTGCTGTTGCAGCCTCCTCAATTCCGTAAGCTGGCATATAGCACAGGCTTTCAGCAGTTATTGCAAATGCATTGGCAGCCACAGCCACAACTCCTAATGGTGCAACAATTCTTGTTATCGTAATCATAGCTCCAAACATAACTACATTTTCAAATGTGACAGGAAGAGATAAAACAAATG
>ERZ857693.3821-NODE-3821-length-11801-cov-6.677763_pt1 | contig 11801 bp, 13 predicted proteins | sample MGYA00519765_ERZ857693 | MGnify/ENA primary metagenome ERZ857693 (study PRJEB31778, sample SAMEA3449354) | human gut metagenome | biome: human gut; feature: human-associated habitat; material: faeces | place: United Kingdom | collected 2010/2012 ... | reverse complement strand
GAGGTCAACATTTTTAAATATATCGATTTCTCACAGAATAACGCTCATGGATATGGATATAATCCAAATGTTTGAAGCAGTCATTCTTGCATTTCTATAAAATAGGCGGTATATCATTCAGATAATTTCTCTTTATTGATTGTTAGGCGTAATATTTCTTAAGTGTAAGTATACAGTGTTCTTTGAAATACCTAATTCATTAGCTATTTTTACTACTGCGTCTTTGATTTGAAAAATACCTTTATTATATAATTCAGTTATAATTGCTTTGTTTTTGTTGGAATAAGTAATCGAGGAATCTTCGTAGACTTCTTTTTTTACATATTCAAGAGTAGAAATAATCATTTCGTCAACGTTACTAGCGAAAGTTTCGGTTTGTGGACGAGACTGTATTTCTTCTTGTTTTTGGGGTATAAACGATTGAACAAAGTCATTTAAACTTATATTCATATAATAATTCATACATAATAAACCGATGATGCGATTGTTTTCTCCTCGTATAGCGATAGTTGTACTTTTAAGTGGTTCACCTTTGGCATTGGTTGAAAAATAGGTTTCACTTGATTCGCCACTGTTTTTTAATTTGCCTAACATTTCTAGTGCTTTATCAGTAATAGGAGCGCCAATTTCTCTTCCTGTATGTTCTCCGTTAACTATATTAATTACACTATGTTCATAGCTTTCTAGGCTGTGAAGAACGATTTCATATCCTTTTCCTAAATAGGATTCTAATCCTTCTAACATTGAACTATAACTTTTTAATATTTGATGATCAATTAGGGTTAGTTGTATTTCTTTGTATTTCATAAATGTCCTCCATAAATATTATAACTCAAAATGAATTTATTTTGAATAAATATAAAAAAATACTATATAAAATGAAATTAAATTCATTAAAAATTATTTTTATAGAAATAATTGATGAAAAAATATTTATAAAATTAAATAAAATACATTGACTGAAATAAAAAAACGTAATAAACTATAGATGTAAAAAATATTTCATTATAGAGAGGAGAGATAATATGAATGATGAAATAAAGACAAAAAAGGCACCGGCTGCAATTGGTCCATATTCACAGGGGATTGTTGCAGGTGAATTTGCATATGTTTCTGGTCAAATTCCGGTAAATCCAGAAACGGGAGAAGTTGTTTCTGATAAAATTGAAGATCAGGCTAGACAGTCTTTAAATAATGTGAAAGCTGTACTTGAAGAAGCAGATTTTTCATTAGAAGATGTGATTAAAACTACATGCTTTATTGCGGATATGTCCGACTTTGCCACTTTTAATAAAGTATACAGTGAGTTTTTTACAGGTACTTGTCCAGCAAGATCTTGTATAGCTGCCAAAGAATTACCAAAAAAAGTTCTTTGTGAAGTTGAAGTTATTGCTCATAAATAACACATGTTAAGAAAGGAGAAAGAATATGAAAATTTTATTAATGTGTGGTGCAGGTGCGTCAAGTGGCTTCATGGCTCAGGCGATGCGAAAGGCTGCCAAGGATCAAGGCTTAGAGGATATCGATGTTATTGCTCGTAGTGAAGCAGAAATGGCTAACAATTTAAAAGATACAGATTTAGTTATGTTTGGTCCTCACTTAGCATATAAGAAAGATGCTTTGGCAAAAGACTTAGAACAATACAATGTCCCATTTACTTTCATTGATAAAGATGCATATGGGTCAATTGATGGAGCCGCTACTTTAAAACAAGCGTTGGATGTTTTAAAGGATACAAAACCTGTAGAAACTAAAGTTGAAATTAAAGAAGAATCAAAAGTGCAATCTACGGTAGAGGAACAAAAAGGATTTATGGGATGGATTACGAATTCATTATCTCCAAAATTGGATAAATTGACCCAAAATGTTTACATTATGGCAATACAACAATCTATCATGAGCATCTTACCAATGATTATGATTGGATCTGTTTCTAGTATTGTTGGCGTATTTAGACGCTTTGAAATCTTGAGTTGGATTCCAGATATTTCTCAGTTGAATACATTTTCATTTGGATTGATTGCTATTTTCTTAACAATTCTTGTTCCAATGAAGGTTCTAGAAAAGAAGGGGAATGAAAAGCTAAAGATTTCTGCTATGCTTACAAGTTTAGCTTTATTCTTTATTATTACAATTCCAACTATTGATGGAGATGCAGGAACAATTGCATTTGTAATGGATAAGATTGGTACAGGTGGTATGTTAACATCTGTAGTAACTGCAATTTTTACAGCCTGGATTTTTAACGTTGCATCAAATCATTCTTTATTCAAAAAAGATACTGTAATGCCAGATATGGTAGTTGCTTGGATGGACGCATTAGTTCCAGTAACAATTACATTAGTGATCGGCTTAATTATTATGAACATTGGATTTGACTTACCTTTGTTTATTCGTGGATTATTTGCTCCAATTGCTACATTTGGACAGACTTGGATTGGCTTAATTGCCATTACATTCTTTACTTGTTTCTTATATTCATTTGGTTTCACATGGATTTTATTCCCAATTGCATGGGCAATTTGGATGGAAGGTATGGATGCTAATATGGCAGCCGTTGCCGCAGGTCAGGTAGCAACTAACATTAACTTAATGGAAACAGTAATGGGTATTACATATATCGGTGGTCAAGGTTGTACATTAGCCTTAGTTATTATGTGTATGCGTTCTAAAGTTAAACGTTTAAAAGCTATTGGAGATGTATGCTTATTACCAGCTATTTTCAATATTAATGAACCAATTGTATTTGGCGCTCCAGTTGTTTGGAATCCAATTCTAATGATTCCATTATGCTTGAACTCGATTGTAATTCCTTCCATTATGTATTTTGTGATGAAAATTGGTCTGGTTCCGATTCCTAGTGCGCCTATGCAAATGTGGTATTTACCTAATGTGATTCAAGGCTATTTAGCTACAGGAAGTGTTATGGGTGTTGTGCTAGTCATTGTGTTATTTATTGTTTCTTGGTTTATTTGGCTTCCATTCTTCAAAGTTTACGAAAAACAACAATATATTGAAGAAAATAGTAAAAATTAGTGTAGAATCAGTGTATAGAAAAGAGGGAACAATATGAATTTGGAACATGCACAAACAGCAATGAAAATCATTTTGCATGCAGGTGATGCAAGAGAGAAGACGATGAATGCTTTAAAAGCATTGGATAGTTTTGATTTAGAAACGGCACGAGCTCTTTTAAAAGAAGCAAATGAAGACATAGTAAAAGCACACCAAGTTCAAACGGATGCTTTACAAGCTGAATCTCGTGGGGAAGAAGTAGAATATTCAATATTATTCTCTCATGCACAAGATACTTGTATGTGTGCAAATAGTGAATTAAATGTAGCACAACATTTAGTTGAATTGTTTGATACAATTGATCAAAGATTTAAAAAATTAGAGAATAAATAAATAGTTTGGCAGGAGTAACTCCTGCCAAATTTCAAATGGAGGTTATTATGAATTGTTTTGATGATAAAAATGTAAATTTAGATGCTTTAAAGAAAAAGGCATATAACTTAAGATGGGCGGAAGTAGATGATGGGGTAATTCCTTTAACGGCGGCTGATCCTGATTTCCCATGTCCACCCATGGTAAAACAAGCTATTCTTGATTATGTTTCTGATGGATATTTTTGTTACACACCAAAAACTGGATTTGATGATTTTAAAATATCATTATCTAATTATGTTAAAGATTTAAAGAATGAAGATATCAAGCCAAAAAATGTATTGCCTGTAGACAGTGCAGCTCGTGCAATGTATATAATTGCAAAAGCTTATTTAAACCCTGGAGACGAAATGATAGTTTTTGATCCTTGTGATTTTTTGTTTAGAGAGTCTTGCTTAGCAGCTGGTGCTACACCTGTATATTATCCGGCAAGTATCAATATTGAAAACAAAAAAATGGATCTTTCAAAATTGGAAGATTACATTACACCAAAAACAAAAATGATTGGATTATGCAATCCACATAATCCTTATGGCTTAGTTTATACGAAGGAAGAATTAGATTATATTATGACTCTATGCGAGAAATATAATATATACATTATGAATGATGAAATTTGGTCAGATATTGTTTATCCAGATGCCAAGTTTGAGAGTATTTATAGTTTAGGAAATGATAGATGTAATAGAGTTTTATCTGTATTTGGCTATTCAAAAAGTTTTGGTTTAGCTGGTTTAAGAATTGGCTGCGTATATACTAGTGATGATAAAGCATTTGAAAAAATTATAGAAGCTAGTGATGTGATGTCTACGGCAGGTGGAGCAACGTCTGTATCTCAGGTAGCAGCAATTTCTGCGATGAACGATGCACGTGATTGGGTTAAAGAATTTATGCATCATTTAACTGAAAATAGAAATTATGCTGTGGATTTTATTAATAAAAACATTCCGCAATTGCATGCTTATAAGCCACAAGCAACATATTTATTATATGTAGATATTCAAGACTTACACTGTACTGGAGTAGAGCTTGTTGAATTTCTAAAAAGAGAAGTCAATTTGTCTGTCGTTCCTGGTGGGCATAACTATTTTGGCGATCAATCAGAGGGACATATTCGTATTTGTATTGCGACAAGTAAGGAAATATTGCATGAAGGTTTGAATCGCTTGAAGGCAGGCGTAGAAAAATTCGTAGGTGAGGGTAAATAAGTATGAATAAAAATGTTTTTCCTAAAGGATTTTTATGGGGTGGAGCAACATCCGCTTATCAATGTGAAGGTGCTTGGAATGAAGATGGAAAGGGTTTTGCAATCACAGATTTATTGACAACAGGAACAAGAAGAAATCCTAGAAAGCTAACATTAGAAGTTGATCCAAATACATATTATCCTGCTAAGATTGGTATTGACCATTATCATCATTATAAGGAAGATATAAAGTTGTTTTCTGAAATGGGATTTAAGGTATATAGAATGTCAGTTTCATGGGCGAGAATATTTCCTAATGGAGATGATAAAGTTCCTAATCAAAAAGGACTTGATTTTTATCGGAATGTATTTGAAGAGTGTCACAAATATGGAATTGAACCTTTAGTGTCAATTATGCATCACGACACACCTATGGCATTGGCTTTAAAACAAGATGGATGGCTAAGTAGAAAGACTATTGATGCTTATGTGAAATATGCAAAGGTTTTATTTGAAGAATATAAAGGCTTAGTTCACTATTGGATTACATTTAATGAAATTAACATGACAATGAATTATTTTGGGGATGTTTATGGCGGTGCAATATTGTCTAATGGAACACGTATGATTGATATTAACCATGTAAGTGATGATGCAATGTCAAGTGAGAAGCAGAATAAGCGCTTTGCAGCATTGCATAACCAATTTGTTGCAAGTGCATTAGCAGTAAAATTAGGTCACAAAATCGATCCTTCAAATAAGATTGGATGTATGATTGCTTCAGATGCACACTATCCTTATTCATGCAATCCACAGAATATTTTGGCGGCACAAAATTCAATGCGTAAACTATGGTATTGTGGTGATGTGCAAGTACGAGGAGAGTATTCATATTTTACAAGAAGATTTCTTGAAGAAAAAGGTGTTACATTAGTAGTGAGTGAAGAAGATAAAAAAATTTTAAAAGAAGGGACAGTCGATTTTTATTCATTCAGTTACTATACTTCTGGTACAGATTGTGTAGATCAAGAAGTGGATACAGATTCTGGTAATTTCAATTTAGGAGCTGCAAATCCTTATTTAAAAAAATCTGAATGGGGATGGGCATTTGATCCCGATGGGTTAAGATGGGTTTTAAATGAAATTTATGGACGATACCATATTCCTTTATTTATTGCTGAAAATGGATTGGGTGCCATTGATGAAGTATCACCAGATGGTATAGTTCATGATGATTATCGTATTCATTATTTAAAAGAGCATACAAAGGCAATGAAGCAAGCCATTGATGATGGTGTTGAGTTGTTTGGGTATACTTGGTGGGGCCCGATTGATTTAGTTTCAGCGTCTACGGGTGAAATGAAGAAACGCTATGGTTTTATTTATGTAGATTTAGATAATGAAGGACATGGTACATTAGAACGTAAACCAAAAGACTCTTTCTATTATTACAAGAAATTAATTGATACAAATGGAGCTTGTGTTTTTGAGGATGAAGAATGATTCTTAAATTAGAACACAAATACTTAGATTAATAAATATAGTAGTTGTCTTATTGAGTTTGATAAAGCATTAAAACGGAAACCAAGTACGTATGGTTTCCGTTTTGACGTATTTTAGTAAGAATGATTCTATTATTTCTTTAATATCAATTACACGTTTTTAGAATAAGTGAACGATGATTGTATCATTGGACCACATGTGTTAGCAATAGTATAAGTGAATGGATTCATCTTTTTTAATTTTGGAATATTGCTGATTTTAATGATTTCTACATACTTGTTATACCTAATAAATATTGCATAATCGATGATTTGATTATATTTATATAAATAGTCAAGGATGTTGTTGTCTCGAGTGAATCTATAATCAATCGTTTTAGGACTAGAAAAATCTCCGATTGATACTCCTTCGATTTCATCTGGTAAATTTTCGCACATTTGTAAAGCACCTATATCATTGTATTGAACCATAAATACTTTAATTGAGTTAGGACCTTTATAGTTGTTTAAACTATTTAAATGCTTATCCCATGTGCTTTTCAGAGATTCTAGCAAATATTCATAGGAGTGCTCTGGGTATTTCATAATATTTGTGATATGTGCTATTTCAAGAGGCTTATGAATATCAATTTCTTCATGATTTAGATTGTTAATTATGTTTTCACTCTGCTTTTTAAATTGATTTAATTGTTTTGTGTGTTCTTGTCCTCTTTTTGTTGTTTTAGACGATGAAATTTGAAAATGTTCAATAAATCCTTGATCACCAATAAAATCTGGGAATTTAGTACCTTTGTTTGAGTTACAATTTTCTAAAAGATGCCACAATGTACCTTTATCGTCATTCTCTAATCCAAACAAACAAGTACCAGGCCAATAAGCTTTTTTTACTAAACCTAAGCAAGCTAATTCAGTTAAATCTTGTTGCATTTTATTGTCTGACATAAAATCCCTCCCTAAGTGTCTTAAGTCTTTTTGCTAGTATGTATTACTATATGATTAACATAAACTATTGATTCTAGATGCTTATTTGAATAAAGTTTCTTTCTTTGTTATACGGCCTGATTTGAATACCGGTTATTACAAGATGTATTTGATTGTTGTATTCATATTCAGATCCATAACATATAAATGTAAGGAATCCTTCAACCATGGCAAAGTCTACACCGTTCTTGATATCTGCATATTGAACCATGTCTAAACAATCATATAGATTGCATTGTTTGATGACTGGTTCTTTTTCTTTGTTTGCTTCATCAAAATATTTATAGATAACTGCGCAATCATAATCTTCATATTTATGAAGATTTTCTATAATTGAAGAACATTCTTGATTGTGTTGTTTTATTTCTTGCTTAGTACAATCTAATATTGATTTTGAGTTTAATAATTCCATAATGAGATTCCTTTTTTTTATATATGATCATTAAGATAGTATTGATTTAATTCGTTTTCAACACTTTCAATTAAGGGTTCAAAGCTTTCTTTGATTTCACATTCCCAAAGAACAATAACATGCCAACCTAAATTACGTAGTTTTTCATGATTGATTAAATCATTTTGAATATTATGCTCAAACTTTTTGTTCCAATATTCTGTACGAGTCTTAGGTGTGGTTGATAATTTACAATTGTGTCTATGCCAAAAGCATCCGTTAATAAAGATAACTGTATTGTATTTAGATAAGACTATATCTGGCTTTCCAGGAAGCTTGAGTACATTAACCCTATATCTGTATCCATCATGATATAGTCTTTTTCTTACTTTAAGTTCTAGACTTGTATTTTTACCTTTAATGTGCGACATGTTTATATGTCTTTGTTCTTTAGAAACTGTATCCATATATTTATTATATACGGTAATTTAAAGTTTGTTTATTTCAATTTTGGAATGAACATCCATTATGATAAAATATCATTATGGCATTTTATGCCTAAACGGACAATTTAAGGGATTTTATTATATAAGTAGTTTTAAAATATATTATATGAGGAGGTAAAAATGAGTTATAGTGTTGTTGACTTGTTTTGCGGTGCTGGCGGATTATCTAAAGGATTTATGGATGCCGGTTTTGATATAAAAATAGGAGTGGATTTTGATGATGCTGCTCTTTTAACATTTGCAAAAAACCATGGTGATGCAGAAGCAAAAAAAATTGATTTATTTAATTTGGATAATGTACAAGAAATAAAAGATTGTTTAACAAGTAAAGGTATTAATGATTTGGATGTGTTAATTGGAGGACCACCATGCCAGGGCTTTTCACTAGCTGGAAACAGATTGGAATCCGATGAAAGAAATACATTGTATACAGCAATGGTGAAAACTGCAGAGCTGCTAAAACCCAGAGTTGTATTGTTAGAGAATGTTCCTGGGATGTTGACTTTATATAAAGGGAAAGTGAAGGAGAAGATCTTTTCGGATTTTGAAAATCTGGGATATAAGATGAATGTACAGGTATTATATGCTCCTGAGTATGGAATTCCGCAGATTCGAAAAAGAGCTTTTTTCGTTGGATTATTACACTCAGTTGATAAATTTAAATATCCGGATCCAATATTAAAAGAAGAAAATTTTATTTCTTGTGAACAAGCAATTGGTGATTTACCTTCTTTAGTAGGAGATGAAGACTATGATGTGAAGACTGTTAGAGATTATGAAAAAGCGCCTTTAACTGATTATGAGAAGAAGATGCGTGAAAATTCTAAAAGAATTTATAATCATACTCCTACAAAACATGCACAAAAAACAATAGATCACATTAAACTGGTTCCAGATGGAGGTAAATATACAGACTTGCCACCTGAATTAGCTAAAAATTTTAAATATCATGAAAGTTTACATAGATATAATAGTAAGAAACCATCCTTGACTATAGATACAGGTCATCGTACACATTTTCATTATAAGTACAACCGTATACCATCGGTTAGAGAAAATGCTAGATTACAAAGTTTTCCTGATGATTTTGTTTTTTATGGAAATAAGCAACAGCAGTATAAGCAGGTTGGCAATGCTGTGCCACCATTATTAGGATATGCATTAGCAAATAAAATTAAAGAGTATTTAGACGAAGGTGTTGGACTAGATGAAAAAGATTAAATTTATAGATTTGTTTGCAGGCTGTGGCGGACTGTTTGATGGATTTATGCAATCCGGGATGTATGAACCCGTTGCTTCTGTTGAATGGGAAAAAGCACCGGTTGAAGTATTGAAAAATCGCTTGAAAACTAAATGGAATATTGAAAATCCAGATAAAGAGGTAATTCGATTCGATATTCAAAGAGAGGAAGAACTTTTTAACGGCTTTGATGATCCGGAATATGGAAAACATATTGGGTTAGATAGTTTGGTAGACGAAAAAAAAGGAATTGATATTGTAATTGGTGGACCACCATGCCAGGCGTATTCAGTTGCCGGAAGAAACGCGGGGAGAATGAAAGGGGATTATAGAAATTACCTTTTTGAACACTATATATCAGTCATTAATCGCTATCAGCCTAAATTATTTGTTTTTGAAAATGTACCTGGGATGTTAAGTGCAATGCCAGATGGCACGCCAATAACAGATTTAATTAGACGAGACTTGTCAGAGACTGGATATGAAATAATAAATAATATTAAAGATTTTGCGTTAATTGATATGAGTCAGTATGGTATTCCACAAACTAGAAAAAGAGTAATACTAATAGGTGTTAGAAAAGATGGTTTTGAAAACCCTCAGGAAGTATTACGTGATTTTTATGAAAATTATCTTTATCCTTTTAAGACGGATAAAGTTAAGACGGTAAAGGATGCAATTGGAGATCTACAATCTTGGCACCCTGTTAAGCCATATAAAGAAAACGGAAAAAATATAGCTTATGAATCTGAAGGTGATTCAGACTTGTCTTGGCAAATACCTAGATATCAGAATGAGCGTGATATAAATGTTTTTAAGACACTTGCTGAAGATATAGAAAGTGGAGAAAACAAATATCAAAGTACAGATAATTTAATTAAGCTTTATGAACAAACAACAGGTAAAAAAACATCTGTACATAAATATCACGTTTTACGAAAAGATGAGCCTAGTACAACAATACTTGCTCATCTGCATAAGGATGGTTTTAGATTTATACATTATGATAGTAAACAAGCTAGAACGATAACAGTAAGAGAAGCCGCAAGAATTCAGACATTTGCAGATGATTTTGAATTTCCATGCTCAATGGGAGCTGCATATAAAATGATAGGTAATGCTGTTCCATCTGAATTTGCGAGAACTCTATCTGTTGCAATACAAGAGTTTTATAAAAAGTATTTTTAATACTTTAGGAGGATAATAATATGGCCTTTTGTAAGAATCATCATTCTTTATATTTTGATAATCAGAGAAGAAATCAAAAAGCTGAAGCAGTGTTGTGCTTAATTCATGCTACATATCAGGCTAAAATTCATAAGGGGAATAAAAATGATATTGCTAGGATGTTAAAAAATGCATATGAGTTATTTAGATTTGATGCAGGCAGTTATACAGGAGATAGTGAGTCTCAGTTTTCAAGTCAATATACAATAGGTCATGAATTGGGAATTTGGACTGATTCAGATTTAAATCTTTGTCCATTGGCGACAAGGGTTGCAAAAAATGAGATAACTGTAAAAGATTATTTTGATATTGTTATGCTGAATTATATTCAGCCAATCGATAATAAAATAACTCATCTTCTTTATGAAACTTTGAAATATGCAAATCAAAAACAAATAAATAAAATTACTAAATCTGATTTGAACGATATATTTTCATGGGCATCACAATCTGATAAAAATAATATTAATGGATTGTTTAATATGTTTATTGGCACATCTTATTTTTCCAAGTTAGATGATAATACTTTAGAAATTAAGTATCCTGTAGAAAGTATTTTGAGTTGTTGTAACGTAGAGTGTTTAGACTGTGGTTTAGATGAGCTGAATTCTAAATTCAGTGTTTTGAAAGATTACGTGCATTATCTAACTAAAGACCATAGATCCTTAAATCTGATTGAAGAAATGGCTAGTAAAGAAATAGGTGAACTGAAAAAGAATGATGCTATTTCTGATAATGTGGATGAATGGATAATTCCTGTGAATCCAAAACAATATAATCATAGAGAGTCTTTTCAAAAATATGGCATTCTTGAAAAAGAACAAGATGCAAGTTATCAAGTGGGTGATATTGTATATGTTTATTCGACGCTTCCAGATCAGGTTATTACCTGTGCAACTAGAGTTGAAAAAATCAATATAAAAAGTACAGAACGTGAAGTAGATGATATTGAATTTATTGTAGGTGACAAAAAAGAAGATAAAGATGTTTATGTCAGATTAAAACTAATATCTGAGTGTGAGTGCCCAGAATTATCTTTAGATGTATTGTTGAAACATGGTTTATTATATGCACCTCAAGGACCTAATAGAGTTAAGGGTGAACTAAAAGACTATATCCATTCAATTATTAATGGTAAAAAAGATAATTTAGTGGGCATAAATAAGATTTACTATGGTATTCCAGGATGTGGTAAGAGTTATTATATTGAGAATACCGTGTTAAAAGATATTGATAAAGATAATGATGTTTTTAGAACAACTTTCTATGGTAATCCGCAATTAGATAGGGTCGACTAAAAGTTGGCTTCAAAAATTGTAGG
>ERZ857693.3816-NODE-3816-length-11809-cov-2.366173_pt1 | contig 11809 bp, 11 predicted proteins | sample MGYA00519765_ERZ857693 | MGnify/ENA primary metagenome ERZ857693 (study PRJEB31778, sample SAMEA3449354) | human gut metagenome | biome: human gut; feature: human-associated habitat; material: faeces | place: United Kingdom | collected 2010/2012 ... | reverse complement strand
AAAGAAATGGCAGATATGCGCTCGCACATGGAATCGTGACAGGGCATACCCGGTTGCCGGATTCCATTTTCTGTCATACCTCCAAGATCCGAGAGACATACGTAAATGAAGAAGACGAGCTTGTGATTTTGACTATGAATACGGAGTACCATTGTCCTTTAAATTCATGTGACTGGAATAAACAAGATCAGTACCCGGATATGATTTCTGATTATGAGAAAATAAAGGCAGAATACAAGGATAAGGATTTAAGACCGGTAATCGAGCCAGGTAAAGTACTGCTGGTGCTTTCGAACTTTAGTCATTATTACTTTCATTCCTTATATTGCATTCCAGAAGGAGCTGACCAACCTTGCGAATACAGTGGGGACGTGCATGTAGGGATGTTCCAGGACAGCTATTTAATTGAAGCGGATCACGGACGGATTGATTTGAGATATTTCCCACATTTTCAGAATATTGAGTTCTATTCGGAGCACACACAAGGGATGCCACTGTTTCTTGAAAATGTAGGAGATGTCACTTTATATGCGAAATCGTCTGTTGGCACCATTAAGTTGAATCCGGGTGAGCGGAAAGAGGTCAGAAAAGAGAATGCAGAAACTGAGACAACAAGCTTACCGAATGGGGACTTATATCCGGCTGGGATTATAGAATAAACATGTGGAAGGCAGACATTGGAGACCTGATGATGGGTCTCCATATGCTGTCTTTTGAGTTTGTGATTATAGGCTTAGGAGAGAGCTTATAACTCGTCATCGCCGTCATATTCGTCCTCATCGCTGTCCCCATCCAGATATTCATAGAACACCAGAGTTGCAAACCAGCTTTCCCACGGCATGATATGATTAATGTCAGCGACGTGTCTGACAGGAGAGTAAGTAGGATGTTTAGCAAAAAATTTATTGGTAAGCGTTATAACATCTATGGTATTAATATATTTATAACCTAACGATCGAGCAACATCACAGAATTTAATCTTTGCATAATCAATCGTTGCCTTGTCAAGTGCGGTTAATACTTCGTCTTTTTGCCATTTTTCCATAAGGATAACCTCCAATTTAACTTATATTATGATTGTGTTGTGGTATTCTCAAGAGAAAGCGGGAATTAAATCCCGTTTTTCTTGTTTTTTAAATACATTGCTTTATACGGTTCGGGAACGACCTGAAGCAACATCTTCGGGTCATAATCAAAGTGATCTGGCTGTGCTCTGATGCGTCCGATAATATCAACATCCGGATAAGCCATTTGAATTTCATTTATAGCTGAAATAGAATCTTTATTACGCAACCAGCAGTATACTTTCACAGTTGGAGCCTGCTCATACATTGAATTAATTGCCGCGAGTGCTGCGTCAATCCGCGAGTTAGAACCGATGCTCACAAACACTTTTCCAGTAAGTTCATTGATATTAAAAAAGAAAACTATAAGACGGATTGTATCTGCTACAGAACTGGTAATATACAATTCTTTGATTGCAGTATTTGGCAAAGGACGGAATCCTAAGTAGCTGCTAGAATTTAATGCATATCGCTCACGCTGAGCGTTTATATGTTGTAAATTAATAGTTTCAACAAATTGAGGTGTTTCGAAAGTGAGCATTCCGTGGTTTAAAACTTTGCTAATACCAAGTTTTTCCTTTACTTCATCAGGAATCCAGCGGATATCTGTTTCAGCGGCAGCTGTTGAGAATGATTCATGTTGTCCGCTTAAAGTTTCAAGAGGAAATAATGGCAAACATTTGCTTTCGTTAAGACAGTTAAAAATCTTGACAGAATCTGCATCACCAAGCAAGGCTTTCTCTGCTAAGTCATCCGGATAACCAAGATATTTAATCAACACATCTAACGACTCTATCGGTTGACGGTGTGTACAATCATATGCATACTTACCGATTTTGATTTCATGATTCGCAGTCAAGCGAAGGGTGCCTTTGCATTCGGAAAGACGGTCAGGGTGATTTCGAATCATGAAAATTGCAAGGTTTTCGTTTCGTGTTTTGCTGTGATCGCAGAGGTAATCAATCATGGCGTTTAAACAAGCAATCGCGAATTTAATACGATTCCAGGAGAAGGAATACTGATATCCTGCAAGCGTCGAATTGATCCTATGAATACCAGTTTCATCATCATAATCGTATTGAAGTGTTTGAACGGGTATATGCTCGACAATTTCGTATAAAGTTGAAATTCTTCCTCGCCAAGCGGTTTTTGATTGACGAATCCCTTAGCCTGGTTTAAAAGATAATCGATAGTATGCTCATAATCTTTATATTTTTTCAAGAACCAGGTGAGCTCTTGAGCGACTTCGGTTGCATTGGTCCATGTGATGTCGTCAGCGATTTGAGGACAATCTGGTACCCACACTGAGTGACGCCTCATAGCGAAGTCGTGCTCGTATTTGACCGGACAGTTCAAGCCGTTAAAGGTTTCCGACATCAATTGTGCGAAATCTTCTGATTCAATCTGCGGGGATGCATTTACTTTGTTGATAAGTTTTTCCATGTTTTGCGTTATAAAGTTATTATTCATAAACTGTTCCTTTCCAAATGCACCTGTCTGATATAGGAAAAAACGATTAGACAACTGGCGACATTTTGTGGTATTTTTATATGTTAACTTAAATATGTGCGAGTGATTTACAAAGGAATGCATTTTTAGTGCATTCCCTGTGTAGATTGATAATTTTCTGCTGTAATGAGGTTTAAATGCTGCATATACTCTGTTGCTTCCGGACAAGTCATTAAAGATTTTTCAGAAATTGAGGAAGCAAGGTATAAGCCATCCATGGAGCGGAGTCTCGACAATGCGGTATATAACATTCCAGAAGCAAAGCAGTCCGGATATATAAGTGCCTGATCAAGAGACAGTCCCTGAGATTTGTGAATCGTGATTGCATATGCTGGGACAAACGGAAACTGCTTGATGGATTTTGTTTTATCAATGGAAGACACAAACTGCTCTCGTTTAACTTTAATCTGTTTCCCGTTGACCAATACCGTGATAACATCTGCCTGAATTGATATGATTTCAGCCATAGTTCCGTTCACGTAGCCTCGTTTTGGTTTGTTGGAAACGAACATGATCTTCATCCCTTCGAATACCGGAAGCTGGAGCGGAACAGGGTATTCACCTTCGGATGCGTCTGAGGCTCCGGTTGCATTCATATTCTGAAAGGATGGATCTGTCATATGTTTACTGATGGTATTATTATTAATCTGATTTACAGTTGCTCTGTGTGCTGCGAGAACGAGGATGCCTTCTGGTGGTGTCAACTTTTCGGATACAACTCTGTCATCCAATAAAGATAACACCCGGTTATCACCATCATGGATATGTCTCATAATTTTGGCATACAGAGATTCCCCAGCATTTGTTCTCCGATTCTTTTCTAATAAAAAGTGTTTTATAGGCAGAGACTGGTATCGCTTTGACTCAAAGAACATATAATGTAGAGAGTTATATTTATGAACCAGCCAGGTTGCCTCATCCTCTGTGACAACACATGGAAGCTGACCGACGTCTCCGCACAGAACGAGTTGAATCTTCTTTTTATACAGACGTTCGGCTTCCTCAATCGTATACAAAATTGTGTCAAACAAATCGCATCTGACCATACTGAGTTCATCAATAATCAGAACATCAACGTTTTCCAATGTGTGAATCTGCATGAGGTTTACAGAGTTTTCTTCTATAATTCCGGTATTAAAATGGAAGAAACTATGTATTGTAGCCGCATGTTCATAATTCGTTGCGGCAACTGCAGTAGTGGCTACGACTGCTACGTTTCGATTTGCCTGATTACAATATTCTATAAACTGTTTAAGCAAATACGTTTTTCCGGTACCGCCCATTCCGTGAAGAAATACATTTTCCCCATTTTTCAGTACCGAAAGAATATATTTCTTAAATTCGTTATCCAATTTTTCATTAATCGGATTCTCGGAATTCAGCTCGGCAAGTATCGAATCCTGGGATGCTTTCGGCCCAACCAGAGCTCCTTTTATTGAATCTTTAATTTCTTCATTACTTGAATGTTGTCGCACCTTTGCATCCCCTGAGCACGTACACATGTCCGCTGTAGAAAGACATACATTTTTATGATTATGAACTACGTATATAGTTTGATTTAAACTTTGGATGTCAGTGCCTTTGAATTTAGCAATAGTTCTGTCTACGGTACGACTACAGATATGCCACTCCGGATGCTCGTTTTTCAAAATCTTAGCAATTTGTCTTGCAGAAATCCCCTCATCATGCATCCTCATGATCGCTTTATCGCGTTCGGCTGCAGCATTAATGTTCTCTTCAGTTTTCTTTGCGCGTGCGTTCACCGATACCAGACCGCATTTTTCAGCAATTTCAGGCTCGATGTCTAATGTTTTACAGATTTTATCGTAGGAATATCGAAGAGGAAAGTCCATTTTTGAAATGACATCTTCTGTTCCTTCAAGGATTCTCTCAATTGCGTTTTCATCAAGTGGTTCTTCCATTTTTTCCACGTTTCTGCGAAGAAAGTATTCTGCCTGATCTGGGTCATACAGTGTCCGTGCGAGGTTATAATAAATTAATCCGTATTTATATCTGCCACTGCCGTCAACCCATTTTCGTAATAAAAGAAACTGATCCAGATGCCACAATCCATATAACGCGATATGGCACCATTGCGATAACTGCTGGTCGCTTAATGCATCAGCGGATGCTTCATACTGGCTCTCCTTATGCTTGGCTTCGGTAATCTTTGCAAGTGTTTTTTCTGAAAGCTTCTGACCTTTCAATGCTTTCGCTTCTAATTTTGCATAGAATTTAACCATCGCTGCTTTGGTAATGCCTTTTTCGGAGCGTTTGAGGGCTTTTCGGATTTCGAAGTCTTCCGGGTCATCAACAAATCCAGCAACCAGTTCGTCCATTGTGAAATAATGACCTGTAATGTCCACAAAACGCGAGAATCGCTTAGCTTTAGTGTTCAAAGTTCCAGCAACTCGTCCCATACGGCTGATTCCATGAACCACGCGGTCAACATCTGTACCGGCTTCGCTTGCACCGTTTTCAAGCAAACGTTCTAATTTATCGAATGCGCATTGGTATAAAGCGGCAAAACTGATCGCTTCTTCAGAATCAACCGGGATCGGTTCCTTGAGCACATAGTGAAGAGCGAATCCACGTCCACTAAATAAGAAGGAAGTCGGTCGTGGGAGGACGTCATTATCAAAGGCGGTCAAAAGGAAGTCGTATAATAACTTGAGAAGCCGCGTCTGCTCCGATTCTGGAATACCGTCCTTGTGAACTGAGTCAAGATCAATATACATTTCATTAATATAGTGAAAATATTCTTTTCGACGTTCCGTGCTGCCCGGATTCAAAATATTAAGAGTTCGGTAATTATCATACTTTTGAACTGATTCAATTGAGAGATTATCGAGATCTCTGAATCTGTTTTTAATCCACGGAGCTTTCTCGGTCGGTTTCTGGTTAAAGTATTTTCCGTTTCGGTAAGGGAAGCACACTGTTCCCTCAACGCCTCTTTCTCCATAACAAAGATACGTGTCCAATTCGAACTGCTCCTCGTTTGAGAGCTCTTGCAGAATATCCATGCGTGATTCGAGAGTTTCTGTTGCCCGGAGCTTTTCGAGCAGTGATTTGCATTTTTCAATTTTGTCCATAGTGTCAATCCATGTCACTTATATCAGTGAGTCCTTTCTTTTTGTGTTCGAAACTAAAAATGGTACGAATGCTCGTACGATAACGAGGGTTAGGAACTTTTGAGTCCTTCCTCGCGTTCGTACTAGAATATGGACGAGTAACTAACAGACAAATAAGCTTTTTGAAATTAACAATCTGATTAAAATGGTATGGAACATAAACTTTTTAAAATAAATATGAAATACCTGACGAGTTTTCAGAAATGTGAGCCTTATTATGTATGTAAAAACAAAAAAACATAACACTTAGTAAACGAAGGAGAGAAACAGTATGAAAACAATGAGAAACGCATTAAACATCACAGCAGACAACCACGAGCTCGTCAAAGCCGGAAATATTCAGCTTCCGGTTCCGATCACGATCACGGAAGAATGGCTCAATTCGCCGTCACTTTTGTATAAGGAAGAGACTAATCGGGAACGGTTAATGTACGACTTAAGAGCATGCGGGATTACAGACACTGACTTTGAAAATTTAATCGGGAAAACGATATATTCTGTTCCGGATGACGCTATTTACAATGCCTATCTGGAAGTCACTCGGCTTGATAAGCTGACGGAACAGGAAGATATAGCATATGAAGACATGCAGAAATATTTATCTGAGAGCGATGCTTATGTGGAACAGATGACTGAAGCATATTCGAGATTTAGTGAGCTGCTGATCGATCGGGTTTGGAATTATTATCTTTTTAAAGAACAGGTTAAGCTGGATCGTCTGATGCATGCATATAAAGAGATGGTTGCTGAGTGCACGGTACAGACTCTGTTATTTATTTTAGTGAACACGCCAAACTTCGGTCTCGGAATCTGCTTTAAGAAGGATTAATATAGAAGGAACACTGATCAGAGCACCTGGTAATCACAATCGGTTGGGTGCTCTGAGAATAAAAACAGACTGTAAACAAAAACAGTTGGTTTCCTTTACACCGGGAGAAGCACTATATAAATAGGAAAAGATACCGATTTCTGTAAAAGATATTCAGGATACCTTTTTGTTAACACTTAGGAGGATTGCATGATTTACGGATATGCACGTTGCAGCACAAATGAGGAACGGCAAGATATCAATCGTCAGAAAAGGGAACTGCATACATTGGGCGTCACAGATGAAAAGTGTATTTACTGGGAATATGAGAGCGGAATGAAGGATGACCGAACTGAATTTAACAAGTTGCTGGATATTGTGACTGAGGGAGATACCGTTGCCACAACAGAGGTGTCTTACCAGGTCAACGAAGCACTTATGCGAGATATTACAGACGGTGAGGGATAAGAAGCTGATCCTCAACATCGGTGGCTCGTTCGTGGTCGATTGCTCAAAAGGAGAACTCGACCCTATGACGGAAGGGATGATCAAGATGTGGGGCGTATTCTCTGAGATGGAGCGCAATATCATTTCTCAAAGAGTGAAATCGGGTATAAAGAATGCCAGAGCTAAGGGAAAACAGATCGGGAGACCTCCGACTACGGTTGACGGTTTGCCTGACAAGTTTTGGAAATACTACCAGAAATATAAAAATGGGGAAATCAATGTGGCTGAGTTCGCGAGGCTGTTGAAATGTTCGAGAGTGACGATATATAAATATCTTTCGATGGTAGAATAGGATTGGAATAAAATTGATGGAAAGCTTGCAAAAAGTTTATGGAAAATTCAGTTGATTCCGTGCAGACTCTCACTTATAATGATATTGAGGCAGAGAGCCTTTTGAGGAAACTGAAAGGTGCTATGCACAGTACAAAAGGAGGAATGCCGACTTGAATACCGAAATAACAAATGCTGTGAATGCAGCGGGAGACAAAGCACAGTATGATGCCCGTGTTAAAAGGATATTAGCACAAAAGAATATTTTAGCTCACATTCTGGTAAAAACGGTTGATGAGTTCAAGGGAATGAAGCCGGAGGATGTAGTAACATACATTGAGGGTGAGCCAAAAGTTGGGATTGTACCAGTTGAACCGGGATTGTCTAATATAGAAAAAACAGATGCCACAGGACAGAGAATCGTCGGACTTAACACAGAGAACGCCGAAATCAATGAGGGACTGGTCAGATTCGATATTATTTTTTATGTTCGCATGAAAAATGGGCTTTCCCAGATTATTGTGAATGTTGAGGCTCAAAAGGATGAACCTACTGAATATAAGATATTAAATCGGGCAATCTTTTATGTGAGCAGGCTTGTATCATCACAAAAAGAGAGAGATTTTGTAAACACGAATTATGATGACATAAAACAGGTATTCAGCATTTGGATTTGTATGAATATGGATTATAATAGTTTAAGCCATATACATCTTGCGAAGGATGAGATGCTGAGTCCATATGACTGGAAGGGCAATATGGATCTGTTGAATATCGTGTTAGTTGGGATTACGAATGATATTCCAGAACATGACGAAAACTATGAGATGCACCGTCTGATTGGGGCACTTCTTTCGACCGAATTGAGGGAGCAGGAAAAACTGGATATCATAGAACATGAGTATAATATCCCAATCAGCAATGAATTAAGAGAGGATGTGAGAATTATGTGTAATCTGAGTACAGGCATTGAAGAAAAAGCTACAGAGAAAACAAGCGAAAAATTTATTCTGAATATGTATAAGAAAGGTTATACATTAGATCAGATCGCAGATATTGCAGAAACAAGCGTGGCTGCTGTGGAAGCAGTTATTAAGAAGAAAGAGCCTGCAATGGCATAGGCGACAAGTGAATACGAAAAGAATTAGGCAGTAGATCAGAAATGATTTGCTGCCTTTGCTTTTGTGGAAAGAAAGATGAGTGATATTAATTTATACTTGTATAATTTTTGATTTAAGAGTATTATCAGAAAAGATTGCAGACATCGCATAGGATGATAACGTGTTGTGAACATTTTGTTTACTTTGGAAATTGAAAGACGCAGACCCTTGATTTTACTGGGTTTTAAATTACGTAAATAGTTCGAATCTTCTCGCGCACGTATGCTAAATAGTCTTAAATTCTTGAAAAATCAAGGGTTTAAGGCTATTTTTGTATATGCAGATTTTATGAATCCTTTTTAATGCGGAAAATTCCATAAGATGGTATAATAAAAAAGATAAATTACTGGAAACAATGAATTAAGGTAACCTTAAGGTTATTCGAGTTGGAAAGTAAGATTTACGTGTTAAGATGGCATCATCAAAGATAAGAGGAGGAAAAAATATGTGGACGAGAGCGGAATTAAAAGACAGAGCAAAGTTTGCATTTAAAAGAAACTATTGGAGAAGTGTGCTGATCAGTTTACTGCTGGCGCTTTTGATAGGAGGCGGCAGTGGCGCAGGAAGTGCAGGTTCGGCTATGTCATGAGCTTTAGGAAGTGACGGAAGTGATATTACCTCGGACTCCTATGATGATTTTTATGATGACGCAGATGACATCTGGTATGGGATGAATGATGTCTATGACAATACAGATCATACAGCACTTCTTTTTGCAGGAGTCATTTTTGTTGTGATCTTCATGATTGTATTTGTGATCATTATGACTGTTACAATTCTTTTGGATGCATTTATTTTTAATCCATTGGAAGTGGGATGTAAACGTTTCTATTTAAGAAACCTCAATGAGGCAGCTTTAGTGGGAAATGCCGGATACGCATTTGATAACAATTATAAAAATATTGCAAAGACAATGTTTTTCCGTGATCTGTATACTGTTTTGTGGTCAATGCTTTTTATTATTCCTGGCATTGTAAAGTCATATGAATACCAGATGATCCCATATTTGCTGGCAGACAATCCACAGATGACAAAAGAGGAGGCATTTGCAGAGAGTAAGAGAATGATGCAGGGACAGAAATGGAATGCATTTGTTTTGGATTTATCATTCATTGGATGGGATATTTTATCTGGAATGACAATGGGAATCCTGGGAATCTTTTATGTGCAGCCATACAAAGATGGAACACATGCCGCATTATATGAAGCTTTAAGATACAGAACTCCGTATCAGCAGATTCAGAATCCGGCACCTTACCAGCAGAATACTGCAATGAATCAGCAGACAACAGAGATGCCGAATAGATTTGAAAATCAGAATATCGATCAGCCGTTTGAGGACAGAACGGATTATTAGGAGAACAACTACGGATGGATTACAAAATCTTGATCGCAGATGATGAGCCGGAGATCAGAAATCTTCTCCGGCTTTATCTGGAAAATGAAAACTATCATGTAATAGAAGCGGAGGACGGACAGCGGGCGCTCGATTTATTGCGGGCAGAGCAGCCGGCATTATGTATTTTGGATATTATGATGCCGAAGATAGACGGCTATCATGTATTGCAGCAGATTCGCAAAGAGAGTAATATTCCAGTGATCATTTTGTCAGCGAAGGACGCAGATTCGGAAAAAATCCTGGGATTAAATCTGGGAGCAGACGATTATCTGGCAAAACCGTTCAATCCTTTAGAGGCAGTTGCCAGAGTGAATTCTAACATTAGGCGTTTTTATTCTCTTGGAACAAAAGTGGTTCAGGAGGAAAATTTAGCTGTTCGGGATCTGGTATTGAATCAGGACGCGTGTACTCTGAAAAAAGGAGACAAAGTCATACAGCTGACCTCTGTGGAATATCGCATCATGGAACTGTTAATGAAGCATCCGGGCAAAGTCTTTACAAAACAGCAGATTTATGAACATGGATGGGGGGAAGATTATATTGTGGCAGACAATAACATTATGGTCTGCATCAGTAAGCTGCGGGCAAAACTGGATGATAATCCTTCCGCTTATATTCAGACAATCCGTGGTTTGGGATATCGCTTGGAGAAGTAAATGAAGAAACAGAATGATTTACAGTGGTTTTTGATTAAAAAATTTATTGAAATACTAGCAGTTGTTGGAGTTGTGGAATATCTGTTGACTTTTCTGGTCAACAGATTTGTGCTGCCTAACGCACTGCTATATTTTTTTCCGGGCGTGGAAGAAAATCCGCTTTTGCTCGGCTCCGGTGTGATCTTCTTCCTGTCTGCAGTTTTAATGTTACTGATCTTAGGAGCATTGAATGCAATGTTTCCATCACCGCTTCATGAGATGGTACAGGCGGCTTTGGAACAAATGCAAAAAAATTTCATGCATACCGTTTCCGCTGGAAAAACTAATTTTTCTTTTTATGAATTAAACAGAGGGCAGGCAATTCTGCTTTTTCTGGTTGCTTTTGTAGTAGTGTTGGTAATTTTAACCCCGTATGTGTTAGGGGCAGTTTGTTTTGCAAAAATAACGATTAAAGAGTTTCGTCAGATCCAGAGAGAGAGGGAGGAGGAACAGAAAGAGTTTGACCGTAAAAGAAATCTGATGCTATCAGACATTGCACATGATCTCAGAACGCCGATGACAACGGTAAACGGTTATGCAAAAGCACTGGCAGACGGAATGGTGGTGGAGCCGGAGAAACAGTTGGAGTATTTGCAGGCAATACAGAATAAGTCGGCAAGGATGAACGATCTGATCCATTTATTATTTGAGTATGTAAAATTAGACAGTGAAGGTTTTTCACTGGACAGAAAAGAAACAGATCTGAGTGAACTGTTACGTGAAAATGCTGCACTCATTTATGCAGACTTTGAAGATGCAGGGATGGAATTCGAGATTGATATTCCAGAAGAAGTGGTTTCGGTATCCGTTGATCCAATCCAGTTTTCCAGAGTGATCACGAATCTTTTGAATAATGCAATGAAGCACAATGAGAGTGGTACGCATATAAAGATTGGCATGTACCGGAAAAATGGATACATTTATATTCTTGTAGCAGATAGTGGCAGGAGAATTCCGGGCGAGCTTGCGGAACATTTATTTGAACCATTTACAAAAGGAGATGTATCCAGAAAAAGTGGAAGTGGAAGCGGACTAGGACTTTCGATTGCAAAAAAAATCATTGAAATGCATGGATTTCAAATGGATTTTATACAACAGCTGGACGAGAAAAAAATTCCGCAGATTGCAGGCTATACAAAAGAATTTGTCATCCAGATCGCGGACGACAGCTACGACTCATCCCTCACGGCATGACGAAAAGCGCAGGGCAATAAAAAGAAAGCTGCGCATATAGACAAGCCGGAGGGATTTTTATATAATGAATAA
>ERZ857693.3809-NODE-3809-length-11824-cov-2.601750_pt1 | contig 11824 bp, 7 predicted proteins | sample MGYA00519765_ERZ857693 | MGnify/ENA primary metagenome ERZ857693 (study PRJEB31778, sample SAMEA3449354) | human gut metagenome | biome: human gut; feature: human-associated habitat; material: faeces | place: United Kingdom | collected 2010/2012 ... | reverse complement strand
GTAACAGTGTTAGTACCGTTGGTCGTCCAGTTTTACCAACAAATTCATATATTTTAGTAGACCAAGCAACAGGTATCGTCTTGCAAAACCCTGATTTTGCTCAAGGCGGCTATAGTCTCCTTGTTGAAGTTTTAAAAGATGTCAAAGAACTAGCTGGTAAAGATTACAAGGCATATAATATTCAATTATCGAACCAAAATAATCCTATACATCAAATTAGTCCAACTGTTGTGACCATTCCAGTCAATGGGCAAAAAGAAGTAGAAGCAGTTTATGGTATCGGTGAAAATGGTCAATTGGAATCCTTCCAATTCCAACTAAATGAAGATAAGTCAGCCGTAACATTTACAACCTCTCATTTCTCAACTTATGGTGTAGTTTATAAATCTGCAGCAAAAATTGAAGAGAAGAAAGGTGAGAAAAAATTACCATCAACCGGTCAAAGTATTTCCATTGCGACCATGATAGGCGGAGTTCTTTTGACAGTTTTTGGATTTGGCTACTACATCGAAAAACGTAGAACCCATTAAACGATACAGTTTATAAGATACAACAAAAAAGGAAGTGAGAATGAAATCTCTCTTCCTTCTTTTTTAGTCTACAGTTTGTTCAGATGCTTCTAATTTTTTTCCAAGGTCGATAATATATTGTTTGAGATCATCTTTGACTTGAGGGTGTTTCAAGGCATAGTCGATCGAAGTTTTCATGAAGCCGAATTTATCACCTACATCGTAGCGTTGGCCTTTAAATTCACGGGCAAAGACTCGTTGGGTTTTATTGAGGGTGTCGATCGCATCTGTCAATTGAATTTCATTGCCAGCGCCTGGTTCTTGATTTGCAAGAATATCAAAGATTTCAGGAGTCAAGAGGTAGCGTCCGATAATAGCAAGATCACTTGGAGCATCCTCTGGGTTTGGTTTTTCGACAAACGTTTCAACGCTATAAAGACCGTTAATGCCTTCGCCTTGAGGTGCGATCACACCGTAAGAAGAAACCTCTTCGTGAGGGACTTCCATCACAGCGATAGTGGACGCATGGGTTTCATCGTAGTCGTTCATCAATTGTTTGGTCAATGGCAAGGCATCATCATTCGTGATGTCCATCAGATCATCTCCCAACATAACGACAAAAGGCTCGTTTCCAACAAAGGCTTTGGCTTGAAGAACAGCGTCCCCTAAACCTCGAGGGTGACTTTGGCGGATGAAATGAAGATTGATCGCTGTTGTATCATTGACCAACTTGAGTAAGTCAGTCTTGCCTTTTTGCTCGAGATTGTATTCTAATTCGAAGTTAGAATCGAAATGGTCTTCGATCGAACGTTTAGCCTTCCCTGTTACGACAAGGATTTCCTCAATCCCAGATTTCAGAGCCTCTTCTACGATAAATTGGATCGTAGGTTTGTCAACGATTGGCAACATTTCCTTTGCCAAAGCTTTGGTAGCTGGGAGGAAGCGTGTCCCCAAACCAGCCGCAGGAATGACTGCTTTTCTAACTTTAGTCATATAGTTTCCTTTCTAAAAGGTAGGATTGATGTTAGGGTGGTTGACTTATTTCCACTCATTTTCTTCTTTAAATTCATTGCTCATCATGTGGTGGATGGCTTCGCGAATATCTTTTCCTTCATAAATGACTTGGTAAATGGCTTGTGTAATCGGCATGTAGACATCCAATTCTTGGGCTAGCTCGTGGGCGACTTTGGTCGTAGAGATCCCTTCAATGATCATACCCATGTTGGCTTCGATATCTTCCAATTTTTCGCCACGTCCGAGAGCATCCCCAGCTCGCCAGTTGCGGGAGTGGACAGAAGTACCAGTAACGATCAAGTCACCGACCCCAGATAAACCGCTATAAGTCAATGGGCTAGCTCCGAGCTTAACGCCAAGGCGCGTGATTTCAGCGAGACCGCGCGTGATGATAGCTGCTTTGGCATTGTCCCCATAACCAAGACCGTGCAGGGCTCCAGCTCCGACCGCGATGATATTTTTCAAGGCTCCAGCAGTTTCCACTCCGATGACATCTGTATTGGTATAGAGGCGGAAGTAGTGATTGCTAAAGAGTTCTTGAACATAGCGTGCAGCTTCTAAATCTTTTGAGGCTGCTGTAATGAGGGTGATGTCCCGTACAATGGTCTCCTCTGCATGACTCGGTCCAGAAACGACCACTACTTCACTGCGAAGAGAAGCAGGGATTTCTTCTTCAAGGATTTGAGAAATCCGATCGTGTGTACCAGGTTCTAGCCCTTTAGAAGCGTGCATCACTGTGACAGGGTGATCCAGTGTTTCAGCGACTTGTTTAGCGACCAAGCGGGTCACCTTTGTAGGAACGACAAAGAGGACAGCATCCACACCGTCCAAAGCTGCTTTCAGATCGGTCGTAGCAGTAATCTCTTCGCTAATAACGATATCTTTGAAATAGCGTTGATTGGTATGAGCGGTATTGATTTCATCGATTTGTTCTTGGATATTTCCCCAGAGACGGACTTCATGGCCGTTATCATTGAGGACTTGTGAAAGGGCTGTTCCCCATGAACCAGGACCCAATACTGCAACGGTTTGTTTTTCCATTGTATCTTCCATTTCTATGTCTATTTTTCAACAAGGCTAGAAATCTAGCGCTTGCGCCTTCGAAACGGCCAAATGTGTGCCTTGAAGGACGATTCTATTTTCCTCTCTATTTTAACATAATATAGGTAAAAAAACTTGTATGATCATCAATTGTTTTGTGAGGAAGGTGAGGGTGATAAATAAAATCTATCACGGTTTTAAAAAATACATATTAGACACTATCACTAATGGGTGGTAAGATAAGTAGTAGTTAAAATGAAGGAGGAATGAATATGTGCAGAACAATTGTTGGAGTATCCGCTAATCTCTGTCCGGTGGACCCGGAAGGGAAAAACCTTCATTCCTCCGTGTCTAGTCAATTTGCGGAAGGAATCCGTCAAGCAGGTGGGCTTCCAATGGTCATCCCGATGGGAGATCCTTCCTTGGTTAAGGACTATGTTGAAACGATTGACAAATTGATCTTAAGTGGAGGCCAAAATGTCGATCCTAGTCTCTATGGCGAAGAAAAAACCATCGAAAGCGATGATTACAATATCGAACGGGATCAATTTGAGCTTGCCCTGCTGAAGGAAGCGGTTCGCCAAAACAAACCGGTTCTAGGAATCTGCCGTGGGGTTCAGTTGATCAATGTGGCTTTTGGAGGAACACTCAATCAAGAGATTGAGGGACATTGGCAAGGACTTCCGTTTGGGACTTCCCATTCTATCGAGACTAAAAAAGGTAGTGTGGTGGAGCAACTCTTTGGTCAGGCTAGTCGGATCAATTCCGTGCACCGTCAAAGTATCAAGGATCTTGCACCAAATTTCCGTGCAACCGCCTTTGATCCGCGTGATCACACCATCGAAGCGATTGAAGCAGTAGACGGCCATCGGATTATGGGCTTGCAATGGCATCCAGAATACTTGGTCAATGAAGAAAAAGGAAATTTAGAACTCTTCCGTTATTTATTACAGGAATTATAAGAAAAAGAGAGGTTGAATTGGTATCAGCCTCTCTTTTGGTATGGTTATTACTATCTAGAAATAGTAAGGGTTTTGTGCTAGAATAGGAACTACAATTGGGAGGTATTGATAGAAATGAAACTTGCTAAGACAATGAACCTTAACTATTTATGGTTGCTTCTAGGTTCTTATTTTGTGGCCATGATGGTCAATCTATTGAGTTTTTCAACAAAGGAATTGTTTCTAGAACTGGGTAAAGTGGGATGGACCCATACAGTGCTTGCTTTGTTCATTAGTTATCCTATTCTTTGGTTTTTGACGGAGAGTAAGAAGTATATCTGCATACAAAAATTGAATCTCTGGTTCGTGGCAGGTATCCTATTTATTTCTATTTTGAAAAGTCCGAGTCTCTTTATGTCATTGGGCCTAGTGTTGCTCTCACTGGTCTTGTTTCTATATTTTTATTTAGGAAAAGAAACAATCGCTTATATTTTCTTAGCGGTAGATGTCTTGTCTTTTCCGAAATTGTTGCTACAAACCAGTGCCAATCTTCAAGATAAGGAACTGGGAATCTTTACGTTTACGATTTCTGAATCGAAGTTGCCTACTTTGATTTGGCCAGTATTAGTAGCCGTTATCGTTGCCGTCCTGATCGGTTTTCTTCTCTCAAAGGTTTCTTTGGCTAAAGTTAATGAAACCTGGGTTCGAAGACTCACAGTGGTGACAATTATAGGTGGTATTTTCTATGTGCTCTATCTATCGATTGTTGCCTATTATAAGATTAAAGCCAATGCGGTCTCTTCTTTTGATATTGGAATCTTTTCACAGATGTTTGAGAGAATGAGACATGATTTTTCACAAGTTACCACCCTTGAAAGAGATAGGGCCTTATCGCATTTTGGAGTCCATATTTCTCCTATTTATTATTTGATCTTGCCCTTTTATATGCTATTTCCTTATGTGGAAACATTAGATATCGCTCAAACAGTGATTGTCTTTTCTGCAGTTATCCCGCTTTGTTTGATTCTAAAGAAAATACAATTGCCAAAAGTCATGACGCCACTCGTGCTTGCCCTCTTTTTTGTGACTCCGGTCATGACAACGAGTGGTGGATTCCATTTGCATGAAAATTGTTTTTTGCCTCCATTGATACTTTGGTTGTTCTACAGCCTGATTTCTCAGTGGCGTGGAAGAACTATCTTGTTCACCTTGTTGCTCCTTTTCGTGAAAGAGGATGCCTTTGTCTACGTGCTGTCCTTAGGACTTTATTTTGCTTTTCAACGTCGTTTTACCTTCGAGGCCAAGTTTAAAAAGTGGTTGTATCTCAGCTTGTTTGCCTTGCCAATACTTTATTTTGCACTTGCCATGTTCCTCTTAGCAAGATATGGCGAGGGAGCTATGGTTTCTCGATACAATAATCTATTATTAAGTGGCGAAAACGGCCTCCTGATGGTTGTGAAAAATGTAGTCCTAAATCCGCTTTATGTTTTGGGAAGTTTATTTACAGCGAAACGACTTGGTTACCTCTTTTTGGTCCTTTTTCCTTTTAGCTTTTTACCACTGATTCAGCGACGTTGGTCTACCTATTTTCTGATGTTGCCTCTTTTTCTCATTAATTTATTGATGGATTGGCCTTACCAATATGATATTGGTTTTCAGTATAGCTATGGTTCGGTCACGCTTCTATTTTTGATGGCTTTATTGTCTATCGATCAATTAAGCAAGAACCAGTCGGCATCAGATAATGTATTGGTGGCTCTACTAGCTTCTTCCATCATTTTTTCAAGCGCCATTCTATATAGTTTCACGCATAATTGGAGTTTTGAAATCCAATACTATCAAACACGCAAAGACTATTTTGATGGGCTCGAAAAGACCCTGCAGGCTATCCCTAAAGATAAAGCGGTCTTAGCAGCAGGTGGCTATACGCCGAGTCTTCGCAGCCATGAAAAATTGTATGATATTTTCTACCATAATGACAAAAAGCTTGATTCTAAGATTGACATAGTAGTAGTTCCAAGGGAAATGCAAGAGGAAAAAAATGGCTATTCTGAAACAGCCACTCTAAAACTCTATAAAGAATCAGGGTATAAAGAAAGCAACTTATCTACAAAAGATGTGCTGATTCTGGAAAAATAATTGTTTGAAAGAGGGAGACTTAGTTAGAAAAAATTTACAAGCCAAATAGCCCTTAAATCTACAAAAGATGGATTTTTTGTTCAATAACCTTGACTTCTTCACTATGTTTTGCTATATTATATGCGTTGATTTATAAAAAATCAGGCTGAAAAGGGAGAAAAAATGAAAAAGGTAGCGATTTATCTATCAATAGTGTTTTCGTTATTATTTGTATCTTTTACGCTTTTAACGAAAAGTGTCAGTGCAGAAACGTCTAAAAAAGTAGACGTGATTAATGTCATCAATTTGAGCAATGACTCTGGGGGAGAATTAACAGAGCCACTTGGATTGTATGATCGGTTTCGTGTGAATGCAACATTCGCATTGGAAGGAAAAGATGTTAAAGAGGGAGATACTTCTGAGTTAGTATTAGAAAATCCCTTAATCATTGATTCTACTAATTTTGAAATTAAGGATAAGAAAACTGGTAAGGTGATTGCCAATGCAGTGGTAGATAAAGAAACCGGTAAGATTGTTTTAACCTTTACAAAATTTGTGGAAACAAAAAATGATGTGTCAGGTTCTTTCTTCTTCTACTCAATGATAGACAGACAAAAACATCCCAAAGAGGGTGATGTTCCAGTTACTGTGAAGGTGAATAATAAAACTAAATTCACCGGTAAGGTAAAAGCCGGCGAAGTGGGCCAAGGCGGAAAATATATCGTCGCAAAATCAGGATGGGATGTCAACAAGGAACACAAGCAAATTGGTTTTAGAATCTCTGTTAACCGAACAGGGGAAGCTATTCCGAATGCAGTGATTACCGATACCTTGAAATCTACAGGGGTCACCTATACAGAAGGTAGCTTTAAAATTTATAAAGGGACCTTTAAATACGACAACGGCTGGAAGCTCGAGAACAAAACGGATGTCACCAATGATTACGCCATTAACGTTTCAGGAAATTCGTTTTCTGTCAACCTTGGTAGCTTGTCAAAAGATGATCACTTTGTGATTGAATATACAGCAGACTTGAGCTACATACCTGTAGATGGTGAAAAAATCGAAAATAATGTGACTATTTCTGGAAATGGTTCTGAAATTAACCATGCATCTAGTGCTGTCAAAATCCAAATTGCAGGTGGAACCGGAGTAGCTTACGACTTTGGAATCAAGATCCATAAAGTAGACGAAAATAATAAGTCTCTTAAAGGAGCTAAGTTCCAAGTCATTCGTGTAGCCAACAATCAACTGATTGGAGAGTTTGAAACAAATAAAGATGGTGAGATTGTTGTCAAAAACCTTTTGAGAGACCAATATATCATCAAAGAAATTTCAGCTCCAGAAGGTTATGACTTGGCAGCGGATACTGTTGTTGAAGCTAGTGAATTTCAGTCAAAAGATAAACCAGTCGACAAAACCATTGTAGACCAAAAGACAACCACTACAACTACAACGACGACAACAACTGCAGAGCCAACTACAACGACGACAACAACTGCAGAACCAACGACAACTACAACAACAACTGCAGAGCCAACTACAACGACGACGACTACTGCAGAGCCAACAACAACAACGACAACGACGACTACTGCAGAGCCGACAACAACGACAACGACAACTGTAGAACCAACTGCCACCACAACGACAACTCCAGAGAAACCGGTGACTCCAGGAAATGAAGGATCAACTACGACGACCACGACTGGAAAACCAGGACCAAAAGGCGGAAACAATGGAGGAGGGCGTAAAGCGCTTCTTCCTAATACAGGTGAAGTTGCAGCAACTGGATTTGTATTCTCAGGAGCCTTTGTGTTAGCAGGTGCAGTCGTATTGAAACGAAAATTGTCTATTAAATAAACAATGAGTTTCTATATAAGGGGAGAGCATGAGCTCTCTCTTTTTTGGGAATGTATTATGGAGAAAAGGGATGAAATTATCAATCTTAATAACCCTCTTGAATGAGGAGCTGGTACTTCCTCAAACCCATCGTGAAATTTCTAATCAGCTTGAGCAAATGTTAGGGAAAGAGCTCTCTGATTATGAAATCCTCTACATCGATGATGGAAGTAGTGACAAGACCTTTGAGTTAATTGAAGAATTTGCAAGAGAAAACGACCGCATCAAATATATCCGTTTCAGTCGAAATTTTGGACGAGAGAGTGGTATCTTGGCTGGTTTTAAATATGCCAGTGGGGATGCGGTGATGGTCATGGACGGGGATCTCCAGCATCCACCATACTTGATTCCCTTATTCTTAGAAGCTTATAATGAGGGCTATGATATTGTTAGTGGCCAACGAACTCGTGAAGGAGAATCTTTTGTAGGAAGTTCCTTTGCACGTTTGTTTTACTTCTTGTCAAATCGTTCCATGGATGTGCATCTAACAGATGGAAAATCTGAATTAAGACTGCTTAGCCGAAAAGCCATGGAAGCCTTTGTGTCAATGCCAGAGTACAATCGCTTTAATAAAGGTTTGTATGAATGGATTGGTTTTAAAGAGAAAGTAATTCCTTATAAGAATGAAACCCGTAAGGCTGGAAAGAGCAAGTTTGGTTTTAAGAAATCTTTGAATTATGCGATTCAAGGAATTATTTCTTTTAATGACCGTCCTCTCCGTGTTTGTATTCAATTCGGTTTCATCTGTTTAGGGCTGGCTCTTTTATATCTAGTTTTTGAGTTGATGAAATATATCTTCGCTGCTGGGAATTATGTGAGTGGTTATTTCACAACGATTGCGGCTATTATATTATTTAGCGGAGTGCAACTCATCTTCATCGGAATTCTTGGAGAGTATATTGGCAAGATCTATTACGAAGTGAAGCGTCGTCCTCATTTCATCATTGAAGAGACCAATATCGAACAAGCGAAGAAAAATCATATCGGCTAAAGAAGATAGGAGAAAACATGTTAATCTGGTTCATGCGTTGGCAAGAGTTTTGGAAAAAACATCCAAAGAAAGTTCTCTATGCTGCAAGTGCCCTGCTCCCAATGACCATCATGCTCATTGTGTGGGCTTTTATAGGGATGTATCCTTTTGGAAGCAAGAGTCTGATGGCTGTTGACTTTGGACAGCAATATATCAGTTTCTTTGGCTTATTAAAAAATGCCATCTTGACGGGGGATCTATCTAGTTTGAGTTATTCTTTCACCAAGTCTCTTGGTGGAGATATGATCGGTGTGCTCGGCTACTATTTAATGAGTCCCTTCAACATCATCTATATTCTAGCTCCCCTCAAATATTTTGGAGCAGCAGTATTTTTAACCATTTGGCTCCGCTACGGGGCAATCGGTCTATCCTTTGCTTTCCTTTTAATCAAGCGCTACAAAGGATTAGAATCTAGAAAATGGTTGGTTCCATTATTCTCGACAGCCTATGCCTTGTCAGGAATGTTGGTTTCTTATCAGATGAACGTCATCTTCTATGATGCCATGATCATGCTTCCTATTGTGATTGTGTATTTGGAAGAATTATTAGATGGGAAATCTCCTTATCGCTATGCTTTTGCTCTGGGATTGACGGTCTTACTTCAGTTTTACATGGGCTATATGATCTCCATTTTCATCGCTCTGTATGCCTGCTACTATGTATCACCAAGATTGCTGATTGAGGGAGATCTAAAGGCAAAGATTAAAAACTTTAGTATCCCTTTGCTGCAAGCAGTGATCTATTCGATTATTGGGATTGCGACAGCCTCAGTCTTGCTCTTGCCAGTATTTTTCAACCTGATTGAAAGTAAGGGGCAAGTTGGCGGAGGCATGACCTTCTCATTTGCCTTCCAAATTAACCCTTTAGATATTCTTTCTAAGTTGGTTGTTGGTGGCTTTGATACAACCTCAGGCTGGTCAGCGGGTCCCAACCTTCCCAATATTTATATTGGAGCGCTCGGCTTTCTTGGTTTTATCTTTTATTTCCTATCGCAAAAAGTTGGAAAAGCCAAAAAATGGGCTGCAGGGATTGTTACCCTCATTTTCCTGATTTCCTTTGTCAATGAATTTGTCAGTAAGATATGGCATATGGGACAAAACCCAGCCGGTTTCTTCTTCCGTTTTTCTTGGCTGTTTTCATTCTTTATGCTAGTCCTAGCTTATCAAGCGATGAAGCAGAAGATCGTTATTTCCAAACGAACCAACTGCATCATTGGCTTGGGCTTGCTCTTGTCGGTAGTCTATCTCTATTTCCATCAGTATAGTTTTATCTCAAAGACTCAACCGCAAGCGATCAGCCGTTTCCTCTCTAAGTTCTCTATTCTAAGTGTTCTGGGAATAGCAGCGGTGACCTGCTTCATCTTCTATGCGTATTGGGAAAAATCTCAGAAGAGCCAATTGGAAAAAATGATTCGAATGGCTCTAGCAGCGGTCATCTTAGTGTTGGCTGCAGTCTTGTTAAAGACAGGCTATCTCTTGTCGCAAGTGGGGATTACAGCGATGCTCTACTTGAGCATTCTCTTTATCCTAAACTTTAAGATCTCACGTTTATCCATGATTGTCGTATCAGTGCTCACAATCTTCGAGTTTGGCTATAATGCCTATTTGTCCCAAGTAACATTTGGGTATGATGATGTGCACAAGTTTGCAGATGCGACCGTTTCGGTCAAGCGTGTGACAGACAATATCCAAGAAAATGCAGATCAAAAATTCTATCGGATTGCCACGGATTTTGCCTATTCCAGAACAGTTCCTTCCTTGGTGTCCTATCCGGGTCTAAGTACCTTTAGTTCAAGTTTGGAACGTAGCACCATGGATCACTTTGCTTTCATGGGAGATCTTGGCGTTAATGCGGCGACCCAATATTCAAATGGGACACCTTTGACAGATGCTTTATATGGTGTTCGTTACTTTATGAGTGCCAAGGATTTTGATCCCAAAGAGATTGAAGCCAATCCGGATAAGATGTACTTTTATCGATTTACAGACCGCTTTGATCTGCATCGCTATTTCACTGACAAGGTCTATGAGGACAAGCGTTATGTCGTCTATAAGAATCCAAATTCCTTCCCACTTGCATACGGGACTAACAGCCTGGTAAGAAATATTCAATTTGGTGCCAATAATGCCTTTGCTAACCAGAATATCATTTTGAACTCCATGGAGGGGCATCAAAAGGCCAATAATGATACCGTTGAGTACTTTAAACCCTTGGCGTTCAGCTCGATCGAGACAGAAAATGTGATCGAAGAAAAGGTTAATAAGGAAACGGGAGAAGCCATCTATAAGAGAGCGGATTCGTCAAAAGATGCCATTATTCGTTATAAGGTCACTCCACGTACCAATTACACCTATTATTTCTTTACTCCTGTATCTTTGATCCAAAACCAAGATTACTCGGTTTTACTCAATAATAAATGGTTGCTCAATGCTAAAATTTTCACGCAAAGACAAATTTGGCAGTTGACAGATCAAACTGAAAACCAAGAAACCGTTATTGAATTTAGATTTAGAACAGATCACATCGATATGAGCAATGCAGGTGTTTATCGCGCCGACGTTGATCAGATTCAACAGGTATTAGAAAACCGGAAGAAACAAGGTTTACAAGTAACCAAGTTTTCAAATACCCATATTGTGGGTGATGTGTCTATCACAGATGATAGTAACTATATGATGACTTCCATTCCATACAGCGATGGCTGGAAAGTGAAAGTGGATGGGAAGTTTGTCAAAACCGAAAAAGCATGGAATGCATTCTTATCCTTCCCAATCTCAAAGGGAAATCATAAGGTTGAATTCGTCTTTAGACAAAAAGGCGTGATCCTGGGTGCCTTGCTATCTATTGTTTCCGTTGCTTATCTCGTCATTCAGATGAGAAGAAGCAGAAGTAATGAAGGACAATAAGGTGTGAGAGTATCAAAAACTGTGATCAACACAAAAAAGGATCGCATCCAATGGGATGCGATCCTTTTTTATATGATCCGCAATGCAAACGATTAGTTATTAGAAATCTTGCGTTTCAAGATGACGGCTCCTGATAGGATAGCAACACCGATCAAGATGACACCAGTAGCGACTGCTTCACCTGTTTTTGGCAGGAATGTCTTGCGACCTCCGTTTGAAGTTGTGGTGCCAGAATCATCTGGGTTACCAGGTTTGGTCGTATTCGTTGTTGGCCCTTCTGGAGTTGTTGTCGTAGTGGTCGTTGGAGTCGGCACTGGTTTTTCAGACGTGGTTGTAGTCGTCGTTGTAGTTGTTGTCGTAGTC
>ERZ857693.3808-NODE-3808-length-11825-cov-3.966440_pt1 | contig 11825 bp, 19 predicted proteins | sample MGYA00519765_ERZ857693 | MGnify/ENA primary metagenome ERZ857693 (study PRJEB31778, sample SAMEA3449354) | human gut metagenome | biome: human gut; feature: human-associated habitat; material: faeces | place: United Kingdom | collected 2010/2012 ... | reverse complement strand
TCCGGCGATGCATGGGTTTCCGGCGATGCATGGGTTTCCGGCGATGCATGGGTTTCCGGCGATGCATGGGTTTCCGGCGATGCATGGGTTTACGGCAATGCAGATTATATCTGTTTCAAAGGATTTGGCAGCAAGAACAGAAATACAACCATGTTCAGAACCAAAAACGGAGATGTTTATGTGTGCTGCGGTTGTTTCACTGGCAGTCTGAAAAAATTTACGGAGAAGGTAAAAGAAACGCACGGCAACGGCAAATGCGCAAAAGAGTATCTGGCATGCGTAGAAGCTGCGAAAATTCATTTTGAGATTGGAGAAGAAAATGATAAGTGAGTTTACAAGAACCGCCGTGCCGCAGCTGGTCGGTCATGAACTGGAGTTCAGCAAGTCACAGCATGAGGAAAACTTCCACAGCCTGCACGAAGCAGAAAGCGTGATCCGCGAGGAGCTGGAAGAACTGGAAGAGCAAGCGGAAGTCTGCAGAAAGCTTTTTGAGGACTTACATAGCGACACCAGACAGGACGATAAAGCTGGTGCAGTCATAAACGCAAAGTATCTGGAAGGCTCCGCGGTGTATGCAGCGTATGAAGCAATCCAACTGGCTGCGATGTGCCTAAAGCTGGTGGAAATGAGCGATGAAACATGAAGCGGGATAAATTTATTACATACTGCAAGAATTATCTTGCACCAAAAAAGATTGTTGACGAGTATTTCCAAGAAGAAGCGGAGCCCAAAGAAGATTATACGTCTGAAGATGCTGACAAAGTGTACAAGAAGTACATAGCCTATTTGACCACATTCAAGGAAGCTAGAAGCAATCCGCATTGTACAAAGCCTGCTGGCGGTGGAAGATGCACGTCTATCGCGTATCGTTGGCACAACTGGGATGATGATGCGTGGGGATGAGAAAGGAGTGGAAGAGAATGGAAAAGAAAGTTGATTTGAAGTACTGCCCGTTTTGCGGTGGCAGAGCAGTGGAAGTGTCGGCAGAAGGCAAGTATTTTTTTGAGTGCACCATTTGCGAATCCAGAGGGCAAAAAGCAAGAACGCTGGAAGATGCGAAAAAACTGTGGAACGACCGCGTTAAACCACCAGACTACCACAAGAACAGCCAGTGGAACAAGTACGGAGAAAAATTTTTTTGTGCGAAATGCGGGTGCCGTCAAGAGAAGAAAACCAAATTCTGTGCGTACTGCGGTGCGAAAATGAAAGACTGCAAAACATATGCGGATTATTTCGACGAGAATTTCCCGAAAGATAAATTCCCAAACGCTGACCGCAGCTGCATATGCCGGAGAAGCTTGTTTGGAGGCTATTCGGAAGAAACGCTGTGCGAAAAAGGTGGTTTCGACTGCCGCGAGTGCTGGGAGGAAGTTATGGAGGCACAGCCATGACAAAACTCAACACAACACAGATACTGCCGATCGCCATTATCTTGCTGGACATTGGTGCGGCGGCGGTGTGTCTGTGGCATAAGGACTACAGACGAACGGTGTACTGGATAGCCGCGGCGGTGTTAAATTTGACGGTGACGTTTTAATGGGGGGCAAAGGCATGATAATCTCAAACTACATCAAGATGCGGTGCACTCTTTGCGGCAAGGAGCACAAAATCAAACGGCGGCTGTTTTGCTATCATGCCGCAGATCAAATCTTTGAGGTGTCGCAGATGTGGCACGTATGGCGTAAGCACCGGACTTATATCGACAGCAAGATAAAGTTTATAATTCGATTGGTTATGGAGCTGTTGCTGTATGTGGTGCTGCAAATTTTGGACATTGTAACCGGTGCTTTATGGCTGGTTTTAACGCCGCTTGACAAACTCTATGAAATTTTACGGTTACGGTGAGGGAGTGGAGAAATGAATGCAAAGAAAGACCGTTACGCCGTCCGCATCTCCGAAGCGTCATACGCTGAGATGCAGCAGGAAGCCCTACAAGACGGTGTAAAAGAAGGGGTGGCAGTTATGCTTGTTACTCTTGAAAAGCTGTTAGGGTGGCGTAGAACGCGTCTGACAAGGATATTTGATGCTATGCAGGAAATTCTGCTGATGCCGGCGATGTTTGGAAAAGACGTTACAGCAGAAGATGCGATAAGACACTTGCGGAAAGAGTACGGAATCGATGTGGACAAGCTGAAAATCAACGTGGACATCAACTACACAGACGGAGGTGACCAAAAATGAAGTCCAAGTACGACATAGATGGATTTCGAGATTATTTGACAGAAGAAGAACTGTCTGAAAACACGATTGAAGTGTATGTTTACGGTGTTAAGAAATACGCAGGAATGTTCGATGAAATTACAAAATCCAACTTAATCGCATTCAAAAAATATTTAATTCAAAATTTCAAGCCACAAACTGTCAACATGCGTATCACTGCGATTCTGACCTATTGCAAGTATATCGGGATGCCGATGAAATTAAAGCAAGTCAAAGTTCCAAAAAAGACACATATTGACAATATCATTTCAATGGAGCAGTTTAAATATCTTCTGCAATGCTTAAAAGAAGACGGTAACGAGAGATGGTACGCATATATCTTACTCTTGGGAAAAACTGGCATGCGAATTTCGGAGGCACTCCGTGTGAAAAAATCAGACATATTAAACGGCAGCGTTGAAATGTACACAAAAGCACATGTCAGGACGATCTATTTTCCAGATTCATTGGTGCAAGACATTATGCCGTATCTAAACACGATAAGCGATGATTCTTATGTAATGCTGAATAGTCGCGGCGGACAGATGGCAAAAAAGAGCGTTGACACGATGCTAAAAAAGTTTTCTGAGAAATACAATATTCCCAAAGAGGTAATGCATGCACATGCATTCCGCCATTTTTTTGCAATTGAATTTTTGAAGCGTAACAGCAATATTGCATTGCTTGCAGATGTTTTGGGGCATGGGAGTGTGAATGTAACGCAGCTGTATCTCCGTCAATCTCAGCAGCAGCAGAAAGAATCGATCGATGAGGCGGTGAACTGGTGAAAAAGAAAATCATAAAATGCATTCAGCAGCTGGCTGGAAGATACTCCCCGACCTCTGTGTTCTTTGACTGGGTGCAGTGTATGGCACTTGGGATCAGCAACACGTGCCACATCATGCACGGTAAGACGTGGCAGCAGAGAGAAGATCTCTACAACGCCACGATGAGCAAGTATGACAAAGAAGAAAGGTCAAAATTGGCTGAGATGTTCGGTATGCTTGTTATGGCACTGGAAGAAGGTCTAGGCGATACGCTCGGAGAGATATACATGGGCAGCATCGGCGGAGATGCTGGAAAAGGGCAGTTTTTTACGCCGTACAGTTTGAGCCTTGCCTGTGCAAGCCTTACACTCCCAAAAGAGAACGATGGCGGTAAAATTACTGTCAATGAGCCGACATGCGGAAGCGGTGGTATGATTATCGCAGCGGCACAGATACTGGAAGGGCGTGGCGAGAACTACCAGAGAAAGCTTGATGTTGTTTGTCAAGACCTCGACTGGACAGCTGTGTATATGTGCTACGTGCAGCTTAGCCTTTTTGGAATCCGTGCGGCAGTTGCGCAAGGGAACACACTGTCCGAACCGTATATAGACAGCTATCCGGCTGAACGCGTGTTTTATACACCGGCAAAAATGGGGCTGTTGTTGTGAGGTGGTGATGAAAAATGTATGTTGAAATTCCCAAAGTTTTAACAGAAGATTCTGTGATTCGAGAGTTTGGAGCATTGGATACAGCAGAGGCAGAAAGTGCAAAAATCACGGGAGATCGTAACGCTCGCGAGCGTTAAAATTTTGTGAGTTAATGCTCACCGAGCGTAAACCGATCGTAAAACGAGCGAAAGAAAGGAAGATGACACATGACCACAGAAACCCTAAAGCAGTGCCGCAAAGCTGCGGTCGATGTCAGAAAAGCAAAAAAACGCTTACTGGAGCATAAAGCATCTGCCGGAAGCATCAGCGGCATGAGGTATGGTGATGCACCTCGCGGACGCGGAGAACCGCTTGCACCGCAGGAAGCGTACATGGAAAAACTGGAGCAGTTGCAGGAAGAACTGGAAAAATGTGAATGCATTTGGGAGCCGCTTGAAAGAGAAATTGTAAAAGCGACAAAAAATTTACCGGTCATTACACGGCGATTGATTGTTGGGTACTATGCGTTTGCAGGCTCATGGGAAGAAGTGAACGAGAGATGTGGTGTGAGTAGAAAGCAATCGCAGTATAAAGTGCGGAAAGCTTTTGAAAAAATTTTGGAAAAAGCTTGACTTTCGGCATCGTTTGTGCTATAATTGGTAATATAAAATATTGTGCCTGACGGTGTAACGCCGTCGGGCATTTTTTATACCTAGGTGAGAAAATGGTACATATTGTAAAACAGAAAAAGAAAAGCATAAAATTTAATGTTGTGAGGGAATCACGGCTGATCGAAAACTTAATTGAAAAGCTGCCAGATGATGATACGGTGTACAAAATTGTTTCGTTTGGCGGCTTTTCTTCTATCGGTTTCGTAAACTACATCGCGGCACAGACCAAAATTAGAAAAATGGAAGTGTCCACGCTCAGAGTTGGGAAAAAGCATTTGAAAGTGCTTGACGTTTTGCATAAAAAAGGCAAGCTTGACTACGTGCATTTCCTTGTAGGCTCTATCATGTCAAACGATAGCAAGGTGGGGCAGAAGTACGGATATTTCGACAGCCTGCAAACTGTGTGCGATGCGAACAACTGGGATGTGACAGTATACACCAATCACAGCAAGGTGCTTTTGTTTGACACTGAACTTGGGAAATTTGTTATCGAAACATCTTCGAACTTGAACGAAAATCCCAAAATGGAGCAGTTTAGCTTTGAAAAAAACGAGGAACTGTACGATATGTATCATGATATTTTTGACGAGGTGCGGCACATGAGGTGAGAAAATGAATCCGAGAAAGATGCGATTTGCGGAGTATTATAGAGCCAGTTCCAATGGCACGGAATCAGCGATCAAGGCTGGATATAGCAAAAAGACTGCGTACAGTCAAGCCAACAGGCTGTTGAAAGATGTTGAAGTGCAAAACTACATCAAGGAATTGGAATCGGAAGAAAAAGACAAACGCATCTTGGACGCACGAGATCGGAAAGTGATCTTGTCAGACATCGCACGGGACGACATCAACGACCCGCAGTGCCGCATAAAGGCAATCGACACGCTGAACAAAATGACAGGTGAGTATATGACGAAGCAGCAAAACGACAGTGGTGAAAAGGAACTGCCGAAGCTGCTGGAAGCGTTGGAGGATAGCAATGACATTTGAGAAGCTTTCCAAAAAGCAGAAAACGGTGTTCCGGTGGGCGTATCGTCCGGAAGCTTACGCCTTGATCTGTGACGGCTCTGTCCGATCAGGCAAGACTGCGGCAATGGCGTGTGGCTTTATCCACTGGGCGATGTCACAGTTTGACGGAGAACGGTTTGCAATCTGCGGGAACACCGTAAAATCTGCTGAGCGAAACATCATCATGGAGATCATGCAGATGGTTGACATCACGCACTACTACGACGTGTCGTATGTGGGCGGGGATTCTCACCTGATGACAGTTTCCGGCTGTGGAAAAAGCAACCGGTTTTACGTTTTCGGTGGAAAAGACGAAGGCTCTTACAAGCTTGTGCAGGGTATGACACTGGCGGGGGTGCTTTTTGATGAAGTGGCACTTATGCCAGAAAGTTTCGTAAATCAAGCGATTGCTCGTACCTTGTCTGTGGACGGTACGCGGCTGTGGTTTAACTGCAATCCAGACAGCCCAGAGCACTGGTTTTACAAAGATTGGATACAAAAAGCGGACAGCGGCGAAAGAAGCGATGTGGTGCATCTGCACTTTACGATGTGGGACAATCCAATCATGACCGCGGAAAAAATCCACCGTGCAGAAGGTATGTATGCAGGCGTGTTTTACGACAGATACATTCAAGGGCAATGGGTGGTCGCAGAAGGAACCGTATACACCATGTTTGACAAGCAGCAGCATATCGTACCGGATACGGTCGAACTGCTTCCAGGCGGGGATTACTTTATCTCTTGTGACTACGGCACTCTGAACCCGACAAGTGCGGGCTTGTGGTATCTGGATACTACCGGACACGCCACACGACTGCGGGAGTACTACTACAGCGGACGTGACGGAACTCCGCGAACCGATGAGGAGCACTACAAAGCGTTGGAGCAGCTGGCAGGAAAGCATATCGACGAAATACGTGCGGTCATCGTTGACCCGTCAGCAGCATCGTTTATCGCTTGTATCAGACGGCACGGAAGAATGCGAGTGAAGCAGGCAGACAACAGCGTTTTGGACGGGATACGGGACACATCAGTTCTTCTGCAAAGCGGGTACTTGCATTTTTGTAGCTGCTGTGCAGACACGATTCGAGAATTCGGACTGTACCGCTGGAACGAAAAGCAATCCCATGATGTGGTGCTGAAAGAAAATGACCACGCCATGGACGACATGCGATATTTTGTTCGGACAGCGATGCGGCGAACGATTCGACAGGTAAGAGGTGAGGAAAAACGATAAACATTTTTCAAATTCTTGGAAACTGGCTGTTTCGGAACAGACCAAACGCGGAGCAGCCGGTGTCTACTCGTATGCAGACTGCACTGGAAAAGTGGCAAACGATCTATGAAATCGGCGACGACTGCGGAGCCTTGGGCTTGCCTGCCGGCATCGCATCGGAGTTTGCACGGCTGATGCTGGCAGAATCCGACATACACACCGAAGAAAGAAACGGCAGAGCGGAGTTTCTCGGAAAGCAGATAGATAGCTTTCTGGCAAAGTTTTCCGAAAAAGCAGAAGTGGCGTGTGCACTTGGAAGCATGGCATTTAAGCCGTATGTGTCTGGTGGGGAAATACTGGTAGATATGGTGCGGGCAGACAGGTATGTCCCAACTGCTTTTGATGCCAACGGCGATGTTACCGCGGCGGTTTTTATGGCACGTAAGACTGTCGGAAAAGTGTACTACACGCGGCTGGAGTTCCACAGCTGGGACGCTGCGACCAAGCGCTATACTGTGGAAAACCAAGCGTACCGGTCGATCGGCGTGGATTCCCTTGGTGTATCTTGCGACTTGTCAGACGTGGAAGGCTGGGAGCAGCTGCAACCGCATCAGGAAATCGAAAATGTATCTGCTCCGCTTTTTGCAGTGTTTCGCGTACCGGCTTCTAACCGAGTGGACATGGATTCGGCGGTTGGTGTGTCGGTATATGCCAACGCTGTGGATTTGATACAGCAGGCGGACGAGCAGTGGCGAAAAATCACATGGGAGTATGATGCATCTGAAATGGCAGTCGATGCGTCAGTAGACCTTTTCGATTTTTCAGCAGCGGACAAAAAAGCAGAAAAACGGCTGACACTTCCCAAAGGCAAGAAGCGGCTGTTCCGTAAGTATGACTTTGGGGAAAATGCCGACATCACAAAAATGATGCAGGTGTACGCTCCTGCAATCCGCGACACATCGCTTTTTAATGGGCTGAATCACATCTTGCAGCGGATTGAATTCAATGTCGGTCTGGCATACGGGACGATCTCTGAACCGCAGGACGTGGAAAAGACCGCAGAGGAGATACGCACTTCTAAGCAACGCAGCTATGTGCACGTGTCCGCTATGCAGAGGGCGTTAGAACACGCTCTGCGGCAGCTGGTGTACGCTATGGACGTGTATGCGACGCTGTACCATATGGCACCACAAGGGGCGTGTACACTGGCTTGCAACTGGGGTGATAGTGTTCTGGAAGATACGGACAAAGAGTTCCAGCGGCGGTTGCAGATGTGCAATGCAAAGCTGTTGAAGCCTGAGTATCTGATCTCATACGCTATGGGCTGCACTGTAGAAGATGCAGCAGAGTACATACCAGAACAGACAGATGACGGCGGGCTGTTCGGCGGCGGTGGATTCTGATGCGTAACTATGAGCCAGATGCAGATCGCGTTGTGGCACTGTATCAGATGCTGGAAGACGACATCATCACGGCTATGATACGGCGTATGATGCGTATGGGGAAAGTATCTGGTGCGACAAAGTATCAGGCAGAAATCTTGCAGCAAGCTGGCTTGCTTTATGAAGACATTGTGCAGATCATCGCAAGCAGGACAGATGCCTGCTCCGCAGCCGTGAAAGCGTTGTTTGAAGATGCGGGAGTGGAAACCGTCAGTATTGAAAGTGATATACACGAAACCGCAGAACAGCCGCCGGTCAATATCCGGCAAAGTAACCCTATGCGACGGGTGCTTGAAGCAGGCTATCGCAAGACGCAGAAAACACTGCGAAATCTCGTGAGTACTACGGCAAGCACCACACAGCAGGCGTTCTATGATGCTTGTGACCGGTCTTATATGCAAGTATCCTCTGGGGCGTTCAGCTATCAAGAAGCGATACAGACAGCTGTACGCAGCCTTGCAGACACTGGTGCATATGTGACGTATCCCACCGGACACCGCGACCGCATAGACGTGGCGGTGCGACGCTGTACGTTGACAGGCGTAGGGCAGACTTCTGTAGCAGTGTCTAAGACGTATGCAGAAGAATCGGGCTGTCACCTTATGGAACTGACAGCACACAGCGGTGCCAGACCGGAGCATGCAAGGTGGCAAGGGCAGCTTGTCACGCTGACTGGTGAAGACGCAGGAAAGACCATAGACGGGCTGCATGTGTACACGCTGCACGAAATCGGCTACGGCTCAGGCGACGGATTCAAGGGTTGGAACTGCCGCCACGACTGGCATGCGTACTACAAAGGCGTTTCCAGACCGAATTATACGCAGGAGCAGATCAAAAAGCTGAACGAAAGAAATGTCCCGTACAACGGCAAGAAATACACGGAGTATGAGGTAAGCCAAATGCAGCGTGCCGGTGAACGTGATGTGCGGGCGTTGAAACGGCGTACACTGGCGGCACAGACCGCTGTGGAAAACGCTCCGAACGACGAAGTGAAAGCCGCGTTGCAAGAAGACTATGAAGCAAACGCGGTAAAGCTGAAAGAAGCCGAAAAGCAGCTGAGAATGTTTTGTAATCAAACTGGACGGCGGAGGGATACGTTTCGAGAGCAAGTTGACGGATTCGGGCGGAGTGCATCGCAGAAAGCTGTCCATGCAGCGAAACGGCAGAAGCAGCAGAAACAGCAGAAACAGCAAGCGAGCACGGCGGCTGCCGGAACGTCCGGACACGCTGTGGAAGTCGCGCCGCCCGAACCCAAAACGAACGGTGGAAAAGGAAAACTGTATAAAGACGAAAGGATGTAGTATATGCTGGAAAACACGAGCATGACATTTGGCGAAGCACTTGAAGCGATGAAAGCTGGAAAGAAGGTTTCAAGAGCCGGTTGGAACGGCAAGGGGATGTACTTGTACCTTGCTGACGGGAAGCTGCTGACGCATGAAATCGGTGACGGAAGCTATCCTTTTACAGACAGCATTGTCATGAAAACCGCGGATAACCGGTACTGCATCGGCTGGCTGGCTAGTCAGACCGATATGCTGGCTGAAGACTGGCGTATAGTAGAGTAACCACTGCCCCGACCACGGGCAAAAACTGGCGGAGGGTTGGAAAGTAGAAACACGAAAGCCAGCGGGTAGGCGTTTCTATATCGAAAAATAAGCATCGGGAAACCGATGCTATTTTTATATCATTTTTCAGAAAGGGATGAAAAAACATGGAAGACGAAACCAAAAACGAGCCGGCACAGCAGCAGGAGCAGACACCTGAGCCGCAGGCAAAAACCTACAGCGAAGCGGACTACAACGCTCTGCAGGCGAAGCTGGACGCTGTTACGGGGCAGCTGAACGACGCAAACAGTAAAATCCAGTCGTATGCCGATATGGACATCGACGGCATCAAGCAGTCTGCTGCCGACTGGCAGAAGAAGTACGAGGCTGCACAAGATCAGATGCAGCAGCTGGAGTACAGCACCAAACTGGACAAGTTTGTGGCACAGCATGGCTGCAAGAATCCGATCTATGCAGATTATCTGAAACGCCAGATCGAAAGCAAGCAGCTGAAATTTGACGGCGACACGCTGCTTGGCGGTGAAGATGTGGTAAATGCACTGAAAAAAAGCTACCCTGACGCATTTTCCACAGAAGATGAAAAGCCGCCGATTTTTGTGGATTCCGCAACCGGCAGCACAAACAAGGACGTAACGGACGAAATGGTCCGCCGTGTCATGGGCTTAAAGTGAGAAAGGAGTAAGATATGGCAAACAATCTCACACTGATCAAAAAGTATATCGCACTGCTGGACGAGGTGTACAAGAGTGCTACACTGACAGCAGATCTGGAATCTGATTCCAGCACTGTACGGCAGGGCAGCAATGCTCGGACGATTTTGATCCCCAAGATGAGCATGGACGGTCTTGGGGACTATAGCCGCAAGGACGGCTACGTGTCCGGTGACGTAGATCTGGAATGGGTTGAAAAAACGTTTAACTATGACCGCGGCAGACGGTTCAGCGTGGACGCTATGGACAACGAGGAAACCGCAGCACTTTCTTTCGGAAAGCTTGCTTCCGAGTTTATCCGCACCAAGGTCGCGCCGGAAATGGACGCATGGCGTTTTGCTGCATATGCAAAGGCAGCTGGTACCAACAAGAGCGAGGACCTTGCGGACGGTGCGGCAGTTTGTGCTGCGATTACCGCTGCAAACATCGCTATGGACGAGGCGGAAGTGCCGCAGGAAAGCCGCCTGCTGTACATCACACCGACTATGTACAACGCGATTCAGGCACTGGACACTTACAAGTCCAAGGCAATGCTGGCGGACTTTGCGAAGACAATCCGCGTGCCGCAGTCGCGTTTTTACAGTGCCATTGACCTGCTCTCCGGCGTAGATAAGACAGGTTCTTCCGGTGCTGATGAGAGTGCCGGCGGATATAAGGCAGCAACCGCAGGCAAGAAGCTGAACTTCATGATCGTGCAGAAGAATTCTCCGATCCAGTTCACCAAGCACACTGTGAACAAAGTCATCACACCGGAGCAGAACCAGCACTCTGATGCGTGGCTGTACTTCTACCGTGCTTACGGCATCACAGAGGTGTACGACAACAAAAAGTTTGGCATCTACGCGTCGGTATCTAAGACCTGATCTGGAGGTGAGCCGCATGCGTACAGTAGGCTTGGTGCTTCCGGAAAAGCCTGAAAAAGCTGCAAAGAAGCCTGCACCGAAGCGGGAAAAGGACACGGCGACAAAAAAGGAGAAGTGAGTATGCCTTATGCAGATCACACGTACTATACGCAGTCCTACCGCGGGCAGCGTATCAAAGAAGAAGAAACGTTTTTGATGTATGCAGAGCGTGCATCGGAGTACATGGACATGGTGACGTTTGACCGCCTTTCTGGTGGCGTGCCGGAGGAGTTTTCGGAAAAAGTGAAAAAATGCTGCTGTGCAATCGCCGAAGCGTTGGCAGACTATGCTGACTACGGCGGCAGCAGCACACCAAACGGCTCCGGAAAATCCGGAAAAGCTTCCGAAACAATCGGTAAGTACAGTGTCAGCTATACCACAGTTGCACAGGCCATTTCAGGCTTGCTGTACGGCACATCTTCCGGCTTGCAAGACTATCTCCGGAGCATCTGTATCCGCTATCTGGGGAGCACAGGGCTGATGTACAGGGGGGTGTGACAATGTTTGTTAATAAAATCGGTTGTACAGTCTACGAAAAGACTGTCAAAAACCGCATGGAAGCGTATGTGCCGCACTTTATACCAGCTGTGTACTGGGAAGACACCGTGGCACAGGTGCAGACTGGCACGTCCATGAAGCAGCAAGACCAAATCTGGTGCTGTATCCCAGCATCATCACTGTCTGACTACCTGCCACAG
>ERZ857693.3802-NODE-3802-length-11838-cov-3.201562_pt1 | contig 11838 bp, 10 predicted proteins | sample MGYA00519765_ERZ857693 | MGnify/ENA primary metagenome ERZ857693 (study PRJEB31778, sample SAMEA3449354) | human gut metagenome | biome: human gut; feature: human-associated habitat; material: faeces | place: United Kingdom | collected 2010/2012 ... | reverse complement strand
CCGCCGCCGCCTGTAAAAACAGGAATGTCTTTCATGCGATCCCTCCTTGGGAAGTATATCATATCTCAGGTGCAGGCCGCAAGCGGCCTGCGCCGGCTGAAAGGAGAACAAGTATGAGCTATAGCCAAGTTTGCCTTCGCCGCGGCGAGGAGCGCGACCTCGCGCGGCTGAACATCAATCTGCGCTGCGGTGCGCGCGTCATTCTGGTTCTGCACAAGTTCCGCGCGACGGATTTTGAATCGCTCTTTCAGGGCGTGCGCGCGGTGCATTGGGAGGACTGGATCCCCCGCGAGGGGGAGTTCCCCGTCGTGGGCTATTCCATCAACTCGACGCTCCACTCCGTGCCTGCCTGTCAGTCGATCGTCAAAAAGGCGGTCGTCGACCGCCTGAGCGCGGCCTACGGCATCGCGCAGTTCCCCGAAACGGGGCGGCGCTATCAGGTGCGCTTTTCCATCATGAAGGATCATGTGGAGCTGTTTCTGGACACGTCCGGCGTGAGCCTGCACAAGCGCGGCTACCGCCGCGAGGCCAATCTTGCGCCGCTGCACGAGACGATGGCGGCCGCCATGGTCAATCTCGCGCGCTATCGCGGGCGGGACTTCTTCTGGGACCCGTTCTGCGGCTCGGGCACGATCTGCATCGAAGCGGCGATGATCGCGCTGAACCGCGCGCCGGGTCTGAACCGGTCGTTCATGGCGCAGAAGTGGGCCTGCGTCCCGGAGACGGTCTGGCAGCAGGCCAGGACCGAGGCGCTCGACCGTGAGTACAGGGGCGAGTACCGCATTCTCGGCTCCGACATTGACCCGGCTTCTCTGGAGATCGCGCAGCAGAACGCGCGCAAGGCGGGCGTCGGCAAGCTGATCGAGTTCCGCGAGGCGGACGCGACGAAGATGAGTCTGCCCGCAGATAAGGGCCTCATCGTCTGCAATCCGCCCTACGGCGAGCGTATGCTCGAGCAGCGCAGTGCCCAGCGGCTCTACAGCGCCTTCGGGCGGCACCTCAAATACGCTGACGGCTGGAAAAAATACATCATCTCCTCCGAACCGGAGTTCGAGCATTACTACGGCAAACAGGCCGTTAAGAAGCGCAAGCTCTACAACGGGCGCTTGCAGTGCAACGTGTATATGTACTATTAAGCGCCGCCTGTACTCATAAGACGAACAGAACAGGAGAAAGTTCCGCTATGAAGCATATTTTTATCGTCAATCCCGCAGCCGGGAAGTCTGACCGGACGGCAGAATACCGAAAAATGATCGAGGCCGCCTTTGCGCCGCGCGGGTTAAGCTATGAATTGCTCGTTTCTGGTGCACCCGGTGAGTGCCGGACGCTGGCGCGGCAGGCGGCGCAGTCCGGCGAAGAAGTGCGCCTGTACGCCTGCGGCGGCGACGGAACGCTCAACGAAGTTGTAAACGGCGTCGTCGGCTATGACAACGCCGCCGTGACGCATTTTCCCGGCGGCTCCGGCAACGACACAATCAAAATTTTTGACGATCCCGCCGCTTTCACCTCCATCGAGCGTCTGCTGGACGCGGAGGAGGCGCGCTTTGATCTCATCCGCTGCAACGATTCTTATGCGCTGAACGTTCTTTCCATCGGGTTTGACGCGCGGGTCGGCACGGATATCGCCCGCTTCAAGCGCCTGCCGCTCGTGAGCGGGAAGGGCGCGTACATCCTGTCCATTTTCTCCAATATGCTGCACGGCCTGACGGCGGATTACACCGTTACGCTGGACAGCGGCGAGGTGTTCTCGGGCCGGAAGACCATGATCTGCGTCTGCAATGGCCGGTGGTACGGCGGCGGTTTCAACCCCGTGCCGGAGGCCGAGCCGGACGATGGGCTGCTGGATGTGCTTGTGGTTGAAAAGGTCAATCTGCTGCAGGTTGCAACCGTCGTCGGTCACTACCAGAAGGGCCGCTACGCCGATTATCCGTCGCTGATCTATCACGCCCGCTGCCGCTCTCTGCGCATTGAATGTGTAAAAGAATCTGTTGTCAATATCGATGGCGAGGCTGCCTACACAACGGACGCAAAAATCGAACTCATTCCGCAGGCCATCCGCTTTTTCTACCCGAAGGGGCTGACCTATCACACGAAAAATTCACAGTCTGGTCATAAATTTGCCGAAATTACCCCTTGACTTTTTGGCGCATCTGATTATGATATAGATGTTAGCAGTCAGAGAGACTGAGTGCTAAAAAATCTTGTAAAACGCGCTGTATGAAACAGCGACTGGATACTGGAGGTAATTGTTATGAAGCTGACCCCGTTGGCAGACAACGTTCTGCTCAAGCACATGGAAGCTGAGGAAAAGACCGCGTCCGGCATCATCCTCTCCACCGCCAATAAAGAAAAATCCGTGATCGCGGAAGTCATTGCGGCAGGCCCGGGCACCGACGACGTCAAGGTTACGGTCAAGCCCGGCGACAAGGTCGTGACCGGCAAGTACGCGGGTCAGGAGCTGAAGCTCGACGGCGAAGATTACGTCATCGTCAAGATGGCCGACATTCTGGCAGTTGTAGAATAATTCGTGTTTGATTGAAAGGAAGCAATTCTTATGGCAAAGCAGATTGTTTATGGCGAAGAGGCCCGCAAGGCCCTGCTGTCCGGCATTGACCAGCTCGCCAATACTGTAAAAGTTACCCTTGGCCCGAAGGGCCGCAACGTCGTGCTCGGCAAGAAGTTCGGCTCTCCGCTGATCACCAACGACGGCGTGACCATCGCAAAGGACGTGGAGCTCGAGGACGCATTTGAGAACATGGGCGCGCAGCTCGTCCGCGAGGTCGCGACCAAGACGAACGATATCGCAGGCGACGGCACCACCACCGCGACCCTGCTGGCGCAGGCCATCGTCCACGAGGGTCTGAAGAACGTCTCCGCAGGCGCGAACCCGATGGTCATGCGCAAGGGCATGGAAAAGGCCGTTGAGACCGCCATCGACACCATCAAGGCAAACTCCGAGACGATCAAGGGCTCCGACGACATCGCAAGAGTCGGCGCCGTCTCCTCCGGCGACGAGTCCGTCGGCAAGCTGATCGCCGAGGCCATGGATAAGGTCGGCGCGTCCGGCGTGATCACCATCGAGGAATCCAAGACTGCCGAGACGGGCCTTGAGGTCGTCGAAGGTATGCAGTTCGACCGCGGCTATATCTCCCCCTACATGGTCACCGACACCGACAAGATGGAAGCCGTCATCGATGATCCGTATATCCTCATCACCGACAAGAAGATCTCCTCCATCCAGGAGATCCTGCCCCTGCTCGAGCAGATCGTCAAGACCGGCAAGAAGCTCGTCATCATCGCAGAGGACGTCGAGGGCGACGCGCTGGCCACCCTGCTGGTCAACCGTCTGCGCGGCAACTTCACCTGCGTGTGCGTCAAGGCTCCCGGTTTCGGCGACCGCCGCAAGGAAATGCTCAAGGATATCGCCATCCTGACGGGCGGCACGTATATCTCCTCCGAACTCAACATGAACCTGCCTGATACGCAGATCACCGATCTCGGCACGGCCCGCCAGATCAAGGTCACGAAGGACAACACCGTCATCGTCGACGGCGCAGGCGACGCCAACGAGATCAAGGCCCGTATTGCGGAGATCAAGAACACCATCTCCGTCACCACGTCTGATTACGACAAGGAGAAGCTGCAGGAGCGTCTTGCCAAGCTGTCCGGCGGCGTAGCCGTTATCAAGGTCGGCGCACAGACTGAGGTTGCCATGAAGGAGCAGAAGCTCCGTGTGGAGGACGCACTGAACGCAACCCGCGCAGCTGTCGAAGAGGGCATCGTGGCCGGCGGCGGCACTGCCTACGTCAACGCGATCCCGGCTGTTGAGAAGCTGGTCGCAAAGCTGTCCGGCGACGAGAAGACCGGCGCGCAGATCATCGCAAGAGCGCTGCAGGCCCCGATCCGCCAGATCGCCGAGAATGCCGGCGTCGACGGCTCCATCGTCTACGACAAGATCCGCTCCAGCCGCAAGGTCGGCTATGGCTACAACGCCTACACCGAGACGTACTGCGACATGATCCCGTCCGGCATCGTCGACCCGACCAAGGTCACGCGCACCGCTCTGGAGAACGCCGCGTCCATCGCCTCCTGCGTCCTGACGACCGAATCTCTGGTCGCCGACAAGCCCGACCCCAAGGCCGACGCCGCCATGGCAGCCGCAGCCCAGGGCGGCGGCATGGGCGGGATGTACTAAGAGACGCCGCAAAGCCTTGAAATTGCTTGATTTTTTGAGTGTGCAAAAGCGGATTTACGCCAAACTTACGCCACTTACGCCAAAAATTCAAGCGCATTATAGGGTAACAGAAATCGGCACCTGCCTTAAAAAGCAGGTGCCGATTTTTTCCTTATTTGCGTTTCTTTTTGCCCTTTCCGTGCGACAACTGCGGTCTTGCCTTTCCGCGCTGGTTGAGGGGACTTTTCAGATACTTGGACTTCTTAAGTCCGCTAATAATTGAGACAAACTCTTCCTTCGTAAGTGCATCATAATCAAGCCCGATGGTTGCAAGATACGCTCGGATTTTCTTTTCCTCGGAAGTCACGGAATAAAGAACAGAACATTAAATACCATCAGCCACCACTGACATTGCCGATGGTGGCTTTTTGCGTTTCGGGAATTTGTTTTGCCGTTTCACTCTGGTGCCGGTTTTGCTTTGGTGATTCATGGCATCCTCATACAGCTCAATAAATTCCTTTTCCCGGAGTGTCAGAGGTGTTTGCGCATCCCGCTTTTGAATCAAATGCTGGTACAGCTTTATCTGGAGAGACAGGAAGTACAAGAGCGCTTTGTGCTCCATCTTCAAATCCCTGACAATCCTGGACAGGAAATCATTTCCGGTGAGATTGTGCATTTTGTGTGGGCAGCCGCAGAGGATATCCAGGAACTGCCCTCTGTACAAAACCGGTGAGAGAACCCATCAGCCGTGGGAAGTCCAGTTCGCTCAGATCCGTCACATCCACCTCCAGCACCGGGCCGTTGGCCTGAAAGCGGGTATATCCCCGGGCCGCGATATCGTCCAGAAACTGCTCATAGCTTTTTCTTGTGGGGGTTTCTAGGGGGGCTCCCGGCGGCTCCGGGTAGCAGCCGTTGACCACATGGCCCCGGTGCCGGGTGTCGGACAGATCCCGGGCGGCAAACCGCCGGTAGATGACCTCCGGGTCACCGGTGAGGCGAACCGTCACGGCGGTATAGTGATGGGTTTCCAGCAGTGCCATAATCCCGGGAATGGAAGCGTCCTCAAAATTATTTTCCAGAATAAACGGTTTTCCCACTTTCATCAGCTGGGCCGCGGCGTAGTACAGAATGTGCATGGCCGCTGTGCCCAGCTGAACCTTTTCTGCCCGGCTGTGAAAGCCCAGATCGTCAAACAGCATCTCCTTGATGGAGTCCTTGGACAGCATTGGAATTCCCAGAGACTCCGAAATCCTGACGGCGATGGTGCTCTTGCCGCTGGCGGGCATACCGGCAACCAGAATGCAGTACATGGCGTTTCCTCCTAGGGTGTATCTGAAAACTCCCAATGCACCCGGACAGCGGATCTTTTCACGCTGCGCTGCACCATTTTTCCTTGAAATACGTCAGTATTCCTGCGAAAAAATGTCTTGCTCAGCGCAAAAATTTCTCGCTGCCGGTCACATTGGGAGTTTTCAGATACACCCTAAAAACGAAATGAAAGACTGTCCTGATACTCCGAGGGCGTTTTCCCGGTGATTTTTTTGAAGGTGCCGGAAAAATATGCAATATCGCGGTAGCCGCAGGCCTCCGCAATCTCGTAGACTTTCAGCTTTCCCTCGCGCAGCAACGCCATAGCCTTCTGGATGCGGCAGCGCGTAAGATACGCGCCGAGCGTCATATCCGTTTCCTTTTTGAACAGGTGGCTCAGATGTCCTTCGCTCAGTCCCAGCTGCGCTGCCGCCTGCCCGACGGACAGATCGCCGCTGCCGCAGTTTTGCTCAAGGTACACCATTGCCTCGCGCACATAGCGGCTCTTGGGGCCGGGCTTCACGCCGGGAAGCGGCTCTGGCTGCGGTGCGGTTTGTGCGGCGATGCGCTTTTGCAGCGCCAGAACGGCGTTTTCCAGATCGCCGTCATGAAAAGGCTTCAGCAGAAAGTCCACCGCGCCCAGACGGATGGCCGTCTGCGCGTAGGCGAACGAATCGTAGGCGGTCAGAATGATGACATACGCGCGGCTGCCTGCTTCGCGCAGCCGCCGCACCATCTCCAGCCCGTCCATCTTCGGCATTTTGAGATCCGTGATGATAAGCGTCGGCTGGCAGTCCTCCGCGACGGCAAGGGCCTGTTCGCCGTTGGCGGCTTCGCCGACCACGATGCAGTCCAGCGCCGCCCAGTCTACTGCCATGACGATACCCTTGCGGATCATTTCCTCATCCTCTACAACCATTACCCGCATCATACGCCGGGCCCTCCCTTCGCGGGCAGGCGCGCAAGAATACAGGCGCCGCCGCCCTCCGGATTTTCAAGACGCAGACCGAACGCGTCGCCGTAATGCTTGCGCAGGATCGTGTCTACATTTAATAGTCCCAAATGTCCCGTCTGCGTTTCCGGCGGTTTGTAAGGCCCCAGAAGGTCCGGCGGGAAGCCGCAGCCGTTGTCCCGGACGCGGATCTCGAGCACGTCATGCTCCGCAAGCACGGCCGTGACGGAGAGTTCACCGTGTTCTACACCGGAAAGGCCGTGCAGAATGGCATTCTCTGCCAGCGGCTGCAGGAGCATTTTCGGAACCATGCACGAAAGAAGCGCCTCCGGCACGGCTTCCGTGTATGAGAAGCTTTCCGACAGGCGGATGCGCTGAATCTCGACGTACCGGCTCAAAATCTCCAACTCCCGCCGCAGGGGGACAAATTCGTCCGGCGTGATGCAGAAGCGAAGGATATCGGCAAGATTCGTTGACATCAGCGCCACCTGCGGCACTTGATTGATTTTGCTGATCCACTTCATGGTGTCGAGCGTGTTGCACAGAAAATGCGGGTTTAGCTGCGCCTGCAGCATGCGGATCTGCGCGCGGTTAAGTGCGCGCTGGTTTTCCAACAGTGCCTGCTGGTTGTGCCGGAGGGCGACGACCATGGTGTTGAACTGCTGTGCCAATTCGCCCAATTCGTCATGCCGGCCGGCGGGAACGGGAACCTGCACGTCCAGATTATTTTTCCCGACCTGCCGGATGGCGTGATGCAGTCTGCCGATCGGTTGGAAGACCTGCCGGCTTAGCTGCAGGCTGAGTACGACGCTTAAAATGATGCAGGCCAGCGCGCACAGCACGCTCACCGAGTACAAAAGCCGGAGTGTTCCGGCGCTGAGCGGCTGCGGCTGCTGCAGGACGAGATACAGACCGGTTTCGGTATGCTGCCGCACGGTATAGGAAACGTCGGCAGACAGACCGGTGAGCGCCTTGCCGGACAAAAGCTGCCCGCGCAGCGCGTCGGCGAGGCTCTGGGTCTGTGCCGGCTGCGTACAGTAGACCGGACGCCAGCGCGCGTCGAGCAGAAGAAGTTCGTTCTGCGCACCAGCTGTGCCGCCGAGCAGTGTCCGCAGCTGCGTTTCCAGCATGCCGATGGTGAGATATCCGACCGGCGCGCCGTAGCGGTCGGTCAGGAGCATCGCAGCGTGCAGAAGCGGCTCGTCTGTGTCGGCCGGATCTTCTGCCGCGCTGCACACCAGAACACCGGTTCCGGCGCAGGCCGCCTCGTATAAAAGGCCCCAATTGGTCGGCAGCGACCGGATTTCGGGCGCTGTCTGTGTCGAATAGCGCCAGCGGCCGCTGATATCGTAAAGGTCAAAGCGTGCAAAGCTGCGCACGGACTCTGTAGCGTCGAACAGCTGGCTGTAGACCGCCGTGTCCTCCGCTTCTGCGTCAAACAGCGCCTGTGCAACGAGTGGATTGTGCTGCAGAGATGCGGCTGTCTGCAAAAAGCCGCTGTGCAGCGTATCAAGCGCCTCGCAGGAGGCGGACAGCTGCTGTTGGGCCGTCTGCTGGGCGTTCGACGTCATGCGCAGGCGGAAAATCTGCAGCAGCAGACCGGAGCACAACAGCATCGGCACCAGAGACACGGCCAGAAACGCCGCGTTCAGCCGCTGACGGAAGGAGGAAAAGTGAAGCCGCTTCATTGTTCCGCCTCCGTCCCGAGATAAAAGGCCCAACTCATCAGAATTGCTTCGCGGTGCTCGCTTGCCCAGCTTACGTCATACGCGACCTGACGAATGGCGGATAGTTCCGGCAGTTTGCTGGCAGGACTCACGTCGCTGCGCACCGGGCGGCGGTAAAAATCAGACTGCAGCAGCTGCTGCACGTCGTAGCTGACGGCAAAATCGAGAAACAGCTTTGCGTTGTCGGGGTGCGGCGCGCCCTTCAGCGCGGCGCAGCCGTCCGGTACGCAGCTTGTGCCGTCTGCGGGGTAGACCATGGCGATCCCGTCCCCAGCAGCAATGCGCTTGCGCGCGGTCTCCTCCAGCGTGATGCCGACGAGCGCTTCGCCGTTTGCAACGGCGGAAATGATCGCACCTGAACCGGACAGGAGCTTTCCGTCCAGGTTTTCCGCAAATGTTTGCAGCACCTCATCCGCGTCGCCGCCCAGCGCGCAGAGCATCGTCACGAGCGCGGTATAGCTCGAGCCGGAGACGGATGGATCGGCAAAGGCGATCTGCCCGCGCAGCGCAGGGTCGAGAAGATCGGCCCAGCAGCTGAGCTGTCCGGAGGACAGCAGCTTCGGATTGTAGACCAGCACGACCGGAAGCGAGGAAAACGGCGTCCAGCTGTTGTCCTGCGCACGGTACTGCGGCAAAATCTGCTCCGCGCCGCGGCAGACGTAGGGCTCAAACAACGCCCGGCAGGCTTCGAGACTCTCGACGCCGCCGCCGAACATCACGTCGGCCCGTGGTGCGTCCTGCTCCTTTTGCAGCTGCTCAAGCAGTTCGTTTGTGCCGCCCTGTACGACCTCGACCCAGATTCCGGTGCGCGATTCAAATTCCTTGACGATCGGCCACCAGACCTCTTTTTTGTGCGAGGTGTACAGAACGAGACGCTCCGATTCATCCGGCGCGTAGGCGGCTGTATCCTGTGCGGCGGGCGCGCAGCCGGTCAGAAGAGCGAATGCTATACATAATATCAGAATGCGTATGTGTTTCATAGTTTCCGTGTCCTGTAGCAGCGAGAACAAAATTCTCTGTTATTTTGCCCTGATTATAACACATCTCCGGCTCGGTTTTCATTGGATTTTTAAAATTATCGCAGAGAATCACAAATAATCGCAGATTTGTCCACTGTTCTTTTGTGCAGAAACACCGTAAAATGAGAGCATACGATGCAGAACTCCCGTTAGCTGCTGCACGAATTCAAATTTTATCAGGAGGAATATCAGAATGAAGAAGATGCTTGCGCTTCTGCTGGCTGCTGTGATGGTTCTGTCCATGGCTGCCTGCGCTGCCGCTCCGGCGACGACCCCGGCTGACACGCCCGCTCCCGCAGAAGACACCCAGACGACCGAACCCGCTGAAACCAACGAAACCACCGAGGCTCCCGCAGAGGAAACGCCCGCTGCCGAGCCCGAAAATCTGACTGCGACCCAGCAGATCATCAAGGAAGCCGAAGGCATGACCCTTGAAGAATTGGCCAAGAAGGCTATCGAAGAGTCCAACGGCAAGATGTTCTACGGCGTCGGCAACTCCAGCCGCGGCAAGAGCGCCCTGCCTCTGTTCATTGAGTATCTGCAGTCCATCGATTCCAGCTACAACATGGAGTTCGAGTGGCAGCAGCCCAAGAACAACAAGATCTTCGATCAGCTGACCGCTGACTCCCTGAAGGGCACCGGCACGTTCGCCATGACCCTTATCCAGGACGGCAACCAGATCGAGAGCAAGATGGTTCAGACCGGCATCCTCGACACCTTCATCCCGAAGGACTGGGCCGATGCCAACGGCACCACCGCCGACGCCTACACCGGCTTCCTGCCGCTGCAGACGCTCAACAAGGTCTTTATGTACAACTGCGTGGGCGACAAGACCTACGATAACTGCTGGGACTTCGTCGCCGAGGGCGAGCATGGCCTGTTCATGGACATCGACTCCGAGATCGTCGGCAAGAACTTCCTGTACATGCTGACCCGCGACGACTACGCAGCGTGGCTGAAGGAGTCCTTTGAGGCTCTGTCCGCTGACGAGCAGGCATACTTCCAGCCCACTATCGCAGAGATGGAATCCGAAGCTGCCGACCTCGGCCTCGGCGCTGACGGCGCTTACGCGCTGGCATGGATCAAGCTGTGGGTCGAAAGCTACAACGCCCAGACCGACGACGGCCCCATCTGCAACACCCTTGTCGACGCTTCCGCGAAGGATCAGTTCGGCCTTCTCGTTTACTCAAAGCTCCGCTCCGTCGAGGAGTCCAGCTCCGTCTCCGTCAACAACATCAAGGTCGCCGCGTATGAGGACGGCTATCAGGGTATCGGCGGCTATGGCTACTGCCATTACCTGTTCGTCACCGACAACTCCCCACTGCCCTGGACGGCCTGTGCCTTCATCGCCTACATGACCTGCACCGCCGACGGCTTCTCTGCCTGGGGCAAGGACATGGGCGGCTACTCCTCCAACCCGACCGTGGCAGAGGAGACTGAGGCCAACTTCCATCACTCCATCGGCGGCATGGCCGAGGACGGCACCACTGTTGAATTCGCAGCAAAGAACGACCGCGGCTATGAATGGTGGACGACCAACGGCAAGCTCGTGCTCGAGGATCCGGAATACTGCGCAGACGTTGCATTCACCGTCGGCAGCTGGATCGAAATGCTGAGCAAATACTCCGCAGGCTGATCTGTCAACCAGCACCTTACCGGCGCCCCTGGATGCGCATCCAGGGGCGCCTTTGCAAAAACATACCCCATCATCCGCCCTTCAAACCTGAGAAAAGAGGAGGAAGCCATGAGCCGACCCACTACCCTCCGCGCAAGCAGATCCACGATTGTGCTCAATAAGGTCAAGACCTTCTTTTCCAAGCCGCACAACGTCATTCTGCTGCTGCTTGGCATTGTCCTGACCTTCACCACGGTCGCGCCGATCGTCGCCATCGTGGAAGATACCTTCAAAATTCACGCCGGCACCATCGATGCCCATCTGACCGGGCAGGCGACCGGCTACACGACCGTCAACTACACAGACCTTTTCACCAGCCGCATGGCAAAGACGAATCTGTGGACGCCGCTTCTCAACACGGTGCTCCTCGCTGTCGGCACGTGCGTGGTGTCCATTCTCTACGGCGGGCTGTTTGCGTTTTTGATTACGCGCACCGACCTTGCGTGGAGAAAATATCTGAGTTCCATTTTTATTTTCCCGTACATCATGCCGCAGTGGACGCTGGCCGTCGTGTGGCAGAACCTGTTTAACTCCAACGCCGTCACCGGCACGTCCAACGGTCTGCTTGCCGCCCTGTTCGGCGTCAACATGCCGATATGGTGGTGCAAGGGCCTGTTCCCGAGCCTGATGGTTCTGGGCCTTCACTACGCGCCGTTCGCCTATATCCTCATCGGCGGCATTTTCCGGAACATGGACGCCAATCTTGAAGAGGCCGCGACCATTCTCGACACGCCCAAGTGGAAGACCATGTTCCGCATTACGCTTCCGATGGTCAAGCCCGCGATTTTGTCCACCATTCTGCTGGTCTTCGGCAGCGCGATGGGCTCTTACCCGGTGCCGCATTATCTGGGCCTGAGCACGCTGTCGACCAAGTATGTCTCGATGAACTCCAAGTATACGGGTGAAGCGAGCATTCTTGCCATCATCATGATGGTCTTCGGCGTGGCGATCATGCTTCTGAACCAGATCTCGCTCAGAAGCCG
>ERZ857693.3801-NODE-3801-length-11842-cov-3.366930_pt1 | contig 11842 bp, 19 predicted proteins | sample MGYA00519765_ERZ857693 | MGnify/ENA primary metagenome ERZ857693 (study PRJEB31778, sample SAMEA3449354) | human gut metagenome | biome: human gut; feature: human-associated habitat; material: faeces | place: United Kingdom | collected 2010/2012 ... | reverse complement strand
GTTGACCACGGTGACGCGGCTGCCCAGGTACTGCCGCCACAGTCGGACATGGGTGGTCTTGCCGGTGCCGCTGGGTGCGGTGAACAGATAGGCGGCACCGTCGAAGGCGATGGCGGCGCCGTGCATCAGAAACCGGTGGTGGGCGGGGAGCTGCGCGGCCAGACTGTCGTGGATACAGAGAAATTCCAGATAGGCAGGGGAGGCTGCGCCGTCTGCCAGGCGCATCGCCGTCTCGGGTTCGGCGCAGGCGGTGAGGACGGCGGGGGACTGGGGCGGTGCGATCTCGTAATCGTGGCAGAGCCGCCGCGTCAGCGGATGCTGGGCTGTGATCTCCGCAGGAAGGCCCGCGGCATCGATCCAGAAATGTTCCATGGGGCCTCCTTTCAGGCGTCCTGCGGGGGCGCCAGCGCCACCGTGCGGTCCGCGATGGACAGCGCGGCAGGGCGATGAGTGACGATAAGCACGGTCTTGTCCGTCATCTGCCGCAGGTTGGACAGCAGACGGGCCTCTGTGGCTTCGTCCAGTGCGCTGGTGGCTTCGTCCAGCAGCAGCACGGGGCGGTCGGCGAAGATGGCTCGGGCGATGGCGATACGCTGGAGCTGGCCCTCGGACAGACCCGCACCCCGCTCACCAATGGGAGTGTCCAGTCCCTGCTCCAGCGCGGCGGTGAAATCGTCGGCACAGGCGATGTGCAGCGCCCGCAGGATGCGGGCTTCATCGTTGGAGGAGGGGGCGTCGGAGAAGGCTACGATCTGGCGGATGGTGCCGCTGAGCAGGTGGTTGCCCTGGGGCACGTAGGAGAACAGGCCGCGCCAGCCGGCGTCCAGGGGGCGGTCGCCATCGGCGCTCCGCAGAAAGCATGCGCCGCTGTCCAGAGGGTAGATGCCCATCAGCAGCTTCAGGACGGTACTCTTGCCGCAGCCGGAGGGGCCGGTGAGGGCGATGCAGCTGCCCTTATCCACAGTGAGGTCCAAGTGGGAGACAGTGGACGGCGGTGTCTCATTGCCACGGCTATGGTAGGTGAAGCAGGCATCATGCAGACCAAAGGCGCGCAGCTCCTGCTGGTAGAAGCGATGTATCTCCAATGCGGGGACGGGGGAGACTGTGAGATCGTCAGGGAAGTGCTCCGCCTCCCGCAGGCGCTCGGCGCTGGCCAGCATGGCGTAGAAGCGGGGGAGGTAGCCGGTGAGATTGGCGAAGGGACCCTGTATCTGGGTGATGAGCTGCTGCACGGCGGCGAACACGCCGTAGCTCATGGTGCCGTGGAGGATGCCGCTGCCGCAGTAGATGACGCCTACCAGCAGGAATCCGTACATGGCGGCGCTGAAGCCCACGTTGCACAGGTTAGAGAACCGTGTGCGGGCCATGCGGGCCTGACGGTGGGCGTCCATGCGGGTATCGGCCTCCGCCGATACGGCCTTCTCGCGTCCGAAGATACGGACTACCAGCAGGCTGGACAGGCAATCCTGCAGGTAGATACGGAGACGGCCGTCTGCCTCCTGTATCCGTTTATGCAGGCGCTTGAGGGTACGGCGGAACACGGTGGCCAACAAGGCCAGTACAATGCCTGCCGGCAGGATGATGGCGGCCAGCCGCGGCTCCATGCGCAGCAGCACCGCCGCCGCAGCAATCAGGCGGACCAGCATGCCCGCGGCATTGGGAATTACCTGAGCCAGCGTGTCCGCCGTCACGGCGGTATCAGAGGTCAGGCGATTCAGCCACTCGCCGGAGTGCACGGCGGATACGGCGGCGTAGTCCTTTCGCAGCAGCGTCTGGAACAGGCGGGCCTTGAAGCGGTTTTCCAGCGTAGCGCGGGTGTACTCACTGAGGTGGCGGTCCACCGCGCGGAGAACGATCTGGAAAGCCATCAGGCCCACCAGCCAGATAGCACTGCGGACAAAGGTCTGAGTCTGGCCGGCGGTGGCCGCGTCGATCAGCGCCCGCAGGATCAGCGCGTAGCCTACGCCGCACAGGGCCAGAACAGATTGCACCGCCAGCAGCAGGGCGGTGAGGTATCCGGCACGGCCCGCCACCGAGGCGATCCAACGGATGACGCCGGATGCCGGCGCAGCAGAACGGGGCATAGTATTCCTCCCCAAAATGGTCTGGATAGGCAGAAAGCTGTCGGTACGACGGCAAAATGCACATATACGACTAATTATACGGTTCAAGGCGGGCCGCGTCAAGTGATTTGGGGGCAGGAGGGAGGCTTTGGTGTCTGCGGATAAAAAATTTTGAAAAGTCAAGATAAAAATTGCGAAAGGTAGGGAGAAATTTTGATACCTTCGGCAGCGCAGGCGGATTTGAAAGCCTCTGCGGGCGTTTTCCAGCCAAGGGAAGCACGGTAATAGGTGTTCATCCATCTGGAAACAGCGATGCAGTCTGCCTGCGTCACAGCGGCCAGAGAACGGCCCTTCTTGAACCAGCGGCGAATCATACGGTTGGCGTTTTCGTTGCTGCCGCGCTCGCAGCTGGTGAACGGATGACAGTAGTAGCAGTATGTGCGCCGGTAGCCAGTTGGGGAGTTTTCCAGGCGGTGGGCGTTAGAGAACTCCACGCCGTTATCCATGGTAATGCTCTTGAAGATATGCCGGAAGTCAGAGCAGCGCTGAAGGTGATCCAGCACGGCCACCACGGAGGCAGCATCCTTACGCGGGACTTTGAAGATCAATTCCATGCGAGTCAGACGCTCCGTCATGACAACGATAGATTCGCCAATACCCTGCTTTTTGCCCACAACGCTATCCATCTCCCAATGGCCAAAGGTGGAGCGCTCCGCGATAATCTTCGGACGCTGCTCAATACTGGTACCATGTCGGGCAGGCTTTTTCTGCTTGTCCTGCTTCCAGGGATGCTTACGGATGCCATGCTCAGGCAGATCAGAGGGGCGTGCATCCAGCAGGCCACGCCGGAGGTAGCGGTAAATAGTATCCTCGCAGAGATAGCCAAGATCAGAGGTGCGTAAAGACGCCGCTACCCACGCGGGGGAGCGGCGTTCTTTTTTGATATACAGGGATATGTAGGAGAGCAGCTCACCGTCAGCAGCAGCCTTCAGAGGAGCGCCGCAGTTTCGGCGGCGCTTCCGGCTACGGTCATCAGCAGCGTAGACGGAATATGCGTGATACTCCCTCAGATCGTGATTGAGCTGGACACAGTCACCATTCCGCAGCTCACGGTAGACGGTGGAGATATGGCAGCCCAGCAGCTGGGCGATCTCCCGTTTGCTGTGACCGGCACGGAGCAGCGCTTCAAACTGTACGCGACGATCGTGATCAAACCATTTCCATCTTGCCATTTCCAAATCCTCCAAAACCAAATAACCCAAATGACGGCGAGACTTGATAGTTATTGCTCCGGTGCTCTGACCGTGCGACCAGCGCACGGATCAGCCACCGGGGCTATGCGTTTATGCGTGTCGATAGTGCCTTACAGCGGTTGTTCAAAAGTGGCTGAGCTGGGGCAGCGGGATGCCTGCGGGCAAAGACAACCGGCAAGACAAAGGAAGCAGGCGGCAACAAGGCCGTTGTTCATGCTCCGCATTTCTGTGGGAGGTATATCCATTATATCAGCAATGACAGATCTATGAAAGCGTAATGGCATTACGGCTGAGATCTGGGCAGGGGCCCCGCGCGGCTAAAGCCTTGGCGCGGGGCCCCGCTGTAACACATCCTCCAGCTGCTGCCGACTGCGATCAGCGCCGCAGCGAGTGTCCGTTGTGTTACTTCCTCAATTTTTTCTGGTTTTTCCGCCAGGCACGGGAGGGCTTCACCACGCCGTCCATGTTGGCCTGCTGGTCGTTCCTGCGCAGGGACAAGATCTCCTCCTCGGACAGCATGTCGCCTTCCTTGAAGGATTTTTGCAGATTGCCCACACAGGCCAGGGTATTATAGGCGTTGTAATCCCTGTCCGTGACGAACCAGCAGCGGCGAGCGATCGGTGACACAAGGCGGGGACTGGTGGCATTTTCGACCTCCCAGGCATCATAGAGGTTCTGCCGCTGGAAGCGCCACAGCTTGTTGCAGTCTACCACGCAGCTGGTCACCTGCCGAAGCAGGGCATCCACATGGCCGAAGCGCTGGGCGGTATAGAACATGGAAATGTGGTAGTGTCGGCAGGTCAGCAGGGTGTTGAGGAACAGCGGATCTATGTTGCTTTTGAAGTTCCGGCTGTTCATCTGGACGCTGAACTCATCGCCCAGCACCAGCGTCACGGTGAGGGTATCATGCTCCTCGTCATACTGGCCGTTCTTCTCAGCGCAGTAGACCACCTGCTGGAGGGAGACGAAATCATCATAGGGGATAGACAAGGCCACGTTGGACAGCACCTTGACCCGCTGCTCTACCCACATCTGCCGCTCCTTGTCCCAGACGGCTTTGCCGTCGTATTGCTTATACATGGAAACAACCTTGTGGACGGCTGACAAGGTTTTCCCCTTGCCAAACAGTCCCACATAAGCAATCAGCTCTCCGGTGCTGCACTCGTTCCACTTTTGGTACTTGATATACTGGTAGAGATCGACCACACCGTAGCGCACCAGCTTAAGGGGATGGGACACAGCGCAGCGCAGCGTGGGAAACGATAGAATGAGCAGCGCCGCAATAACCAGAATGATAAACGTCATCAGAACCTCCGCCAGTTGATCAGGGCGGCGGCGATAGCGCCCACGATGCGGAACACCGCAACGACCAGCACGATACTGATGAACACCGTCAGCAGGTACGGGATCAGCTCCGCCATATTGGTGGGCGGGACTGCGTCCACGCCCGTGATCTGGAAGAACTCAGCCACGACAGAAGCCACTAAAACACCCCCTTGATGATTTTCCACACCAACCAGCAGAAGCCTAAAATCAGAAACAGCAGCAGAAAGCCCTCGGTGACGGTGTACTCGTCGAAGGACTTGGAGAGGAACAGACTGCTGTCCGTCTCATCGGCGGCGGCAAACAGGGACGGGTCCGCCAGCAGCGCCGGATCGTCCGTGTAGCGGATGGTGCCGTCCGAATTGTAGATGGTGGTATAGCCCCGCTCTGATGCCGAATCATCCGCTGTGCCGGTGTCTGTTTCATCCGTTGGTTCTTCGCCAGGCTCCAGCGCCGGACGCAGCGCCCATTCCGGCACATCCTCCGGTATGTTAGCCGGTGGATCTACCGTAGCAGGCTCGGCAGCATAGGCACTCACGGTCAACACGAAGCACAGGACCAGAACGCTGGACAGAAGTTGTATGTATCTCAATTGTCATCACTCCATTTCACGATCAGGTAGACTACCGCACCGGCCACGATCAGCCACAAAAAGACCTGCCAGAGGGAGAACGTGAAGCCGTCCAGGGATAACTCGATCTGGAACAGCTCCAGGCAGGAAAGCAGGACTTGTCCGAGACCTTCCATCAGAACACCCTCCTTTTGATGATGACGCCAATGACCAGGATGATCAGTGCCGCCTCAATGATAGCCGTCCATTCCGCTGGAATGAACGGAAACAGACTACTGCCCAAATCTACGAAGGCCGTGAAGAAGCCGGAGACGGAGTTGACCGTATGATCCAGCAGGCCGTCCACATCATCCAGACCGTCCAGCAAGTTAAGAATGAAGTGCAGCGAGCCCACGATCAGGCCGTTGATCAGGCTGGTGACCATATTCAGAAGCGAGCGCAGCGGCTCAAGCAGAATTGACATTACAGCACCTCCAGTAACCGGCAGAACACTTCCCGCAGACCGGCCCATTTATAGTCGCTGCATCCGTGGTCGGGATAGGGCATACCGATGGCGTTCATGAAATCGGCACAGTCTGGGAGATCACAGCAGCATAGACATTTCAAGCAAAACAGGCTTTTCATAGTGACCTCCGTAACACAGATTTTAAGATCCTGGTCTGGCAGCTGAAGCAAGATTGTGTTACGAGAAGAACAGTTTTCTGCCCACAGCCCCCAGCGCCATGCAGATGACGGCAAAGGTCAATGCCGTCTGAAGCTCCATGGGGATGATGGCCCAGAAGCCGGTGAGCCATGACGGATAGGCTCCGCCGAAGCTGCTGATCTGCGCGGTATAATCGTTGAATTTAGAGATCACATTGTCCACGCCGGTCAGGGCCTTATCCAGCAGATGAACAAAGAAACCGATGAGCTTACCGGCAAACGTACCCAGCTTAGAAAATACCTGCACCACCAGCTTGGAGATGGACGTATTGCTGTAATCCTCGTCCGGCGCACCGTCGCCGCTGTGATCCTCGTAGGTCTGGCCGCAGCGGGAGCAGGTATAGACATCGTAGGCGGATGCCGTCTCCTCGCCAGTGTCCGGATCGGTAACGGCGTCTGTGTGAGACGTAATGATCCAGTCGTGACCCAGTGGATCTACAATTTCCGAGTAGCTGTCGCCGCATTTAGCGCAGGTGGAGATCATCAGGCCAGGCAGCGTACAGGTGGCATCCTGCTCCATATCCTGCGCATAGCCATGCTCGCACGTGGCCGAACCGGAGGTAGAGCGCAGCTCCCCCAGAATATCGTCCAGCCGCGTGGTGATCTCCGTCAGATCCGTGGTCACGGTGGGTCTGGACATGTTGGTGATGGCCGCGATCAGACCGCTATCATCGTAGGGCGGAATGTTATTGATAGCGTTGATGATGTCCGCCGTCTGGGTGTAGCTGTCGTAGGTCTCATATTTGGCAGTGATACGCAGCATCTCCGCTGAGATGGTGCTGTCACCCTCTGGAATGGCGATGGTGGGCCGCAAATCAAGATACGTGGTGACGCTTTCACCCGCCAGAGCATACCAGACCTCCAGCGGCTCACCGGCTTTGTACTTATTGGCCAGCCACTTTTTCCAACCGTCAAGGCTGGAGGAGCTGTCTTGAAAACGAATATACTTGCCGTAGTGCGAGAAATAGCCGGAAGTTACCGTTTTCGTACTATCATCAGCCAAATCAAAAGCGCTGGTGTACGTCTTAAAGGTGTAGCGACTTGACCACATGGGCATAGACAAGGTATTATCAGGGATACAGGAGACAGAGAACAACGAAGCATCATTCGCACGGATGGAGCGAACCCAATTTTCCGAACCATCAAAGACGATAGACTTGATACGCTGCACATACTCGCCGGTAACGGCATTGTAGGTATCCGACAGATAATAGGTGCTGCCGGACTTCCACACACCGGCAGCAAGCACAGGGTCAGCGGAGATATACGCGGGGATGGAAGCGCCCAGCGGGATAGAACGCAGCTCCGGAGCGCCGAGAGTTACGGGAGCATCCGCCAGGGTGTAGTTCAGCGGCATAGTCAGGAGATGGGGATTTTGGCGGCGGGCGCTGCCCCAGAAAACCACATCCTTCAGCTCACCGCCGACAGCGGACTTGATCTGACCGCCATTGACGGCAGCGGTATCCAGCACAACGGAGTTTACTTTGCTATACATGGAAATCAGCTTGTCCAGACGGGCATCAATAGAACTGGTATTGATCTGCACCGCGCCGTTGTTGATGACACTGTCCAAACGGGCGCCGATATTGGTAACATCGGAATATAAACGATTCAGTACGTCCAACTGGGAGAGAGACGTCACATAGTTATACTCCGTAATGGTATACAGAGCATTCAAATTTGTAACGGTACTATCCTTGAAGCTAATAAGGTTATTGTTAACCGCCTCAATGGCGGGAACCACATTCTTCTGAATCGTATTGCGAATATCAATTGCAATCCAACCGTTATTAGAAAGATAACCATTAGCGAGATCCACACACTGATAAATATACTCAAGGCTCTGATATATCTTTTCCTGCAAATTACGATCAGTCCAAGAAGAAGATACAGAGGGAGTTGTAATCGTACCGCCAGAACTGGGCGTATGATTATTAATAATCGTTTGATTGTAATTGTAGGTGTTGTTCGTGGTGGAGTTGCCGCCAGTGGCAGGACGTTCAGCAACGTAGACCTTGCCGTCTGAATTACAAAGCAAACCATAAGCAGATTCAACGCTAACAGTCGTGAGCTTAAAGGCCGAATCATTAACGAAACCAACATAAACGGACAGAGCGGTATTGTAAAAAAGCGAAGTAGACAAACCATGCTCATTACAATAATAGACCAAATCCGCAAGAGTATCATAACTCACAGAAACGGAACTCAAAGACGAAGACCGAGGTGCAACACCTTCCGCAAAAAAGACATTTTTACCGTCCCACCAAAAAGATGGAATCTTACGAACAGTATAGGCATAAGCGCGAACAGGAAGCAGCAATACAAGAAAAAGAGCAACAACCGCGCAAATGAGGGCTTTACAATTCAATTTTAAAGAAGTAGAATACATAAAAACACCTCAAAGGAGATTTCCAAAAATGAAATGGGTGCTAATAGTTGTCGTATGGTTTTTAATCATTCAACAGGCGGAATATCAAATCAAAACGAAAGACAAAAGCATACAGGGCTTCATTGAATGGCTGAAGCAGAAATACTACTACAAAAAGTAACCCATATATATCCCTCGCCGAAAGGCGAGGGATCATCTGTAAAAGAAAGGAATACGTGAGGAACAGAAACGATATAGGGCCAGAGGGCCTCCTTTGCCGCCAAGCTACCAACGCAACGGCAAAGGAGGAGGTGAACTCATGGCCGCCTTATTGCACGGGCTTCTCCAAGTCCTGACGACACCGTTTTTCGCGGTGATGATCCTGGCCGGGATCGTAGTCGGGAAGCTGACCAAGCATAGATAGACCCGGAGCAACTTTATTTGAGAGCAGCGTCCGCCTGGGCGCTGCTTTCTTGTGTAACACATTTTCTCGATCGGACGCCGGGCAGCGAAGATCTATCTGTGTTACGCTTCTTCCTCGTCCTCGTCATCCTCGACACGGACGACCTTCTTGACCTTCTTGGGTTTCTTCGCTGCCGGTCTGGCCTTTGGGCCGAAGCGCTGGGGAAACAGCCAGCGCAGCAGGCGCGTGATCACCCAGATCATCAGGCAGGACACCAGCACCAAAATGAACAGACATACCATGTAGACCGCGCCGGTCACCAGAATTTTGAGCATATGGACACCTCACTTAAAGTCGTTTTGTACCGCGATAGATATATAGAAACAGACCCGCCACCACGGCCACCAGCATGACCGTCATGAAAAACGCGAGCAGCGGCTCTGAAAATACCGCATCGAAAATGCTGGAGATCAGACGGCAGCAACCTGTTATAAATTCACTCATACAAACCTCCATGTGTAAAGGGGTGTGGGGCGATCCCCACACCCCTTACCTGCGGCATCAGCCGCGAGCGGCGCGCTTGGCCTTGCGATAGAACGAAAAGCCAAGAGTCACCAGAGACGCGCAGATAAACACAAGCAGCAGCGGATTGCTGGTCATGATATCCCACACGTTCTTGACCATGTCGGCCAGGGTACTGGTATTTTCCAGAATCTTGGCGACGGTGATAGTGGAAGCAGCCTCGGCAATGCCCTCCTTTCTTAGATTTAATGGTTGCGGGGGGAGGAGTCGAACCTCCATCTCCGGGGTGAGAACCCGGCCAGCTACCTTTACTCACACCCCGCCATGTAACACGCTGCGGAGCTGCAGCCGGAGCCGATCCGCGCCGCAGCGTGCGGTTATTGTGTTACGATTGTTCGTCAAACAAACGGTTCAGATCCCGCAGACGAGCTTCCAGTGCGTTGAGAAACTGGACGCCGGTATAGTAACGATCCTGCAGCTTGTTCAGCGCCTCGCGCTTATCCTTGATGAGCATATCCAGCCGGTCGGCCTGAGCCTGTTTCTCCGGCAGCAGCATATAGCAGTTGTAGACCATGCGCTCAAACTTCTGCGTGAAGTTGTCGCCCACCTGCTGGTTGATGATCTCTATCATCTCATCCGAGAACCGGACGGAACGGATGTTGTTCTTTGCCATGTCTTACCCTCCTGTGAATTGGCGGAGGTACTCAAACAGAAACCGGCCCAGCATATAGCCGAAACCCCCGATCATCGCCCATTTGAGCCTGTCCCAGAATCGCATGATCTTCCTCCTGTACTTGTACCATATATGGCGGAGAAACCGCCACACCGCATAGAATATCTGAAACTCATTCATCAGATGCCGAAGGCGTCGCGCAGATACTTCAGCTGAAAGTCATTAAGACCGACCAGATCAGGCTCGCCGTTGCGGTAGCCTTCGGAGGCCAGCAGGACGTTACCAACCATGACATCACCATACCAGACAGTAGCCAGCCGGTTGATGATCAGCTGCTTACGGAACCAGCCGGATTCATCGGCGACCAGCACAACACCGTGAGGGAGCAGCAAGCCAGTCTGAACGCGCACGATCTCGATGCAGTCGCAGTGGATCGCCTGATACATGCCGTCCAGCAGATGCTCAGGCTCTAACTGGATGATCTCCGGCGCCGGAGCTTCACCGGCATGGACAAGGATAAAAGATTCTTTCTTCATCATACATAACCCTCCAATTTCATCTGTTCATAGAAAGGATCTATTGTTGCGGGATCAAAGGCATCACCAGGGGCCAACGGAACGGGGTGGAGCGGCTGTTCGGGGAAGTCCGCACCGTCCCAGAGATAGGGGAAGGCCCAATCCGCATCTTGCACCATGCCGGTCTTACAGAAATCGTAATCGTGGGTGCAGTAGGCATCCAGCTGGGGATGGTAGAGATAGACATCCGAGGCATGTTCAGCCTTTTTCAGCGGGCGGCTATGGAAGTACAGATGCTTGCCGACATCATAGGAGCGGCGGGCCATATCCTTACTGATGTACTTTGTAACGTAGTAAGCCGTGGCTACCTTATCACGGATCGGGGCCAGAGAACAGAAACCGAAGGCCCGTTGATAGTCCGGCCAGTTGAGAAAGGCACCGTCTATGAGCTTCTTCGGCTCCGGATACCGGAAGGGCCGGAGCGCCGAAGCAGGCAGGCCATAGACCAGACCGTGAATATGCCAAGCGCCGTCTTTGTGGTTTTCCGGCACCAGCAGCACCTGAAACGAGGCGTTATATTTCTTCCGCTTATCGCGGATGAACTGCATGAGCCGCTTTGCGTAACGATCCAGGTTATAGCGATCCGCCAACCGCTCATCCAGCGTACCGGTGAAGAAGTAGTCCCAGGGATTACACAGGGCATATTGCAGCACCATAGAGCGGGCGCGGGAGAAGCTGTTATCCAGCTTTACTTCGTAGTGCTGCGCTTCCTCGCGGACGCAGGCAAAGTCAGGGTCACGGTGGCCTTTGAATGCCACGACCTTGTATATTTCATCAGTGTATCGGTGTATGGAATACACCGGAGAAACCGCCATATTCCAACACCTTCCCGCAAAACGTTATGGAGTCAAGTGCCCCCAAACGGGGCCGTCTGCTCCGTTCGAGGATCGAGGATGGACCTCAGCACAGCATGTCTCCCGACGTTCTGCGGTAAGGTGAAGGTTTGGATCAGGCTTTAATCATGTCAACGACGCTGCCGCCGCGGCCGCGAAAGACAAACACGACATCGCCGACCTGGGGCGTGTAGGAGATGTCGCACATCTTCTTTTCCGAGAGGAACACGCGCTCAGGCTCACCACCTGCGCCAGTAGGGACGAGGTAGACGTACATCCCATGCACTTCCTGGCCGTCGTCACCGACAAACGCTGCATCGGCTAACCGGATGATTTTCATTCCCATTTTCATTTACCTCCTAAACAAAAAATGACTGCAAAAGGCGGGATGACCTTTCGCAATCATTATCAGGCTTCACGCGGATAAAAAATTTTGAAATTATGAGAAAATTTCTCTTGCATTTTGTGGAGCAGTGTGATATTATAACTAAGCTGTCGTTGAGACATGCGCCGTTAGCTCAGCTGGATAGAGCGTCTGGCTACGGACCAGAAGGCC
>ERZ857693.3790-NODE-3790-length-11867-cov-8.625635_pt1 | contig 11867 bp, 7 predicted proteins | sample MGYA00519765_ERZ857693 | MGnify/ENA primary metagenome ERZ857693 (study PRJEB31778, sample SAMEA3449354) | human gut metagenome | biome: human gut; feature: human-associated habitat; material: faeces | place: United Kingdom | collected 2010/2012 ... | reverse complement strand
TACTGGAAAAATGCAGAAGTTTCTGCTTACTTATGTCAGATGGCTTGTGCAGAAGAAGAATTAAAAAGGGAACTTCAGAAAATTGCAGAATATTTCAAGATACCAGCCTGTTTTTTAGAAGCAATTCCTGTAAAAAAAGATTTGGAAGATGATATATTTCATAATAATGGAGAGAAGGAAAATGAAGAAAGCACTACTTAAAAAGATACCTGTTGTGGAAGCCGGTATTAAGGATAAACAATATATGGAACTTTGCAGACAAAACTATCTGATGAAGGTACAAAAGGCTACGGTAGCACATAAACGGACTTTAATCCTAAATCTTTATAACGCGGAAAACATTATAAAGGAGCAATATCAGCTGTTCTGTCGCATCTTTTTTTCTAATAGAGACTTTATTACATATTTTATAAAAGAAAACCGTTGGTCTATAAAAACTTTGGATATCTTGGAATCTGAAAAGGGGAAATTTATATCTCAGATTGCGATACGAACATATAAGGAAAAAAGGAGTATTCAACAGTTTTTTCATTGTACAGATGATGCCGTAGACAGTATACAACTAATACAAATAGAACAGCAGAAAAGAAAAGCAGAAAAGTCGTTAAAAAGAAAAAAAAGAAGGATAAAAGATATAGAGTCTCTATTTCGCAGTGTGAAACCAGTGACTGGGAGATTTGAAAAATGGCTGGAATACGAGGTGTTAAAAGAAAGTCAATATATTTTCTATCAGTATTCCAGAAGAAAGATGATAGATTGCACATGTAGTCATTGTAAATCGAAATATCAATTGGAGAGATCTATACCAAGGCATAACAAAGAATATGTGTGTCCCATTTGCAAGCGGAAATCAATTTTTAAAGCAAAAGGAAAATCAGGATATTTTTCTGATTATTCAGAAGCAGTTAAAATTGAAAAAGCATCAGATAGAATCATACTACGTCATTTTGAAGTTAGAAAATCTTATGCTGCGCATGGTACGGGAGAATATACATTATCCTATCATGAAGACTATCGGGCTGTATTTCAGGAAAAATTCCATTTTTATTACCCGGTTTATAGCTGTTTGGCTCATAAGAATGTATGGAAAGAGAAATATATAGATCCGTATTTTCACTACAGATATCATTTGGATTATACGATAAAAGCATATCAGACGATAACCCAAATGCCTGGAATGGTGTATCCATATAATTTGAAAAATGTTTTTAAAGGAACACCATTTGAATATTGCTCCTTAGATTATTTTGTCAAAAATAATCGTTTTGTAGAGCTGCCGGTTGTATATTATCTGAAGACATATTTAAAATTCCCATTGCTTGAACAGTTCGTGAAGCAGAATATGTTTTATATCGCTTTGGAATGCCTATATCAGCTTCCAAACGAATGGGAAGAAACAAAGGAAACGAATACAAGACATTTCTTAGGAATAAATTCACGATATTGCTCTATCCTAAGTAAGTATAATATGGGGATAAGAGAATGGGGCGTTTTACAGAAAATGGAAAAATTAAAAATCCATTTGTCGGAACAGGAAATTTTTGCATATTGTAAAATTTTTGAGAGTAATAGAGATTTCTTGGAATTAAACCAGTATGCATCTATTCGGAAAATTGTGAGTTATCTGGCAAAGCAGATTGAAAAAGAAAAAAAAGGAAAGGCATATAAGTTGTCCGGTGATGTATCTGGTATCAGTCATGTGGAAATGAAATGTTATCAGACGTATATAAGAAGCTGGAAAGATTATATTGAGTGGGCAGAAAAATTGGAATATGATCTGAAAAGCCGATACGTTCTGTTTCCAAAAAACTTTAAAGATGTTCACGACAAGACTTTCCTGGAGTATCAAAAACAACAAGATAAGATGGAAAGAAGAAAACAGGCAAAAGAAAGAAGAACCGTGAACCAACTTTTAAAGAAAGATATAAAACTACTGGATACCAAAATTCAGGATAAGGATTATCTTTTAAAAGTTCCTGAAAATTGTCAGGAAATCCGAAAAGAAGGGCAGGCGTTAGGACATTGTGTAGGAAGTTATATCCCTCATATTGCCAATCGGGAATGTGATGTGTATTTTATCAGGAAAAAGACCGATCCGGATAAGCCTTTTTTTACGGTTGACTGGAGAAGAGGGAAGATTGTGCAATGTCAGGGGAAAGGGCGGATTCGTTATCCGCAGGAAATGGTAGAATTTGTTCATTATGCAGAAGAAAAATTAAGGCTTCTAAAAGGAGAAGAAGAAAAAAAGGCTGCATAGGAATATAAAAATTTTAAGAGAATAGAAACACAGGCAGAAGGATTAGAACATTCTTCTGCCTTTTCTTATGAAGAGAAAGGAACAGAGATATGAATGATGTATTGGAAAAATTACAACGTGTCAAAATCCAAAATAAGACCAGGCTGTCCAAAGAAGACCAGCAATTTTGTCAGATACAGCAAAAATTATATGACAGTACCAGAAATCATTTTTTAAGTATGTTTGTAGATATGGAAACACTGCACCAGCAGGAACTGACCTTTTATGGAAAGGTACAGAAATATGCAGACAGGGTGTACCAACAGAACCTGATTTGTATGGATAAAAAGAAACAAACAGAACTGATGGAAAAGGTGCATAATCATTTTATCAGAACCATTATTTCCTTCTTTAACCGGAAATATGGTCTTGCCATACAGAAACATTCGTATGAACGCTATATTTCCCTGCAGACTCTGGCAGAACCCGTATTACATAAGCGGATTTCTTCTTTAACAGAAGAAGAGAAGCAAATTTATCGGGAAGAAAGGAAGAAATGCTGTAAACAGAAAGAAGAAAATCTTCATGAAGTTTTGTTTGCCAGAATTGAGTATCCGTTGATTTTGGATGATATTTTTTCTTATCTGGGCGGTTTTAGTTTTCAGGAGAAAGTGGAGCAGGAGATTAAAACAGATGCAAAAGCAGGAGTGACCTATGCAAAATATAAATTGCAAAGTAAAAAACTGTCCATTCAAAACCTGTTATGCAGCAAAACAGATCTTTGGGGAGAATACGAAATCTGTCTGGATAGTGAAAAATATAAAGCACTTTTACGGGCATTGACTTTTTTTGACTCCAGTAAAGAACAGGTTTCTATTTATGATGGCTGGCTGGAAAGATTTGTAAGTTTTTCATATAGCGGGAAAAAGGAGAAAGAAGGGATTTTTGATGAACACCCTGCGCTTGGAAAGAAAGTTGTTAAATTTAAGTATTTTAAAAATGGCAGATGGGATATTGTTTTTGCCAGTGGTGTACATGCATTGTCTTTTGCCAAAGAGTATCTCGGCTATAAGGAGGCGGCCTAATGGGAAAATACAAAAGAGATAAGGGACTTCAAATACCAATGGAGCAAAGGCAAAAATTGAATGCGAAAATTTTGTATCTAGTGGAAAACCATGAAGCAGAACTATATGGGATCACACCAGAGGATATTTTTAATGTATATATGGGAAATGGTGGGCTGCATGGACTGGACAGGAAAGACTTTCAAAATTTTCATGCTTATACAGAAGCGAAAAAAGAAATAGAGCAGGGACAGTTTTTTACACCAGCGGAAATATGTGAATTTCTTGTTGCCTGCGTCAAACCGGAACCGAAGGATATAATTTATGATTTGACTTATGGTAAAGGAGATTTTTTTAATTATCTTCCTACAGAAAGTAATATCTATGGAACAGAAATTGATATGAAAGCGGTGAAGATTGCCCAGTACCTCTACCCGAAGGCAAACCTGCAATATGGCGATATCCGGCAGTATTCCCCTGTTTTAAGCGGGGATATTGTGTTTGGAAATCCGCCCTTTCATCTGGAATGGGGAACAAAAGAAGCACCGGTATCTTCCCAGATGTATTATTGTAAAAAAGCATATCAGGTACTGAAAAACGGAGGACTTTTGGTTTTGCTGGTCCCGGAAAGTTTCCTTTCAGATGATTTTTCAAATAAAGGGGATATTGAAGAAATCAGTCACATGTTTAATTTGATTGTACAATTTTCTTTGCCGGCAGATGCATTCAAAGAGTATGGTGTGACATCTTTTCGGACAAAAGCAATGATTTTGCAGAAAAAGAGTCAGTATGTAACAGAAAGACCCTATACCACAAAGCAAGAGGTTCTGAAACATCCCCAAGAAATTTATCAAACTCATGTGTTACCGGTTCTTCAGGAACGGAGAAAAAATGCTGCAAATATTTATTTTGAATGTCAGAATACAGATTTAGAGGCAAAGCAGAAACAGGTATTTCAGGAAAAAACGATGAAACTTTTGTTTGATATCAAAAGAAATCGAAATATCACTCATAAAGCTGGACTGGCAGAAACGATTTTGCAGAAATACCTGAAGCAGACGAAACCGGAGGAACTTTCCTGGCAGGAGTGGGAAAAAATTAAAATACAGCCGGAAGATGTTTTACGGAAATTAAAGGGGATTTTATCTTCTGCGAATATGACATACAGGAATGAAATCCGGATTGTAAAGACAACTTATGGATTTAAAGAAAAGGATTATCGGGAAAATGGGACCGATATGAATTTGGGTTCTATCAATTCTTTTGTATTATCCAAAAGAGAAGTTCCTGGATTTGAGCAGTTCTTAAAGAAGAAACGGCGAGAATTTGCATTGCAGGAAACACCTTTTGAGAAAATGAAGCAGGATGACAAAATTGCAGAATATCTGGAAAATTGGCATGTAACAAGTCAAATGACAGGGGAGGTCAAATATCTGAATGCTGTACAGAAAAAAGAAGTGAATAAACTGCTGCAGAAACGATACGTTGCCCTACAGTTTTCTATGGGAACTGGAAAAAGCCTTTGTACACTGGCAATGGCGCAGTACAGAATGAAATATAATTCTGTCCGGAATATATTCATTGTCGGCACAGCCCTGGCAATCAATAATACATGGGAAGAAATATTGGAAGACTATCAGATTGATTTTTACCGTATTCGGAAGAGGGAGGACATAAAAAGGGTACAGAGAGGACAGATTGTGCTCTTGACTATCAATCTGCTTACGGAATTAAAAAGGGAGATGAAAAAACTGTTACGTATCCGCTGTCAGAAAGTCATGTTGATTTTTGATGAAAGTGATGCAATTACCAACGGAAGTTCAAAACGTACAAAAGCAATGCTTTCTGTTTTTCGAAAATGCAGATATAAAGTGCTGGCAACAGGAACACTGACAAGAAATAACGTGGTAGAAGCAGCACCTCAATTAGAACTGCTTTATAACAACTCTATTCATTATCTGGCAAAGAATGAATGGATCTACCGATTCAAAAACGGACAGATGGAAAAAAATAGGAACTTCTTTTTGAATCAGCCATTTCCAGCTTATAAAAGAGGGTATGAACTGTTTTCTTATTCCTATTTACCAAAGAAGATTACAGTGTTTGGTCTGGAGAAGGCAAATCAGGATATTTATAATGCATCATTTTTAGATGAATTATTAGAAAAAACAGTCATAACAAAAAATTTTGAAGAAGTGGTAGGAAGGAAAATTTATAAGATTTACCAGGGAACCTGTTCTTTTAGCGAAAGGGAAAAAGAAGTGTATCGAATAGCAGTAAAAGAGTTTGATAAAATCCGCAGGAAGTATTTTGCAGCTTACGGCAATGCACGAAAGGATTCCATGTTTCGGATTTTGCAGCAACTGCTGCTCCTTCTGAAGATATGTGCAGATCCTTCTCTTGCATACGAATACGATAGCAATGAAGTACCTACGAAGGTAAAAAAAGCAATCCGTCTTTTGCAGATGTGGAAGTATGAGAAGGTTGCGATTGGAGTACGCAGAATAGAAGTGGCAGATTCCTATTACCGATATTTAAAGCAGGCATTTCCAGAAAGGCAGATCTTTTATATCACAGGGGATAAAGTTCCATGCAAGCAGCGGCAGAGGATTGTAGAAAAACTAAGAAAGACAGAAAATGGGATATTACTTTCTACGCAGCAAAGCTTGTCAGAATCTATGAATATAGATGATGTGGATAAAATTATCCTACCAGAGCTTCATTACAATCATGCGGCTATGGAACAGTATTATTTTCGGTTTATCCGGTATACGTCCAGAAATTTTAAGCAGGTGGTATTTTTAATTTATGAAAATTCCATTGAAGTGAACCTGCTAAAGATGATACTGGCGAAGGAGAAAATTAACCTGTTTATGAAAAATCAATTGCTAGAAAACGGAGAACTATATGAAAGATTCGGCATCAATCCCCAGATATTTTCCCTTTTGATGACAACCAGTGTGGACCAGGAAGGAAAACTTCAGATTCAATGGGGCGAACAGAAGATTAGTTAGTATTTTCTTATTTGACAACAGATATAGATAATCGTAGTTTTATAATAGAATTTTTATTTGAAGAAATTCAAATATATTACAGATTTGCTCTGCTAATGACAGAGTATCATAATTTTGGAATTGTTATTCCTATAATTCTTTAGAAAGACATCAAACAGATTTAGTTTTGGTGTCTTTTTCTTAAATTTTTCTCAAAATGAATCCAACAGTTGCAAGAACAAATCCTAAATAGCTGAAATTATAGTTCATAGAATGGCATACAAAGCTTCGAACTTTTGTGTGCTCTTTTGTGAAGTGAGTTTAAGAAACTAGAAACAGGATACATAGATGTCATTTAAATTGGGAAGGAGGTGGAATATGGCAGATATGGAGGTTACCAAAAAAGTATATAGCGCGGATGAAATACAAGTGATTTTAGGAATTGGAAGGAGTAAGGTATATGAATTTCTGGATTCTGTAAATAAAAAGCAGGAACCGTTTCGGGTTATAAAAATAGGAAGAATATATCGGGTGCCTAAGGATTCTTTTGATAGATGGATGAATGGAGAAACTATATAGAGCAGAGGTGAAAGAATGGTTAAGAAAGTAAAAAAATATCCACATGCATTTTTTGAGAGAAATACCTGGAATCATAGAACAAAAAAATTATTGCCGGATTATACAATCAAATATGGGAAAAAGGGTGGATTTGAAACAGCTGAAGAAGCAGAAAAAGCGTATCAGGAACATATAAAAGAATTTGATAGGAAGATGAATATGACCTTTTTAGAAGTGGATAAAGAGGTAACATTAAAAAACTTCTTACTTTATTGGTATGTGAGTATCTTTTCCGAAAGAGTACAGTCAACTACCCGATATTTAGTATCCTATGTGCTATATGGAATGCTATTACCTAATATAGATGAAAAAATAAAATTGAAGTTTGTCAGCACAGATTATTTGAATGAGTTATTGGATAAAGTGGCAAAATACTGCAAATCGGCAGGATTCAAAAGCAGGGAAACATTATATATTGCAATGAAAGATGCACAGTTTCTTCGTTTAATAGATAATAATCCAGTAAAAGCAACGAAAACATATCCAAGACCCAAAAGAAAGATTACCGTTTTAAATAAAAGTCAGACAAGATGCTTTTTGACAGCCGCAAAAGAAAGAAATTGGTTTTTAGAGATTATTTTGGGGTTATATTGTGGCCTGAGAAAAGGGGAAATATTAGGACTGAAATTTGACGATTTTGATTTTGAAGAAAGAACGGTCACAGTTCAAAGACAGTTGGTAGCTGATATAGAAACCAAGGAGGGAACTTATGAAATTATAAAGTATCAGAGTATTTTACGTGATCCAAAAAGCGAAAGTGGAAAACGCAGATTAAAAGTGCCCGAAATTATATTGGTGGAAGTCGAACGCAGAAAAGATAGAATTCAATTACTGAAGGAAAGAATGGGAGAAGACTTTCAAGATCAGAATTTTATTTCTTGTCAGAAAAATGGAAATCCAAGAGGGTTGTGTTCTTTAAATACAGAAATCAGGAGACTATGTGAAAGAAATGGATTGCCACATATTACAGTGCATGGATTAAGACATATGTATGCTACAATTCTAGCTGAGAGAGGAGTGCCTTTAACGAAAATATCAGCATTGCTGGGGCATCATTCCGTACATACAACATTTGAATTTTACCTGGAAGTAATTGAGGGTGGAAATCAGATTACAGATTTTTTGAATAAGGAATTTCTAGCAGAGGAGGCAGCGTATGGATCTAAATAAAATAAAACTCAGAGCGTATGTAGATTATCGTGTTGGCAATGTGATAAAAATTAAAGGAAAGTTTGGATTTCGTGTAACTGTGATATTTGATGATATGGAAGAAAAGGAATCCCAACATTCTGGTTTTGCAAAGAAAGAAGAGGCAGAAAAAGAAAGAAATCATGTAATTGCTCAATTACACGATAAGAAATATGTTGTTTATAAAAATATAAAAGTGGAAGAGCTACTGACGTATTGGTTGGAAAATATTATAAGAAGCAAGGAAGGTGTAAGTGCTTGTACTTACAATACTTATAAAAATTGTATTGAAAAGCACATTATTCCAGAATTGGGAAAATTAACTTTAGTAAAGTTAAATCAGGGGCACATTTCAAAATTGTATAAAAAGTTGGTTGAAAAATATAGTTCCATTCCAAGAATAGCTAAGCCGATTTTGAATACCTCATTAGAATTTGCACTTTCTAAAAATTTGATTACATATAATCCGGCGGAGGGATTAAATCTTCCTAAAGGTGCGAAAAAGGTTCCATACCATGAAATCGTAATTGATGAATCAAAAACGTACGCGTTGGAGCAGGTAAAGCATTTAATAAAAGTAGCAAAAGATACACGTATTTATCTGTATATATTATTTGCACTCTTAATGGGATTAAGGAAAAGTGAAATCAGTGGAATAAAGTACACAGATATAGATTATGAAAATCGCACATTAAAAATAGAACGGCAATTAGGAAGAAGTTTAGAGGTAGACGAAAATGAAATAGCACCAAAGACACGAACAAAGCAGGAAATTGATGTGAAGACACCTGCAAGTAATCGTGTGGAGAAAATTCCTAATTTTTTATTTAGCGAAATACTAGAAGAAAGGAAAAAATATGAGAAAAACCGAAGCAGGAGACAGCATGGAAGATGGGTATTTCAAGATATGGATTACATTTGTTGTTCTAGTTATGGAAGACCAAGATCTACCACATACATATATACCCATTATAAAAAACTAATAGAAGAAGCAGGATTGCCATATATACGATTTCATGATTTACGTCATACGTATACCACATTATTAATGAAGAATGATATCAATCAAAAGGCAATAGCAGCGTCGTTAGGACATTCCAAATCGATTATTACATTTGATGTCTATACAGACAAGCAGGCATTAATAGAAGGAGGGGTAGAGGAGATTGATGCATTTATAGATGAAGTGCATCCATATGATAGTGAAGATATTCAAATACTAAAAGAAAAATATGGAAAGAAAGTTCTGCATAGATTGGCTTAATCTATATGGGAAATCAATAGAAAAGGGTATACTGCAGGTTATTTGCTGTATGCTCTTTTTTTTACGGGAAAGAGAAAAGTAGATAGTAGAAAAATTCTTTTATTGACGAAATACACAAGAACAGATATACTAAAATTGAACGTATGTTCGTGCATAAGAATACAATATATGGAATAAAAATGCAGAAAAATATCAGTAATGCTGTTCTGTGTGCTTAGGTATTATGATTGACTAATAGGTCTTTATAGTTTTGAAAAGGGATAAATTGTGGTATACTGTAGTATCAAATCATGGAGGATAGTACGAGGTGTTGCGAACCGGAAAATATCCACTTGGGTGACCAAATTCGTACATTGGCGTTTTTTTACCTATTTTTCAGCAAAATTGGAACGTATTTTTCACCTGACATGTACGAATTTTCGGGTTAATAATGAAAATAGTAAGGAGGTTTTTGACTATGGATCACTTCGAACTGGTATCAGAATATGCTCCTACAGGAGATCAACCGCAGGCTATCGAACAGCTTGTGAAAGGTTTCCAGAAAGGCAACCAATGCCAGACTTTACTAGGGGTTACGGGGTCTGGCAAGACTTTTACAATGGCAAATGTTATCAAGGAATTAAATAGGCCAACACTCATTATTGCACATAATAAAACGCTGGCTGCACAGCTTTATAGCGAATTCAAAGAATTCTTTCCGAATAATGCAGTTGAGTATTTTGTGAGTTACTACGATTATTACCAACCGGAGGCCTACGTTCCATCTTCAGATACTTACATTGCCAAGGATTCAGCCATCAATGATGAAATTGACAAGCTCCGTCTTTCCGCTACAATGGCACTGATGGAGAGGAGAGATGTGATCATCGTTGCCAGTGTTTCCTGTATTTATGGATTGGGTAACCCGGTGGATTATCAGAACATGGTGATCTCCCTTCGTCCCGGAATGATCAAAGACCGGGATGAGGTGATGGCAAAACTGATTGAGATCCAGTATGACCGCAATGATATGGATTTTCACCGTGGTACATTCCGGGTGCGCGGAGATGTGCTGGAGATCATTCCGGCTTACGAGAGCGATACGGCGATCCGTGTGGAATTTTTCGGGGATGAGATTGACCGGATTTCAGAGATTGATATTCTGACTGGCGAAGTTAAGGATGAACTGAAGCATATTGCAATCTTTCCGGCTTCTCACTATGTTGTTGACCGCGAGAACATTAAGCGTGCTGTGGCAGATATTGAGGAAGAGTTGGAAGAACGGGTGAAAGAGTTTAAGCGGAATGATAAACTGCTGGAGGCACAGCGTATCGCAGAGCGGACGAATTTTGATATTGAGATGCTCAAAGAGACAGGGTTTTGTTCCGGAATCGAGAATTATTCCCGGCATTTGTCAGGATTAAAGCCGGGACAGGCACCTTATACACTGATTGACTATTTCCCGGACGATTTCATTATGATGATCGATGAGTCACACAAGACGGTTCCGCAGATCGGAGGAATGTATCATGGAGATCAGTCAAGAAAGCAGACGCTGGTAGATTATGGATTTCGTCTTCCGTCGGCAAAGGACAACCGTCCGCTGAATTTTGAAGAGTTTGAAAGTAAGATTAATCAGGTCTTATTTGTGTCGGCAACGCCTGGGCAGTATGAGATGGATCACGAACTTCTCAGAGCAGAGCAGGTAATCCGACCGACAGGTCTTCTTGATCCTGAGGTTGAAGTCCGTCCGGTGGAAGGACAGATTGATGATCTTTTAGGTGAAATTAATAAAGAAATTGAAAAGAAAAATAAGGTTTTGGTCACTACTCTGACAAAGAAGATGGCGGAAGATCTGACGGATTATATGAGAGAGGTTGGTATCCGTGTGAAATATCTTCATTCTGATATTGATACCCTTGAGCGTACCGAGATCATCCGTGATATGAGACTGGATGTATTTGATGTCCTTGTAGGAATTAATCTGTTAAGGGAAGGACTAGACATTCCGGAGATTACACTGGTAGCGATCCTTGATGCCGACAAAGAAGGTTTCCTTCGTTCGGAAACGTCTCTGATCCAGACTATTGGACGTGCGGCACGAAATTCGGAAGGGCATGTTATCATGTATGCAGATACAATGACCGAATCCATGCAGCTTGCGATTGATGAGACACAGAGACGTCGTGAGATTCAGATGCAATATAATAAGGAGCATGGAATTACGCCAAAGACCATTCAGAAATCAGTACGTGATCTGATCAGCATTTCCAAAAAGGTGGCAGCACAAGAACTGAAGATGGAGAAAGATCCGGAATCTATGAGCCGCAAGGAACTGGAGAAGCTGGTCAGGGATTTGGAAAAACAGATGAAGAAGGCGGCAGCAGAGCTGAACTTCGAGGTGGCAGCAGAGCTGCGTGATAAGCTGATTGATCTGAAAAAGATGTTGAATGATATGGATAAATAATTTAATGATGCCAGGGTTAAAAGCCCCCGACTTTGATGCCTACGGATTGCTCCGTGCT
>ERZ857693.3781-NODE-3781-length-11894-cov-16.427232_pt1 | contig 11894 bp, 10 predicted proteins | sample MGYA00519765_ERZ857693 | MGnify/ENA primary metagenome ERZ857693 (study PRJEB31778, sample SAMEA3449354) | human gut metagenome | biome: human gut; feature: human-associated habitat; material: faeces | place: United Kingdom | collected 2010/2012 ... | reverse complement strand
AATGAGCGGACGCCAACGGGGAAAAGGCGCAAGCAGATGGCGCAGGTGAATTTGGAAATAGTATAAGGGAATCGTAAAGTGCATGAGGGGATTCTCTTCGGATTACACCTCCCGTATCCGCCCCTGCGCCATCTCCTGCACCGTGTCGCACAGCGCGTCGATGTCCTGCGCGAAGTGGCTGGCGAGCAGAATCGTCTTGCCCTGCGCCCTCAAGTCAAGCAGCAGCGCGCGAATCTCCGCAACGCCATTTTTATCCAGCCCGTTCATCGGCTCGTCCAAAATCAGCAGCTCCGGCGCGTCCAGCAGCGCTTGCGCAATGCCCAGTCGCTGCCGCATCCCCAGCGAATACTGGCTCACCCGCTTTTTTGCCGCGGGGTCAAGCCCCACCAAGCGCATCAGCGCCGCCACGTCCTCGCAGCGCGCGCCGTTGCCTAACTTCGCCAGCCACAGGAGATTGCTCATGCCCGTCTCGTGCGGCAAAAAACCGGGGGTTTCAATCAGCATTCCCGTTTTGGGCGCAAAATCGCAGTCCGTGCCGATATTTTTGCCGAATACGCTGATTTTCCCCGCCGTCGGCCGCAGGAATCCGCAGATGCATTTCATCAGCACGGTTTTGCCGCTGCCGTTCCGCCCGATGATGCCGTGGATTTTCCCGCGCATCAATTGCAAGGTAACATCTTCCAAAACCTGCTCGCTGCCGAACGACTTGCTGACGTGCTGCACGTCCACGACGATTTCACGCATCCGAAACACCTCCTGCAAAGTTAAACTGGAAGGTACGCATTTTGATGGCAGCGAGCGCCATCAGCAGCACGGTCAATCCACCCAAAATCAGGTAGGAGACGTGCAGCCGCGGCAGCAAATCGTAGCCGAAATTGTGCATGGTGTAGGTGGCGTGCTGCAATGGCGAGAGCCACGCCGCGAGCACGTTGGCGTAATAGCGCATCTCCGCGGGCAGGTGCAGCCACGCCATGAAGCGCTCCGGCGTCAGCACAAATCCGACAAAATTCAGCAAAATGGCGGCTAATATGCCTGTTTTCTTGCTTTTCAGCACAGTAAACAGCAGTTGCAGCATGGAAAGCAGCAGCACATACTGGAACATCAGCCCGAAAATCTGCGCGCAGCAGCCCCACGGCGTGGTCAGTTTGACCGTCTTTCGCATGACGGTGAGCGCGGTTTCAAATCCGGCGGGCGCAAAAGAGAGCATGGTCGCGGTCTCGCTCCAGCGATTCGTGGCGTACACATTGCAGCCGATGCACATCAGCATCGAGCTAAGCAGAATCATCAGGCAATAACCGAAAGTTACAATCAGCGTGGTGATGATTTGCCCGATGAGCCAGCTCCGCCGCGTCGTGCGGAAAATCAGGTAGCTTGCCGGCGTGTCCATGCGCGGGAGGGCGGAGAGCATCAGCATCAGCACCAGCGCGGCGTAGAGGATGCTGTCCCCGTCCGCGTAGCACCATACGAACGGCTCGACAAGCTGCACGCTGGTCAGGTACGTTCGGCTGATTTGCATCGTTTTGTCCGTCAGCAGCCAGCAGAGCAGGAAGCCCAGCGTCAGGCTTAAATAAAACCTTGGGTTTTTTCGCAGGCTGTACAGATTCCACCCCGCGCAGACGAGGGGCGGCTGCATTTTACACATATTCCCGGACACCTCGCTTCAAAAAGACGATTTGCAGGAGGATGGAAACAGTTTCCAGCCCTGCAAGCATCCCGTCGCCGCCGTCAATCCAGTTTATGGGATTTAGCATCACCGCCGCCGGGAAAAAGCGCTTGCCGAGCATCATCAGCGCGTAGCACAGGCACAGCGGGCCGAGGTGCGCGGCGGAGGATGTTTCCGTTGCCAGCGCCATCACGCATCCAACGCTCGCCCAAATGCCCCCGCAGAGCATCCGCCGCAGGAGCGCCGCATTAAACTCTGCATTTATTTCCAGCAGGATGCCCCCGCCGCGGACAGCGTACAGAATCAGCCCCAACAGCCCCGCCGCCGCCGCTTGCAGCACCATGCCGCTGAGGATGCAACCCGCCGCTTTGCCCAGAATCCACATCCTCCGCCCTGCCCGGAACACCGCCGGGCGAACCGCGCCGCACTTGATTTCGTGCAGCGCCTGTGCCGCGAAGGGCAAAGCGGAGAGCGCCGGGAGGGTCAGCATCCCGAAATCACCGCACAGCGCCATCATCAGGAGCTCGCTCAATGTAAACCGCAAGTTCTGTTTGTCATCCATCAGCGCATCGGCGGCTTGCCCGATGGAGAGGTACAGCGCCGCCGTGGTCGCCAGCAGCGCCGCCCAAAACCAGCGCCCCGCGAGTGCGCGGCGGACATCGCAGACAATCGCTTTCATCGGCTTAGTACCCAAAGCCGCGGTCAATCACCGTGCCGTCGACAGCGCTGATGGTCAGCAGCGACTTCGCCGGGTCGTCCGCATCAAAGAAATCCCACACGGGCAACATGGAAAAATTCTCCGGATTATCCCGATTCTGCACTCGCGAATAGCTGAGCGTGATGCGGTTGACCGTCATTCGGTTCGCATCCTGATTCCTGTACGCCAGATACTGTTCCTGAAATTGATATTTCAGCGGCAGCAGCTGCGCGGCGATTGTCACAATCTGGTCGAACGGCAGCAGCGTCGCCGCCTGACCGGACGCAAGGTCAATCGTGTGCGGCGCTTGCCACTGCATCCAAATCGTGCCATCGTAACGGTCAATAATGATTCTCAGCGCTTCGTACGGCGTTTTCAGCTGATAGGTGTCCTCAAAATTGTCGTACGCTCGGCAGTCCTCGCTCGTCCATGCCGTTGGCGCGCCGTTTACCTTTCGGGTAAAAATGAACAGGTCGCCGCGCAGGCTGCTCATCCCGCCGTCGTACTCGTAGCCCATGCAGCGCCCCTCGTAGGCGAGCGCTATCTCCGCGTCAAGGCTCTGGGCGATTTGCACCGCCTTTTCGCGGGCATCGGCGCTGACTTCCCCGGTTGTCGGAAGCTCGTCCACCTGATAGCGTGCCGCGCCGTGCCCTAAGAATTGGATTGTGCTGTACCACAAATTTCCATCATGTCGACGATGCTGAACGAACGTCAGCAGCGCGCGGTTTCCTGCCGCGTTTTTCGATTCCGCGCGAATACCGACGCTCGTCGGATTGCTGTTCGCAGCGGGGCGGGTCACGCTGTCCAAGCTGCTCGGCATCCCCGAATAGGGCGCACCGCCGAAGCAGACTGCCGCGCGCTGCAAGTCATCGGCAGTAAACGTACGCTGAACCGCAGGGTAAATCATCAGCTGCGGCACGGCGGGAATTTCAACCGCGGCATCCACCGTGACAATCGTCCTGCCTGTGTTGCTCTGCCAGACAGTGCTGTATGTTTCTGGTGCGTTGACTTGTGCCGATACATCCGCCGCGGCAAGCGCAGGAAGCAGCAGCGCGAGCATCAGCAAAAGGGTTCGTTTCATGTCCTTCACCTCCGATTTCAGCGTACCACGCGGGCGGGCGAAAGTCATCATCGACTTGCAATCAAGCTGTAAGCAAGTTGTAAATCACGGCGTTTCGGGGAATATTCCGCTTCATTTACGCACTTTTCTTTTCTTCTGTGCACCAAATCATCGAAACCGTCGTGCCTTTCCCGACCTCGCTTTGGATTTCCAGCTGCCCGCCGTGCGCTTCCGCAATCATCCGGCACAGGCTGAGCCCCAGCCCCGCGCCACCCAATTTCCGGCTGCGCGCCTTATCCACGCGGTAAAACGGTTCGGTGACGAGGGGGATTTTGTCCGCCGGAATGCCGCCGCCCGCGTCCGCCACGGCAAGCACCTGCCGCCGCCCCTCTTTGCTCGCCGACAAGCGGATAACGGCGTGCGCCGGGCTCGCCTTGATGGCGTTGTCCACGACGTTCGTCAGGAAGCAGAAGAGCAAATCCGGGTCGCCCGTCAGCGTCTCCGTATGAACCGCAAGTTCAAAAACTGCATCTTTCGGCATTGCGGCGCAGACCCTCTCCAGCAGTTCCCGCGCATCCACCTGCCTTTGCTGCACCGCCGCATTTCCTTCTTGTAGTGAAATCAGCTGCATCATCTTCTGGCTCAAGCGCTCGGTTCGCTTCGCCGCCTCGTGAATCTCGTAGGCGGCCTCCATGCGCCCCTCCTCCGTCAGCGGCATGGACAGCAAGCTTCCAGAAAAGCCAATAATTGCCGTCATGGGCGTTTTCATCTCGTGCGTCAGCGCCCCCAGCAGCAGCTCGCGCCGCCGGGCGATATCCTCCAAATCGGCAATTTTCTGCTCCACCGTATCCGCCATGTGGTCAAACGCGCGCGCCAGCTCGCCCACCTCGTCATCCGCCGAAATATTAACCCGCAGTTCATATGCCCCGCACGCGATTTTGTCCGAAATCTGTGCCAATTTCCGCAGTGGCGCGAGCGTTTTCCGCAGCATCAGCGGCAGCAGCACGCCGCACAGCAGCAGGCAGCCCAGCAGGGACAGCTGCGCCGCGCGCGTTAAATCGTTTATATGTTGATATGTCGATTCGATGTTCGCCGCGCGATAGACCGTCAGCGGCGTTTGCAGCACCGACATGGTTTGCGCGGATATCAGCAGGTGCGTCCCGCCCCGCTCGACGATGCGGCTGGCGGCGTCGGCATCCTCCGCCATCGGCAGGGTTTCCATTGGCTGGCACGACGCCGTGTTGTAGTAGTACTGTCCGTCCATCACCAGCGACCACGTGCAGTCCCCTGTCTGCAACAGATGCGCATACGTCGAAAACTTGTACTGAATCAGCGCTTGCCGGGTGATGATATCCATGTCATAAGCGGTTGATGTACGTTCCAGCGTAGACAAGTGGTCGCAGAAAACCGCCGTGTCGCGCGCGGCGCTCTGGATCGCCTGCTGAATCAGCTGGTCGGTCTCCTGTGCCACAAAATGGTACAGACACATGCTGACGGACAGCAGAATCACCGCAAGGGTGACGAGTGTCTGCTTGAGCCACAATTTCACGCCAGCACCTCCAACCGATAGCCAATTTTGTACACAGTGGCAAGTTCTCCGCCCAAATCCAACTTGCGCCGCAGTGCCGCGACGTGCACATCCACCGTGCGCGTTTCGCCGATGAACGCGTCGCCCCACACCTGATGCAGCAAATCCTCCCGCGTCATCACCATGCCCGGATGGCGGATGAACGTCAGCAGCAGCTCGTACTCCATCGGCTTCAGTGAAACCGGTGTTCCGCTTTTCGTGACTGTGTGGCTCGCCTCATCGACGGCGATATCGCGATACCGGAACCTCTGCGGATGCTTGTCCGACCGCGCGAGCACCTTTTCCATTCGCACGAGCAGCTCCAGAATGTCAAACGGCTTGACGAGATAGTCCTCCGCGCCCAGCCGCAGCCCGCGCACCCGGCTCTGCACGTCCGCCTTGGCGGAGACGAAAATGACCGGCACGCCCTGCGCGCGCATGTGCGGCAGGAGCTCGAAGCCGTCGATTTCGGGCAGCATGATATCGCACAGCGCCAAATCGAAGGGTTGATTTTGCAGCAGTTCCAGTGCTTGGCAGCCATCCGCCGTGCAAATGAGCTGATACCCGGACAGGCGCAGGTTGGATTCGAGCAGGCGCGAAATCGCCGCGTCGTCCTCGACGATGAGAATGCGTTTTGGCATGATTATCACCCGCTTTAGTATAGCATGGGGCAACGGGGATTGCGAGGGGCGGGGTGTAAATATGTTGTAAATTGTGGGAGGAGGGCGGGATGCGTGCCTTCTGACACGGCAAGAAACTGGATAAAAACTGCGCGGCTTTGCCGTCATGGTGGCATCGCCGCGCAGCTTCTTATTGTTATTCCCCGCAAAACTTATCGCTGAATCCCCTCATGAAACAGATAGTGGTCAAAAATCCACACAACTTCGTGATCCAGTTCATTCTCCTGCAATTCCATTCCGCGCGAATCTGCGCTTTCTCTTCTTCCGTAAATCTGTCCAGCCGCCGATGATCCATGCACTCGATAGAGTCAATGCACTTGAAAAGCAAGCTGTCCGGATAGATCTGGGCGGCTTCCTGAAACAGCGTCTTCTTCCATTAAACCGCATTGTCGTCCGTTATCTCCCTGCCGTACATATAGTAATAGGTGTATTCCGGATTGAGATAAAAGCACATTTGCCATAGGAACTGCTTGCTCGTGCGGTAGTTTTTCAGCCCACAAGAAATAATATCCAGCAGAAGAGCCTTGTAGAGCGAATACTCATTTTTCGCCTCCCACAGCGGGGAATTTTCCGAAAATTGAACCACCGTATCCGCATAGGCAACCATCTGCCGCAGTGCCAGCACGGTCAAACCCTCAGACTGCGGCTCCTGCTGCCACACGTCCTGCAAATAATGCAGAATCAGCAGGCGTTTTCCCTGCTGTTCAAGCTGGTATACTTCGGCTTTGATTTTGATGATGTCCATTGTTATCCCCTCGCTTATTCCGTCGGACAGCTGTTTGATATGGTAAAAGCTGCCCGGCGTTTTTGCCAAACAGGCTATACGACTTCCTTGATGCATTTGTATTGTAGCACATTTTTTCAGCAAAAGCAGCGTGGAATTGTACTATCGGCGCTTGAAAGTTGGAGAAACTGTCAATGAAAAGAAAAAATCTTTCCAGCCGATGCTCTTCGCACGTTTGCCAACACGCACGCGAGAGCATCAGCCAGAAAGAATTGCTTGTTTGGGGATTGAGTCCAATGGGAGTTGAACCCACGACCGACTGCTTAGGAGAGATGCTCACCGCTTCCCTTTCAGAGAACTGCACTGCCCTGTAATGCCCGATTTTCCTGCGTTTCCAGCAGATTTCTACGTTTTCGATGGTGGGCAAAGGAACGTAAAAAACCGCAATTGCCAACCGTGCTGTTAGACAAGTGTTAGATACGCTAACAAAGGCGGTAGTCCCCTTCGCCAACGTCGGAATTTGTTAGACGAAAATGCGTATATAATCATAACAAAGTGGAAGTAAAGCATCAATTGTAGTGTCATAAATATAATTTTTTAGTAATGCCAAGAAATATGCTTTGACCATCCTCTCCGCCTTGTGCGGTCAGCTGCTCAATAAATCCGCCAAATGCACTATCTTGACTCCGTTGATGTTTCCATCAGCCAGTTATCCAGCGTCACTGATATGCTCCCTATAAAGCGAACAGTGAAAAACTGCAAGCGGAATAGGGGGCATATCACGGCTGCTGACGGGCGCTTTTAATATTTTCGCGGAATTGCGGTATATTTCAAAGCAGACGAATGTCTTTGACCGAGGCGAAGCTGATGAGCTTCGCCTCGGTTTTTTGCAACGTTTGTTATAAACAGTAGTATCGACATCCTCATTTAAGGAGATACAGCACAATTCATTCGTCACTTTATCAACTCATTTGTGCGATATTACCTAAATATTCTTTTTTGTATTATTCACATCAACCAAGATCTGTTAATAGTTTGTGATAAGATAGCTTGGAATCTTGATGGTATAAATACCCGCGTCAAGGTCTACCACATCAACACAGCATTCTCCATTAGGAACAACATAATCATATTTTCCGGACAGCGTATAAATCAGTCTACATTGCCTGTCAAAAATATCATAGACATGTGTTAATGGATCATATGCCACAATGAGCGAATCCCCAATTAGAATCTCATCATAATGGGCGGCAATTGCAAAGCCTTGACTTGTATCAATTATTCCTACCAATTTTTGCTCATTGTCATTCCTTTCAATAAAGACCCAATAGACATTGCCGTCGTAAGATACTTCATCGTAAATAGGTGGAATGATCCATTCACCAAGGTCATTCTGTACTCCTTCTTTGCCAGAGGAGTCTTGGCAAATCGTATAATATGTAATACTGCTGGGAATTTGCACTTCGATAGGCATCGACTCTGTTTTTTGCGTTGTTGCTTTTTTGGTATCTGGATCATATCGAATCACTGAAAATATACACTGTTCCCGGAAGGTTTCTATATTGGGCTCGTCTTCGTTGTCAAGCACAACAATATAGTCCATTTCCCTCTCATTGTTAGAAGTTCCATAATAATTTGTACTTATTGAGTGATTGGATAGAGCGAGAAAGTCATATTCAACAAAATAAACAATTTCGGAATATTCTTCCAATTGCGTATAATATGGATCATAAATATCAAAATACAGAAACGCCGGACGGATAATCGCATTTTCTTCTGAAGCAGATATTTTAAAATGCAATATTGTTTGGAAACCATCACTAACCGCTTCCTGCAAGCAAATCGTTGTTTCACCAATTGTTGTCACCCATTCAAACGTTTGAACAGTTGATTCTGCTCGTTCCACCAATTCATCACAAAGCAACTTTTTTTCAGAATGTCATGAATACTGTAGTAAGACCCAAATCGCTGCTGATACAGATTAAAGCCATCGTGTACTTCCGTCGCAATTGCAGGCACACAATTCAGCACAGAGCTCAAGCAACATAGTAACACAAGGATTCTGCGAATAAATTTCATGAAATCTCCTCCTTTGATGCGACGCACATCTCGCCAGTCAGTAAGAAATTCGTTCTATGAACTTGTAGCAACGATTAGGGACCTTCATTGGGAATCAGGGCTTCTTTGGTTTCTTCTCCAACTATTCCATCGACATTTTTTAAATTTGCGTTCCTTTGAAAAGCTTTTACTGCTGCTATCGTTGCTTCATCATACAATCCATTTTCTTCGCCGAAATATACCATCGCTTTTTTAAGCGCATATTGTAGATTTCTGATATATTGAGAAGGTACTGGATGATATGTAGAAATGACCTTCTTCCCAAACAAATACTCCTCAACTCTTGCTGTTGCGGTTACGTTGAATGCCAATGGAGAGCCTTTTACAACATAATCGTCACGTACAAATACGAATCCTCCTTCTATGTATTGTGCTACATAGAATTCATGAGCACCCGTCTGCGTATTATGTTTATAGATATTAACACCAGTTGTTTTCGATTCATTTCCCGCTTTTAGAGAAATAGCATATCCAACATCATTAATAGGTGTAATGTAATAGTAGCCACCCTCGTGTAGCTCAATGCTTGAATCCACCACACAATCTTTACATTCTGGTGCTGAGGAAGCTGCATCGCAGTCAGTATAAAGCGCCATGCAAAACAATGCAGATACTTTGGAGAAGCTTCCAGGAATAAATCCTGTCGGATCTTCATAATTAATCGCATCATTGTTGCAATATGAATATAGATTCCCGTTTAGCAACGCATCTTCATTCAAGAATCTTCCAACTACTGCATTATAGTACCGGCTCCGCAGATAGTACAGCCCAGTTTCCTCATCAAACACATACCCGCGATACCTAAACGGCTGCACCTTCCCCAGCGTTTCTGCCAGCTCGCCGGTACACCACAGCGGTGCGCCCCACGCATCGTAGCCGTAGCTGACGACGGTATTGCCATTCTCATCCAGAATTGCAACAATATCGCCCTGCAAGCTCTTGACGTAGGCATACGCCGTGCCATTGTACACCACCACTGCCGGGCGATGAACGGCTCTGCTGTGCCTTGGTGGGGTATGAAATTGAAAGGTTACTTTTGATGCTGGTATGCTGCCTTTTTCGTCAAACGGCGGTCATACCTACCGAGGTATGCAGGGAGTGACCGCCGTTTCGACTTGAACTTTGTTGTATCTTAGATGTAAGATTTTGACCGCATCGTTTTATTAGGCAAGTACTATCTTCTATAAATACGGATAGTATACCCGACTTATGATTGGCTTTCCGATGTTTATCAACCTATTTCATTGATTTTGAGTAGCAAAATGTTTACATGTCGCAAGCTGCCTGCTATGTACCAACAAGCATCGCCTTTGTGATACCGCAAAGGCAAAATTTGCAAGGAGTACTCCTGAAACCTTTAAGGGCTTGGGATTATCCCAGCAGCCTGCCTTTTGTCCCCAAAAGGCGTTGCTTGCTGGTATGGATCATGATTTTAGTTTTTGTATCACTTCTTCTTTATGCAGGGTTAAAGAATAAATTTTCCCTAAGTTGTTAAGAATAAATGATTTACCGTGATTCACAGGTGGGAGAATCTCTTCCTCGAACGCCCTCTCAAAATATGGTCGCAATTCTTCTTCCGTATATTCCTCGTATTCAACCTGAGCAGTCATAAATTGCTTCCCTTGAAAAGTTTGCTTTCTAGACATTACAGCAATCCTTCCCTGGATATCGCTTTCGCAGTGGGTTGGATAATCTGTAATATTTTTAAACTCTCCTATAAAATAGTAATAATTAACGTAGTAAACATCACCATAATTGGATTTTTGCAAATCAATCCCACACAAAAGATCGCGTCCAGTCAAATAAAACACGTTTCTTTGTTTTTTAAATCCTCGTGCTTTAAATTCATTTTGGCAAAACTCCTTAAATTGTTTTTTATCCATATATTAACCTCAATATAACTCTAATCTCAAGTTAAAGCCTCCGCCTAGCTCTTTATTATATTTTTGCAACTGACAAATACCACTTCTAACTCCTCTTGGATTCATTGGCTTCAACTCATAAATCGTTCTCGTGTTGAAATCAATATAGTCTGGGCGAATACCATTTATCCTACGATACTCTTTTCCTATGCTAGAAAAATTATCCGTCGCTTTATATCCTGCATGAATTCTTCGCCCCGCACTCGCTGTTGATTTTGTAAAGCCACTACTTCTATCAAGAGTTTTTACTATATCGGCAGCATCATCCGTAAAATCTACTGCTTTAGCAATTTGTACTGTATCAGTGACTTTATCTATTGTTTTAACAGCTCGTGTTACTTCGCCAACACCAGTCACAAACGGAATGAGGTCTATCGCGTCGCCTGCCAGTCCTGCCCACGCCCAAGGATCTGTGGGATTTATGCAAACTTCAACAATACTAGCTCCGAGTGAGATAACATCAAAAACAGTTTCCCAGAACTGACCTCCGTGGTCAACTCTTACAACAGGATTGTTGTCACAATAAGCATACAGATTTTTATCTGTCAGCCCCATAGGGGTAGCAGTTAGAACATCCGTTGTATCTGGGGAAATAAACCGACCAATCTCAGGATCGTAATAACGGCTGGATACATAATAGAATCCCGTTTCCTCATCAAACACATACCCGCGATACCTAAACGGCTGCACCTTGCCCAGCGTCTCCGCCAGCTCACCGGTACACCACAGCGGCGCGCCCCACGCATCGTAGCCGTAGCTGACGACGGTATTGCCATTCTCATCCAGGATCGCAACAATGTCGCCCTGCAAGCTCTTGACATACGCATAGGGAACTCCATTGTACACCACCACCGCCGGACGATTCTGCGCATCGTAGAAGAAATGCAGCTCATCCGTGCCGGAAGTCATATGCACAATATTCTTGCCGTGCAGCGTGTACTTCGTCGCCACGCCGTTGACCGTTTTCTGCACACGCAAGCCGTCCGCGTTGTACACAAATTCAGCCGTCACGCCCGCCTTCTGCATCTTTTGCAGCTGCCGGCCGTTCTGCCAAATGTACGTCCACGTCCCGTCGCTCAGCGGATTGCCAATCGCATCGTAGCGAATCGCATTTCCGTTGACCGCCGTGAGCTTGTCGCGCCAGTTCGCGTCACCGTATTCGTAGGTAACAGTTTCCAGAGGAGTCGTCGTGTCCTTGTAAGCAAACCGCTGCTTCTGCAGGATGTTGCCGCCAAGGTCGTAGGTGTACTTCCAAGTCGTGCCATTTTCGCCGGAGCGGGTGTCGCTGTGGTCGTTGACCTGCACCAGCTGCCCAAGCGCATCGTAGGTGTAGCCAGTCCACTTCCCGTTCAGCGTCGCACTCGCGATGTTCCCGTTGTCGTCGTAGCCGTAGCCGCAATTACAACCGGGCTGGGTAATCGACGCGACGAGATTCGTCACGCTGCCGGTGCCGTAGCCGCCCG
>ERZ857693.3775-NODE-3775-length-11925-cov-13.286268_pt1 | contig 11925 bp, 10 predicted proteins | sample MGYA00519765_ERZ857693 | MGnify/ENA primary metagenome ERZ857693 (study PRJEB31778, sample SAMEA3449354) | human gut metagenome | biome: human gut; feature: human-associated habitat; material: faeces | place: United Kingdom | collected 2010/2012 ... | reverse complement strand
CACCAGAGGCGCCGCCTCTGGACTCCGCAAGGGGAAATTTTCCCCTTGACCCCTTTCGCGCGATTGAGTTGGTCGCTCTTCCATACTTTACCCGCGTGTTAATTCGTCAGGCGTTCCTTCGTCTCGCGTCCCTCACGCAATAATTTTCTCATTCCTTCCCTATCCTCATCCCGCAGCGCGTCCCGATACTCCGTCACCCGCTGCACCAAGTCCTCCACCACCGGCAGAAGCGCCTCTCGATTATCAAAGAACAGCTCCGTCCACATATCCTCATTCAGCCTTGCCACGCGGGTCATATCCGCGAAGCTCCCTGCCGAGAACCCGCGGTGCTTATCCGCCAGTGGGCACTTCACATACGCGCTCGACACGACATGCGCCAGCTGCGACGTATACGCAATCATCTCGTCATGCGTCTTCGGCGTCGTGAACTGCACACGCAGGAAGCCCAGTTTCATGAAAAAGTCGCGGGCGCGCTGCAAAACCGCCGGGTCATCGTCGCCGTGACCGCACAGAATCATCGACGCATGGTCGAACAGATCATCGCGGGCGTACTTGAAGCCGCTGTACTCGCGCCCCGCCATCGGGTGTCCGCCGATGAAGTGCCACGCATACTGCTGCGATACGGGAAACAGCGCGTCGCAAATCACCTGCTTCACGCCGCCGCAGTCAATCACAAGGCTGTCGGGCTTAAAGTCCGCCGCATGCGTGGTCACATAGTCGATAATCCCCTGCGGGTACAGGCAGATCAGCACAACATCGCACTGCGGCAGCGTCTCCGCCGTCAGTTCGCCGTCAATCGCCTCCATCAGGAACGCGCGGCGCATCGTGTCCGCATTCTTGTCCGTGCCATAAACCGTGTAAGGTGTGTGGAGCTTGATGGTTTTCGCGAGTGACCCGCCAATCAGCCCCAAGCCGACAATACCTACATTCTGCATGAAAAAAATCCTCCGTTCTTCTGCACTCCCGTTTCAAGGAATGCGCTGCAACGGAGGATTTCGACGTATCATGCGTTTTTTCCTGCTGATTTACGCCTGAACCGTGGCTTTCTGCTGCTTTTTCTGCTTCTTCGCCGGCTGCTCGCAAACTTTCGGGACGTGGTATTCGCACTTTTCGTCAAAGCGGACGGATTCCGGCGGCTTCTCCAGTTCTTCCGGATGATTGAGCAGATACGACATCGTGCCGAAGAACGCCGCGTAGTGCGCGCCGGAGCAGACGCGCTCATCCGCCGTGATGCCGATGGGCAGGAAGCGCTTCATGCGCGCCTCGCCCTTCTCCACCACGGCAACCTTCTCCACGGTACCCATGCCGAAGAACAGCGTAACCGAACCAAAGTTGTAGATGTGGTGGTTGACGTGATGCAGGCCGATGGAAGCGTTGTTGGTGATATACATGCTGGTATGGAAGGGCAGCTCGTCCAGCAGTGCGCCGGGGCAGAGCCCGTAGCGATCAAGCAGGCGAACCAGCGCGACGATGCCCGTTGCCAGACCCGGCACGACCAGCACCGCTTTCGCCAGCTTATCCGCGAAATTCTTCTTGTCCTCGCCGCGGTTGGCGTTGATGACCTTTTCCATGCGGTCGCGCACGTCGTAGATGGTGTCAGTCAGGTCGTACTTCACCTTCACCGCCGTCTCGCCCATTTCGGCGTTCTGCGGGTTCTTGAGCATCGTGAAGGACACGGCGCACATGTTCCGCGCGAAGAACTGCTTATTGAGGATGAAGCGGTTGATTTCCGGGTGCTGGGACACAGTGCGGACGAACGCAGCGGTAATAATCTGCATGAACGTGATTTTTTCGCCCTTCGCCGCCTGCGCCACAATGTAGCGCGTCAGCAGCTCATAGTCCACGCGGTGCTGCAGGAAAACCTGCGCGTCGCAGCGCATGGGCATCAGGTACGGCGTAATGCCGACGATGGGGTCAATGGACGACACGCGCCGTCCGTCGGGTCGAAATCCGAACATGGTACTTTCCTCTCTCTCTTGTCCTCGGCTGTCCATCGGAATGAATGAAAAATGAATGATTTCAGCCGCAATTTTATTGTATGGATTTTGGGCGATTTGTCAATAGGGCATCGGCGGATGATTTCGGATGTGCGCAAAAAGGCACTGCCGCGCTGCAGCAGTGCCCATTGCTTTGCCCTTTGACTGGGATTTTTACCAAGTCGCCTTCATGGCCTGTTCCACGCACTTCTGGTGATCTGCATCCACGCGGTCTGTACCGTGGGTCTTGCTGCCGTAGAAGTGCAGGCAGAACTGCCCATCGAAGTTGTTGTCCAGAATTGTGTTTGTGCCGTGGGGTTCGGAGTAAATCGACGCGGCATACACATGCCCGTTGTACTTCACCAGCACTGCGCGGCGGCGCCAGCTGAACGTGCCGCCGTTGATTTTCTTGAGAATCGCGGTATCTTCCGCCGTCAGCGGCTCGGCGTCCATATGGTTGCCGCCGCTCTGCCGGCGCGCGGAGAAAATCAGCCCCGTGCTGACGTCCTTAATCTGGAATACAGCGCCGTTCGGGATGACGTACTTGCCGCCATTGAACCAGTCGAGGCTCTCGGTGGTAATCTTGCCGCTGCTGGCGCTCGCCACGGCGGATTCAATCTTCTTGAGCGTCGCGCTGCCTGCCACGCCGTCCGCCGTCAGTCCGTACTTCCTCTGGAATGCCTTGACGGCGCTCTCGGTCGTCGCGCCGAACGAACCGTCGACATACGCCGTGTAGAAGCCCAGCTTCTTCAGGTTGGTCTGCAGCGTCTTGACTGCCGTGCCGGTTGCGCCCTTGCGGAGCGAATCGTCATCGGTGCTGGTATTGCTGTCCGCGTTTTTGTACGCGCTGTCGAGCTTTTTGAGCGTTTCGCTGCCCGCCACGCCATCCGCCGTCAGGTTATACTTCTTCTGAAACGCCTTGACCGCAGCAACCGTCGTATCACCATAATCGCCGTCAATGGACGCGTTGTAGAAGCCGAGCTTTTTCAGCTTCGTCTGCAAGTCCTTGACCGCGCTGCCGGTTGCGCCCTTGCGGAGCGAGCCGTCGTCCTTGTCGCTGTCCGCGTTCTTGTACGCGCTGTCGAGCTTTTTGAGCGTTTCGCTGCCCGCTACGCCGTCCGCCGTCAGGTTATACTTCTTCTGGAACGCCTTGACTGCCGCGTATGTGCCCGAACCAAACGTGCTGTCCACCGTGCCGTCGTAATAGCCCAGCTTCTTCAGCTTCGTCTGCAAGTCCTTGACGGCGCTGCCGCTGTCGCCCATGCGGAGCGAGTCGTCGTCCTTGTCGCTGTCCGCGTTCTTGTAGACACTGTCCAGCTTTTTGAGCGTCTCTTTGCCTGCAATGCCATCCGCCGTCAAGTTATACTTCTTCTGGAACGCCTTGACCGCCGCGACGGTCGTGTCGCCATAATCGCCATCGACATAAGCATCATAATAGCCGAGTTTTTTCAGCTTTGTCTGCAAATCCTTGACGGCGCTGCCAGTGCTCCCCTTTTCCAGCCGCGTCGCGCTGCTGGAAGAACTGGAACTGCTGGCCGTCTTGGTCACGCTGACATACGTTTTATAGACATAGCCGGTGTATTTCCCGTGAGTCACTTTATACCAGCTGCCGCTTTTGCCGAGAACCTCCAGCTTCGTGCCTTTGGGCAGGGTTTGCAGGGCATCGCTGGTCGAGGATGCTTTTTCGCGCAGAATGAGTTTGCGCGCAGTGACCGTCGCCGTATCCGCCAAGGCGGAGGAACAGCCCAGCAGCATCAGCGCCACCGCGCCGGACAGAAGCCGCCGCAGACCGGAATTCATCATGGGGAAATCACTCCTTTCCGTACAGCCTGATTTTATTACAAAATTGTTTCATTGTCAAGAGGCTTTTTCCCTGTGAATTGTAAATTCTGCGGCGTTTTCGCGGATTTTCCCCTGTTTGATTCGGCAATTATCTGCCCGTTTTCAATATCCTTTTTTGTTTTCCCATGAACATGTTTCCGATATTTGATAAAATGTTACGTTCTTGTTGAGCGGGTGAAAATTTTTCGCGCCGCTTTGCTGTCCGAGCGTCATTTTGCTGTTCGCCTTGATGAATCGGCGGAATTGTGATATAATGAAAATTGGTGCTTTGTCACCGTTGCGATTTTGACATACTTCCTTCATTATAAGAGGAGTTTTTTTCATGGCAAATCAAGCAAATCACTATGATGCGGGCAATATTCAGGTGCTGGAAGGGCTGGAAGCGGTTCGGATGCGTCCGGGCATGTATATCGGCACCACCTCGACACGCGGTCTGCATCACCTGCTCTGGGAAATTGTGGATAACGCGATTGACGAGGCGTCGAACGGCTTTGCGGATGAGGTGCGCGTGACGCTGCACACGGACGGCTCCGCGTCGGTGTACGACAACGGGCGCGGTATGCCCGTGGATGAGCACCCGACCATGCACGTCAGCGGCGCGGAGGTCATTTTCACCGTGCTGCACGCGGGCGGCAAGTTCAACAACGAGAATTACAGCTATTCCGGCGGTCTGCACGGCGTGGGCGCGTCGGTCGTCAACGCATTGAGCAAGTGGCTGACCGTGGACATCTACCGCGATTTCAGCCATTATGCCATGCGCTTCACAAGTCAGTTCGACGAGAAGAAAGGCAAGGTCATCGCGGGCAAGCCGGACGCACCCTTGGCAAAAGTCGGCAACACACGCAAGAAGGGCACACTCGTACGTTTTCTTCCCGATGACGCGATTTTCGAGGACGTGCGCTTCAATTACGACACGGTGTTCCGCCGCTTGCAGGAGTTGGCATACCTGAACCGGGGCTTGAAAATTGTCTTTCTCGACGAGCGTGTGAGCGACCCCGCCCGCCGCGAAACGACCTTCCACTACGAGGGCGGCATCATCGACTATGTGCGGTATTTGAACGACGGCAAAACCGTCCTGCACGATCAGCCGATTTACCTCGAAGGACAGAAGGATTCCGTCATCTGCCGCGTCGCCATCCAGTACACCGACGGCTATACCGAGAGCCTTTTTTCCTATGTCAACAACATCCCCACGGGTGAAGGCGGAACGCACGAAACGGGCTTCAAGGCGGCGTTCACGAAGATGTTCAACGACTACGCCCGCCGCAACGGCTTCCTGAAGGAAAAGGACAGCAACCTGACGGGCGAGGACTTCCGCGAAGGCTTGAGCTGCGTGCTGACGACGATGGTCAAAAATCCGCAGTTCGAGGGGCAGACGAAGGGGCGGCTGGGCAACAGCGAAGTGCGCCCCGCGGTGGAGGGCATCATCACCCAGCAGCTGACGGACTGGCTGGAGAACCTCAAGAATCAGGAGATTGCCCAGCAGATTGTGCAGAAGGCGATTCGCGCCGCGCAGGTGCGTGAAGCCGCGCGCAAGACCCGCGACAACGCCCGCAAAGCGAATCAGCTTGACGCCGCGCCGCTGGTCGGCAAACTCAGCGCCTGCCGCGGCAAAAAGGCGGAGGACAATGAGCTGTTCATCGTCGAGGGCGATTCCGCAGGCGGCAGCGCCAAGCAGGGGCGCGACAGCCGCTATCAGGCGATTCTCCCCCTGCGCGGCAAGCCCCTCAATGCCGAAAAGAAGCGGCTGGATCAGGTGCTGAGCAACGAGGAGTTCCGCTCGCTGATTACCGCGCTCGGCACGTCCATCGACGAGAATTTCAACCTCGCCAACCTCAAATACAACAAAGTCATCATCCTCTCCGATGCCGATCAGGACGGCGCGCACATTCGTGCCATTCTGCTCACTTTCTTCTTCCGTTACATGAAAGAGCTTGTCACCGGCGGTCACGTTTATATCGGAATGCCGCCGCTGTACAAGGTTCAAAAGGGCAGCAAAGTCCTCTATGCCTACGACGACAAGGAGCTGGCGAAGTGCATCAAGGAAGCGGGCAAAGGCTACACGCTTCAGCGCTACAAAGGCTTGGGCGAAATGAACCCCGAACAGCTCTGGGCGACGACGATGGATCCTTCCCAGCGCAAACTGATGCAGGTGACGATTGAGGACGCAGCGCTGGCTGACCGCCGCATTACCATCCTGATGGGCGACAAGGTTGAGCCGCGCCGCGACTACATCATCGAGAACGCCGACTTCAACAAGCCGGATAATTTTGAACTGCCCGAAGGTCAGCGGGAAGGAGCGAAGTAAGCGATGGCAAAGAAAACAAGCGATAACCGCCCGATTCCCAAGGACGACCCGTCGCGCATCCTGCAAACGACCGTCGAGGACGTAATGCACCAGTCCATGATTCCCTATGCGGAGCATGTCATTCTGGAACGCGCCCTGCCGCGCGTCGAGGATGGCTTAAAGCCCGTGCAGCGCCGCATTCTCTATACCATGATGGAACTCGGCACGACGCCCGACAAGCCGCACCGCAAGTGTGCCCGCATCGTCGGCGACTGCCTGGGCAAATATCACCCGCACGGCGATTCCTCCGTGTACGACGCGCTCGTGCGCATGGCGCAGGACTTCTCCATGCGCGGACCGATGGTCGATGGGCACGGCAATTTCGGCTCCATTGACGGCGACAGCGCTGCCGCCATGCGTTACACCGAGGCGCGCATGACGCCCCTCGCGCTGGAAATGCTGCGCGACATTGAGAAGGACACCGTGCCGTTCCGCCTGAATTTCGACGACACGCTCAAAGAGCCGGACATGCTGCCCGCGCGCTTTCCGAATCTGCTCGTCAACGGCGCGAGCGGCATCGCGGTAGGGCTGGCGACGAACATCCCCCCGCACAATCTGGGCGAAAGCATCCGCGCGGCGATTGCTGTGATGGAGAATCCAGACATGCCGCTGGATGAGCTGATGAAAATCATCCCCGGCCCGGACTTCCCCACCGGCGGCGTGCTGGTGAAAAACGAGGAAATCCGCAGAGGCTATGAGACCGGACGCTCGAAGCTGTCCCTGCGTGCGCGTGTGCATGTGGAGGACGGCGTGAACGGGCGCAAGCTGCTTGTCATCACGGAAATCCCCTACATGGTCAACAAAGCCGCGATGCTGGAGAAGATTTTGAAGCTGTCGGAAGAAAAGAAGGGTCAGCTGCAAAACATCTACGACATTCGCGACGAATCCGACCGCGAGGGAATGCGCGCCGTCATCGAGCTGAAGAAGGACGCCGACCCGGACAAGGTGCTGAAAGTGCTCTACAAGTATTCGGACTTGCAGGTCACCTTCGGCGTGAACATGGTCGCCATCGCCGAGGGCAAGCCCGTGCAGATGGGGCTGAAAACGATGCTGGGGCACTTCATCCGCCATCAGAAAAACGTCATCACCCGCCGCACGGAGTACGACCTGAAGCAGGCGAAAGCCCGCGCGCACATTTTGCAGGGGCTGATGATTGCGGTGGACAACCTCGATGAGGTCATCGCGCTGATTCGCTCCTCGAAGAACCCGAAAGAAGCGAAAGCCCGCCTGATGGAGCGCTTCGAGCTGTCCGACGCACAGGCACAGGCGATTCTGGATATGCGTTTGCAGCGGCTGACGAATCTGGAAATCATCGCCCTGCGCAAGGAGTACGAGGACATTCTGAAGCTCATCGACCGCTTGGAGGGCATCCTGCACAGCGAGAAAAAGCTCTTGGCGGTCATCCGCAAGGAATTGCAGGAGATTGCCGAGGAATTCGCCGACGAGCGCCGCACGACCATCGAAAAAGCGGACGAATCCCCGCTGGAAGTCGAGGAAGAGGCCGCCGCGCCGGAAGAAGTCATCGTGGCGTTCACGGGTGCGGGGCAGTTGAAGCGCATGAATCCCGCGCTCTACAAGAAAACGCCGCTCCCGACCCGCGCGGAGGACGACAAGGAGTTCGCCGACTTCCTGTTCATGGCCAAAACAGACGAGACGCTGCTCATCTTCACCGACCACGGCAACTGCTATCCCCTGCCCGTTGCGTCGCTGAACGAAGTCAAGCCCAAGGATCGCGGGCAGCTGCTTTCGGGCGTGCTGGCTGGGCTGGAGGACGACGAGAAGGCGCTGTGGATGACGTGCATCCGCATGGCGGACGTCGGGCACCTACCGGACATTCTCTTCATCACCCGACAGGGCATGGTGAAACGCACCGCCGCTGCGGATTACGACGTGCGCAGCAAGAAATTCGCCGCCGTGAACGTGAAAGACGGCGATCGTCTGCTGACAATTCTCCCCGCCGCCAGTCGCGACGACCTGCTGTTGTTCACCCGCAGCGGCCTGTGCATCCGCTTCTCGCTCGACAGCGTACCGGTGCAGGGGCGCGTCGCCGCCGGGGTGCGCTGTATGCAGGTGGAGGACGGCGACGAGGTCATCTGGTGCGGACAGCTGCAAGACAGCGACCAAATCGTGCTGCTGACCGACCGCGGCTACGCCAAACGCCTGCTCTCCGTTGATTTCGAGAAGCAGAACCGCAACGGCAAGGGCGTGAAGTCCTTCTATTTCAACAAGAATGGCAGCAACGGCAAACAGCTTGCGGGCGTGGTGCGGTTGGAGAAGGACGATCACCTGATTCGCGTGCAGCAGGCGAAATCCCCCGCGACGCTGGTGGAGCGCGACGCGGTGCGCCTGCAAGGCAAGCAGGATCGCGGAACGCCGCTGGTTATCGCGGTGATGGACGACGTGGTGACGGGGGCGGAGCTGTTGGAATAACAGCACCCGTATGGCGCCGAAAAAAGGGTCAAGGGGCAATGCCCCTTGCAGGGTTAAGGGGCGGCGCCCCTTATGGGGCTTGGGGCAACGCCCCAACTGTTGCTCCGTTAAACCTACTCAAAAAGGAAAAACAAGTCCGGCAACTTCGCCGCAGGCAGCGAAGCGTCCCTGCGCACAAACTAAAAAACTTCCAATAAAAATCAAGTAGCATCCGGAGGCGAACGCCGAAGGAGTCCAGAGGGCGATCGCAGACTTCGTCTGTTTTTATGCCCTCTGGAACTCGCGGAAGTTACCACTATGGAAATGAAGTCAACTATGCCTATCCGCATAAGCATCCAACTGCTTCATAGTTGGCTTTTCCCCTTGCAACAAGCGCCAAAACGTGATATGATGAGGACGAATGACGGAGGTGAACGCGTATGAATTCGCGCAACTCTTTTTCCTCGCTGACCATTACGCAGCTGGTGATTCACCTCACCGGTGCCCTGCTGGAACTCTACGCCGATGACACGCAGGAAATCCAAGTCATGGCATCCGGCGACGACCACGATATGAAGGCGGTTTCGCTCGCCCAGAACGGCGATACGCTGACGCTGGAGCAGTCCGCCGCCGCACTCTCGCCCTTGCCGCTCAGCGCCCGCTGGCTGCAAGTGACCATCCGCATTCCGCGCACGTGGAAGGGGCGGGTCGAGATTCGCACGACGTCCGGCAGCGTGCATGTCCGCGGTTTGCAGGTCAGTGACCTGTCCGTGGAGTCTCTCTCCGGCTTCGTGATGCTCTCCGACTTGAGCAGCCTGAGCCTGAAGGTCAAAAACGGCAGCGGCGACATTGCCGGCAGCGACTTGTCCGGGCAGGATTGCAGCCTGTTCACGACGACGGGGATGCTCTGTCTGGAGCGCCTTGCGTTTCTGAACATCTCGCTGTCCTCGGTCAGCCGGGGCGCAATGCTCTCTTTTGCGGAGATGTTTTCCACCTTCAAGGGCGGCTCGGTCGCAGGCGGCATCAGTCTGGAAATTCCCGGCGCGCAGTGTGACGCCATTCTTCGCTCGGTGTCCGGGCGGCTGCTGACGGACGGCGTATCCATCGTCGATGGCGCACCGTCTGTCCGCGTGACGACGGCTTCGGGCAACCTGACCATCCGGCGGATTTCCCCGGAGAAACTGACAGAAAACGAATAATTAGGAGGACGATTTTTATGGCACGACAGAACTTTGGCTTCGGCGGTGGCGCGAACATGCAGCAGCTCATGCGTCAGGCGCAGAAGATGCAGCAGGCGATGACGGACGCGCAGGAAAAGCTGGATGCGCAGGAGTACGAAGCGCAGTCCGGCGGCGGCGTGGTAAGCGTGAAGGTGAACGGCAAGCGCGAGCTGCTGTCCCTGACGATTGACCCCAAGGTCGTTGACCCCGACGACGTGGAAATGCTGCAGGACCTTGTGATGGCGGCGGTGAACGAAGCGCTGCGCAAGGGTGAAGCGAACCGCGAAGAGACGATGAACAAGATGGCGCCCGGCATGGGCGGCATGGGCGGTCTGTTCTGATGCCCGGACAAATCGAACCGATTGAGCGGATGGTGTCGGAGCTGTCTCGGCTGCCCGGCATCGGTCACAAGACGGCGGCGCGGCTGGCGTACCATATCGTCGGGATGCCGCTGGAGGATGTTCACGCGCTGGCAGCGGCACTATGGCAGGGGCGCAAGGCAATTCGCTACTGCGACGTGTGCGGCAATTTCGCATCTGGCGAGAAGTGCGCCGTGTGTGCGGATGAAAGCCGCCATAACGGGCAAATCTGCGTCGTGCGCGACCCGCGCGACGTGGCCGCCATGGAGCGGATGCACGATTACCACGGGCTGTACCACGTCCTGCACGGCACGCTGTCGCCGATGGACGGCATCGGGCCGGATGACATCCACATCAAGGAACTGATGACGCGCCTGCAGACCGAGCCGGTCAGCGAAGTGATTTTGGCGACGAACCCCGACATCGAGGGCGAAGCAACCGCAACCTACATTGCGCGGCTCATTAAGCCCATGGGCATCAAGTGCACCCGCATTGCCCACGGCGTCCCCGTCGGCAGCGACCTCGAATATGCCGACGAAGTGACGCTCTCAAAGGCGATGGAGGGACGAAGGGAGCTGTGAGGGGAACCACCAGAGGCTCTGCCTCTGGACTCCGCAAGGGAGTTCCTCCCTTGACCCTTCCGCGCGATTGAGTTGAGCGCATTTTCATGCTACGCCCGCGTGTTTATACGCTGACCCTAAGCAGCTTTTTCGGCAGAATGCTATTTCCCAGCATTCTGCCAATTTTCTCATGAAACGAGGAATCTGCCGATGTTTCTTGCCGATACCCATTCCGATACCCTCTTCAGCCTTGGCGTTGGCAAACGCACCTTCGCCCAGACCGATATTACCCCCGACCGCCTGAGACAGGGCGGCGTCAGCCTCCAAACCCTCGCCCTGTGGAGCGGTCCGAAAGGTCCGAACGGTGACTATGAAGCCGTCGCCGACGCCGAATACGCCGCCATCCACCACTTCACCGACGCGGGTATCCGGCAGGTCGATGACCCGGAAGATGTCAAGCCCGGCGAAAACACCTTCATGCTCTCCTTCGAGGGCTGCGAGGTATTCCAGAAGAGCGACGAGATGGTGGCTTTCTGGCGGCAGCGCGGCATCCGCATCGGTGCGCTGGTGTGGAATCACCCGAACGCTTTCGCCACCCCTGCCGCCGTGGACGCGGAAACGCACATGACCCCCGTAGGCATCCGCATTGCGCGCGTGATGCAGCGTCAGGGCATCAGCGTGGACGTGTCGCACCTGAACGAAGCCGGATTCTGGGACTTGTTCGCCAAGGGTGAGCGTCCGCCAATGGCGAGCCACAGCTGCTGCCGCGCCCTCTGCGACCACGTCCGCAACCTGACCGACGACCAGATTCGCGCCATGATTCAGTACGGCGGCTACATCGGCGTGAATTTCTACCCGCGTTTTCTGTCTGCGGACTGCAAGGCGGACAGCGTGACGATTGCCCAGCATATCGACCATATCTGCCAGCTTGGCGGCTCGGATATTGTCGGGTTCGGCAGCGATTTCGACGGCATCGAAGTGTCGCCCGACGACGTGCGGAATCCGGCGGAGCTGCCGAATCTGCTGACGGCGCTGCGGAATTACGGCTACAACGACGAATCAATCGAGAGAATTTGCGGCGGGAATTTGAAGACGTACTTTGCACGTTTGAAGTAACTGAAAAGACCGTCACGGAAGCGCACTCAAGCCGGGCAGCCAAAAGGGTCAAGGGACAATGTCCCTTGCAGGGTGCAGGGACAGCGTCCCTGCTGG
>ERZ857693.3771-NODE-3771-length-11931-cov-8.875211_pt1 | contig 11931 bp, 10 predicted proteins | sample MGYA00519765_ERZ857693 | MGnify/ENA primary metagenome ERZ857693 (study PRJEB31778, sample SAMEA3449354) | human gut metagenome | biome: human gut; feature: human-associated habitat; material: faeces | place: United Kingdom | collected 2010/2012 ... | reverse complement strand
TGGATCGGCGGGAGTGAGATCGGCTGGATCGAGGGATCGGCTGGATCGGAATGCCGGCGGGAGAGGCTCTATCGGCGGGAAGGCTGGGACGGCAGGGCGGGAACGGCGGACGGTCGTCAGCGCCGGATTCCTCCCCGCGACAAGACCTCTTCGAAGTAGGCGATCGTCTTCAGCAATCCGTCGCGCAGCTGGATCGTCGGTTCCCAGTCGCCGAGCATCTTGTGGGCGAGGGTGATGTCGGGTTTGCGCTGCTGCGGGTCGTCCGACGGCAGGGGCATGCGGATGATTTTCGATTTGGAGCCGGTGAGTTCGAGGACGATGTGCGCCAGCTCGGAGATCGTGAATTCGTTCGGGTTGCCGATATTGACCGGCCCCGTGAAGTCGTCGGGCGTTGCGGTCATCATGCGGAGCATTCCCTCGATCAGGTCGTCGATATACTGGAAACTGCGGGTCTGCTCGCCGTTGCCGTAGATGGTGATCTGCTCGCCGCGCAGCGCCTGCACGATGAAATTCGAAACCACGCGGCCGTCGTTGATGTCCATTTTCGGGCCGTAGGTGTTGAATATGCGGACGATTTTCACCGGCACGCCGTGTTCGCGGTAGTAGCTCATGAAGAGCGACTCGGCGCAGCGTTTGCCTTCGTCGTAGCACGAGCGCAGTCCCAGCGGGTTTACGTGTCCCCAGTAATCCTCCGGCTGGGGATGGATCAGCGGGTCGCCGTATACTTCGGAGGTCGAAGCCTGCAGGATTTTTGCGTGGTTGCGGTTGGCGATGGCGAGCATGTTCATGGCGCCTATGACCGAGGTCTGCGTCGTCTTGATCGGGTCGTGCTGGTAGTAGATCGGCGATGCCGGGCAGGCGAGGTTGTAAATCTCCTCGACTTCGGCCATATAGGGGTAGACGATGTCGTGGCGGATGACTTCGAAGTTGGGGTGTTTCAGCAAATGGCGGATGTTGCTCTTGTGTCCCGTGAAGTAGTTGTCGATGCAGATGACGTCGTTGCCCTCTTTAAGCAGGCGTTCACACAGGTGGGAACCGATGAATCCGGCACCCCCGGAGATGAGTATTCGCTTCATTGGCACGAAATAGTTTTGATTAAGGCGTGTAAATGTACGATTTTTATTTGGAATAAGTTATATTTGCACGCATAAATCGTTACAAGATAACACAAAATGGGTCGAAAAGCCGTCTTTTGTCTGCTCTATTTTCTGGCTGTCGTCTTTACTGGACTGCTGCTTGCCGCCGCCGTGCTGAGCTGGCGCGCGTCGTTCGTTTCGCCGGAACAGGGCGGGTTCTGGGCTACGATCGCCCTGCTGATGCCGGTCGTCCTGCTGGCCAATCTGGCCGCATTGGTCTGGTGGCTGATCCGCCGCAGGTGGGTCGTCGCGCTGATGCCGCTGGCGGCTTTGCTTCTGAATATGGGCTACGTCTCGTCCATGATCCAGCTGCCCGACTTCAACGTGTCCGACGGGTCGCACGACATCCGCATCGCCACGCTCAACGTCAACGGATTCCGCCAGCTGGGCCCTAAGTCCATCACCGCGGCCGCCGTGGCCGAGATGATGCGGCACGAGCAGGTCGATGTGTTATGTTTGCAGGAGTTTCTCGACGACAGCAGGTTTACGGCCGACAGCATCGGCGAGCTCTTTTCGCGCCGGATGCCCTATTTCGTTTCTGAGGGCAACGGAGCCGTCGCCAGCCGCTATCCGATTCTCGACTGCAAATACGTCCGGTTTCCCGATACCAGCAACGACTACCTGCGCGCCGACCTGCTCGTCGAGGGAGATACGGTGCGCATTTTCTCGGTGCACCTCCAGACTTCGGGCATCGCCCAGCTGCGCCGCCGCTTCCAGAAGGACTACAACCGGGAAGCCCCGGTCGATTCGATGCTCGGCGCCGTGGACCGCAACAGCCGGATTCGTGCCGCGCAGGTGCGTGAAATCCGCGCCGAGACGGATGCGTCGCCCTATCCGGTGATTCTGGCGGGCGACTTCAACGATACGCCTTCGTCGTATACCTACCGCGAGATGAAGGGTGCTCTTACCGACGGTTTCCGCCGGTGCGGAAACGGGTACGGCGGCACGTTCCGCTATCTGGGCGGATTGCTGCGTATCGACTATATCTTCTATGACGACACCTTCGAGTGCGTTCGCTATTACATGCCCTCCGAGACGGTCAGCGACCATAAGGTCGTGATCGCGGAACTCCGGTTCAAATAGATTTCGGCTTTCGCGGCTTTCCCCGCCTCCGCATCGGTCTGTATCGGCGCGGGGTGTCGGGCGTGTGGACGGCAGGTCTTATTGCGATATGACGATGGCCGGGGTGGCGGTACGTTTGCGCCGCCGCTTTTCGGCCGGGGTGCAAAAAACAGACGCGGAGCGCGGTTCGGGCCGGGCTTCGCGTCTGCTGTTGCATATCGGTTTCGTGCGCGGAGTGCACCTCGGCGCGTTACGGTCGGGCGATGCCGCCGCTGGTGTCCTCCACGGTTTCGGACCGGGGCTGCTCCTTGGCGATCGTGAAGGTGAAGGTCGAACCCTCTCCCTCCGCCGATTCGATGGTCAGCTCTGCCGTTGCGCCGCGTGAGGTCCTGCACCAGTTGGAGACCCAGACCCGATCCCTCTTCGTTCTTGGTGCCGTAGGTCGTGTAGTGGATTTCGGGGTTGAGCAGTTTGGGGATGTCCTCCTCCCTGATGCCCGTGCCGAAGTCGCGGACGCTGATGCGTGCGTGCGTCGGCGTCTCGCGCACCGAGATGATGATGCGTCCGCCCTCGTTGCTGTACTTGATGGCGTTGGACATCAGGTTGCGTATGATCGTCTTGACCATGTCCACGTCGCAGTTCACCGAAATCGGACCGGGAATGTCGTATTCGACGGAGATGCTCTTGACCTGCGCCACGAGGTCCGACATTTTGCTGGCGAAGACCACCACTTCGGAGATGTCCACCTCCTGAAAGACCGAATTCATGCGTCCTGTCTGGCTCTTGGTCCATTTCAGCAGGTTGTCCAGCAGCATGAAGGTGCTTTCGGTAATGTTGTTGCCCATGGTCACCATTTCGAGGTTTTCCTCGCCGATCTGCTCCGGGGTGAGGTTCATCAGGAGCATGTTGAAGACCATCTTGAGCGTCCCGATGGGCGAGCGCAGGTCGTGGGCGATCACCGAATACATCTTGTCGCGCGCATCGACCGTGGCCTGCAGTTCGTCGCGCTGCTGCATAATGGTCCGCTGCGCCGCGGCCAGATAGATATGGTGGGTTACGCGGGTGATCAGCTCTTCGTGGTTGAACGGCTTGGAGACGTAGTCGCTGGCCCCCAGCTTGAAGCCTTTGACGATGTCTTCGGGGTTGTGGAGCGCCGTGAGGAAGATCACCGGAATGTCCTGCGTGGCGGGGTCGGCCTTGAGGTGCTTGATCACTTCGTAACCGTCCAGATCGGGCATCATGATGTCGAGCAGGATCAGGTCCGGAGCCTCTTTCGACGCTTTCTCTATCGCTTCGTAACCGCCCGACGCCGTGACGATCTTGTACTTGGCGCGGCTCAGCACGGCTTTCAGCAGCATGATGTTGGTCGCGATGTCATCGACGGCGAGGATCGTGTAATCCTCCGGTTTTATGGCGATGTTTTTCATGGGGAACGACTTTTTACAATGCAAATATAGTATTATTTTTCGCTCGTTATCAAAAACTTCAGGCCCTTTTGGCTTTTTCCCAAGCGCCCCGTCCCCGATGGGTCGCGAGGTAGGCCGTGCCGCGGAACACGTTGAGGTTCATGAAGAGAAAGTAGTAGGGGATGAACAGCAGGCGGCTGCGGCGTCCGCTGCGTTCGAGCGCCCGGCCCGCGAGCGCAGCGAGGTAGAAGGCGCACTGCAGGGCCAGCGTCACGACGTAAAGCGTCGGATGCCCCGACCACAGCAGGGCGACGTTGAGCGGCAGCAGGGCGACCAGCACCACGGGCGTCAGCGTCCAGCGCAGCACCCGGTGCGAGACGTACTGGAACCAGAGCACGCCGTAGCGGAACGGATTGAGCAGTTTGCGCAGCCGCCAGACCGATTGCAGGCCGCCGGCCGCGATGCGTTTCTTGCGCTTGCCCTCCTCGCCCATGTCGGCCGAGGGCGTCTCCAGCGCGTACGCCTCCTTGCAGTAGGCGATTTTGTAACCCTGCGACGCGATCAGCATCGAGCAGACGAAATCGTCGAGCAGCGTATCCTCCCTCAGCGTCTGCCACAGTTCGCGCCGCACAGCGAACAACTCCCCCGCTGCCCCCACCGCCGAGTAGAGGCGGTGATCCAGCTCCTTGAGCTTCGACTCGTATTTCCAGTAGACGCCTTCCGTTGCGGCGGCGCCCGTATTCCCTGTCCCGGCGACGCGTTTTTCGCCGGCCACGCACCCCACTGCGGGGTCTTCGAAGCAGCGGACGACCTGCGCCACGGCTTCGGGGTTGAGCATCGTATTGGCATCGGTGAATACGACCAGCGGCGTGCGGACTATTCCCAGCGCCCGGTTCAGCGCCGCGGTCTTACCGCCCCGGCGCGGGTCGTGCAGCACCGTCACCTCGGGGTAGGCGGCGAGCAGTTCGACGGTGCGGTCGGTCGAGCCGTCGGTGATCCACGTCACGCGGAGCTTTCCGGCCGGATAATCCAATGCCCGGCAGTTGGCCATCTTTTCCGCCACGACCTCCTGTTCGTTGTAGGCGGCGATGAGCAGCGTCACCTCGGGCGGGTCGGCAGGAAAGGCGTACCGCCGTGCCGGGTGCACGGCTTCGCGGATCTTCACCAGCAGCCACAGCAGGATGCCGTATCCGAGGTAGGTGTAGAAGACGAGGAATACCCCCGCCCAGAAGAGTATCGCTACGGTCGTCATGCTTCGAAAAGTTCGGTTAATACCTGTTTCATCTGGTTGTCCCACGAGAGGCGTCCCTCGACCGTGCCGCGGATCTGTGCGGGTGTGAGGTGCAGCCCGTCGTAGAAACGCACGAGCGCCGCGATGTCGAGGGGCGTGTCGTCGGCCGGGGCTTTCATCACGTAGTCCATGCCGTCGAAGTCGCTGTCCCGTTCCGAGTATACGAACGGGATGCCGCGTGCGGTGTATTCGCGGTTTTTGAGCGTCTTGATACCGGTGATGCCGTTGCGGTGGCGCCCGAGGCTGGCAATGCCCATGTCGCACCACTCGAATTCGGCGTCGAGCGCCGCGCCCGAACGGGGGCCGATGACCTCGGCATACTCTGCCAGGGAGTATGCGTCGATCATGCGGCGGTACTCTGCGATGAGCGTTTCCACGCCGTCGCCCGCGATGCGCAGGCGGACGATGCACTGGTGCGGGGCGGCGTAATAGTCCCGCAGTCCTTCGATCACGCGGTCGAGGCCGTGCCAGAAATGGATGTTCGCCACGGCCAGCAGCCGTAAGTTGTGGTGATCCCCGTGTACCTGGGTTTTGAGCGGGATACTCCGGAAGTCGATGCCGTTGGATATACGGATCGTCGGGCGGCCGAATATTTCCGTATCGTCGGAGAAGGTGACGATGCGGTCGATGTAGCGGGCCATGCGGCAGCGGAACATGCGGTCGATGCGCAGTTTGAGCTTCCGCACCGCGGGCGACTGCGCGAATTCGGCGTCGTAAGGGTAGGTCGGGATTTCAAGCGCGATCCGCACGCCGAGTTTTTTGACCTTGCGCAGCCAGTGGATCAGCACCGGGCTGGCGTTGTGGTCGTGGCGGATGTAGAGGAACTCCACCCCTTCGTGGCGGATGTAGCGCGTGATGTCGCTCAGCGAGACCCTTTTTTCGAGCTTGGCCCGCAATCCCTTGCCGAAGGTGCGGATCGCCTGTCCGCCGACCATTCGGCGCTGCGTGCCGTCGGGCGCTATCTCGATGTGGCACAACTCGATGTCGGCACCGTTGCGCCGCAGTGCGTCGCATTGGGCAAAGATCTTCTTGCTGATGCCGCTGTGGGCCGAAAACCCGTGGAAGACGACGAATAATCCTTTCATACTGTTATCGGTTTTTGCGGGCGAGGAGCCGGTATGCAAGCCCTTTCAGGTCGTATTCGCCGCTCAGGTGCACATAAAGGAGCCATACGCCGAGTGCCGCCGTCCCCTTGAGGGTGAGCGACGCCACGAGCGGCATCGGCGGGAGCAACCATCCGGCTGCTGCCAGGGGCAGGCCGACGAGTGCCGTGAGCAGCAGCGGCGAGAGGAAATTTTGCCAGAACGGGCGCCACCCCGTGCGCAGCGTGAGGCAGAACAACGCGTGGTAACATTGCACGAAGTTGACGGCGAACGAGGCGCAGATGCACCAGGCCACGGCTTCGGTCGTGCCGAATGCGAAGATGCCGGTGCAGATCGCCGCGACGTTGAGCGCCGCCGAGAATACGCCGCAGAGGAAGAGCATCCGCGTGGCGTTGGCGGCCTGGAAGATCGAGCCCGAGGTGGACATCACGATCTGGATGCCGACCGAGAGCGCCAGTATCCGGAACACCGGGACGGACGGCTCCCACTGGTCGCCGAAGATGATGAGCACCAGCTCTTGTGCCGTGAAGAAGAGCACGGCCGAGAGCGGCAGCCCGATGAATGCCAGCAGCCGGACGACTTTCAGGTAGGAGGCGCCCAACTGCTTCAGGTCGTGCTGCATCTCCGAAAAGATGGGGTGCATGACGGGCGATATGACATAGGCGATGTTTTGCAGCGGGAGCATCATCAGCCGGTACGACTTGTCGTAATAACCCAGTTGCGAGAGGCTCATGTAACGTCCCATGAGCAGCTTGTCGAGGTTGCGGCTGAAATAGTTTATCAACTGGAACGAGAACTGGTAGGCCGAGAACGAGAATACTTTGCCCAGCGCCTTGCGTCCCGGGCGCAGGCGCAGCGGCAGCGGGTTCTGGCGGTAGTTTATCGCCAGGAGCATCAGGCTCGAAAACACCGGGTTGATCGTCAGTGCGTAGATGCCTGCCCCGGCATAGGCTGCGGCGATGGCAGCCGTGCCCCCTGCGATTTGCACCGTGAGCGACCGCATGGCGGCGAACCGGAAGCGTTTCTCCTTCAGGATAAGTGCATTGGGGACGATGTTGGCCGCGGCGAAAAAGAGGTTCAGCGCGAGGATGCGCAGGACGTTGCGCAGCACCTGCGAATCGCCGTAGAGAGAGGCGATCGTGCCGGCTGCTGCGAAAAACAGCAGCGCCATGACTGCCCCCGACCATACCGAGAGCGAGAATATCCCGCCCAGGTCGTGCCTGTCGAGGTCTTTGTGCTGGATGACGGCCGGGCCGATGCCCAGATCGCTGAAGATGGCAAAGAAGGCGATCACTACCGTGGCGATGTTCACCACGCCGAACTGCTCGGGGGTGAACAGGCGCGAAAGGATACCCGTCACCACGAGCGTTACGACGATGCCCGCGTACTTTGCGATCGAGGTGTAGAATACGCCCGAAGCCAATTCCCGCCTGACACTCATTTCCCGTTTTCTTTTTTTAGCGGTTTCTTGAACAGCAGCGTCGCCAGGGCGCGGCCGTCGATGCTGCCCGGGTAGTGGCGCAGGGCATCCCAGGCCAGTTTCCAGCGTGTCCCGGCCGGGAGCGCCCAAGCGTTGCGCATCACGGGGCGCAGTATCTGCCTCGTGAGCGTGCGTATGAGTTGCCGCTGGCCGGCGTCGCGCGTCGCGGCAAAGCGGTTCAGTTCGCGCAGTACGGTGGTATAGCCTTCGAGGTTGCGGCGCGAGAACCCGCGTCCCATGATCGAATCCCCGTGTATGCGCCGCTTGAAGAACGCGCGTTCGATTCCGCCTGCACGCGACGCCCCGAGATAGAGCTGCGGGGTGAAGAGTTCGTCTTCGTGGAGTATCCCCGGGTAGAAGCGCAGTCCCAGCCCGCGCAGGTAGGCGGTGCGGATGAAACTCAGGCAGGCCGAAGCCCGGTAGCAGTGTAGTGCGAGCATCCTGCGCAGCAGGTCGGTGCCGTCGCAGACCTCCGTTCCGAAATATTTTGCACGCCGGTAGTCGAACCATGCGGCGTCGGAGGCCGTCGTCCCGAAGCTTTCGGCGTCGAAGAACACGAAATCGAGCCGGTCTGACTGGCAGCGTTCGTAGCAGCGTTCGAGGGCGTCGGGTTCCAGCAGGTCGTCGCTGTCCATGAAGTAGATGAATTCGCCCCGGGCACGGGCGATCCCTGCGTTGCGGGTCTGCGAAAGCCCTTTGTTGGGCTGGGTGTAGAGCCGGATGCGGTCGTCTCCGGTGGCTATGCGTTCGAGTACGGAGAGGCTGCCGTCCGTCGAACCGTCGTTGACGACGATCAGTTCGATGTCGCGCAGGGTCTGTCCCATGATCGAACGCAGGGTCTGTTCGACGTAGGCCTCCGTATTGTATACGGGGATGATGACGCTGACTTTCGGGTTATTCATCGACACGTATCCATTTTGCGCGTGCGGCGTCATAACGCTTGATTACGCGCGCCGGGTTGCCTACGGCGACGCTGTACGAGGGGATGTTCTTGGTAACGACGCTCCCGGCGCCGATCTGGCAGCGTTCGCCGATCGTGACGCCCGCCACGACCACCGAATTGGCGCCGATATGCGATTCACGTCCGATCGTCACCTCTTTGCGCACGAGTTCCTGTGCATTCGAGTCTCGTGTCCCGTCGGCATAACCGTGGTTGAACCCCGAGATGAAGACATGCTGGCCCAGTCCGGCCCGGTCGCCCAGGCGCACGGGGCCGATGATCACCGATCCGATGCCGATGCGCGCCTGGTCGCCGATCACTACGTCTCCCGCACCGTTATTGACGACCGCATAATCCTCGATCAGGGCGTCGCGTCCCACTTCGAAGCGCCGCCAGGGAAAAACGTCGAGCCGCGCATGGCGGCGGATAAGCGCCCCGCGGCCTTTTTTGTGAACAAAAGGGTTCACGAACCAGCGCACCCAAAGACGGGGCCGGGGGTGCCTGTGCGGCGAAATCAGCCCGATGACGAATTGTTTGAGCCGGGGGTTATTTCTGATCTTTTCAATCATAAGTCAATTACAGTGTTATATAACGAACTTTTGCAATGCGGCTGTCCGGGGTTTTGAATCCGGAGCACGAAATTTCGGCAGTACGGTATTCAGTTTGTCTTCCCGAGCGATTCGTAAAGTGCCAGCAAGTGCCGGGCGGTCTTTTCCCACGAGAAACGTTTCACCCGTTCGAGGCCGTAGGCGACTTGCCTTGCGCGGAACGCTGCGTCGGTTTCGAGCCGCAGCAGGGCGTCGGCGATTGCCTTCGGGTCGGTCGGGTCGACGAGGATGGCGCCTTCGCCCGCCACTTCGGGGATCGCCGAGGTAGCGGATGTCACCACGGGCGTGCCGCAGGCCATCGCTTCGAGCTGGGGGATGCCGAAACTCTCGCGCAGCGAGGTGTAGAGGAACGCCGAAGCCCTGTTGTAGATGGCCGGCAGGTCGCTGTTGGGGATATATCCCGCCAGGCGGAGCATCCCGCGCAGCCGGGGTTCGCCGATCTCCCGCAGGATCGCCTCCGCGGGTTGTTCCCCGAGGTCGGCGACCAGCAGCGGCAGCGGATGCGCCGAGCGGCGCACGTATTGGGCATAGGCCCGCAGCGTTCCCGGGGTGTTTTTCTTGGGGTCGGTGTTGCCCAGAAAAAAGAGGTATTCCGGGTCGGGGAGATATTTTTTCGTGACTTCGGCCGTGTCGTCCAGCGGCCGGAAGCGGGTGTTGTAGCCGTTGTGGATGGCGGTGATCCGCGCGGGGTCGAGACCCAAGGCCGTGCGGATGCGGTCGCATTCGAACTGCGACACGGTGACGATCCTGCGGCACTTGGGCAGGATGCGCGGCACTACCAGCCGGCGGTACTGCCGTCCGAGCGACTGGTAGAGCGATCGGTTGCGTGCGGCCTGCTTTTCGAGAAAAATGATGTCGTGGAGCGTCACCACCAGCGGCGTCGATCCCCACACCGGGGCGGTGTTGCTCGTGCAGTGCAAAAGGTCGGGCTTCACGCGTGCCACGGCCCGCGGCAAGGCCCACTGTTCCCACAGCGGGTACGACGGGCAGCGGAGCGTGACGATGTGCATGTTGGGCGTCTCCTCCAGACAGCGGTCGGGACCGTCGCCCACGAGGATGAAGTATTCGTTTTCGGTGTCGAGCCGTTGCAGGCAGCGGATGGTTTCGAGCGCCACGAAGTCCATGCCGTGTTTGTTGGGGCGGAAGATGCGCTGTGCTTCGATGGCTATTTTCATGGGTTCGTGTCGGTTTTTTCCGGGGCGGCGTCCGAGGCTCCGGTGTGTCGGGTGTGGATGAACCTGTCCCTGGTTCCGCCGAGGCGGAAGAGGTTTGCGGCGGTGAGCAGCGCCAGCGCGGGAACCCGGCGCAGGGCGCGGCCCAGTTTGGCGTCGGTCTGCTCGTCGGGCAGGGCCATGGCCAGCGCAAAGAGCAGCAGCACGAGGGCGATCCACCATTTTATGGAACCCCACGGGTCGAGGAAGGTCGTCGCGACGGCCCACAGCGGAACCAGCCCGATGAGCAGCATCCGCGGCGGCAGGCACCATTGCACGAGTTTGTCCACATAGTCGTAATTGCCCGTGAAGATCGCCCCGGGGAGGTTCCGCAGGGCCGAACCGAGGGCGTGGAACTGCGCTGCGATCCACCGCCGCCGCTGGTTGTAGTAGGCTCCTTCGCCCTGCACCTTCTCGTCGAGGACGATCACGTCGTCGAGGTAGTCGATGTAGATGCGCTGTTGCAGGAGCATGGCTTCCAATTCTTTGTCTTCACCTGCTGTCTGGAGATATTTCACGTTCTGATGAAACCATTCTGCTTCGAATGCCATTCCCGAACCGGATAGCCCGGCAGAAAGTCCTACAGCGTTATGTCCGCTGCGGAAGAATCCATTGTTTATTTCTTCGCTGGCGCTGTCGAGCACGGAAATGTCTGTGTTCAGATTCTTTCCTGTCCGGTGCGCCTGTACGGATTTTATGCCGCTGTCAAAAACACGGTTGATGGTAGACAGGAAATCGGGCGTGGTCATGTTGTCGGCATCCATGATGACTACAATGTCGAATGCATTTGTATCAATGGAATCCATGGCCATTGCCAGTGCTTTGGCTTTCGAACTTTCCTTGTAATTTGCCATCAACAGGCGGATGGGAAGGGCTGCCAGAGCGTCGTTTGTTTCCGGTCGCATCTGATCGGAAATGACTATGATCTCATAGAGTTCCTTCGGATAATCCTGTTCAAGAAAGCTCTGTATGGAAGCAACAATCACGCGGTCTTCCTTGTAGGCGGGAAAGAGCACGACGATGCGTCGGAGCGTACGGGCTTCGGGGTATTGGGGAGCCCGGTAAAACTTGGAGGCAATAGCGTATAGTAATAGGTAGCATACGCAAAATACCAGGGGAATGTAGAGAATCCAGTCAATAATGTTCATAGTATCTAGAGTTTTTTAAGTGTGCTATTGTTAGTATCTGATGAAGACATGAATAGCCCTGTGCAGACTCCATAATAGGTGGCACAAAACAGGTCGAAACGGCCTTTGAAAGCAAATGACAGACTGTTTTTGCCGGCTGCAATGGTGCTCTGGTAAAGTACGGACATTAATCGTTCCATGCCTTTCATATTACGGCGGGCATAGAGCAGGCGATTTCGTGTCAGGAAATAGGTGCGTAGTTTGCTTAGTTGACCGGTGCTTTGGCTTTCTTTATGAAAAACAGTGCAACGCGGCTCATACCATAGCTCGTAGCCGGCACGGGTCATACTTGTGCTCCAGTCGAGTTCTTCGTAATAAAGGAAGAAGATTTCCGGCATTATTCCGATTTTTTCGATCACTTCGCGTTTGATAATCATGGCTGCCCCGTGTAGATAGGGGGTAGGATGGGGGGTATCGTAACTTCCGTCATCGGGACAGTCGAAGCCCAGCATATTGTTGCGCAATGTTATCTTTGTCAGCGGGGTAAATCCTGCAAACTGTATGTGT
>ERZ857693.3768-NODE-3768-length-11952-cov-3.384887_pt1 | contig 11952 bp, 8 predicted proteins | sample MGYA00519765_ERZ857693 | MGnify/ENA primary metagenome ERZ857693 (study PRJEB31778, sample SAMEA3449354) | human gut metagenome | biome: human gut; feature: human-associated habitat; material: faeces | place: United Kingdom | collected 2010/2012 ... | reverse complement strand
CAGATCATCACGAACCACGAGTCGGTCGGGACCTGCGACAGCGGGGCGTCGGGAGCGAAGACCTTCGCCTTGCCGCCGCCGTGGCCCAGTCCCGCTCCGAACGGTTTTCCGCGCATCAGTTCGCGTAGCCGGGCCTGGTTCTCCAGGCGCACCTGGAACGAGGCGTCCTGGGTGTTGAAGGCGCTGCGGGCGCGGCGGATGATGGGGTTGCCCTGTCCGATGGTCGTGAAATTGAGAAAGATGAAGGCTGCCGTGATCAGGAAGATTCCCGCCACGATCATCCGGAAGTTGCGCGAGAGCGCCACGAATACGGCATACCCGGCGAAAGGCACGGCCAGCGCGCTGCGCGTTCCTGAGATCAGCATGCCGTAGCACGCCGCGGCGGCCACCGCCAGCAGATAAACCTTCATCCACGGGTTGCGGTAGTAGAGTGCGGAGATCGAGAAGACCACCATCGCCAGCCCCATGCCCGCGCCGAAATTCGCGGCGTCGCTGTACACCGAGAAGTAGCGCACGCCGGTGTAGATGATGTGCGTCGTGGCTCCGCCCTCGACGAAGAGCCAGTAGTTTTCGGCCGCGTTGAAACCGATGTATTTCTGGACGAGGGCCTTCCCGACGGCGATGAGCGTCAGCGCCGACCAGATGGCCAGCATGGCCTTTAGGTATTTGTAGCGGGCCATCGTGAGCTGCGTGAGCGCCACGACCAGAAAGAAATAGAAGGCCAGCGAACGGATGGCCATGGTCCATCCCTTGGGCGATACGCTCTGGGGATTGAACAGTTCGAGCACGCAGTAGACCATCCAGATCGCCGCCGCGAGGGTCAGTCCCGTGCGGGCGCGCCGCCATTCGATCCGGTGGACGAGGGCCTGAAGCAGGAGTATCGCCAGGTTGAAGAACAGCGCGCCGTCGAGGATCAGTCCGACCGGTACGCCGTGGAGGAACTCGCGGCCGAGGTACATGATGAAATAGTTGAGCACCAGTATCCCGAGCATCGAGACCGCCGGGTTGCGGAGCGAGAACCACAGCGCGCAAAGCCCGATGGGGAGCATCGACACGGCCGCGCCCGCCGGCAGCCCGTAATGGGTGAAGGCGTAGGCGATGACGGCCACGCCTCCGGCCGTGAGCAGCCCCAGGGCGATCCGGGGGACGCTCAACGAGTCGGTTATGTTGCCGTAAAGCTCCATTTGCGATTGTTTTGCAGGGTTTCGGACGACGGGTTACTTGACGGCCGTGAAACCGAACTGGCTGATCTGGTAGCCCAGCCTGCGCAAGCGGGTGAAGGGCGGGAGCAGCCCCGTGAAGGTCTGCACGACGTCGCGCCCCGCGTAGTTGAGGAAGAGCGCCGTGGGGGTCTCCCCGGCCATCTGTCCGCATTTCTCGAAGAGCAGCTGGTCGGTATCCTTCCAGGTGCGGTTGGCGGGGGCCACCACGATGTTGAGTTCGGCGCCTTGCAGCAGCTCCTTCGATACGGTGCTGTCGTTCAGGGGCGGGTATTCCACGATCACCACGTCGGCTTCCGCGAGCGGGATCTCGTCTCCGTCCTCGTGTACGAAGTCCCCGATCCGTCCGGCGAGCAGGTACTCTTTCCGGCGGACGTCGAAATCCCGGTTCCACGACACGCTGCGCACCTTCATGCCCGTTTCGCGGAAATGGGCGGCGAGGTGCTCGGCGAGGGTCGATTTTCCGTCGCCCTGCTCCGTGGAGAGGATGTTCAGCACATTGGGCCGTTTGCCGGGGTCGAAGTGGTTGAGCACGGCGTTGCCCATGAAGCGGGACGCGATCTGACGGTACTGCTGGACGAAACGCCGCTCGCCGAACCGGCCCCGGCCCGGGAAGGCCCCGATGACCTTGCCGCCGGTGATGCGCTCGGCGCGGATCTTGTCGCGCAGCGTGCGGTCGAGCAGTTCGAGCAGGATGAAGATGCCGAGGAGGAAGACCAGCGTGCAGAAGAACGCCGCCGCGACCATCATCTTGCGCTTGGTCGGCTCGGCCGAAATGGGCAGCACCGGCGGGTTGATGATCTTGAGCGTCGCCGAGGTCATTTGCAGGTTCTTCTGCCGCAGGCGCGCCGTGTTGAGCGCCTGGAGCATCGAAAGGTACGACTGTTCGGTGAAACTGATCAGGCGGTTCTTGCGCTTGAGGGTCGAACCCACCGGAGCGTATTGCACGTAGCGGTCGTCGAGCGATTTCTTCCACTCGTTGACCACCTCCATCTCGGCCTGCGATTTGGCCGAGAGCAGCACGGCGTCGAGCCATTGCTGGATGAGCGATTCCGTGGAGATTCCCTCCTTGGTGTATCGCTGGCTGGCGATGGCCGAGGTGATGCTGCGCAGGCTGTCGGTCTCGATCTGCATCCGGGCCTGGAGGCGTCCCACGTCGATCGGCCGGATCACCGGCTCCCGTCCCGATGCGGGGTCGGGGATAAAGGCCTCGGCGGCGGTGATCTGCGCCTGGAGGTCCCCGATCTTGTGGAGCTGTTCGATGAAGGCCGCGTTGTTGCGGAAAATCTGGAGGTCTTCGAGCTGCGCCTCGATCTTCTTCCGGAGCGACTCCGAACTGTTGAGGTTCAGGCGCGTCTCCTCGTAGCGCAGCTCGAAGTCGCGCGAGAGGATGGCGATGTGCTTGGTCTGCTCGTCGTAGTTGATGATCAGGTTCTCGACGCTGTAATCGCGCAGCGAGTCCTCCTGCTCGCGCAGTTCGCGGCCCACGCGGGCCAGTTCCCGCTCGAAGAACCTGATGACGTTGTTGGTCTCGCCGTAGCGCAACTCCTTGTACTGTTTGACGAATTCGTCGTTGAGGAGTTCCAGCGTGTTGTAGACCACATTCAGGCTTTCCTGCAGCTGCATCTCATTGGCAAGATCCTCTGCGGTGCTGCCTTCGGAGCCGGTCTCGGTGTTCACGCGCTCCTGCAGTTTCTGCAGGGCGGTAGTGAGCTTATCGGTAATGGTGCGCAGCTCAGCCACAATATCGATCAGAGAGTCGATATCCCGCATACCGGTGCTGTTGAACTTGTCCAGCCCCCGCTGCAAACCGGCCTGCACCTCGATGAGTGCCTGCTGCACCTCAGGCTCCTTGACCACGGCGATCAGGTTGTTGACGCTTTGCAGCAGCGCCTCCGCCTGCTTGCGCACTACTTCTACGGCTTCGCCGACCTCGGAGCTGAGGGTGCCCATGACCGTGTTGGACACGGTATTGCCGAAGTTTTTGAACTGCTTATCGTATTCTGCGCGGCCGGCCTCGATCTTGGCCTCGGCCTCCTCCAACTGTGTGTGCGCCACTTCCAGCTGAGTGTCGATAAGCTCCATCAGCTTTTCGTTGATGGCGTCCACCTTTTCCTGATTCAGCTGCACCTGCACCAGCTGCTCCACAAGGCCGCTGGAGGATACGCTGGACACGCCGCCCTTGCGCTGGACGTAGGGAGTCATGGTGTTCTTGATAAAATCAGAAAGGTCGTACACCGAACTGCCCTCGCGGCTGACAGCCACGGTCATAAAGGCGTTCATGTTCATGCTGTACTGTATCACAGAGGGAGTCAGCGCCGTCTCCGGCAGGTCGCTCTTGGCCTGATCCAGCTTGTTGGACACCTTCACCAGGGCACTGTTCATGTCGGTATCATCGGTGAAGTGCATCAGCAGCAGGCTGTAGTTTTCAGCCGAGGTGGCGGTGATCTTTGAAACACCCGGCACCGTAAGCGCGTTTTGCAGCACGTCCGAGACCTCGGTCTCCACACGCTCCGGGCTGGCACCGGGATACACGGTGACCACCATCAGATACGGTGTGCTGACATTCGGCAGCAGGTTGGTTTTCATCTTGGTGATCGACACAAAGCCGAGCATCAGCACCATGATGACCGCAACCAGCACCGTAAATGGTTTTTTGACACTGAATTTTTCCATCTTATCCTACCGTTTCTCTGCCGCACCGCCCGGCGCAACAGTTCCTCCCTCTTTGGGGGCAATGGGTTCCTAACATTCCTATTATACACGCAAGGCGCGCGCTTTCAATAGAGGTGCGGCGAATCTTTTTGCGAAAGTTTTGTCAAAATCTGCAAAACGCACAACTTTGCCGCCCCAAAACCGGCATTCTGTCCGCTTTCCTCCCCTCTGCCGCCGGACAAAATTTCGACACCTTTTCCCATACTGCATACGGTTGAGCAGGGGGAATCATTGCAGGGGAGGGAAAAATTCAGGGGATATAAAGACTTTTCTTTTTGCATAGAAATGTGCTTTTGATTATGGTATACTAACAGCAGACTGAAAAAGCTGCCCCCTGCAAGGGGCTTATCCGATACAAAAACGAGGAACACTATGAAAAAAGTCATTTCGGTCCGTTTCAAGGAAAACGGCAAAAGCTATTATTTCGACCCTGCCGGGGCCGACATCAAAACCGGCGAATATGTGATCGTGGAGACCGCCCGCGGCATTGAGTGCGGCGAAGTGGTGCAGGGCGTGAAAGAGATCGCCGACAGCGCCGTTTCCAAGGCGCTCAAGCCCATCACCCGGATGGCCGACAGCGTGGATGTGCGCCGGATGCGCCAGAACCGCGAGGATGAGAAGCGCGCCTACCACACCTGCCAGGAGTGCATTGCCCGCCACGGCCTGGAAATGAAACTGGTGGAAGCTGAGTACACCCTTGACCGCTCCAAGATCATGTTCTACTTCACCGCCGACGGCCGGGTGGACTTCCGCGAACTGGTCAAGGATCTGGCCGGCATCTTCCACACCCGCATCGAGCTGCGCCAGATCGGCGTGCGCGACGAGAGCAAGATGATCGGCGGTCTGGGCATCTGCGGCCAGCCCTTCTGCTGCAGCCGCTTCCTCAAGGATTTCCAGCCCGTTTCCATCAAGATGGCCAAGGAGCAGGGCCTTTCCCTGAATCCCACCAAGATCAGCGGTGCCTGCGGCCGGTTGATGTGCTGCCTTTCCTACGAGGAAAACGCCTACGAATACCTGAACAGCATCATGCCCATGGTGGGCAGCACCGTGCGCACCCCGGATGGTCTGGGCACCGTGCTGGAAGTGAACCCCATCTCCGGCTACCTGCGGGTGCGCTGCGGCACCGAAGCCCTGACCCCGCGCTACTATAAGGTGGGCGTGTGTGAGTATATCAGCGGCGGCAAACGGGCACCCCGCCGCCCCGACCCGGATGACGATTATTCCGGTGTGCGCAACCCCGCCCCGGTGGTGGCAGCCGCCGATGAAAAGGGCAATGTGGGCTGCGGCAAATGCCCCAAAAAAGAGAAATAATTCCCAGAAAAATAGTGGGATATCACGGCAGTTAGTATCACAAAACTAACCATTCTTCGTGATTTTCGCCAAAAAACTCTCTTAATTTTCCCGCAAAGTTAGGCCTTGCTTTTGTGCAACCCCACAAAAATAAAACTTTGGGCTTTTATGGCACACGGTTAGTCTTGCCTTTTCTTTTCCACTTTGTTAGAATGCAGACAAGGATGAATTCCGGGGAAGCCTGCTGGCACCGTGCGAGGGCAGACTTCTTCTTAAAGCTAGTGCACGGGTGATAAAAGGAGAGTTTTATTATGGCACACAAGGTTTCTGACGCATGTGTTGGCTGCGGCGCTTGCGAGGGCGCTTGCCCCGTTGGTGCTGTCACCATTGAGAATGGTGTTGCAGTTGTGAATGCAGACGCTTGCATCGATTGCGGCGCTTGCGAGGGTGCTTGCCCCACCGGTGCTATCACCGCTGAATAATTTCACGGCGAACACTGAAAAACGCATCAAAAGCAGCAGACCTGTCAAAAGCGGGTCTGCTGCTTTTCTTTCATGCACAATTTTCCCCGATTTTTCCGCCCGATATTTTGGCAGTGGATTTTAGGTGCTGTATATGGAACATTCCACCGAGATTTTGTATAATAGAACAAGAGTCTATTGTTCAGCCGTGCACCGCTTTGGCTCGGACGCGCTGCTGCTGGCCCGGTTTTCGGAGCCAAAGCGGGCCTGGCGCGCCGCCGACCTGTGCTCCGGCTGCGGCATCGTGAGCCTGGAATGGCACGACCGGGGCCACCGCGGCCCCTGCCTGGGGCTGGAGCTGCAGCCCGAAGCCAGCGCGCTGCTGGCCGCCGCCTGCGCCGAACAGGGCATTGAGCACATCACGCCCGTCTGCGCCGACCTGCGCTCCTTCCGGGAGGGCGAGGGCAGCTACGACCTGTGCGCCTGCAACCCGCCCTATTTCACAGCAGGGGAACAGGCCGCCGACAGGGCCCGGGCCACTGCCCGCCACGAGACGGACTGCACACTGGACGATGTCTGCAAATGCGCGTTCCGGCTGCTGAAGGATGGCGGGCGGCTCTCGCTCTGCCACCGGCCCGAGCGGCTGGCCGAGGTGCTGGCGGTCCTGCGGGCCAACCGGCTGGAGCCCAAGCGGCTGGCCTTTGTGAAGAACCGGCCGGATGCCGCCCCCTGGCTGTTTCTGCTGGAAGCACAGAAGAACCGAAAAACAGGGCTGCGGGTCGAGCCGGATGTGCTCATCTCGGCAGGCGCGGCACTGTATGGACGCTGAACCTCTCAGGCGCTGCGCGCCAAGTACGGGTTGCGGCTCCTAGTAGGGGAGCCAAATGTGCTTGCCTATCCTATTAGGAGAGGTGGCATCCCGTAGGGATGACGGAGAGGTTTTGTACAAATCAAATGGGAGGATACTATGGCAGGTACTCTTTATATCGTTGCCACACCCATCGGCAACCTGGATGACATGCCGCCCCGTGTGGCAGCCACCTTTGGCGCGGCAGATTTTATTGCCGCGGAGGATACCCGCGTGACCATGAAGCTGCTCAACTTTCTGGGGCTGAAAAAGCCGATGGTGAGCTACTACGAGCACGCCCTGCAGAAGGGCGAGGGGATCCTGCGCCGCATTGAGGCAGGCGAGAACTGCGCCCTGTGCAGCGATGCCGGTATGCCCTGCGTGTCTGACCCGGGCGAGGTGATCGTGCGGGACGCGCTGGCCCGGGGCATCAAGGTGGTGCCCGTTCCGGCAGCCTCCGCCTGTGTGACGGCGCTGGCTGTCTCCGGTCAGGACACCTCCCGCTGGGTGTTCGAGGGTTTTCTGCCTGTGAACAAAAAGCAGAAGCGGGAGCGGCTGGCCGAGCTGCAGGGCGAAAAGCGGACGGTCATCTTCTACGAAGCGCCCCACAAACTGCGCACCACGCTGGACGACCTGACCGCCGCCTTCGGCCCTGAGCGGAGCATCACCCTCTGCCGGGAGCTGACCAAGCTCCACGAGGAGATCTGGAAAACGACGCTGGGCGAGGCCCAGACCCATTATTCCGAGAACGACCCCCGCGGCGAGTATGTTCTGGTGATGGCCGGTGCGCCCGCCGCCGAAGCCGAAGAAGAGCTGACATTGGAGCAGGCCGCCCAGCGGGCGCTGGAACTGACCCGGAACGGCTACGCAGCCTCTGCCGCCGCCAAGGCCGCCGCACAGGGCACGCCGTATTCCAAGAGTGAAGTGTACAAGCAGCTGCTTGCTTTGCAGGCAGATTGACCTCTCTGTCCATGCTTCGCATTGCCCCCTCTCCTGACAGGAGAGACAGAAACGTAAGCTTGGCTCCCCTACCAGGAGCAACAGCAACAACCGCCGCCAGTGGCGGATCAAGGGCGTTGCTGTTGGGGCCGCGGCCAGCAAGACATAAGTGTTGTTTACAACACGAAATGAATGCTGGGAGCCGCAACCCGTACCTGTCACCGAAGGCGACTGAGAGGTTTAATACGTATAAATAAGGAGGACGTAGTCCCGTGACGAAACTTTTGATCCTGAGCGACAGCCACAACAGCGCCAGTGCAGTGGAGCGCATCCTGCACGCAGAAAGCGATGCAAATGCCGTTGTCTTTTTGGGAGATGGCCTGCGCGACCTGGAAGAGGCGCTGACCCTGCACCCCAAAATGAAGGTCTACGCCGTGGCCGGCAACTGCGATTTTGGCGCGTTGGAGCCGCTGGACGGGCTGGCCGCCTTCGATCAGGTGGTCGTTTTCTATACTCATGGTCACATGTACGGTGTAAAATACAGTCTGGACACGCTGGCGGATGCCGCCGCCGCCCGCGGCGCTGAGGTGGCATTGTTCGGCCACACCCACAAACCCATCGCCCTCCAGAAAAACGGCGTGTTCCTGTTCAACCCGGGCTCCTGCGGCCGCTGCTACACCGGCCCCAACACCTACGGCGTGATGCTGTTGGACAAGGGCAAGATCACCAGCTTTGCACACAAAGAGGTACCGCAGCAATGAGCATCAACGAGGTGCGTTATCTGCCCGAATGCGGCAGCACCAACGCGTATATGAAAGAACATTTTGAAGAGTTTGGCCCAGTGGGCGCGGTATACACCACCAACCAGACCGCCGGGCGGGGCCGCCTGGGCCGCATCTGGGTCAACGCCGAGGGCAAGGCGCTGTACTACACAGTCGCCATCCGGGAGCCGCTGGCGCAGCCCGCCACCCTGCCCCTGCTGGCCAGCCTTGCCGTGCGCAGGCAGCTGGCTCTGCGCTACGGCGTGGACTGCCAGATCAAGTGGCCCAACGACCTGCTGCTGAACGGCAAAAAGATCGTGGGCATCCTGTGCGAAAGCGTCTGCTACGGCTACCAGCAGCAGGGCCGGGGCATCCTGTGCGGCATTGGCATCAACCTGGCCCAGCCGCAGAGTTATTTTGATGCCGCCGACCTGCCCCATGGCACCTCACTGGCTCTGCAGGGTGCCGCGATCGATCTGGAGCAGGATCCCGGCTGGCTGGCCGAGGCCCTGACGGATTTCGGCTTTGATCAGCCCCTGTACACCTTTGCGCGGGATGGCTTTGCACCTTTCCGGGAGGAGTACAAGGCCGCCTGTGTCAACATCGGACGGCGGGTGACCTTTGACCTGCCGGACGGCGGGCAGGGAGCAGGCGAGGCCGTGGATGTGGATGAGGAGGGCCGTCTTGTTGTCCGCACCGACAGCGGCGAGGAGCATGTGTTCACCGGCGAGGTCTCCGTGCGCGGCATCTACGGTTCCCTCTGAAACTTGATATAACACAGCGCCCCCGGCAGAGGATCGCTCCGCCGGGGGCGCTGTTTCAGACAAACAAAAGTCCCCTCCGGCGCTTGCGGTACACCGGAGGGGACTCTTGTTTTGGGGTATTGCTTTGGTGTGAGGAGGAATCATGTGCAAGGGAGACGGTTGCGGCCCCGCTCCCTTGTGCTCATAGTATACCCGATTTCGGCGCAAAAGTCATTACTTTCTTGTGAAATCTTGTGAAAATTCTGTTAAGCTTCGCACGAAATTATTTCGCTCACTCGTTTTCACCTTTTTCCTCTTTCCGCAGGGCTGCGGCGTGACGGCGGCCCTCCCCCACATAGTGGGCGGCATTGGCAAGGCTGGCGGCTGCCTGCTCGGGGCTGACCTGCTTGATGATCTTCCCCGGCACCCCCACCACAAGGGAATCGTCCGGGATGATCTTTCCTTCCGGCACCAGCGCACCGGCCCCGATGATGCAGTTTTTGCCCACAACACAGTGGTTGAGCAGGGTGGCGTGCATCCCGATCAGGGAACCGTCTCCCACGGTGCACCCGTGGACAAGGGCACAGTGGCCCACGGTCACGTTTTTGCCCAGCGTGACCGCCCCGCCCGGGTCACAGTGGAGCACCGCATTATCCTGCACATTGGTGTTCTCGCCCAGGGTCAGGGTGCCGTCGTCCCCGCGCAGAACCGCACCATACCAGACCGAGGAACCCGGCCCCAGCACCACATCACCCAGCACCGTGGCGTTGGGTGCCACGAACACCGCACCCTCGTCCCGGGGAACTTTTCCACCAAAAGGCAACAACATTGTGAAAAACCACCTTTCTCTTTTCCGTCATTTATGGTATTCTTTTATATAGTATTTTAGTTTTTGATTCAGGGAAGCCGGGAGCTTCCGTTGGAGGATACGCTTATGCAGAACTCTACTCTCTTCCGCCGGGCGGCGGCCCTGCTGCTGACCGCAGCGCTGGCCCTGACCCTTGTCCTGCCCGGTCTGGCCGCATACGAAATGCCCATCCAGACCGTGAACGAGGGCGAGTCGGTCTATCTGTTCAACGCGGACATCGACAAGCCCATTCTGGAACAGAACGCGGACCAGCAGCGCTACATTGCCAGCCTGACCAAGATGATGACGGCCCTTCTCGTGCTGGAAAGCGGCACCGACCTCAGTGCCAGTATCACCATCCCGGCCAGCCTCACACCGGAACTTCAGTCCATCCGGGCCAACCGGGGCCACACCATCGGCCTGCAGGCCGGCGAGGCGGTGCGCCGCATTGATATGATGTACGCCATGCTCCTGCCCAGTGCCAACGACGCAGCCAGCGTGCTGGCCGTCGATACCTCCGGTAGTCTGGCCGCCTTCGCGGCCCAGATGAACGTCCGGGCCAGTCAGCTGGGCTGTACGGCCACCCATTTCACCTGCCCCCACGGCCTCTACGACGGCGGCAACTACTCCACGGCCCGCGATATGGTGAAGGTTGCGCTGGCCTGCTATGCGGACCCGACCTACCGCCAGATAGCGGACACAATGTCCTATAAACTGCCCGCCACCAACGTGCATCCGGCCCGGACGGTCACGACCACCAACAAGCTTTTGCAGCCCGGCAGCGGCTATTACCGCAGCTATGCCCACGGCATGAAGACCGGCTTCACCACTCAGGCCGGGCGGTGCTTCGTTACCTTTGCCCAGCAGGACGGCCATACTTATGGGCTGGTCATTCTGGGTTCGAACTCCCAGAATATCTTCCGGGAGGCGGCAGAGCTGTTCGACTGGGCCTTTACCAGCCCCGAACTGCACCCCGCCCCGGCAGAGCCCGAGGTTGAACCCGAGAAGCACGGGCTGAGTGCATTCTGGCACAAAGTGTTTGGCTGATGTTTGAATGTTAAGGAGGACAAGCCTATGAATCGACCCACCTTCCTGCGCCGGAGCACGGCGCTGCTGCTTACGCTGGTGCTGATGGTCTGCGCCGCCCTGCCCGGGTTTGCCGCTTATCAGATGCCCATCCAGACGGCCAGCGACACCGAGTCGGTCTATCTCTTCAATCTGGATACCGGCAAGCCCATCCTCAGGCAGAACTCTGACCAGCAGCGCTACATCGCCAGCCTCACCAAGATGATGACGGCTCTGCTCTTCCTCGAGAGCGGCAAGGACATGAACGCTGAGATCACCATCCCCACCAGCCTGACCCAGGAGTTCAAGGACATCCAGAACGCCAACGGTTCCACCATGAACCTCCGCATCGGCGAGACGGTGCGCCGCATCGACCTGCTCTACGGTCTGCTGGTGGCCAGTGCCAACGACGCGGCCAATGTGCTGGCAGAGTACACCGCCGGCAGCATGGAGGCGTTTGTGGAGTTGATGAACGCCAAAGCCGCGGAGCTGGGCCTGGCGGGCACCCATTTTGTAAATGCCAACGGCCTGCACAGCGCCGACCACTACACCACACCCTACGACATGGCCCGCCTGACACAGTGGGCGATGACGGTGCCGGGCTTTTCCGAGTTGTTCGGCGCAACATCCTATACCATGCAGCCCACCAACAAGCAGGAGCAGGAGCGTCTGTTTGGCACCGATAACTGCATGCTGGTAACGAACAAATACCAGTATGAGGGCACCACCGGCGGTAAGAGCGGCTGGACGGAGGAGGCGGGCTACACGATGGTGGAAACCGTCACCCGCAGCGGCAGAAGTCTGATCTGCGTGGTGATGGGAAGCGCAAAAAAGTATGACAAGTTTTCCGACAGCATCGCATTGCTGGATTATTGCTTCGATCATTTCACGCCCGTCACGCTGGCGGCTTCGGATATTACGTCCCCGCAGGTGCCGGTGTATTACGCCGAAGGAGCGCCCTCGGTGGGCAGCGCGCCGCTGGCCCTTTCGGAGGAGGGCTACACGTTCCTGCTCCACAGTGCGCTGGCTGCGGATGACGTGCAGGTCACGTTTGATACGCCGGA
>ERZ857693.3764-NODE-3764-length-11961-cov-3.206199_pt1 | contig 11961 bp, 9 predicted proteins | sample MGYA00519765_ERZ857693 | MGnify/ENA primary metagenome ERZ857693 (study PRJEB31778, sample SAMEA3449354) | human gut metagenome | biome: human gut; feature: human-associated habitat; material: faeces | place: United Kingdom | collected 2010/2012 ... | reverse complement strand
AGCAATGTAAAGCTCACCATGCGTCAGCAGGATACCGTGGCATTTTACGTGCTGGAATCCTACGAGATCGTCCCGCAAGAGGACAGGGCGGCATAAACAGCGATTCAGCGAAAAACGGAAAGGAGCAATTCTTTGAAAAAGATCGAGCAGTTTCAAATTACCAGCCTGATGCTTTCGGGCTTCAAGTCCTATGAGGAGCCGACAGAGCTGGTGTTCGGCAACCCCACGGTCATCACAGGCGGAAACGGGCGAGGGAAAAGCAGCATTGCAGACGCCATCGCCTTTGCCGTTACCGGCTGTCCATTCTTTGGAGAGCGTGGAATTGACCGCCTGCACAATGAGAATAACCCCGATGTCGCCATTCGGATGTGCTTTGTGGACGAAACAGGCACGCTCCATGAGCTCAGTCGCACCCGCAGGAAAAACCGCATGACCATCACCTATGATGGCTATGAGATCCGGCAGTTGGATCTGGCAGATCTCTTTGGAGAGCGGGATGTGTTCTTATCCATCTTCAATCCCTTGTACTTTATCGAGGAGTTGGGAGAGGATGGGAAAAAGCTTTTAGAGCGGTATCTTCCCACGATCCCTCATGAAACGGTACTCTCTCAGTTATCTGAGCCTGTGCGGGAACATCTCAAAAACGAGACGATTCTCTCGCCGGAGGGCAGTCTCAAGCGCTGCCGGGAGGAGATCCGGGGTCTGGAGGAACGCATTACCTATCTGAGAGGCCAGAAGGACTTGGCGGCGTCGCAGGGGGAATCCCATGAGCAGGCCGAGCAGGAGCTGACCTTGCAGGTGGACACCCTTCGCGAGGAAATCGCGGAACTGGAGCAAAGGCAGTTTTCCGGCATGGATGTAAGTGACATGCAGGAGCGGCTTGTAGAACTGAGCGGACGATATGAGGAAGCTGCCAGGGATGAACGCACCGATACTTCCAAATTGCGGGAACAGATTCAGACCTTGCGGGAAAAGATCGCCCGCAGAGAAGGGGAGCAGTACCAGTCCAAATTCACGGAAGCGTTGGCGGAAGCGTCTGCCAGAGTCAAAGACCTGGGCGTGCGGTATCAGCGGGAAAGCGCTGCATATAAGGCGTTTCATGCCGGTATGGAGTGTCCTGCCTGTCACCGGAGCGTGACAGAGCAGAGCTTGCCCGAAGTGCAGGCGGCGCTGAAAAAAGTGCTCTCCGAGCTTTATGCTGCCGGCAGTGAACAGCGCGCTCAGCTGATAGAGCTTCAGGAGATGGACAAAAAGGCTGCGGATACCTTCGCACAGTTCAAAGAAGATGACCTTGGCAAATGGGCCGCGGAAGCTGCGGAAATGGAGCAGCGCTGTGCCTCGCTTGCGGAGCAGGCTTCCGCAGAAACGGAGCGCCTGCGCGCAGAGATCCAGACGCTGACTGCTGACCTGGAGTACGGCAATCTTTCGCAGTCGGAATACGACCACCTCGGTACATGCCGGGAGGAACTGCGGCAGAGCGAAGCGAAAATAGCGGCGCTTCAGACTATGACGGCGGCGCAGCTTCCTGATTTTGACCGGGAGATCGCGCAGGCCAATGCCGGCATTGCGGAGATCAAGCGCAAAATGGCCAATGTAATCGCCTACATCAGCAAACGGGCGGAGCTGACCTTCTCGCAGCTTAAAATGAATCGCGTGGAGATCTCACTCTACGATGTGGTGAAATCCACCGGGGAAGTCAAAGACACCTTCAAATTCCAGTATGGCGGCCGCCGGTACGACCGGCTCTCTCTTTCGGAGAAGATCCGGGCCGGCATGGAGGTCTCTGAGCTGATGAAGCGGCTGACGGGACGAAATTACCCCGTGTTTGTCGATAACATGGAGTCGGTAGATGACCTTGCCAATGTAAGGCCAACAGGACAGATCATCATGGCAAAATGTGTCAGCGGCGCGGCGCTGCAGGTGAAACCCATAAGACCCATTGCCTTTGCGGAGCAGAGAGCCGCATGATGGAGGTGAAACCGTTTGGCCGCAAAAATCTACGATAAGATCCCCATTGTGGACACGGCCAGACGGTGTGGGCTTGTCCTCGACTCCCGGACGCTGCGGCGAAAGGAAGTCGAGGCAAGCTGCCCCTTCTGCGGTGACCACGGGCCGGGGAAATATCATTTAAGCCTTAATACGGATACCGACCAATACCGCTGCAATCTCTGCGGCGCACACGGAAACAGCGTGAGCTTGTATGCGCGGATCAAAGGGATCTGTAACAAAGAGGCTTATCTGGAGCTGGCGCATGAGAGCAAGGTCTACCCCTTGCCTCAATCGCCATCTCCCCAAACACAGGAACGGCAGCCCTGCTCATTGGAGCAGCGCCATGCCGTGTATTCGGATATGCTGGCGCATCTGACGCTTCTCCCAAAACACGGCGAGAATCTCTTAGAACGGGGCTTGAGCGAAGAGCGCATCCGAAGAAACGAGTATCGCAGTATGCCGGAAACAGAGCGCGGGCGTCGGCTTTTGACCGATCTCCTGCGCAGTCACGGCCATGACCTGCACGGTATTCCGGGCTTTCGCACCTATTATGGCGACTGGACGCTCTCCGGCCCCAACGGTTTCCTGATTCCGGTTCGGAACAAGGATGGGCTGATTCAGGGGCTGAAGATCCGTATGGACGATGCGCAGCAGGCCAATCGCAAATACCGCTGGCTTTCCAGCCGAAATCTGCCATCCGGCACCCGCAGCTATTCGTGGGTGCATGTGACAGGGAACACCCAAAGCAAGCGTGCGTTTCTGACGGAAGGCCCGCTGAAGGGCGATGTAGCCAGTTTCCTTGCGCAAGATGCGCTCTTTATCTGCATCGGCGGCGTCAACGCGCTGAATGGCTTGAATGATACCATCCGAGGTCTTGACGTCCGCGAAGTCATAGAGGCGATGGACATGGATCAGATGACCAATCCAAATGTGCGCAGCGCCATTCTCACCATGCGGAAGGAAGTGCGAAAGATCCCAGGTATTCGCTATTCAAAATACACATGGAATCCCGCCTATAAGGGAGTGGACGACTACCTTCTCAGTCAGGCGGCAACCATGTAACAAAGGAAGGACAACAATATGGAAGAAAAGATCATCAACATGAATCAGTTTCTCGGTGCGGCGCAGGGCGATCAGGAGCATATGCTTGGAAAGTTCTTATACTTTTCTCTTGCAAACCTGCTGGTGGATAAGGATGAACTGTCCTCGCTGTGCGAGAGCATGGGCATTCCCTACACCGGCAGCACCCGGCTTTCTCTCGGCGATGCGTTCCGCTCTGCCACAGGCGATATACGGGAGCGGGTTCCGGTCACGGTAGACGGTGAGACGAACATCTATCTTGCCTATTGCCGCGATAATAAGCGCACTGCCGGTGTTTTTTCACGGGAACTGGTCAAAGAGACCTTGAATCGTGAAACCAACCGGTATGAAAAGCTGGCGAATATCAGCTGCGGTAAGAACGACGGGATGTTCCGCTGTGATAATCTCGTGCTGGACGATGCGGTGGATGTGCAGGGCTGCTGCCGAAAAGCGGAGGAGCTTTTTGAGCTCTACCAGCGATGCGCAAACCGCAAGCAGATCGAGACCATCTGCGTCAATTTCCTGCGGGGAATGGAGGCAACCAAACTGAGTGTCACCGGCCATATGTACTTTGTCCCCCGCACTTTTATGGAGCGCGTGGATATTTTCGAGGACTTCATCACCCTGCTCAGCGGACTGAATAAAAAGCAGACGCCGCTGGTGGTCAACAGCTTCTACATCATTGACGATGCCAAGCAGCGGGATAAGATGACGGAGGAATTCTATCTGGCAGTGAAAAAGGAGATCGCGGCCTATCAGGAAAAGTGCGACTACCTCATTAAGAGCAGCAGCCAGAGTCCCGCAGTTATGGAACGTTGGGTACTCAAGGTGCAGGCGTTGGAGGAAAAGAAGCGTCACTATGAGGGCGTGCTGCAAAGAGAACTGGATGGGCTGGATGATGAATTTTCCGTCCTGAAGCTCCTCTCGCAGGAACTCCAGGTCAGGGCAAACGGCATCCGCAACTTGCGATTTCAGCAAAGGGCGGCATAAATAAGAGTCAGCAGGGGTATCGACATCATGTGTCGATACCCCTGCTGATGACTTATAGGTGGCAAGTATATGTCCCCATTATGTAGCCGACGATATCCTATGAATTCCTCGATGTATTTCCTAAGAGCAAAGCGAAGAACAATAGCACTGTTCGAAAATATGTACTGCTTTTGAGAGAAGTGATGCCACATGCCTGTTTATCCATAGTGCAAACAAGATCAAGTGGCCGCTACCGCTCAGAGTTGCCTGAAACCAAACTTTTGTGAATTTGAAAGAAGTTGGCTTCATTTTCTTTCAAAAAGGTAAGGAATCTAACTACGTCTGCTTTGCTGTCTATTTTTGCCGGAATATTTTCATCTAATAGAAGTTGATCCATGGCGGTACAGATTTTTGCGCACCGCTGAACGAGGCACTGCGACTGATGGAGGAGAAAGGCTTTGAAAATGCTGACATTGTGTTCATAACTGACGGTGAATGTGTTCTGCCACCGGAGTTTATATCCCGATTGCAGGAAGAACAAGTGAGACGTCGCTTTACGATCACGGGTATCCTACTGGATCAAGGAAACGAAGGCATGGATTTCAGCTTAAAGGCCTTTTGTCAAAACATTTACCGTACGAGCGAGTTGACAGGAGATGCTATTGTTCATGAGATTGTGGATGTTAGAGGAAAATTCTAATACTGAATGCCTATGAATGAAAAACGCTGATACTATTCTTTTTCATAGGAAGTAACTCAAAGAGATTTTTGATGGATGAGTCCCAAAAAGCGTTTTAGTGTCGTATATAGTAATTAAGAAGGTGCGTAAATAAGAAGACGCTAAATTGGAGCGAGCAACTCCAAGTAAATTGATGCACAAAGTAAGGAGGGGGTTCCAATGAAGTAGAGGGTATGAGTAGATAATTGAGCGGCAGAGTACTGTACTGAACTAATTTAAGGCAATGTTGGCTTTAGCAAAGCTAGCAACCTCTGCTTTACGTGTTTGCTAACTAATAAACGCAGAAAATATGACTAACAAGTGTAACACAGTGGTTAGTTTGGTGCTGCTACAAAAGTATCTGTGATTTAAAAAACGTTGAAAATGTTCCATTATGAAGCCAAGTATTACGAGACAATTAAAATGAGACAAAATAGCGGAGGAAATAATATGAAAATGGTTAAACATATGGCGTTGCCTTTTGTTACTATCTGCGCATTGGTTTCCGTTACAGTTATGGCTTACGAGGCAAATTATGCGGGAAATCCCGTTACTGTTACGAATGGGTGGGATAGTCGGCAATATATTGCTACATCGATTCTCCGTATTGATTCCGATTCTGTAGGCGCTAATGTAGGAGCAGGCATTGAAGTAGTTGCTAAAGACAAGAATACCATTTTGAAATCATATATTCGAGCAGAACCACGTTTATATTTAGATGGTGAATTGTGGCTGGCAGAAGGTTGGCATTATAGTGATGGTACTCAGAATGGGCTATATACGGAAAGCTCTACATACTTTATAAGCCGATGGGGGGAGGTTTTTGCCCAGTCTGAATTTGGAACTTATAAAGGTAGCCGTGGCTATGAAGATTATACCGCGCCAGCAACGGCAAAGATAAATCTTGGTAACATCAAGGGAAATTTAAGCGCTACTGAGAATAACAAGGTAAGAGTAAATTCAAATGGGCAGACGTATGGCCCAGGTTGGGTTGACGATACTCCTGAGTTAATTGCAGCAGTTGGAGCAGGAGGAGTTAAGGGTTATGTCTATAATGCGGATCTACTAAGCTTAGGAGATAAGGCGACACCTGATGACGAAACGCCTGAAATTCCTAACTCGATTCATCTATATGCGAAGGATGGAACAACCATTATAGGAGAATTCCTGATTGGACAGATTAACGGTTAATCTTGCGACACTAAATTGATGTCTAAATAATCGCTTTGGGGTAGCCATTACACGATAGCTGACTATCCCAAAGCCTATTTAAAGGGATGGTGATTAGGAAGTGAACAGGATGTTCTTCTTTGACTTCCTCATATTACTTGTATTTTTTTGCTGTATGGGCTGTGAACGAACGACAGAAAAAATCATCCGCGATTTGAACTGTAAATCTGCAATAGAGACTGAGAATGGGAAAACGATGGATGAGGAACTATCCGAGGAAGAACTTTTGCATTTTAATAAAATGTTTTTTACACAATCGCAGGAGGAAAATCCTTATGTTCGATGCCTTACCTCGCTTTACCATGACCCGAAGGATATGAATATTTTTCTTGCATTTTACGGAGGTAGTGACTCTGCCAAAGTGACCGATGAAAATGAAAGGGAAAGAGTAATGGGAGCGTATAATCAGGAAGGTACTTTACTGAAAATCAGTAAAACAAAGATGAACGAATTCCTGATGCGATACATAGGGCTTCCTGTGGATGAAACAAATAAAAACGGAATTGAGCTATTCGAGTATGACTCTGGTAATTATTATTATCAGACTGATTTTTACCCTGAATCAAGGCTGTCTACCACATTCTTAAGAGGAGAGCATACAGACAATAAAGTCAGACTGTACTATTATGCGTCGGATTTGAATCTGGCAGATGTGCAGGAGTGTTCTGTGGCGTGTGTAACATTGGAAAAAAATGAACAAGGATATCAGATTATCTCAAATGTATTAATTCCTATTCCAATGTATTTGGATGGACCGCCTAATAAGGTGATTCCCTTGCAAATGGAAACATTTTTGGAATTGCCGTTACTCAGTAAAGCACCTCTTGCGGAAGACTGTGTATGCTGGTATGCGAAAAAAGACGTAGGTCCTTATACCGTCTGTGTTTACAGAATATTAGACGGAAGACTCTGCGTTGGCTTTCTGCAAGACGAAACAACTTGGAGTACCAGTGCTTTCAGGTTCCTGCCCGATAGTGCATGCGGTATAGGGTTTGGAGTTGATGCTTGTAGTAATTTGCTTGGAAGCCAAGGAATTGTACTTTCTTATAATGATAAGGGAAATGCAATTACTGAATACTATTTACTGAAAGATAATGATGCATTTTTGCTTTATAAGGGAATTGGAATTTCAAAGGTTGAAGATTTAGATGGAAATGGTGACAGTGAGTTACTGGTAAAAGAAAACGGGAAAATTTATTTATTTTATGCAGAAGATGGGAAAATAAGCAAGTGTGATATCGAGGCGACTATAGTATCTTTTGGAATCGGTGGTGATGAAATTAGAGTAGAAATGTCAAAGGAAAAAAGCGAGCAGTTATTATTATACAAAAAAATAATTCATACAAACGGGACTTTGCGAGAACGGAAAATTGGAAATATATTCTTTTACAATAATAAGCTATTCTACTATTGTTTAGAAGACTAGACACACGAGCGGGTGTTACGTAAACTTCAGAAGAAATATAAAAGAGAGGTTACAACGATGAAAAAAACAATTACATGTGCTACAACATCCTTGCTGCTAATAGGGATTCTTACCTTGCAGACTTTAGCAATCAATTTTAAATCAGAGGAGAACATAGATAATCTTGTCTTTCCGTTTATTTATTCTGATGCAGATGATCTTGTGTGGGTGAGAAAATATGTGGGCGATTGCTCTACATGTATAGAAGGCCGTTTGTATGTAAAAGACATGGTAACAGGAGAAGTAAAAGAAATTGTGTCAGATGCCGTGAAGCAGCTTCGAGAATCTGAAGATACGCTTTATTGTATTACAAATGATGGTTTATCTATCATCCAAACAGATTGTCAGGGGAAAAAAGTGACTGAAATTTATAAGGCTGATTACGGGATGATAGACCATCTTGAAGTGTATGGAAATAATCTGTGTTTTACAGAGGGAGATTATGTAGTTTCTTTTGATTTGAAAAAAAGTGAAAAGACAGTGGTTGGCCGTGGGGCAAATGTACTATATTTATATCCACTTACTGAAACTGAGTTCGTATGGGTTACAGGCGAAAATGGGGAGGCATCAGTTTATGACAGTATTACAAATGAGGTAATTGATGTTGAGCATATTGAGCTACTGCAAATCAATGGAAAAGGAAATGTACATTTTAATGAGCTTGATACGGTTAAGGATGTAACCCCACAAGCGATATTACAGGAAACATTTCCACTAAGTAATTATCCTGTGGGTTCATATTTTACTGTTAATGGAAGAGCGTGTACAGATCATGGTAGTGGGAGTTGTAGTACAACAGGTGGTTGCAATTGTAAGTCGTATGATAGTTCAATTCAGTGTATGGGATTTGCAAAGTATGCAAGTGATCAATATGCGCATCGAGGCAGTTGGTCATATACTCCTTCACACACAATAGATAGTGCTCAAGGATACAGCAGCGATAGTGAATTAAAAGTATTACTTAAAGGCTTAGGAAAGGGAGCATATATTCGCCTGCATAAGACAGGTGGTGGCAGTGATCATTCCGTGGTTATTGCAAACGCCGATAGCTCGAGCGTTACAGTATATGAAGCGAATTATGGCTGGAAATGTGATGTCGGAATGCGAACATTAACATATGCACAATTCCGAAATCAATATGCGTATATTGTCAAGTCATTTGCGCACAGTTTTGATGGTAGTGCAATTAAATACGATGCTGATTATCATAAAGTGAAATGTTCACTTTCAGGCTGCAACGGATTTATTTACGGCTCGCATTATGCACAGAGTCCTGGGGCAAATGCTACGTGTCTAGCTTGCGGATATAAAGGTAATATTTCAATAGGGATTATGTCGGCAAGGGACGAATTGCTATAAAATATGGAGAGATTGTGTGAAAGAACATTGTGGCAGATGGGCCTTATAGTAATTGCTCTTTGCGTTGGATGTAGCTGGGAGAGAGCTTCAAATGTATCTGAAGATCAAATTCAGTGGGGGAGTGAAACAAGAGATTATCTTTCCTATGAGGAATACTTTTCTCAGCAGCGTCTCTACGATTATGCAGAAGATGTCTTTTCTGGCTGGTCATTACAGGATGCTGATATTAGCTACGACGGTACAGTGCTTCGCCTAACGGATAGCAAAGGGATTCCTATGCAGGACATTGCTACATTGAAGGGATATCTCTTTCAGACGGCTGATAAGAACTGGATTTATGGTATTTCCGAGACCTCAGAGCTTGTGCGTGTAAGTTATTCTGGGAAAATAGAAACGCTCTTTGCAGATAGAACAGGATTGCTGCGCAGCCTTGCGGAGAAAGAACACGCACCAATCTATTTGGCGGACGGATGTACGCTTTTTTTCCTCGCAGGGACAGACGAGGGTATCGGGATCTATCGGCTATATCTGCCGAACAAGCAAGCCGATGTACTCTATTCTTCAATTCCACGCAATGCGCTGCGGTTGAGGCTGGAACCGCCGCCATCCAATGTGGAGGCAGTGTGGGATAACGGCGATGTATTATTTTTTGCGCGATATGAGGAGCTTTTGAATACTTCTTCTGGTTATGCGCCTGAAACGATGGGCGAAGATGAGTGTATTGGAATGCTGGAGTTAGATGAGAAGCTGTATTCAGCGCAGGCACACTATATCAATGCGCTGACGGGTGATTACCGAGAGATGCCCTATGGATACGTTTATCTGCCGATGCCGCGCAGCAAAGAAAATATCGCACTTAATGGTGAGGCGTGGTGGCTTGATTGATTAACGAGCAGCCGTGATTAGTAGGTTGTTAGATTGTAGACTGCGTAAAAAATACGAGCCACAGGCTGAATTACTCAAAGGGAAGATGGCTTGCCATATGTGCTGTTTTGGGCTGTACCCAGCCTACTACACTAGAAGCACATATCTATAGTACAAATGCAGAGATTCGCGACGAGTACATCATTCCTGCATGTAACTCATGCAACGAACTTACAAGGGAGTTTTGTAAAAAAGATTCCGTGATGGGTCCTGATAGCAAGCAGAAAACCTACGGTGAATCATGAGTTGCTAATACAACTGTAAAAAATGCCATGTGTAAAAGACCCTTATCGCAAAGAGCAGTGCTGCTCACGGTGATAGAGGCCTTTTACTTTTAAGACATAACTCAAGAAATGAATGAAATAGAAGAAGCCGAAAAGGTCCCGTCAAGAAAAAGTCTTAAAGCGGAAGCCAAACGAGATTATTGGATAAGGTAAAATAAGAGACCTGTTGACAAAAGCAAAAATTCTGCTGAAACCCACAGTGGTTCCAGCAGAACAGTAAATTTGGAGATAGCGAAAGATGGTATTTTGCCATCCGCTTAAGATTTAGGGCCATGGCGGCAAGGAGGCATTCTTCCGTAGCTGCAAGAATGCCCCTTTTTCGAATCCTTGAAATACAGTGTTCCCGTTTCAAGACGGAGAAGCTGCCCTCGGCCCAGATTTTACGAAGCCGCATCATGGCCAGGTATTCTGGAGTTCCCACGCGCTGATGCCCTCTGAAAAATGCCGGATAGCAACTGCTGGCCAGCACTCTGCGCCGAATTCCAGCCTTGTCAAAACAGCTCGGCCGTTTTGGACAGCGCATACAGGCATCGCCCTCGACCTGGTAGCAACGCAGATATTTGCCCGTCGATTTGCTGCAATTTAGCCTGTGGTATGTAAGAGGAACTCCTTTCGGACAGATGAATGCGTCGAGCTGTGGATCGTAGGAGAATCCATATTTATAGCCAAATTTTTCGGCAGCTGCCTTAAAGAATCCGCTGTCAGTACCACAATCTTCGATGCGGTAATGCTTATCAGAAGCGTATTGTGCCAGTTCATAAGGATCAGGAAAATGGCCACTTAAAGAGTAGATAGCATTTACTGTGGCAAAAATACCGCAGCCGGAAGTGCAAAAATTATTTGTGTCAGTATCTTTTGTGGTTTCATTGCCGTAATGATGCTTTGCCCAGACAGGGTCAAACTGGACAAAAACCTGAAGATTTTCTTTTTCGATTGCTTTTTTATTACGGGTCAGACGCCATACGGCATTAGAATCTGTTGTGAACTCTAAAATACTGCCATCGTTTTGAGAAAGATTTCTTTTGGTAGTTTCATCGCAGATTGTATAATAGTCCTTTTTTCTTGTAATAAGAAAAGTACCAGCTTCCTGTTTACTTCCCCAAAGTTCATTTGAAGAAGGTGTGTTTGATAATGTATCTGCTTTTAAATATTTTTCTTCTCCTGCTTTGCGTATGGTGTAACGGTTGTCACCAGCATATTTAAAAGAACAGGAAAAATTTTCTGAGATAATAGAAGCTGTATTCATAGCAAAAGAAGAATCCGAGGAATTCTCCTCATAAAAAGAAAGCTGATAGGTACCGTTTGAAAAAGGCTGTTTTTCTCTGCCATCATAAATCAGGCAATCAGAATGAAATTCATCTCTTGTTACCCAGCCATTCTTTGTTCCGCCTTTTTTAGAAGCATACTGAATTTCGTACCAGGAACCGGAAGAACCGATTACTTTGACACCGGTATATTTAGGGAGTACAGTTTTTAAATCATTGCTGTAATCAGAATAGTATACGGGCAGTTCATTTCTTGCTAGGGCATAAATAAAGTCAGATTTGCTTTCGTAGGCATGTTGAAAAGCGAAAGTTTTTGACGGAATAAAGAAAAATCCGGTCAACATTAAAACAACGCCTAAAAAGATATGTTTTTTCACAACAATTCCTCCATTAATGTATTATGTGTTTGTTCCTAAAGTCTTTTCTACACTTGACTTTGTAAAAAAGATTCCAGGAGAACATGATTATAAGATGTTTTTACAGATTTAAAATAAAAAATAAGAAGCATCTATTCATTATTTTGTATTTTGAAGATATTAAATAGTTACAAATGTCTTACAAATATTAAAAAAGTGTTACAACTTGAGGTATTATAGCATAAAATATCGAATTTGCAAACAAACATCTTTAGAAAATTGTATAAGGAATTGTGAAGTAAGATATAGAAAATGAATTGAG
>ERZ857693.3762-NODE-3762-length-11967-cov-2.831766_pt1 | contig 11967 bp, 8 predicted proteins | sample MGYA00519765_ERZ857693 | MGnify/ENA primary metagenome ERZ857693 (study PRJEB31778, sample SAMEA3449354) | human gut metagenome | biome: human gut; feature: human-associated habitat; material: faeces | place: United Kingdom | collected 2010/2012 ... | reverse complement strand
CGTCGAACTCGAAGATGTTGTTTATCATCTCTTTCTGCGAGTCCTCTATGACGCCCTTTTCTCCGCCGACGTCAACGAGCATACGTATCTCCTCCTCCGTCACGGGCTCCTCCGACGCATTCGGGTCATAGCCGAACAGACGGACAAGGCCGTTGGTGGACAGGGAGAGTATCTTAACAAAAGGCTTGGTTATCTTCTTGAAGCCGAGCAGTATGCCGACGACTCTGAACGAGACCTTTTCGGGCGCCTGCATGGCTATTCTCTTAGGCGCAAGCTCGCCTAAGACAAGCGAAAAATACGATGTTATGAGCGTAATGACAACGACGGAGAAGCCGTTGATAACGCCTGCGGGAATACCGCTCAGGAAGGATATCTTCCCTATAGCTCCGGAGAGCATATTGACGAATGTCTGCGATGCGGATGCGGAGGTCAAAAAGCCAGCGAGGGTCACGCCTATCTGAATAGTTGAAAGAAAGCCGCTCGAATCCGCGGTAAGCTTCAAAACCTGCTTTGCTTTTTTGTTGCCTTCCTCGGCCATTTTCGCTATCTTCGTGTCGTTGAGAGAGATGATCGCTATCTCGCTCATGGCAAAGAAAGCATTGAGAAGAATAAGTACGAACAGCAAAATTATTTGAAAAATAAGATTGCCGGGGTCGGGGTCATCCATAAATGGATTTGCTCCTTTCGGTTTAAATATTATTCACCGTCGGCATATACGCCGAGATGTTAAGTTTTATTATACACATAAACATATTCTCTGTCAAATATTCAAACTCCGTCTCATCCGGCGCGGGAGCGCGTGAGGACTCCGCGCACGGCGGCGAAAGGCTACGAGAGACAAAATCAGTTGTTTTCGCTCGAAATCGGGGAAAAACGGACATTTTTGCACAGGCGCGGGAGTGCATATCAGAGCAAATTCGACGGAATAAAGTTGTTCTGCCTGTCTATCGGAAACGGTCTCGGGTACATACACACTATCCCGCCGAAGCCCGTCTCGACCGAAGTCTTGTCGAGAACATTATATTTTTTTATTTCTTTTTTATCCGGGTTTGCGGATTTCTTTATCTCAAGCGGATGTATTTTTCCGTTCTCCTCAACAAAAACATCTATCTCCTTGGCGTTGTTGTCGCGGTAAAATGACAGAAGCGCCGGAGTCTGAGAATAGGCATAATTTTTGACGAGCTCCATGACAACATAATTTTCAAAAAAATGTCCTCCCGCCGCGCCGTCGCGCAGCGAATCCCTCGTCAGCCACCTTGTAAGATAGGCGCACAGACCCGTGTCGCAGAAATACAGCTTCGGTGTTTTGCAGAGCCGCTGAAGTTCGTTGTTTGAATACGGCTCAAGCAGATACACTATATCCATATCCTGCAAAACATCAAGCCATTTTTTTGCCGTCTGCACCGATATTCCGACCGTGTCGGAAAGCGTCTTGTAATTGACGAGGTTGCCCACAAGCGCGGCGCAGGCGCGCAGAAATTTCTTGAACGCCGCCGTGTCCTTTATCCCCTCGTCATTGACCGCATCCGCGATAAGATAGTTGTCTATATAGGACTGGTAATATACCTGCATCTGCTCCGGGGTGGCAATCATAACATCCGCATATCCGCCGCGCCATATGTGCTCAAAGACATCGTTTATATCGTTTTCCGGCATTCTCTCAGCCCGCTCAAGCAGTCCGCCCATGGAAAAATCAAGCTCCGGGGGAGAAATAAAGCCGGCTTTTTCTCTCTGGGAAAGCGAATAGAGCTTGAGTATTCCGAGCCTGCCCGCAAGTGTTTCCCGAGACCTCTCCATAAGCTTTCCTCTTTGTGAGCCGGTCAGCCAGAAGCGTCCGCGCTCGTCGCTCTCGTCGCACATTATCTTTATGCGTTCAAGCAGCTGCGGCGCCTTCTGTATCTCGTCTATGAGGATGGGCGGCTTGTAGGTCTGAAAGAACAGCACCGGGTCGTTCTGCGCGAGCTCCCGCACAAAATCATCGTCCATTGTAACGACTGTTCTCTCCTGCTCCCGAGCAAGTCTTTTGAGCATTGTGGATTTTCCGACCTGCCTTGCGCCGACAACGAGAACAGCCTTAAAAAACGAGTCCATTCTCATGAATTTTTTCTCGAGTTCCCTATGAATATACTCCATTTTTATCACCGCTTTTTTAATATAATCATAAACTACAGTTATATATTATCTTAATTTTTGCTTATTGTCAAGTGTTGAATTTTTATTTCGAAATCAGTTTTTACCGTGCCGTCGGACAATATTCCGACGCAAAGCGGGAGTGCTTTTGTCCGTTTTCGGGTATTATATTACATTATATAGGCCGGATATGTAAACTTCAACAAAATTGGATAAAGCATTAACGTGTTTTTTCTATTATTTTGGCTTATTTATCTGTTTACATTGACGCACAAAAATGTTACTATATTCGTGGTGTCATTTGACCAATGCCATACGTTCAAACGTTTATTAAAATAGGGAGGAACATAGAATGGCAAGAATAGCAAAGAGCATGGACGGCAATAATGCTGCTGCATATGTGTCGTACGCGTTCACAGAGGTTGCCGGTATCTACCCGATAACCCCTTCGAGCCCCATGGCTGACTATGTTGATCAGTGGTCGGCAAAGGGCATGAAAAATATTTTCGGCACGACCGTCAAGGTTGCCGAAATGCAGTCCGAGGCAGGCGCCGCCGGAACCGTTCACGGTTCTCTGGCCGCAGGTGCGCTCACAACCACCTACACCGCTTCCCAGGGTCTGCTCCTTATGATCCCCAACATGTATAAGATCGCCGGCGAGCTGCTTCCCGCAGTTTTCCATGTATCCGCAAGATGCGTCGCGTCTCACGCGCTCAACATCTTCGGCGATCACTCCGACGTCTACGCTTGCCGTCAGACAGGTTTCGCAATGCTTGCCGAGACCAACTCGCAGGAGGTCATGGACCTCGGCGCCGTTGCTCATCTCGCGGCAATCAAGGGACGCGTTCCCTTCATCAACTTCTTCGACGGCTTCCGTACCTCTCACGAGATACAGAAGATCCAGGTCTGGGACTACGAGGACCTCAAGGAGATGTGCGACATGGACGCTGTTGAGGCGTTCAGAAAGCGCGCTCTCAACCCCGAGCATCCCGTAATGCGCGGCTCTCACGAGAACGGAGATATCTTCTTCCAGCACCGCGAGGCCTGCAACAAGTATTACGACGCTATCCCCGGCATTGTCGAGGAGTATATGGACAAGGTCAACGCCAAGTTAGGCACTGACTACAAGCCCTTCAACTACTACGGCGCTCCCGACGCTGACAGAGTCATCGTCGCCATGGGCTCCATCTGCGACGTCGCAGAGGAAGTTATCGACTACCTCACCGCCAAGGGCGAGAAGGTCGGTCTCGTCAAGGTTCGCCTTTACAGACCCTTCTCCGCTGACAGACTTGTCGCAGCTATCCCCGCAACCGCAAAGAAGATAGCCGTTCTCGACAGAACAAAGGAACCCGGCGCTCTCGGCGAGCCCCTCTATCTCGACGTTGTTACCGCTCTTGCCACTAAGGGCGTATCGGCAAAGGTCTGCGGCGGCCGTTACGGCCTCGGTTCCAAGGACACTCCGCCCTCAAGCGTGTTCGCCGTATACGACGAGCTCAAGAAGGACGAGCCCAAGAACCAGTTCACCATCGGCATCAACGACGATGTCACCCACCTGTCCCTCGAGGAGAAGGAAGCCCCCAACACCGCGGCTCCCGGCACCATCGAGTGCAAGTTCTGGGGTCTCGGCGGCGACGGCACAGTCGGCGCAAACAAGGACTCCATCAAGATAATCGGCGATCACACCGACAAGTATATTCAGGCTTACTTCCAGTATGACTCGAAGAAGACGGGCGGTATCACCATCTCCCACCTTCGTTTCGGCGACAACCCGATAAAGAGCCCCTACTATATCAACAAGGCCGACTTCGTTGCCTGCCACAACCCCTCCTATGTCGAGAAGGGCTATAAGATGGTCAACGACGTCAAGCCCGGCGGCGTCTATCTCATCAACTGCCAGTGGGATGCAGCTGAGCTCAGCGAGAAGATGCCCGCAGAGGCAAAGCGCTATATCGCAAAGAACAACATTCAGCTCTACACCGTCAACGCTATCGATATCGCGGCAAAGATCGGTCTGGGCAAGCGCACCAACACCGTTCTTCAGTCCGCTTTCTTCTCCCTTGCCAAGATTCTTCCCGAGGAAGAGGCTATCGGCTACATGAAGGAGAAGGCCCAGAAGTTCATGAAGAAGGGCAAAGAGATAGTCGAGATGAACGAGAAGGCTATCGACGCGGGCGCTACCGCATATGTCAAGATCGACGTTCCCGCTGACTGGGCCGACGCTGTTGACGCTCCCAAGACTGCCGTTGAAAACGGCCCCGAGAAGCTCGTCAAGATGGTTGACTCCATCATGAAGCCCGTCGGTCTTATGAACGGCGATTCTCTCCCGGTTTCCGTATTCGTCGATCACGCGGACGGCACATTCGAGCAGGGCGCATCCGCCTATGAGAAGCGCGGCGTCGCGGTCATGGTTCCCGAGTGGAACGCAGAGACCTGCGCACAGTGCAATCAGTGCTCCTTCGTCTGCCCGCACGCAACTATCCGCCCGTATCTTCTGACCGAGGAAGAGGCTGCCAACGCCCCCGAAGGCGCCGCTATCGTCGACAAGAAGGCCGGCAAGGGCAAGGGCGTCTATAAGTACACCCTCGCTGTTTCTCCCCTCGACTGCATGGGCTGCGGCGTCTGCGTAGGCGTCTGCCCGACCAACTCCCTCAAGATGGTCTCCCGTGAGAGCCAGGATGCAAAACAGCCCGTATTCGATTACATGGTCGCAAACGTCTCCGTCAAGGATGAGGTTGCGGACGGCACCGTTATCGGCAGCCAGTACAAGACTCCGCTGCTCGAGTTCTCCGGTTCCTGCGCAGGCTGCGCCGAGACCGCTTATGCCCGTCTGATAACCCAGCTGTTCGGCGATAAGATGTATATCTCCAACGCCACCGGCTGCTCGTCCATCTGGGGCGGCCCCGCTGCGACTTCCCCCTACACCACCAACAAGAACGGCCACGGCCCCGCATGGGCCAACTCCCTGTTCGAGGACAACGCCGAGCACGGCTTCGGTATGCTTCTCGGCCAGAACGCCGTACGCAACAGGCTCATAGCAAAGGTCGAGGCTATCGCCGAGTCCGACAAGGCCTCCGATGAAATCAAGGCCGCCGCCAAGGCATTCCTTGACACGAAGGACGACGTCAAGACTAACGGCGCTGCCGCAGACGCACTTGCCGACGCCATCAAGGATATCGACTGCGCGGACTGCAAGGATATCGTTGAGAACAAGGAGTTCCTCTCCAAGAAGAGCGTTTGGATCTTCGGCGGCGACGGCTGGGCATACGATATCGGTTTCGGCGGCGTTGACCACGTCCTTGCCTCCGGCGAGAACGTCAACATCATGGTCTTCGATACCGAGGTCTATTCCAACACCGGCGGACAGGCCTCCAAGGCTTCTCAGATCGGTCAGGTCGCTCAGTTCGCGGCTGCCGGTAAGTCGATAGCCAAGAAGAGCCTTGCCGAGATAGCGATGAGCTACGGCTATGTCTATGTCGCTCAGATAGCTATGGGCGCTAACATGAACCAGACGATAAAGGCTATCGAAGAGGCCGAGGCTTATCCGGGCCCGTCTATAGTCATCGCCTACGCTCCCTGCGAGATGCACTCCATCAAGGGCGGCATGGTCAACTGCCAGAAGGAAATGAAGAGAGCTGTCGAGTGCGGCTACTGGAATATGTTCCGCTTCAACCCGGCACTCAAGGCAGAGGGCAAGAACCCCTTCACCATCGACAGCAAGCAGCCTGTCACCGAGGAGTACCGCAACTTCCTGCTCAACGAGGCTCGTTATTCCTCGCTGACCCGCTCGTTCCCCGAGCGCGCAGAGAAGCTGTTCGGCGAAGCCGAAGTCAAGAGCGTCGAGAGATATGAGCACCTGCTCAGACTCAAGGACCTCTATGCACCCAAGGCTGACTGATAAATAAACTAAATATGTTTTCCGCCGTGCTTCAAAAGAGCGCGGCGGTTTTTTGTTCAATTCGTCGGTTTATTTCTTTGCACTGCTATGATATAATTTATACAATAATGTATCTTGCAGATGGGAGTAAGGATATGGGAAAAAGCGTAGTTATTGTCGGGGCGAATCAGTCCGCGCTCGTGCTCGCGCGTCTGCTCGGCGAAAAGGGCTTCAATGTGTGCGTATACGAAAAAGAAGCTCGAGAAAATGTCGCCTACGACTGGCACGATGATATGCACCCGTCGGCTTTCGCGGCGGCGGACATTCCCCTGCCCGATAAGCCGTTCTGGTTCCCGAAAGGAGATTGGAGCTTCGTCTCGCCTGACGAGAAGAGCATCACACGAATCCATCAGGATCCGGAGCGCGTTGACTGGTCAATAGAGCGCAGGAAATTCAACGACTATCTCTTTTCCCGCGCCGAGGGCTATGCCGAGTTTCATTATAGCTCGGCGGCAAAGCGGGTTATGGTTGAATCCGGGCACATTGTCGGCATAGAGTTGGAGAGCGGCGAGAAAGTATATTCCGACCTCGTCGTTGATATTTCCGGTGCGACATCCGCCTGCCGCAGGAGTCTGCCGGCAGAGTTTAAAATACAACGCGAGACCGAAAAGGGCGATTTATTCCGCGCGTGGCGCGCATTCGTGACCCGTGCGCCCGGCGTGCCCGACCCCGAATATACCAACAAGGCGTACTTGAAGCATCTCGGCGAGGCGGGCATCTCATGGTGCATCTGGGATCAGCCGTCCGACACAGTGAACCTGCTCATCGGGCACATAGACGAGCTGAGCGATGAAGAATTCGACCGTGCGTATACGGCACTCAAAAAAGGTAATCCGATAATCGGCGACACGGTCGTTCGCGGAGACAGAATATGTACTATTCCCGTCAGGCGTCCTATATCGAAAATGTTCGCGGACGGCTATGTTCTGCTCGGCGACAGCGCATTTATGACAATCCCCATGCTCGGAAGCGGCATGGCGAGCGGCATAAGGGTGGCAAAGATACTCTCGGATGTGCTCATCTCCGGCGGTGACAAGCCGTTTTCGTCCCGCAATCTCTACCGCTATCAGCGGCAGTTCATGCAGGAGATGGGAGCGAAATACAGCGGCGTTGAAATGCTTAAAAACTGGCTGCTCAACGCACCGTCCGACAAGGTCTCGTTTCTGTTCAACAAGGGGCTTTTAAGCGAAGAGGATTTGAAGCGCAGCTGTGTGGGCGAGATAGTCAAGCTCACCCCGAGATCGATAGTTCAAAAAGGCGTGCGCGGCGCGACTCAGCTGCCTCTGCTCATGTCACTGTGCGGACTGCTTATGAAAATCGATATTCAGATACGCACGGCTAAAAATATGCCTGCCGAATACTCGCCAGATTCCTTTGCCGCATGGCAGAAGAAATACTCCAAGGCGTTCGGCAGGGAGATATAAAGCGGGTAATGATTTTGGATAAAGCGAAAAAGAAAAGAATAATAGTATATGTCTCAACGATAGTCCTGTCGATAATCTATCTGTTCACCGCATACAAAATCGCCATAGGCGACGGCGTTTTCGGCGACAAGGAGGATATTGTCACCGTTCGCGCAAAGGTGCTGCGGATAACGGATGAAAAAGAAACCGTAAGCGACGAGGAGAGCGGCGGAAAAATCAGTATGCAGTATGTTTTCTTCGAGGCGAAGGCTGTTTCCGGCGAGGTACGCGGCAAGACGCTCTATGCCGTTCAGGAGAGAGACCTGCTCTACGGTCTGCCGCAACCGACTGTCGAGGTCGGCGACAAGGTCATCCTCGTCTATGAGCCGAACGACGACGGCACCGCAGACTACTATCTGTCGGACTTCTCGCGCATAACGCCGCTCATCATGCTCTGCGCGTTTTTCTTCCTGCTGATACTGATTTTCGGGCGCAAAAAAGGACTCGACACGATAATATCGCTCGTGTTCACCTGCCTCGCCGTGTTCATCAACCTTATCCCCGCGATACTGAACGGTCAGAACATCTACGCCTGGTCAATAATCACCTGCGTTTATATCACCGTTATGACGCTCATGCTCATTGAGGGGCTGAATGTCAAGTGCTTCGCGGCGGGCGTCGGCTGCGTCGGCGGAGTGCTCGTCGCGGGCGCGCTCGAGCTTATACTGCGCGATCAGATAAAGATGACGGGCGTCCTCGACTCAGAGTGGCTCTATCTCTACAATCTGAATCCCGAAAACCCGATTGACCTCAAGGCGATAATCTTCGCTATGATAATCGTCGGCGCCGTGGGCGCGGTCATGGACGTTGCGATGTCCATTGCCTCGTCGCTGTGCGAAATAAACGAAAAATCACCCGACCTTCCGGCACGCGAGCTGCTGAAATCCGGTCTGACAATTGGGCGCGACATAATGGGCACTATGGCGAACACCCTCGTGCTCGCCTATATAGGCTCCGCTCTTTGCTGTATGCTCCTTATGGTCACCTACAGCAGCAACGTCGGTCAGATACTAAACCGCGAGCAGATAGCCGTTGAGATTCTTCAGGCGCTCGCCGGCTCGATAGGCATTCTCGCCGCCCTGCCGCTGACCGCGATAACAAGCGTGCTCTGTCTCAAGCCCCTGAACCACATTAAACGAAACGTTCATTGAACAAATTATCAGCCGATGATATCATTTCATTATTGATTAAATCAACTGTGTTAATTATAGCATTTTTTGATTCTTCAATAGGATTATAGAAAAATATGTCTGAATATAGTATAATTTTATTGATTAACTAGTTTGTAAATTAAGAAGGTTGTTCAAATTAATAAAAAAGCTGGATTTATTCATACTGATTCAGAGCAAAAAGAGTTAGTTTTTGGCAAAGAAAGTATAGCAAAACAACTTTTAATAACAAGAGAAATGTATATGGAGATGAGATAGAATGAGAATATTTTTATGCGGTGGAGGTTGTGGACAACAAACAGTTGATGCAAATAAGAAATTAAATGAAGTTATAGATCATAATAAACCTATATTATATATTCCACTTGCTATGCCAAGTGAAAGATATCCAAGCTGTTATGAATGGATTAAAGATGAATTAAAAGGTATTGATGTTCCAAATATAGATATGGTTGTTTCGGGTACCGATTTATTTAATAAAAATTTAGAAAATTATTCTGCATTATTTATTGGTGGTGGAAATACATTTAAATTACTAAAAGATTTAAAAGATAGTGGTTCATTTGAAAAAATAAAAGTTTTTATTGAGAATAATGGCATTGTTTTTGGAGGTAGTGCTGGTGCTATAATTTTAGGGCAATGTATCGACACATGTAAATATGCAGACAAAAATGAAGTTGACCTTAAAGATTTAATGGGTTTTGATGTAGTAAGCCATTTTTCTTTTCTTTGTCATTTTACAAATCAAGATAAAGAAAAGACTGAATTAAATAAAAACTATCTGCTAAAATTATCAAAAAATAAAAAAATAATAGCTCTTCCTGAAGAAGATACTATTTATTATGAGAATGGTAAATTTGAAATTATTGGAAATAGACCATTTTATATTTTTGAAGAAGGTAATATGATTTCATATAATGTAAATCAAGATAGGTTAACTAAATTTTTAAAGTTAAATAGTAATACTGATTTGAGGTGATAAAAATGGACTGCAAAAAATCCGGCGCACTCATCCGCAGACTGCGCCTCGGCAAGGACATGACACAATCGGCACTCGCCGAGAAACTCGGCGTCATCGTTCAGGCGGTGTCCAAATGGGAGCGCGGTTTAGGTTATCCCGACGTGTCGCTGATAAATGATTTGAGCTCGATTCTCGGCGTGGACGCGAAAGGGGGCTGCTCTGCGGCGAGCTGAGCGAAAACGCGTGCGACTCGGGCACATGAGGAGAATAAAAATCCTCGTCTGTCCCGAATGCGGCGCGATATTCACGGGCACAGGGAACGCGGAATTCTCATGCTGCGGCAGAAAGCTTGAACCGCTGAAAGCGCAGAAATCAGACAGCGAACACACATTAAACATTGAGCGCGCCGACGGCGGGATATATCTGACATTCGACCACGGCATGACAAAGGAGCACCACATAGCATTCATCGCATATGTGAATTGCGACCGCGTCCTGCTCGTGCGGCTCTATCCCGAGCAGAGCCCCGAGGTTCTTCTACCCGCTCTCTACGGCGGCAGATACTACTTCTACTGCACCAAGCACGGACTGTTCGTAAAATAAAAGAAGCTGCCTTGCACCAGCAGGGCAGTTTTTGTGTTCATAAATATTGTATCAATAGGTACTTTGCTTGCGTTCAGCAATATAATTCAAAGTTGTAGGGCAACGCGAATCCATACACCGATACCGCCAAACGACAAAAGCGGCCGTGCATCTGCACAGCCGCTGATTTTTCTATCAAACCTCGGGTATCTCCAGAACTATCTCATGCCCTGTCTGTGCGGAGCGGTAGAGTCCGTCGAGTATTGCCTGATTGTATATGGCCTGGCTCGTCGGGACGGGTGCTTCGCCGCCCTCTTTGACAGCGTCGAGGAACTTTCTGACCTTCCAGTAGAACACGCCCTCCTCGGGCTCTTCGAGCATGGGGACGACCGTCTCAACCTCTGCTTCGCCGATGTTTCTGTATATTTTCAGCGGAGCGTCAATGCTGCCCCAGTGACCGGATGACGGAATTTTCAGTCCGGCCTTTGTTCCGAGAACGACCGTATCGCCCATGGTGTCGACGTTCATAGCCCACGCAGTCTTGAAATCGATAGTCAGGCCGCCCTCGAGGCGGACAAAGCCCGCCGCAAAATCGTCAACGCCGAAAACATCCTTGTATTTGTAGTCGTCGGCCTTGCCGAAATAGTCGGAGAGGAAGCCCGTGACGGTCAGCGGCTTGGGATAGCCCATGCCGTTCAATACCATGTCGAGCGCATAGCAGCCGATGTCGCCGAGCGCACCGATGCCGCCCGTCTCTTTCTCTATGAATGTAGTGCCGAACGGAGTCGGGATACCTCTGCGCCTGCCGCCGCCTATCTGAATATGATAGACCTTGCCCAGCTCGCCGGACTCGATTATGTATTTTATCATCTGCATATTCGGGTTGTAGCGCGGCTGGAAGCCGACGGAGACTATCTTGCCGTTTCTCTTCTCGGCCTTTCTTATCTCAACGGCCTCGTCGAGGGTGACGCACATGGGCTTTTCGAGCAGGACATTGACCCCGTGGTCGAGCGCATATATAGTGCACTCCGCGTGGGTCATATTGTAGGTGCAGACGCTGACCGCGTCAAGCTCCTCGTTGTCTATGAGCTCCTTATGCGAGCGGTAGACTCTGACTCCCTCGGGGGCGTTCCATTTCTTGAGAAATGCCTCGGCCTTGCCGTCAACAAGATCCGCCACGCCGACAAGCTCAACGTCGGGCATCTTGAGATATTCGCTGATGTGGCTCTCCGCTATCCAGCCTGTGCCGATTATACCGACCTTGAGCTTCTTGCTCGTGTCGATGCTGTAATTGTCCTGATCCTTTTTGAAGAGGTTCAGGTCGTTTGCTCTTTTGTCAGACATTTTTTTACCTCGCTTTTTTATATTTTTACGGGCTGCGCCCTTTTTTGCTTATATGATCTCGGCCTCCGAGAATATCATTTTGCGCTCGTCGTCAGTCAACAGGCGGGCTTCACCCTCCTTGAGCGAATTGTCAAGCTTCAGCGCGCCTATCGCCGTTCTGCGAAGCGCCGAAACGCTGTTTCCGACCGACGCGAACATCCTCTTGACCTGATGGTACTTGCCCTCGCGTATCTGAACGCACACCGCGGCGGGGTCATCGCTCAGCTTTTTGAGTCTCGCGGGCAGACATTCCGTGCCGTCGCCGAGCACCGCGCCCTGCCGGAAGGCTTCATGGACACCATGAACGCCCCCTCGCCCAATATTATGAACAAGATGCAGCGGTGT
>ERZ857693.3761-NODE-3761-length-11969-cov-3.223015_pt1 | contig 11969 bp, 13 predicted proteins | sample MGYA00519765_ERZ857693 | MGnify/ENA primary metagenome ERZ857693 (study PRJEB31778, sample SAMEA3449354) | human gut metagenome | biome: human gut; feature: human-associated habitat; material: faeces | place: United Kingdom | collected 2010/2012 ... | reverse complement strand
GTATATGGATTATGCGATGATTTTTTGTCTATAGTTTTATTGGTGATTAGTATTAGTCCACCTTTTCAAAGGTGGCAGAGGTCAAGTGGGCGGAGCCACCTTGTCATCCTCCGCAGGTACGGACAAATATTAAAGTCCGTCTGCATAAAATAAAGGTTCCCACAGTTCCCTTTTTTTCATCTATCATAAACCATACAGCATTTTAATATAATGTCAGTAAAGAATACTGCAAAGGACTGATATTATGACGGAGAACGAAAAGCTGTTTTTAAACGAAAATGCAAGGATATATCACGTCGGACGGCCTGCACCTGTCAGAAAAAAACGCTCACGGAGTATCGTGTTCTGCGCTACGGCTGCAGTGGTGCTGGCACTGTGGGAGGCTCCGGATAACGGGCACTTTACCGATATGATGAGAATTGCCGCTCAGGCAAGTGCAGGGGTGGAGCTTATGTGCTTTGACGGAATTTTCAGTGGCAATTCCACTGGCGCAAGTCCTGCCGACAATGCCAATATTGCGAATGAAGCCGAAAAAAATGTCAATAATATATCTGAGACGATATTGCCCTCAGATGAGGACGATATACTTATGCTTTCCAAGGGCAGCAGACGTATGCCCTCTTCCGCCGATGAGGAAAGTCTGGTGGAGGATTTTCTCCCCGAGCCTGCGGACAGCGGAACTCCTCTGCCGTATGCGGCTTCCTCCGACGGCAGCAAAAGCGGCAGGATAACCCAGACCACCTACACGGCAGGCAAGGGGGAGAATTACATCGACCTGCCTATGGGCGGTCAGATAAGAAATGTGACCAAGCTTTCGGCTGATGAGATCGCGGAAAATGCGGCACTGCTCCCTGACTTTAAAATTAAGCTGAACGCTCCCGCAGATGAGCCGCAGGTGCTGATAATGCACACCCATACCACAGAAAGCTATGAGCCTTATCAGCGGGATTATTATGATGATTCCTTTACCTCCCGCACCACTGATATGAGCAAGAACATGGCTGCGGTGGGGGACGTTATGACAGAGGTGTTTGAGAAAAACGGCATCAGGACATATCACGACACCACTATCCACGACTATCCCTCATACAACGGTTCATATGACCGCAGCCGTGTGACGGTGGAGGGGATACTTGAAAAATATCCCTCTATCAAAGTAGTGCTGGACGTTCATCGTGACGCTATCGAGCGGGAGGACGGCGAGCGCATTGCTCCCTCCGTTACCGTCAACGGAAAAAGCAGCGCACAGGTAATGATAATCTGCGGCTGCGATGACGGCACTATGGGAATGCCCGACTGCATGAAAAATCTCCGCACGGCTGCCCTTTTCCAGCAGTATATGGAAAGCAGCTTCAGCGGACTTACCCGCCCCGTGCTGTACGATTACCGCAAGTACAACCAGGACATGACCACAGGCTCGCTGCTTATCGAGGTGGGCGGTCATGCGAACAGTCTGGATCAGGCGCTGTATGCGGGCGAGCTTACGGCACAGGGCATATCGGAAGCGCTTATTTCAATAGGAGAATAATGAATACTAATCTTCAATCAACCTACAGACAAATCCTCGGCTGAAATAAGTCCATTCTTCGTCAAGCTCTCTTGCCGGGCACCAAGCCCGCCTGCGGTCGCTTTCCTAGACTGGTCTTATTTCATCTGTCGGCTTTGCCTATAGAACGATTAAATATTAGTATAAAAATATTGCCGCAGGGCTTGAAAAATCTGCGGCAATGATTTATAATAGTACGTGCTGGTGTTTTCATCAGAACAAGCTCAACTGATCCTTATCGGGGAAAAGGGTGTTTATGTCTATGCGGCGAACATCTATCCCCTGATTCACGGCATAGCGCAGAGTCTGCCCCGTGCCGCTTTTTTCATTTGCGATAACGGCGATAAGGCGGGAGGAGTTATCCACCATAAAGCGGTTTCGCTGCTGCATACAGGCTCTGGTGTATTCCTCGGAAATGACTACGGTCTCGGAAGCGGCTGAGATTATCCTGCCGAAAGCCCATTTATCTGCACCCTTGAAGCTGCTGCCAATGTCACGATATGGCAGGGCGGCTATCAGTCTGAGTGGCATATCCGCCGCAAGGGAAAGGACTATCTCCCCTGCCCAGAGGTCAATGCCACGCTGCATACCGGTGATAAAAGTATCATAGCCGTCATTCACGGCAGCGGTTATTTCAGTATAGAGCATACTTTTTATGACCTTTGCTTCGGGTGAATCGGAGCTTCCTCCGGGGAGTTTTTCGGGGCGGTGACCTGTAAAGCAGGCTGTTTTTTCTCTGATAATATCCATAGCGCTGTCCTTTCCGTATGTATTGGAATTATTATATCACATGAGAAAGGGATTGGCAAGGGAAAGGCTGAAAATAGGAGATAAAAAGAAAGAACCCTGCTATTAAAAGCACGCACCTTTCGTTTCGGCGGCTCACCGTTGATTTCTTATCAATTCATATCAGCCGCTCCCAACGAATACTATAAAAATATTCTCATCTTTAAAGGAGATAACATATAATGAAAACTTTTCTGAAAAGAGCCTGGGCTGAGATACATCTCGACAGGCTGAAGGATAATTTCACCGAGCTGAAAAAACTCACCGATGAGACCCACACTCAGGTCGCCTGTGTTGTAAAGGCTAACGCTTACGGTCATGACGACGAAAACATCGTGCCTTTTCTGGAGGGACTGGGTGCAAAATTTTTCCTTGTCTCCAACATCAAGGAGGCTGAAAAAGTCCGCCGCTGCGGAAGCGGAAGCGAAATTCTCATTCTCGGTCATACTCCTGCGGAATATGCCGCCGAGCTGGCTGAAAACGACATTATCCAGGCTGCGGTTTCTGAGGAATACGCCCGTGAGCTTTCGGAAGAGGCTGTCAAGTGCGGCGTTAAGGTAAAGATCCACCTTGCCATTGACACGGGCATGGGCAGAATCGGCGTATGCGTTTATGACGATGACTCCTGCCGCAGGGCTGCCGAGCAGGCTGAGCGTGTGAGCCGCCTTGAGGGTGTTATCCTCGACGGCGTATTCACCCACTATGCTTCCGCTGACAGCTACGCTGAGGGCGATGAAAAATACACCGAGATGCAGACCGAGCTGTTCTTCAAGACCTGCGGATACATAAAGGAAAAGGGCGTAAACCTCCGTCACACCCATTGTCTCAACAGCGCAGGCGGCGCTTTCCATTACGACAGCCGCAGCACTCTTGTGCGCTACGGCATCATGCTCTATGGTCTGAAGCCTGACGTAAGCCTTGATATGCCCTGTGAGCTGAAGCCCGTTATGGACTTAAAGGCGGCTGTATCATATGTAAAGCAGCTCAAAGCGGGCAGCTATGTAAGCTACGGCAGAATATTCCGTGCCGACCATGACATCACCGCCGCAACCATTCCCATAGGCTATGCGGACGGCTATGCACGCAACCTTTCGGGCAAGGCGCACGTTATCATCAACGGCAGAAAGGCTCCCATTATCGGACGTGTGTGCATGGATCAGCTGATGGCTGACGTTACCGGCATTCCCGATGTAAAGGAAGGCACGACCGTTACTCTCATTGGCACTGACGGAAACGAGACCATCACGGCGGACGATCTGGCAGGAATGTACGGCACTATCGGATACGAGGTCATCTGCGGCATTTCCAAGCGTATCCCCCGTGTTATCTACAAGGGAGATGAAATTTCCGACGTTGTGGAATATTATTGATACAAACACATTACAATAACTGCGGCGGCGCATATTATCACCGAAAGTCTGAACAGCAGACCGATGATATGCGCCGCTTTTTTTGCGGGCTTTTTGGTGCTGTACATAAATGCGGGGTCGGATATCTCACGCTCCAGCTCTGCCATTTTCATTTCCGCTTCCATGCCGACGCCGCCTGGGAGCTTGTCCGTACGCAAAAAGACCACGGCTTTTTCAAAATACTCGCTTTCGGGGAAATTTACTTCAAGTATCCGCTTGTTTACGCCCTTTATCATATTTACTGCTCCTTAAATTTACGTATTATACTAATCTTCAAACGCTCTATAGGCAAAGCCGACAGATGAAATAAGACCAGTCTGGGAAAGCGACCGCAGGCGGGCTTGCCGCCCGGCAAGGGAGCTTGACGAAGAATGGGCTTATTTCAGCCGAGGATTTGTCTGTAGGTTGATTGAAGATTAGTATTATTAATGTTATTATGTTCCGATGCAGGGAGAATATACAGAACGTAATGGCAGATAAGGACTATTTCAACGGAGTTTTCAAAGCATTGTTGAAAACTCCGTTGAAAAGTCCTGTTATCAGCAGTCTTTTATATAAAAAGAGTGTTGAAAGCTGTTGAAAAACGGTTATACTCTACGTAAATTGTAAAAATATGCGGCGGGAAGCCCCCATGCGTGGGCCATACGTCCAAAATATGCGTATGGGTACGGTGGGAATAATGGTTAAAATTTTACTTGACAAAGGAAGGAAAAAATGTTATCATTGTAGTTACGTCGAGTACATTTGTATTTCCAACACGGACTTTGCTATGTACATCATATAACATATATGGAGCTGATTGGTATGACAGTTGAAAAATCAACCGGATCGACACTTCCCGCTGCGGGGAGCGATGCTAAATATGCAGTTGTCAGCTGCGACGTGCTTCCCGAAGTGTTTCTTAAAGTAATGGAAGTCAAGCGCCTGCTTGCCTGCGGGGAGGAGAAAAGCTCTGCTTCCGCCTGCAAAAGGGCTGATATTTCCAGAAGTGCTTTTTATAAATACCGTGACAGCGTTTACACCTACGAGGAAAAGCTGACGGGCAGGATAATCTCCCTTTACGCAGTGCTGCGTGATATGCCCGGCGTGCTTTCATCGGTGCTCGCCTGTCTTCACAAGTGCAGCGCCAATGTGCTGACGCTGAACCAGAGCGTGCCTATTGACGGTGCGGCTGCGGTCACGGTAACAGTCAAGCTTTCGGGCGGCCCTATGGACGGTCCCTCGCTGCGCAGAGCTGTTCTGGGCGTTGAGGGCGTTGTGGAGGCAAGGCTCATATCGGAAGAGTGACCTCTTCCGTGAAGAGTAACCTCTTCCGTGAAGAATGACCTCTTCTGTGAAGAATGACCTCTTCTGTGAAGAATAAAATTCTTCCATCATAACTACAGTACAATATTTTTAAGGAGTTTATATTATGGCTAAATTTGCAGTTCTCGGACACGGCGTTGTTGGCTCGGGCACAGTTGAGCTTTTCCTGAAAAACAAGGAGCAGATCAACAAGAAATCCAACATTGATCTTGACCTCAAGTACATTCTTGATATCAGGGATTTCCCCGGACTTCCCTATTCCGACAAGTTCACCAAGGATATCAACGATATCCTGAACGATGACGAAGTTACCGTTGTTGCAGAAGTAATGGGCGGCGTTCACCCCGCTTATGACTTCGTTCTCGCCTGCCTCAACAAGGGCAAGAGCGTATGCACCTCCAACAAGGAGCTGGTGGCAAAGAAGGGCGCTGAGCTGCTCAAGGCTGCAAAGGATCACAACTGCAACTTTATGTTCGAGGCTTCCACAGGCGGCGCTATTCCCATTATCAGACCCCTCAGAAGCTGCCTTGCGGCTAATGAGATAACAGAGATAGCAGGTATCCTCAACGGCACCACAAACTTTATCCTTACAAAGATGATAACCGAGAAGATGTCCTTTGAGGATGCTCTGGCAATGGCTCAGAGACTGGGCTACGCCGAGAAGAACCCTGCTGCCGATGTTGAGGGCGCTGACGCCTGCAGAAAGATCTGCATTCTCTCCTCACTCGCTTTCGGCAAGCACGTTTACCCCGACTGGGTACACTGCGAGGGCATCACAGAGCTTACTCTCGAGGACGTTGCATATGCTCAGAGCTGGGGCGGCGCTGTAAAGCTCATCGGCTCCGTAAAGAAGCTTGACGACGGCAAGATACTCCCCATGGTGGCTCCCAGATTTGTTTGCGGCGACTGCCTGCTTTGCTTTTCTCTCGCTTCGGGTTGACGAAACGGCGATTATGGACTATATTTTTAATGCTGCGAAGTTTTTTCTGACCTCGCAGCAAATTTTTTATTGGACGAAAGGAGCATAAAATTTTATGACAAAAAGGAAAAATAACGGCGTTCAAGGTCTTATCGGCTTTGAACGCTTTACTCGTTTCGGAGTAAAAACCGACAAAGCCGAAATAGCATTTTTCAGCGTAGAACCCACCAATATTTCAGTGCTTTCAGCGGCTAATATTGACGTGAAGATACATCATTTGATGATGCTGTTAAGCACGATACCGGACTTTGAAATTCTTGCTTTGGACTCTTGCGAGTGTTTTGATACAAACAAGATGTACGTCAAAAAGCGTTTGCAGACCGAGCAGAACGAGGCGGTCAGAAAACTGCTGCAGGCGGACTATGATTTTCTTGACGAGATTCAGGTAGAGATGTCCTCGGCAAGACAGTTTATGTTTGCGGTACGGTTCAGGCGTGAAAAGGACGAGCAGATATTCAGCACGCTTAATCGTGTTGACAAAGCAATCTCAGAACACGGCTTTACGGCTCGTAGAATGAGTAAGTCTGACATAAAGCGTATGCTTGCACTTTACTTCGGAACGAGCATATCGGGCGAGGAAATCCCCGATATTGAGGGAGAAAACGAATTTAATCTGGAGGGATTGCATGAGAATTAATTTACGAAAAAAGAAAAATCTGACGGACGAACAGCTTGAAATTATCAGCACAAAGGACTTTTTTGACCGAACTGTTCCGGGAATAATCAAGTTTTACACCGACCACTATATCTGCGGAAACTTCTACAAGTCCTGCTGGGCGGTTACGGAATATCCGACTTCAACGGAAGAAACGGCTATCCTTGCTCACCTTGCCGACAGAAACGGGGTAACTCTCAGAATTTACAACCGCCTTGTGACAAGTATGGAACAACGAAAAATCGTTCAGCAGGCAATGCGGAAAAATCATATGATGACCACCACAAACGATGTAAACGAGAGCATCAAGTCTCAGGATAATATCAACGATGTGGTAGAACTGCTGTCAGAACTTCGCCGAAACAAAGAACCGCTGCTGCATACGGCTGTGTTTATTGAATTAAAAGCAAGCTCGGAAGATAAATTAAAGGAACTGCAAGCCGACATTTCGATGGAATTAACACGTTCAAAAATATCTGTAGACAGGCTTTTGCTCCGTCAGAAAGAGGGCTTTTTATCGGTTTTGCCGACGGGCAATAATGTATTCGCAAGCCAGTTTGAGCGTGTTCTTCCTGCTTCAAGTGTTGCTAATCTTTATCCTTTGAATTACAGCGGAAAAACGGACGAAAACGGCTTCTATATCGGCAGAGATAAGTACGGCAGCAACGTGCTTGTTGACTTTGACAAGCGTACCGAGGACAAGACAAATTCCAATATTTTAATTCTTGGCAACAGCGGTCAGGGCAAGTCGTATCTTATGAAACTTTTGCTGTGCAATCAGCGTGAGGCTGGGAAAAGTGTGTTGGTTTTAGATCCCGAAGCCGAGTACCGTGACATTTGTTCAAATCTCGGCGGAACATACATTGATATGATGTCGGGCGAATTTATGATAAATCCGCTTGAACCTAAAGCTTGGAGCGACGGCGAAAAAGCGGATATTGAAGATCCCGAAACGTTCAGAAAAGTCACAAGATTATCACAGCACATATCGTATTTAAAGGATTTTTTCAGAGCGTACAAGGACTTTTCTGACAGCGAAATTGACACCATAGAGATCATGCTTATGAAGCTGTACGCAAGATTTGGAATTGATGATTTTACCGATTTCAATACGCTGGACAGCGAAGATTATCCAATTATGAGCGACCTCTACGAACTTATTGAAAAGGAATTCATGGCGTTTGATAACGAGAAAAAGCACCTATACACCGAAGAAATGTTACAGAATATCTGTCTGGGACTGCACTCCATGTGCAAGGGTGCGGAATCAAAATATTTCAACGGTCACACCAACATAGGTGACGGAGAGTTTATCTGCTTCGGAGTGAAAGGTCTTATGGACACTAACAAGCGGCTCAAGGATACGCTGTTGTTTAATATCCTGTCGTATATGTCCAATCAACTTTTAGGCAAGGGAAATACAGTTGCGGCTATTGACGAGCTGTATTTGTTTCTTACAAACATGACGGCGATAGAATATATCCGCAACGGCATGAAGCGTGTACGTAAAAGGGAGTCCTCGTTTATTCTGGCAAGTCAGAACATTGAGGACTTTCTGCTGCCTGAAATTAAGGAGTTTACCAAGCCGCTGTTCAGTATTCCGAGCCACCATTTTCTGTTTAACCCCGGCAATATCTCGCCGACTGCTTTTATTGATACTTTGCAGCTTGAAGAATCGGAGTACGGCTTGATAAAGTATCCCGAACGTGGCACTTGTCTTTACAGGTGCGGAAATGAGAGGTATTTGCTACAGGTTATTGCTCCGCAGTATAAGGCGGCGATGTTTGGAAACGGTGGTGGTCGGTAATGTCTGCAACAGTTGCGGCGGTTCTGAAAAAGATAGCCATATATATTCTTGGTGACGAGAAAAAACGAGGAAAGCTGTTTGTGTTGATCGGGAGTATCGCCGCAGGCTTTCTTGGACTGATGTGCCTGCCCGTAGCTGTGCTTTCGAGCATGGGCAGCATGGAAATCGAGCAGCCTGAAATTAACGCTGAAATGTTCAGCGATTCGGCTTTGTTTGAAAGCCTTGACAGCGAACAGCAGGCTCAGATAGAAAATCTGAAGAATCAGGGTCGGGCAATCGAGGACGCCATGAGGGGCGCAGGAGTTCGCTCTCAGACCATAAAAGCGCAGCTGATATATATGTCATACTTCGGTGACGTGCAAAATTTCAATGCGGAATCCTATGCCAACCTGTTTGCTGTTGCTCCGAATGACAGCGATTTGATAACTGCGATAAATTCAACTTACGGCTTGGAGATCGGCTATGACGAATTTATGAGAACCTACACTTGGGTGATGAATTCTACGATCAACGGGTATATGTTCAGCGATGAAAGCACAAAGAACTGCGCCGATCTTGCGGCTTGGGCGGAGAATGCGTACATCTCAGGCTGGGGATTTAAGTCGGGTGCAATCGGGAATCGTGACGATGTTGACCGCATCAGATACTGCGATAATGCAGGACTTATGCTTGGATATCTGAATTACAATCCCGATGAAAAGTCGTTTGGAAATCAGTTTCAGACGCTTGTTTTCACCGAGCAAGGCAGTCTTGATACCATGCCTGAGGTCGCAGGTATAGGACTGTTTGACGGCAGTCAGCATGGGATATATGTCGGTGACGGCGAGGTGATTTACTGTTCCGAATCAGCAGGATATGTGACAAAAGACCTTGTTTCAAACGGCGGTTGGACAAGCTGGTGTACCTATGAGGGCGTGGATTATCCGCAGGAAGTGCGGGATAAAATTGATGAAAACGGAGGTGACAGCGAATGAAAAAATCAGTTGCGATAACAATTAGTGATGAAAGATTAGCGGCTCTGGAAATGTATTTGGAGCAGAAAAATATTAAGCTTTCGGATGAAATCGACAAGTGCATTGACGGCTTGTATCAGAAAAATGTGCCGCAGAACGTCCGTGATTTCATTGACATGATGTCGGCAAAAAAGCCTGCAAGAAAGCCGAGAAACTTCTTGCCTGCCGAAACGGAAAAGCTGTCCGAGCAGTAACAAGCCACAGTTCGCACCGTGTCGCCCCGTGTGGCGAGGTTCGGCGGTCGGTGGGGTAAGTTTACCATAGGAGTGGTTAAACGGCTTTGTGGGCATTTGTCGCAGAGTTTGAGAATGGTGGGAATCAGGAGATTTCGGGTGGGTTTATGAGGGCAAAGCCAATAGGATTGGCTTAAATATTATATTGCAAGTTAAAGTTTCGGGGTTGAAACCCCGAAACAGTTACAGCGGACGGCAAAGCCGACCGCATTTTGCGAGATTTACAGAGTTTTCGGCAAAGGGGTTGTAAAATCGGGGATTTTGAAAATTAGGGGTTGCAGTGGCAGAAAACAGCGTAAAGCCAAGGATTTAAGAGGTGTTGTAAGATGAGTTTTGAGAATAAAGTAAAATTTGCGCTATGGGCATATCCCGAAACGTTGAAAGACGTGGAGGTTCACTACAAAAACGACAACTGCAAGTCGCAGAGTGAGTTTATTGAAAAAGCGATCAAGTTCTACATCGGTTATCTTGATGAGGAAAAAAGCGTGAATTACATTTCACCAATGATAACCGAAACAGTCAAAGCTACAATTAAGGGTACGGAACAGCGGCTTGCCCGCTTGCTTTTCAAAGTTGCAGTTGAGCTTGGCAAGCTGTCGCATATGACTGCGGCGATAAATGATGTGGACGATGAAACGCTTAGAAGTCTTCATGCCATGTGCGTTAATGAAGTCCGTAAAATCAACGGTATTATTGATTATGAGGACGCTGTGGAGTATCAGAAGGAGTGATTTTTAATTGCCAAAATTAATTGTTACAAGCCGCTATCTTAAAAGCGGCTCTGGGAAGAAAAAACAGCTGTACCATTATGTAAAATACATTGCAACCCGTGAGGGTTCAGTCCCGATACCGAATGCAAATGAAACAGCTCCTGCTACGAAAAGTCAGCAGGAGCTTATTTCATCTCTGCTGCACGATTTCCCCGACAGCAAAGAGTTATTTGAGTATGAGGATTACCAAAAGAATCCCACAATTAAAAACGGTTCAGCGCTCATATCGGTAATACTTGACCGAAACATGGACAGGCTTACAAGTCGTGAAAATTATGTTGGATATCTTGCAAACCGTCCCGGCACAGTCAAGTTTGGTTCTCACGGTTTATTCTCACAATCGGACGAGCCTATTAATCTTGAAAAGGTTGCAAAAGATATTGCAAACCACGGCGGTAACGTCTGGACTCATGTCGTTTCGCTGCGCAGAGATAACGCTCAGGCAATGGGGTATGATAATTTAAAAGCGTGGCGGGAATTAGTCAAGCGGCAGATTTCTAACATTGCAAAGAATCAAAAAATTGATATGGCCAATATGAAATGGTATGCCGCCTTTCACGATAAGAAAACGAATCCCCATGTGCATATTATTGTGTACTCCACAAACGAGCGTGAGGGATTTCTTACTAATCATGGTATTGAAAAAATCCGCAGTGGTTTTGCAAACGACATTTATGCGGACGAACTTCACAATCTTTATGCACAGCAGACCGATTTGCGTAATCAGATGAAAAAAGAGTCTGAGCAGTTGATGAAACAGCTTGCGGATAACATTTCACAGAATGATGTTGATAATGCAGAACTAATTGATCTTGTTGCAAAACTGCATGAACAGCTTAATTCTTCTAAAGGCAAAAAGGTATACGGATACTTGAAAGCGGATGTGAAGAAAACTGTTGATGAGATTTTTATAAGGCTTGCGGAAAACGAATCAATTCAAAAAATGTACTCCCTCTGGTGCGAAATGGAACAGCAGAAGCATGATGTTTATTCGTCAGCAAGAGTTCAGTTTCCGAAGCTTGCGGATAACAAGGAGTTTAAGTCCGTTAAAAATATGATCATTCAGACCGTGCTGGATATGAATAGTCCTGTTGTTGATATTGAGATTGAAGAACCGGAACTGACAGAAAAAACTGATGATGACATAACAGATATTTCTCCGCAGATTGATGAGTTTGATAATGCGATTTATTTTGATAATGACGATATGGCTGCCAATGGTTTTTCATGCAGCAGCAAAATCCAAAAGAACCCGATGATTCTCCGAAAAGCAAATATTATTTAAAATGGAGCAACGCATACAAAGAAGCCTGCAAGCTGATTTATAACAAGCAATCAAAGCTTGAAGATTTTCAAAAAGCGGAGCAGCTTTTGCTTAACGAATTAGGGGCAGGTAATGTTCTTGCGATTCACGATTTGGGAAAACTTTATTCCACGGAAAAGCTTGGTGCAAAAGAGGAAGAAAA
>ERZ857693.3754-NODE-3754-length-11995-cov-2.858124_pt1 | contig 11995 bp, 10 predicted proteins | sample MGYA00519765_ERZ857693 | MGnify/ENA primary metagenome ERZ857693 (study PRJEB31778, sample SAMEA3449354) | human gut metagenome | biome: human gut; feature: human-associated habitat; material: faeces | place: United Kingdom | collected 2010/2012 ... | reverse complement strand
CAGTTGTAGGCTTTGATGTAACAGCTCCTACCATTCCGATAACTCCACCAAGACAAGTGCAATCTACCTTTGTTGTGCTATTATTGTATGTAAGATTTGCTGTTACAGCAGAATTAGTGAACGAAACTTCACTTGTGGCGTCAGCAACATATCCAACCAGACCTCCGACAAAATTAGTATACGCACCACTTGGAGATGCGGTCACATTGGCGGTCACGCTGTCAATAGTCAAAGCTCCGCTGTTGTATGCAGATATAGAACCAATATAACAAGCATCACCGCCAGAAACATTATCACCGACAATATTAAAGTTTGAAACAAGCATTAAATTGCTTATTTTTGCACCGCTTGTCTTTGCAAAAAGTCCGTTGTGAGTATGGAAAACTATTTTAGCGTCTTTGCCTACGCTCATAGTAATTGTATGACTATTGCCATTCAGAGTGCCTGTAAATGTATCCTCACCATTATCACGCATAAAGCCGGTTAGACCTGTGTCGCTTATAGCAACATCTGCACTAAGGCTGATATTTGCCGCAAGCATATCTGCCCTGCTAGCACCGCTATACTTAACAAAATCATTGCTTTCATGCTGCATTATCAAAGCTGCACGGGCAAAATCTGCCCTATTGCTTATGGTAATATTATTATTAGAAAATCCATTTATTGTAACAGTATGTCCTGATCCATCAAAAGACAGAACACCGCCAGCACTCTCAAGCAGATCGGAATTGTTAAGGCGAAGCACTCCGCCCCAATCCATATCGTCTATGACTTTTGAAGATGTCCTTGCAAATGACCAGCCGCTTAAGCTATAGATCAAAGCATTGCCTCTATTTCCTACTATCTGACATCCGTTTTTGTTAGGGTCTTTAGGATAAAAGCCTGAAAGGTTTGTTTCACCGCCAAGCCTTACAACGCCATTTTTATTAAATTTGCCAACAATACCACCTACGCTCTGGTTTGCAGAAACATTATTTGCAGTAACTGTGACTTTGCCGCCAACATCTATAAAAGCCTGATCTGCATAGCCCACAAGTCCGCCATAATTATTTTGTGATGATGTGGGATTATTAATACGTATAGTGGTATTCTTGACGCTTACATAAGCCTTGCTGTTATCACCTATCTTACCAATAATGCCGCCAAAATCAAGGGCATTGCATGAGCCAGTCACATTTACAATGATATCACTTAGTGCTAGTTCAGAGCTAAGAGCATTGGCAGAATATCTTCCGACAATACCACCATAAAAGCCTGCCCTTACAGTGCCATTGAAGTTTGAAGTAATAGTATCATTAGCGGTGCCTGTGATACTAATTTTTGCACTATCTGCGCTGTTTGTCAGCAGTCCGAAAACAGAACCAACAGCCGCACTGTCAGCGGTATCTCCTGATGAACAAGCAAGTGCCATTTTCATGCCACTGAATTTTGAAATGTCAAATGTCTTTTCGTTGGCTTTACTGTATGTATAAGAGCCGAAAAGACCGCCCACAGTTACAGAGCCTGTAACGCTTCCGGTCATGGTAAGGGTGACACCTTCGCCGACATTTATTTCTGCATTCTCTGCACTGCCCACAAGTCCGCCTGCGTTATTTGCGGATATATTTACGGTTGTCAAGGTGTTGCGCTTGTCGACGTTCAGTGTTGCACCAGCGCTCATTTTTCCGACAAATACACCTGCGTTCGATTTGCTGGAAATGTCAAGCAAACTACTTGACAAGCTTACATCAAGACTTGTGTTTTCGTCCATAGTGCCACAAGCAAGACCTGCATTATCCCCGCCTGATACTTCCACCTTGACACCATTACTTAGAGTGATATCCAGATCGACCTTTGCTCCATTTTTCATATTGCCTATAACAGACGTGAAGGATTTATAAATTGTAGCACCTGAATCATCTACAGGATCAGCTTTTATTTTCCACTTATTAGCTGAAGCCACATCACCGTGTATAACATTCTCAGCAAGCAAAGCTAAATTTTTTTCTTCCGGTCTAGCAAAAATAATAGTATCTAAATTTGCACTGTCACTAAGATATTCAAACAGAGCAAAATTAATAGGAAGATTAATAGCTGAACCCTCATTTGCTTTGACTGTTCCCATGAAAGGATATTCTTCATTGCCAAGTCCTTTTTCTATTCCTGTAAAATCAGAAGCCTTAAACTGAGATTGGTTGTTTGAAAACAATACAGTGATTTTCTGATAAACAGAAGGGTCTGCATTAAGAAGCTTTTTAAAATCATCTGCATTCTGTATCGTAAAAACGCCATTTTTGATATCATTAGTTATGTCAGTATATGTATCTGCCGCCATAGCCGTAATAACATTGGTGACAGTTGATACCATTTTAGACACAACACCTGAAATGTCTGCAAGCGGCATACTCGTGACAAGCAATACGACAGCTGTAACTAAAGAAATAACATTCTTGCGATACTTGCTGTAAAGCTTGCGGCATATTCTATTAATTTTCTGATTTCTATTAGCTTTCACTTTCAACTGCCTCCGTGCAAAGTTAATATTCTTATCTATACGTTTAGTTCAACAAGGATATATTGCACCTTTGTACCTATCTTTTCGTCAGCGTCATTATACATGGAGCTTAGTGATGATAACTGTGCTGTGCTGTATTTATCACCATTAAGTATTTTCTCAATAACTGTTTTATTTTGTTCTTTATCTACATCACCTGACAAGAACAAGCTTAAATTACCCTTTATATATTCCGCACAATTCAAACGTTCTTTACTGCCATCATCAAACAGCACATTTTTCTCTGTCAGATTTTCATCTGTGCTTTTCATTAGTATCTGACCAAGCGTGTTCGGCCACACCCAATATACGTTCACTTCCTGCGGAACGTTTACTTTACAATCTTTAAACGTCCTTGTGAATGTTTCATCATGAAGAAAATCGGAATATGTGTGATTGTTCTCATCATATTTCTCAAAAAACATGATATGTCCATTCATAAATCTAGTTACTTCTTCTTCAGTAACCTTTTCATAAGAAACAGCGTCTTCGTTTTTATTCTCTGCATACCCTGTGATACTCAACTTGAACTGTATCTCCATTTCTCCCGACTGGTTCGGGACAACATAAAAAGTAAGCTTTCCATGACTACCAGGATTAATACCATTCGTCATACCGCTTTCTTCATCAAGAAGCCAGTAGATCTTTTTGTTCTCGTCAGAAGTGATGTTGCTTCCATCAGACACCTTAGAGTAGTCATTGCTGTCAAGTATCTCAGCTTTAAGCACATTGGCACTGCCTACTGTTTTCAGTTCAAATGGCGAATCTACGCTTTTCATTCCAAATGAATCAAGATCAAGGGCTTTATCAATGGTAAACCAAGCCAGACTGACCGCAATAAGTATAAATGCCAGCACTGCAACTGGTATTATTTTTATAATAAGCAGTTTGCGTTTCTTCTTTTCTTCCTCGCTGTCTGCTTTCTCTATCACTTTATGCTCAGCCACTTTGGCGACCTCCATTATTTCATCGAGTCAAGCTCTTTCTGCAATTCTATCATGTGGTTTCTGCAAGCGGTTATCTCGCCTGTGTATTTGTTGAACCACTCAACGTCCATTTCGTTAGGCTCTTCCTGCAAAAGAATTGCCTGAACAAGTGCTGATTGTGAACGTGATCTCTTACGCTCTATCTCCTCGATAGTAAGTCTGCATTTCTTTATTTCTCTTTTAAGCTGCCCTTTACTGCTCACGTTATTGTCCTCCTTGCATTAATTTCCCATTTTATCAACCGAATCAACTATCTCGTTGACTTCCCTATAGCCTTTGTCAAGATTTTCGGTGATATGGTCAAGTGCTTTTTTTACGTCCTCAAGCTTGCCCTGCATCTGCTCAGGATATTTAACAAAGCAGTAATGCAGTTCGTTTATTGCTTTCTGCTCATCAGTGTAATCGTCGATAAGAAATACCAGCGACCTTGCCGCACCCATATCCGAAAGTATCATGTTATATCTCGTTGGAAGATCCTTGCCGCTTTCAAGATAAGTGTCTATCTCCTCAGAAGCGGCAGACAGATTTTCCATATACTTAGCGATGTAAGTCTTTCTGACTTTCTCGGACTTGTCCATATAAAGCCCGATAAAAACGAACAGCCCTGCAATTGCCGCAATACAAATAACGATAGCCGTTATCATTTTAGCCTTCATTATCTTTTCCTGATTCAAAGCTGTTCGCCTCCTTTTTCTCGTTTTCCTGCATTTTCAGCCGCTGAACTTCTTTTTCAACAGCCTCACGCATAAGCTTTTCCTTTTCTTTCTCAGCCGCTTTCAAGGCTTCCTCACGGTTTGAATATATTTTTATCTCAGCGATAGTTTTTACCTCATACACCGCCATGCAAACTGTTGGGATTATCACAAACAGTATGAGGAGCTTCTTGGTTGATGCAAATGACCCAAGCCACTTGAAAAATCTGAGCTTTCCATAGTATTTTCCAATAATGCTGACTTTTTGCACCGTCACGCTGTCCTCTATTTTGTTAGCATCGCCTTTAGTAACAAAAGTGCCGTCGCTCAAAACCTCAGATATCCTGTGAGTATTTATCTCGCCTTTAATACTATCATCTTGAGAGTAGAACGAAATGATATCCCCTGCCTTTAAGCTGTCAGTATCCGTCTTTTTGATGTAAATATAGTCACCCTCATGTATAGACGGCTCCATACTTCCGCTCACGACCTTCAGTACGCTGTAACCAAAAATGCTTGCTGTTTTGCCGACACAGCCGCAGACCATTATGTACACCGTCACACTCAGCAGTGCCGCAAACACAGCAGAGCCAAGAATTGTCAAAGCTATTTTTATTATCCTCAACGCCTTGCCGATGATAACGACTCTCCCTCCGTGTTATTGTTTTCTATATTTCTCTTTCAAATGCCTTGCCATTCTGCCAACTGCTGAAACATGATACTCCTTATAGAGTCGTTTCATTTCAGTGTCGATAGCTTTCTGCTCCTCAGCGGTGCGCTGTGGCGGAATATATGGTCTTGGCGGTCTGTTCTTTCGCTCAAGACGCTTTCTCTTTTTAAACTGCCTGTTTTTGATACGCCTCTTTACATCATATTTCAGATACGGAGCATATTTTTCATAAATGATCTCGATTTCACGCTCTGCACGTTTTCTCTCTGCCTCAGCCAGTTCTTTTTCCTTCTTGACTTTGAGCATTCTGATATAGTCCGGATTATCCGTCACAACAGGTATGATCCCAAATGCGTGAGCAAGAACATATGTTATGCCACGTTTTGCCATGTAATATGGATTTTTGGAATATTCTTTAAATATCTCATTGATATTTTTATTTTCAAAGCTTTCACGTTCAGCTTTAAGACGCTCAGCACGTTCACGCTCACGACGTTCCTGCTCACGCTGCTGTTGTGCTTCTTTCGCCTTTTTTGCAGCGATCTCAGGGGACTCATACTCTGACACAAAGCTTGAAGACACGGCTTCTTCATTCGTGCTGATCTGCTGATCCATAGCAGATCCAAGGCTGCTGCGGACGAGCTTTTTCTCCTCTCGGATCCTAGCTCTTTCCTCACGGACACGCTGCTCCTCTTCACGACGCTGACGCTCTTCCATTTGCCTTTTGCGTCTTGCGATATGCTTGATCTCTTCCTCTTTTTCACGGCGTTCACGTTCCTCACGCTCCGCCTTTTCTCTTGCAGCCTGCTCCGCCTGCTGTTTTTGGATAAGCTCCAATCTTCTGCGTTCAGCTTCCTCATGCTCCAGCCTTATGCGCTCTTCTTCCTCACGCCGCTGACGCTCCAGTTTCTCCTGCTCGGCACGCTTTCTTTCAGCTTCTGCAGCCGCAAGCTCCTCAGCCCTCTTACGGTCTTCCTCGTCTTTGAGAAACTGCTTTTCTATCTCAACTATACGGTCAAGCTCTGCCGTAAGGTTTCCTGCCTCTTCGGCAGTCATACCCATATCTGTCTTACTTGCACTACTTTGTTCACCCTCGCCAACTATGACATCATATTTATCAGACGTCTGCTTATCAAAACGCCTGACAACATTTGGTGCGAGGGTCTTGCTCTTTATGGTTTTAAGCTCCTCTGACTTGTCTGCCCCATGGGTATAGGAGCGGAAAAGCATATAGTTCATTGCAGTCAGACCATATATATCCTCGATATAAGAATCATCAGGTCTTTGTGCAGTATCAGAAACGTTGACCTCGTAGCCTGCCTTATCGTAGCTTTCGATAAACTGCCAAAGGGTAAGACACGCCATAAGGTCCACATTTTTAGTTATAGCGTTTGTTCTCATAACAGGCGGTCTGATAAAAGCGTTGCCAAGAGTGGTACAAAGCACTGAGCCTTTATAGCCCTCGATAGCCTTTTTGACCCTTTCAAGCCTCGCCCAAACGTCAGTATCATTGCTGCCGCCGACAAGACTGTCAACAGTTTCTATCTTAAAACTAATGTTGACCTTTCTCCCGTCGCCGCTGTCAGCCACGGTATCGTAATTAAAAGAATAAGCCTCCTGCGCCTCTGCGGTCTGGACAAGCTTATTGTATCTTATATTTATAAAAATGTATAGCCTGTCGATAAGGGTATTTACAAATCTATTTTCATATGTATCGAGAGTTTCCTCTTTATGAATGTTGAGTATTTTTGACGGAGTTATCTTTCCAGTCTTTTTGTCGATATCCTGAATAAGATCGGTGTGCTGTCCCAGATGTTTTATGGACTCTACCGTTATCTTCCTTGACATAGCGATAGGCACGATCTCTTCCACTTCTTTAATGGTATTTCTGGGATTTCTTATTACAGTATCAAGATGTGGCAGAGCTTTTTCTATCTCTGTGAGCCAGGACGAATCTATATTCTTCTCGATTATCTTACGATTAAAAGATACAGTTTTTTCGCCCGAAAGAAGCAAGGCACGGGCTGCCGCAAAGCTGTTATTGCCGTCAAACGTCTTTACAGCTTTGTCAAAAGCTGCACGCTGTTCGTTGTATTCGCTCATGCCCGTCCCTCCTCTCAAAGTTTATGAGTACAAATTTTAGTACAGCTTTTGCAATCTTTCAAGATATGCTATAGATTCTTTCATAGTGTTTCTGCCAAAAAGCTTCAGCATATAGGTGCAAAGCTCTTTCAGCTCTTCTCTTAGCATTGCCAAATTAAGCGACTCAAATTTTCTGAATATCTTTGTAGCAAGCACATAGTCAATGCCGTCAAGTTCCTCGCCGCCGCAGGCAACATATACAGGAACAAACAAATTCATCTGTTTAAGTATACGGTTACCGAAAGCCACTCTCAGCTTTTCAATTACCCACAGGTCAAGCTGCTGGATCTTTTTCAGACTGTCCTGTGAAACAGGATACATTTGAAAAGCTTCCTTGAAAAGTGTATCAAGATGTTCAAAGCTTAAATTCATAGGCGGCGTGTCAGGTGCGTCAAAGGCAACTCCCTTTGCGTCAAGATTGATAGGCTGTGCACGGTCATAGACCTTATCTGAGATAGTGAACGTGGAATCGTCGTTGTTGGCAGTACCGATATACCAAATGTTCTGCGGAATACGCAGTTTGCCCTTATCAAGGCGAACAGGGTCGGTACTCCACACGTTAGGAACAAGATCAAGCTCCCACTCGGCAGGATCAGGCATTTCAAGAATCGAGAGCATTTCTGCAAAGTAATATTCTACTCTCGCAATGTTCATCTCATCGAGGAGTATGAAGTTTACATCGTCATTGTATTCAGAAGAATAAATTCTTTTGAGGACTTCTGTTTCATTAAAGTTCTTCGTGAACTCGTTGAAGTAGCCGAAAAGCTCAGTTCTGTCACGCCATGACGGCTGAACAGAAGCAATAGTGGTATCTTTCTGCAAGAACTTACCGAATGAATATGGCAGTGATGTTTTACCTGTACCAGAGATACCTTGCAGGATAATGAGCTTTGTTGAAGCCATGCCTGCAATGAAAAGTCGGATAGTTTTTATGTCATAATAAAGGTGCATTCTTGAGCAGGCAAAGTTTCTGTATGCTTCGCAGATACCGCTAAGGGTGATGTCATTATTGTAAGCAGGCGGCTCGTATGTCTTGTAGAAATTGTCCACCTTGATAAGCTTTGAAAAACGGCAATCTGCTGTCTGAACAACGCCGTCCACAATGGTTTGAACTTCGCCCTGTGCAGGCATCTGCTCGCCCTCTGCAAGCTTTGTTTCACCCTCTGCAAGAGCGGTGTTATCATATACGCCAAGCTGAGCCACCTTCATTGCCATGATCTCATCTTTTTCCTTGGTCATTTTGACCACCTGACGCTGCAGGTCAGATATTTCTTCGATAAGATCCTCGTTGCTGACGATAGAGTGTCTGAATCTTATGTACTTTCTCACAGCAAGAACTATCATAAAAATAATAAGCACAAAGATAGCCACAACAACGATAATTGCAAGCACAGAAAGTACCCAGCCCAGCGCACCAAAGTCTGCCGAGTAGGTCTTGAATATCCTTATGTAGTTTTTTATATTAAAGATCTGTTTTATGCCGTTCCACAGACCCTTGAAGATCTGCCCAAAGCCTGCAAGCATTGACGACATGAAAACAAAAAACCATTTCAGAAATCCATTCATAATGTATCACCCAAGCAGCAGTTATTTGTCATTTTTCTCCTGCTGTGCATTTTCCTCTTCCTTTTTCTTCTGCTGTGCAAGGTATTCCTCAACTGCACGTCTTTTTATTTCTTCCTCATCGCTCTCTGTGATAGCAGGACGCTTTATCTCGATTATGGTTGCGATAAGCTTATAAAGCTCAAAGAGGAAAAACAGTGCTATGGGCAAAAGTATGCAAATGAAAAATCCCGTTTTTGTTCTGAGAAAATCCATTACCTTGCCAAAACCGCCTATTTTCGCACCGTTCCACTGACCGATTATATCACCTGCATAAACAGTGTATGTATCATCTACGTTATTAGCATCGCCTCGTGTGATAAAGCCTACAGAGCCGTTATCATTGAGTACCTCTGCGATACGGTGGGTATTCTTCTCTTTTTTGCCCTCTATAAGAGTCCAGAAAGTGATAACGTCGCCCTTTTTCAGAGAATTGATATCGTCTATTTCCTTTGAGATAATAAGGTCGCCTTTTTTGAAAGTCGGCTTCATTGAGTCAGATTCAACTGTGAGCGGGACATATCCCAGCAGACTTGCCGTACCATTATTCTTATCAGACGAGAACACGAGAATTGTTATAAGCAGTGCAAAAATAAGCACCACCCATGCGATAACATTAAAAACGATCTTCAAAGCTTTTTTCATAATTCAAAACCTCGGAAACCCGAGGCTTCCTCCCTTCTAATTTTTTAAGTTGTTTCAACGATCTTGAAATTCATACCAAGCTTCATTGTGCCACCGATTATTTTGTCAACACAATCAGGGTCATTTCCCTCAAGCCATATAACCACTGTATACTTGTCTTTCTCACCGGGACCAAGCTTTTCACGTCGGTCCTTCATGACCTCAGTAGAGGAGGCGAACTCCTTGTCACAATCGCTTTCCTTACCGCTGCCGTCAGACTTTGTTTTACCATAAACAGTTTTCTCGCCATTCACGAAAAGCTCCACTCTGATAGCTTCATCAACACCGTTCGTGACGTTCTCGATAGTCATTTCGCTGTCATAGCTAAGTGTGTCTTTACCGGAATTTATGAGATAGAAAGTATAAGCTATATACCCCTCGCCATTATGGCTGCCGTTTATCTTGTCGATATTATCAGGGAGATCTTCGCCACTGATATTTGTCATATCATAGAGGATATCCGCATTGAGTCTTGAATTGCTCGTGGTATAGTCAGGAGTTTCCGAAAGAGTAAGCCCCTGATTTATCATATCATACTTACTTATCTTAACTGTAAAGCTACCATACTTGTCGTAAAAATAAGACACCGCATAAGCCGCCGCCACGATAGCGATAAGTATAATGGCAAGAATTTTAAGCAATCTCATCAATACCACATAGCGTTTAGCTTCCTTGGCGGTCCTGCGAAGTGCAAGGGTATCGACTACTCTTGTATTTTTATCTATATTTTTACCGTCCAAAACCGTATCACCCGTTTATTACTCATTTCTATTGCGAACGTATTTTTCCGCAATATATTTTCCTGCATTTTCTCCCGAATAGTAAAGGCACTGCATACCGCTGAGCTGTTTCACCTGCTTATCATCAGTAATGCCGTCAGCTATGACCTCAGCATTAAGGTCAAAAACGAAATTCAGCAGAGAGTTCACGCAGGTATCATACCTGTCGCTCTTACCAAGAACCTGAGCCACTGAGCCGTCAAGCATGATATTATCTACCTTGAATTCAGCGGTCTTAAGCATTTTAAAGCCCTCAGTGCCGAAGCCTGTAAGCAGAAAATGAAAGCCCTGTCTTCTCATAAGAGCCACGTTATCTGCCGCTGTGCTGTCAGCTTCATCAAGCACATCAGGCGACAACTCAAAGCAGACACGCTCATACTTCACACCAAACTTATCGCAATAATCTGCCACAACTCTCGGAGCTTCCGTCTGCCTTAAAAATCTTGCAGGCATGAACACACTTGCCCAATCAACGTCCACTTCCCTTTCGTGAAACTTGCCCAAAGCCTGCAAGAGCTGAACGAAAGCAAGCTTGAAAATGCTAACACATCGGTGGGAAAGCTGAGCCACAGGGAGATAATCCGCAGGCATGAGCGTACCCATAGCAGGAGAATTGAGCCTTGTTTGCGACTGCAAAAAAGTGACCCTGCCGCTGTCGGTATTTTTTATAGGTCTATAGAAAAGCTCCACAGCACGAACGCCGTCAACTGTTGAATTACCGTTCAAAGCAAGTCACTTCCTTTCCTGTTCCAATGTATCATTATAGCATATTTTCGACAAAAAGCAAAGAAAAGTTGGGGAATTTCCCCAAATATGGAAAATTATTTTTTATGCCCATTTACCAAAAAACGCCGAATTTCTTCGGCGTCTTTTTTGTTATGTAATAGATTTTACTTGTTGCTCAAGTCATGGAATTTAAGGTTAATTACAAAGTCCTGACCTGCATTTGCATTCCAACAAGCCTCATCTTCTCCCTCAAGCCATACACGAATGTAATACTTAACAGCGCCACCATAGCCTGTTCCCGTAGAAGCTGTAACAGTTGCGACCTGAGTTGCAGCGTCAGGGTTAGTCACCTTTCCACCAGTAACAGTTGCTTCAGTTGCAGCTGATACGTCGCCATAAGAAGCAGCCAATGTTGCACCCGCTGTCGCAACCGCTTTTCCGTCTTTATAGTATTTTGCTCCTGTTTCAGAAAATACTTTCTGAGCACTCTTTGTTTCAGGAAGAATTGCAACTCGAGCAGCCTTATACAGCACGGACTTTGTATCATCATCACTACTGTTCTTGATTTCAACTTCAAGACCAAGGGTTACAGCGTCAGTACTTGTTGTTCTAAACCAAACAGGGATATCAAGATAATAGCCTGATCCATCGTTTTCAGCCGCATTTACAACGGCACCTGTTTCAGCGGATTTACCGCCCTCTTTAAATTCCCAGCCAACAGCAGTTTCTGCTTTTGTGAAAGGATTTGGAACATCTGAAACTTTCTTACCATTCTCTGTAGCCTTTTCTGTGTAGAACATATTAAAACCGTCAACAGAGGAAACAGGAATTAATTTACCAAAATCTTGGTATACAGAGCCTGTTGCCGCAGTGTGTGTCCACATATCGTCAGAGTTAGGAGCTGTAGCTTCAACGCCGTGTGTCAGTGTATTGCTCGTTGTAGCCTGACCCAAAGAAATTTCAATAGTCTGTGGAGTTGTAGCAGTAAGCTTAATGCCTGTTACTTCAACTTCTCTGCTCATTGTAAACCAAGCATAAGTAGCAGTAGAAAGCATTACAGCGGAAGTTGTGAGCATTGCAACTGCAGGTATAAGTTTCTTCTTAGCAGAAGTATTCTTCTTTTCATTAGTTTTCATATCTCTTCGTCCTTTTCATAATAATTTGTCGGTTTATCCTGTCCG